>Ga0208478_1000064_pt1 | contig 40248 bp, 33 predicted proteins | sample NGESurdeep072012_5_FD_184462 | JGI IMG/M metagenome (GOLD analysis project Ga0208478, IMG submission 184462) | Arctic peat soil microbial communities from Barrow, Alaska - NGEE Surface sample 415-2 deep-072012 (SPAdes) | ecosystem: Environmental > Terrestrial > Soil > Wetlands > Peat ...
GAGTACCACAATTCAAATCAGCAAATTAGAAGTTAAGCTTCAATCCGAACTGGATGTTACGACGCTCGTTGTTAGCATTCGGCACTACGCCCTTCTGCGCGGTGATCACCGACGTCGCACTGATATCGGTATTGGCAGTCGTGATGTAGTAGTTGCTGTGATTGAACACGTTGTACATCTCGGTCCGGAACTGGAGATTGAAACGTTCGTTGAGTTTGAACATTTTCGCAATCACCAGGTTAAAGGACTGGTTCATCGGTCCGTACCACGAGTTGCGCTGCGCTGGTGCAACGCCATTGCAACTGTAATTGGAACCGCTGAGAACCGCCGCACCGCCGCAGAAATATCCGTTCAGCTGCGTATTGTATTTGCCGGGGACCTCCAGCGAGTTGCCAAGTCCCACCACACTTCCACTGGAATCCGTGGGCAGCTGGAGGTAGTTGAAGTTGTCGTAACCAACCGCAACTGGCGAGCCTTGGAGCGGGACGACGCCGGTGGTCGCCCAGCGCGGGCAGTTTGAGACGGCGTTGGTGCAATCGTAGATGGTGTACGGGTTGCCGGAACGGACGGCGTAGATGGGCGATAATTGCCAGCCACCTAGCGCCTGCTTTACGAATCCGTTACTGGAGTTCGTGCCCCACGGCAGGTTCCAGGTTCCGCTGAACACAAAGCGATGCCGGATGTCGTACTCCGAGTTACCCTTGTCCAGATTGGGGTTGAACGGGTCCGTATAGCCCAACTGGTTGTTGCCGTTGCCGCCTTCGCCAAAGGTTGACGAATTGTTGTCGATGGCGTGCGACCAGGTGTAGTTCGCGTTGAAGTAAAGTCCCTTGTTGAACAGATTGTTGCTGGCAAACTTTACATTCAGTGCGTCGTAGTGGTTAGTGCCATTCGAACCGCGATAGTTCATGGTGGTGTCCTGCAGGTTCAAACGGTTGCCACCAGATCCGGATGTGGGATTGATTGCTCGCGTATCGCCAAGATATACCTGGCCGAAATAGGGTTTGTTGATGTTCGCAATGCTGTACTGGTGAACACCGTAGGATCCGGTGTATTCCAGCGACAGCACTGAGTTCTTCAGGACCTGGTAGTCGGAGGCAAACGACCAGAAGTTTGCATACGCCTGCTTAATGTTCTGATCGACCGCGCGCAGGCTGACTCCGGGGAATGCCTTGGTAATACCCGAACCGGCGAGGGGGCCGACGTTGCTGACGAAGATGGGCATACTTGGAATGTCTTGTCCAGCGGTCAATCCGATCACGCCGTAGTTCGGCGGGTTTTGGATCACGTTAAAGGTGACGTTGCCAAAGTTACGTTCGTAGGCAATGCCGTAGCCGCCGCGGAGACTGAGGGTGCCGTTTCCGAGGACGTCATAGGCAAAGCCGACACGAGGAGCCCAGTTGTTCTTGTTGGGTGCCCACAGGCCACCGACTGGACTCTGGTTGGCAATCTGGGTCGATCCATTGCGGATTTGATCCTGCAAGGTCCCGCCAGAGCCAAGGTAGAAGTTCGAGTCAAGCGCCGGGTTGGCGTTGTGCTGCACACCGTAGTACTCCCAGCGTATGCCGAGGTTCAGGACCAACTTCGGCGTGATCTTCCATGAATCGTTGGCATAGAAGGCGCCGTCATTGTATCGATTGTTGCGGTTGAACGCAGGCGGCCCAACCGGCAATTGCAGGGTGCACTGCGGGGTCACGATGGCCGCTCCAGTGTTGACGTCGCGGTTGCAGGGGTACAATCCTTGCGGGTAGATGGCGGCCTGGAAAAATCCAATGTTGCCGGTCGTCAAACTGTTCGCCGTGTTCACCATGCTGGTACCGCTGGCATTGAACGCTTGCACGGCGTTCTCATAAGCACCGAACACCCGATTGTCGCGGGTCTGGATGTACAAGCCACCAAACTTGAACTGGTGACGGCCCTTGGTCCATGAGATGTCCTCGTAGATCTGGTACAGGTTTTGCGGTCCGCCAAACGGGATCGCATTGCCGGGCGTGGTCTGCGAGTATCCTGGGAAAACAAAATCCGCCAAGTTGGGCCCGAACTTGGGTACACCAGTCGCCCCGACGTAAAGCGTCGGCGAAACCGGAACCGCTCCCAGAGGCTGTAAATTGGTCAGCCGGTTGTAAATGAGCTTCGTAGAGGACACCAAGCTGGTGGTGAAAACGTGGGTCAGGTTGATGGTCACGTTCTGGTTGAAATTGGTTTGACCGGTGTCGTAACCAGCGTACGGGCTGTTGTTGACGGAACCCGCCAGATCGTTCTCACTGTACAGCGCGTAGCGGCCATACAGGGTGGTCCTGTCGGAGAAGTTGTAATCCACACGCGCAACCGTGGAATATGTGTTCTGCGGGGAACCGGCACCAGAATCGCTGGGGACGGAGTACTGCACAGTCTCCGCAAATGGCGTGTTTGCAGGCAACGCCGTCGAGCCTGAACTGCTGAATGGCAGATGGTTCAGAACTGACAGTCCCGGGCGAAACGTGCTGCCATAAGCGGCAAAGAAGGCCTGCGTCGCCTGGCCGGCAAACGGCAAATAGGCCGGGTCAACTATCACTTGCGTTACGTTGGAACTGCTGCGAACGCGAGTCCATTCGGTCGCGCTGAAGAAGAACAGCTTGTTCTTCAAAATCGGGCCGCCAATGGAGTAGCCAAACTGGTTGCGGGTGAAGCCGGGATTCGCGCCAATAGAGCAGCTCTGTCCGACCACGCAAGTACCATCGTTGTATGCCTGGGCCCGCTGGGCGTTGTTGTCATACGTATTGCTGGCAAGCGCGGCCACGCGGTTGAACTCGAAAAGAGTGCCGTGGAACGCGTTCGTACCGGACTTGGTGGTCACGTTGACCACGCCACCGCTGGCGCGCCCATACTCCGCCGAGAAGTCGGAGGTTACGATGCGGAACTCCTGCACCGAGTCAAGAGGAACGCTCTGTCCAACCGCTGCCGTAAACAAATCGACGTTTTCGCCGCCGTCCAGCAGAATGTCGGTCGAGGCCGAACGCTGTCCGTTAATGGCATAGCCAACGCCGCGGAGGTTCTGGCCTGAGTCACCGTTACTTACGTTGCCAGAGGTGGCGACCAAGTCGTACGGATTGCGGGTCAAAGTAGGCAGATCGGTGAGCTGCTGCGAGGTCACAACCGTCGATAGAGTCTGCGACTCAGTGTTGACCGACGCGGTTTCGCCGGAAGCCGTTACTTCCACCGTGGTCGAAACTCCGGTGACATTCAGCTTCGCCGAAACCTCGTTCTTCGATCCGACGAGGACCTGAACCTGGCGGGCATATTTCTGGAATCCGGTCCCTTCAATCGTCATGTTATAGGTGTCCGGTTTCAGGTTGGTGAGGGTATACTCTCCAGCGCTGTTGGTGGTCGTGCTACGCGTCAGGCCGGTGTTCGCCGAAACTATGGTGACCTTCGCTCCAACCACGACTGCATTTGAGGTATCAGTGACGTTACCCGTGATCAGTCCTGACTCTGCCTGGCCAAATAACCAGACCGAACTTAGGAGCAGGATGCCGAGCAGCGCGGCTAATCTCAGTGAACTTCGTTTCATAAGTGGCTCTCCGCTTCGCTGATAGATTGAAAATTACTGGGCAATGCCCGCATTGCGGAATTACCCTCCGGTCTACATAAAGCACGAACGTGACCATATCTATTGCTATTTATTTTCAATGACTTACAAAGTATCCAAGGACATTGGTTATACTTTTACATAGGGGTAGAAGCGCCACTATCCAGATTTCCATAGATCCTGACGGGCGAGCTTTCTGTAATGCGGCAGCTAGCTGCAAGGATTCGGTTGGCGGAGCGTCGGCCGGACCTCGTGACCCAGCCGCGTTCCAGCAGTAAGCCGGAAACCTACGTCGTTCGATCGAAGGGCTTGGCCGGCCCCTCGACGATCGGCCTCAAACTGCGGAGTACTCACGAATTGGGCGTGAAAAATTGGCCCTCACGGTTGATCGACCCACTTACTCCGGACTTCCCAGCGCGAGAGTGATCAGCGTCTTCTGCTCGAGTTCATGGGCTTTGGCCGAACCCGTAGCCGGAGTGGCGTTGGCGGCGCGCTTGATGCTGCGAAGCTTCGCTCCCACGATCCGCTTCAACCGGGGAGCAACGAACGACAAAGCACCCATGTTGGCCGGTTCTTCCTGCACCCAGATGAACTCCGTCGCCCGTGAGTAGCGGCCAAACACCTCGCGCAATTCGTCTTCCGGGAACGGGTACATCTGCTCGAGCATAATGATGGCCGGGCCTTGCAGTGTCTGCTTCCGGCGCTCCATGCGCAGCTCGTGGCCGATCTTGCCGGTGCAAATCAGCACGCGCTTGGCGTCGAGAGCAGTCTCATCCGCCAACACATTTTGGAAGCGTGGCGCTTCGAGGTCGGTCAGCGGCGACAGCGCCTCAGGATGGCGCAACATGCTCTTGGGTGTGAATACAATCAATGGCGTACGCCACTTGCGCATGGCCTGACGCCGCAGCATGTGGAAATACTGGGCAGCCGTCGACGGCTGGCAGACCTGCATATTGTCGCGGGCGCAAAGTTGCAAGTAGCGCTCGATGCGCGCGCTGGAGTGCTCCGGCCCCTGGCCTTCATGGCCGTGCGGCAGCAGCAACACCAATCCGGTCAGTAAATTCCACTTGTCTTCCCCGGAGACAATAAACTGATCGATGATGATCTGCGCGCCGTTGGCGAAGTCGCCGAACTGCGCCTCCCACATCACCAGGGCTTCGGGAAAGTCGCGCGAGAATCCGTATTCGAATCCCATCACTGCGGCTTCCGACAGTTCTGAGTTGTAAATCTCAACCCGCGCCTGGTTCGGCGCCAGGTGACACAGAGGAACGTATTCCTTCTCGTCCAGGATGTCGATCAGCACGGAATGGCGCTGGTTGAATGTGCCGCGGCGGCTGTCTTGTCCGCTTAAGCGAATGGGTGTCCCCTGCAGCGCGAGCGAGCCGAATGCCAGTGCCTCGGCCATGCCATAGTCCAGCGGACGCTTCCCGTAGCCCATTTCGCGGCGCTGCTCCAGCAGCTTCTGCACCTTGGGATGGATGTGGAAGCCCTCGGGATAACTCGTCAGCCCATCGGTAATGCGCTGTAGTTCCGCAGCCGGAAGTCCGGTGTTGACTTCGTCCGCGGGACTGTAGGTTCCGCCATGATAGGGCGCCCAGTAACTCGGCAATTGACGCATGACCGGCTTCTTGGCCATGCTCTTGCCCGTCTTCTGCGCCACGTCGAGCTCGGACTGAAACTTGTCCACGAACGGCTGCGGGTCCATTCCCACGCTGTTCGCATAGGTGAGATACAGCAGCGGGCGGTCCTTGATCTTGCGATAGAGAATCGGCTGCGTAATGGTAGGGTCATCCACCTCGGAATGACCGTGCTTACGGAACCCGATCAAATCGACCACTACATCCGTACCAAACGCGTAGCGATACTCCAGCGCCATTCGTCCGGCACGAACCACCGCGTCGGGGTCTTCACCGTTCACGTGGAAGATCGGGATTGGCAGGCGCTTGGCCAGGTCGGAAGAGAAGCGGCTGGAATAGGCCTCGCTCGGGTTGGCCGTGAATCCGATGAGGTTGTTGACGATGACGTGTACCGTACCTCCGACGGTGTAGCCGCGCAGGTTGGCGAGGTTCAACGTCTCAGCCGTGATTCCCTGCCCGGCAAAAGCCGCGTCACCGTGCATGAGAAGTGGCAAGACTTTCGTTTTGCCGTCGCGGCCAATGCGTGTCTGCTTGGCGCGGGCTCGTCCCAACGCTACCGGATCGACCGCTTCAAGATGGCTGGGGTTCGACACCAGGTGAATCCGCAACTTTCCGCCACTGGCGCCCGTAAAGGTACCCGTCGCGCCGATGTGATACTTCACGTCGCCGCCGCCTAGTACGCTGCGGGGATCGACATCCTCAAATCCCGCGAATATCTCGGCCGCGGGACGGCTGACAATGTTGATGATGACGTTCAGGCGTCCACGATGGCTCATGGCGAGCACGGCCTGCTCGGCGCCATTTTCCGAGGCGGAGTTCAGCATCTCGTCCAGTAGTGGAATCAGCGCCGCGTTGCCTTCCAGTGAATAGCGCTTGGTACCGATGTATCGCGAGTGGATGGTCTGCTCGAAAACATCGGCGTGGACTAATTGATCAAGGACGCGCGCGCGGTTGACCGGCAAGGATTCTTCTGACTCCATGCGCTCCTGGATCCAGCGCCGACATTCGGGATCGGGCATGTGCATGAACTCGGCACCAATGCTCCCGCAGTAGATGCGGCGGGCGGCATCGGCGGCTTCGCCGGACAAGTCGAGCTCGGGATGAGCCAGCGGAGCGAAGTGCCCCAAAGGATCGAGATCGGCCTGCAGATAGCCCCAGCGGCGAAACGAATCCATCACGCGTTCCAGCTTTTCGCTGTCAACGTTCATCAGTACAGTGGACAAAGATGACAAACTCCCAGACCGCAAAGTTGATTGGCAATTCCCGGCCTGCGCTATTTAGGATGTGCTCGTTATCGATTCCACACCGGGCGGACAGATGAGTCCACTTGTTTCGGAACCGGATACGGGTGGCAACCAAACCACTTAGTATATCGAAACGGATTGAGGTTTTGAAAACACCGGAAGTACACTGAGCGCAGGATGCAGTCGATTGATTCCGCGACGGCGGCGGCGCAGTCCAACCGGCTGTTTCCCGGTGGGAGAGCTAGGCAAGGAAATAACCCGCGATACGGTAGGCGGCGAAGGCCGACACGTACGCAACTACCGTCATGTATGCAAATTGGATGGCGGGCCATCTCCAGCCATTGGTTTCGCGACGCACCACCGCGATGGTGGACATGCATTGCATAGCGAAAGCGAAGAACACCAGCAGCGCAATCGCACCGGGAATGGTCAGCTCGTGCCGCAAAGCATTCTGCAGATCGAAAGAGTGCGACTCAGCGTCAATTCCGTTCAGCGTACCCAGGGTGGCGATGATCACTTCCCGCGCAGCCAGCGAGGTCACGAGTCCAACACCGATCTTCCAGTCGAAGCCCAGTGGCCGAATGACTGGTTCAATCGCGTGCCCTAACGAGGCAACTACGCTGTCCTGAATGGCCGGAGGCTGACCGTTGTGCATCGGAAAGTTCGTGGTCGCCCACAGCAGCAGCGAAACCAGCATGATCACCGTTCCCGCACGGTAGAGAAACGCCTTGCCACGATCGACCAGCCGCAGCATCAGCGACGAGAACTTGGGCCAGCGATACGGCGGCATTTCCAGAATAAATGGGGCGTCCTTGCTCTTCAGCACCGTCGATTTCAGCAAGCGCGCTGTCAGTACCGCCATCAGAAACCCAAGCAGGTACAAACTCAGCATGGCCACCGCGCGAGTACCGAGAAACGGTCCCAGAAGCGGGTTGTTCGGCAGAAACGCCGCGATCACCATGGTGTACACCGGCAAACGTGCGGAGCACGTCATGAATGGCGCAATCAGGATGGTCGCGATGCGGTCGCGCTTGCTCTCAATGGTGCGCGTGGCCATGATCGCGGGAACAGCGCAGGCGTAGGCGGAGAGCAGCGGAATGAAACTCTTGCCATTCAGTCCCGCGCGCGACATGGTGCGATCGGCGATGACCGCAGCCCGCGCCAGGTAGCCTGAGTCTTCCAGAATCCCGATCACCAGAAACAACAATAGGATTTGAGGTAGAAAAACCAGGACCGAGCCGGTTCCCTTCCACACGCCGTTGATTAGCAGCGAGCGGAACATGCCTTCCGGCAACAGAGTCCCGATGCGCGAGCCGGTTACGTCCAGAAACTTCTGTAGCAGATTAGACAGCGGCTGCCCGACCGCGAAGATAGTTTGGAAGACCGCGACCACTACGACTGCAAAGATCACTGGTCCCCAGATACGATGGAGAAACACGTTGTCCAGCCTGCTCGTCCACACGGGCGTTGCGGGGCGGCGATAATTTGCGTTCTCTCCTACGCGTACGGCCCACTCGCGCACGCTACGGGTGCTGCCGACCACAGGAAGTTCCATCGGCTCCGGAAGCGGCGAAGCTGCGGAAAGGAAATTGGTGATCGCTTCGAGACCCGCGCCCGTGGTTGCACTCACCAGTGCGACCGGAGTTCCCAATTGGCGCGCCAGCGAGAGCACATCCACGCCACCGTCCTGCTTATGCAACTCGTCCGCCATGTTGAGCAGCACCAGCGTCGGCAGGCCCAACGCGATCACGCGCCCTGCCAGCACCAGGTGGCTGTGCAGATTCGTTGAATTCAAAACTACGATGACTGCGTCTGGACGTTGCATGCCGGGCATGTTGCCCTGCAACACGTCGATTGCCACTTTCTCATCTTCTGACTTAGGAGTGAGGCTATAGATTCCGGGGAGATCGATCAACGCGACTTCTTCGCCTTCGCCGTCGCGAATGTAGCCAGTATGGTGCTCAACGGTTACACCGGGAAAGTTGCCGACCTTCTGGCGGAGTCCGGTCAGGCGGTTGAAGAGAGTGGTCTTGCCGGAATTGGGCGGACCTACGACGGCAACGGTTCGATATGCGGTACCCTGTGCTTCGTCTTGGGGGCGCGCCACCGCATGGCACGTCATCGCTTAGGCTCCCTCGTGTTAATCACCGAAGGCAGGCGCGCCGACCAGGGACACGTGGATGTGTCGCGAAAGCTCGCGGCGCATGGCCACCTCCGTCCCTTCGACCCGATAGACCCGGGGATCACCCCCCGGACCGCTGCGTTCGACGGTGACTTCCAAGCCCGGGAAAAATCCCAGGTTCATGAGATGTTCGGCGATGGGGTGGTCCAGTTCAAATTCTTCGAGGATGGCGCGCTCACCGACGCGGAGGTCGGCCAGCGCGCCGGCTTTACGATTGCGTGGCTGCTTTCTACCGAATATGAAGTTGAAAATCATTTTCAATTCCATTTCTATTCTATCCCTTTCCCGGCAGACAGCAACGACCAAAGTCACAGCCGATTGTGATAAGCAAACAATTCGGCACCAAATCACTAAGCAGCCGGTAAATCATTGCAATTACACCACTTGTTACAACTCAAAAGGACTGTCGCAGAGCGACGGCATGGAACGTGGAGTTGCGATCGCTCCGTATTGAGCGTCACCAGCTACGCTCCTCTCTGGCTGGCGCGCAACTTCGCCCGCTGTGGCACACTGAATCAACCCATCTGTATCGATACGGCACGCGGGACATTTAACTGGGAGTGTGTTGCATGTTGGGACTGAGTGAAGTCGCAAGCCGCATAGTGCAATCCACCATTCGCACCATGTCTGTGGAGTGCGAAAAAGTTGGCGGGGTGAACCTGGCGCAAGGTGTCTGCGACACAGAAGTCCCGGCTGTCGTGAGACAGGCTGCCGAAGATGCCATCGAGGCGGGATACAACCAGTACACCCGCGCCGACGGCATCACTCCCCTGCGCAACGCGATCGCGAAGAAACTTCAGCGGCAGAACAGCATTACGGCCGACCCAGAATCGGAAATTCTGGTCACCTCAGGAGTGACAGGAGGATTCGATTCGGCCTGCCGTGCGCTTCTAAACCCTGGCGATGAGGTGGTTCTGTTCGAGCCGTATTACGGTTATCACTACGCGACGCTCGTCGGCCAGTACTGCAAGCCAGTTCTGGTATCGCTCGATCCCCCAGACTATCCCCTGGTGGCGGACCGGCTGGCGGCTGCGATCACCTCGAAGACGCGGGGCATCGTGGTAAACACGCCCGCCAATCCTTCGGGCAAGGTGTTTTCGGTTGCGGAGCTTGAGCAGGTCGCCGTGATCGCCCGCCATCACGATCTATTTCTCTTCACTGACGAAATCTACGAGCACTTCGTGTATGACGGCGAGCGCCACATCAGTCCCGCTTCACTACCGGGCATATCCGACCGCACCATAACGATTTCGGGATTCTCGAAAGTCTTCAGCATCACTGGCTGGCGCGTGGGTTTCCTACATGCATCCGCGCAGTGGATCCCTGCCGTCAGCTATTTCCATGACCTCACTTATGTTTGCGCGCCCTCGGCATTTCAGCATGGCGCCGCTGCCGGATTGGAGCAACTGCCCGGCTCTTTCTACGCTGAGTTGATACAGGATTATCAAATCAAGCGTGAGATGATTTGCGCCGCACTGCGGGTGGCGGGGCTGGAGCCAAGCGTTCCGGCCGGAGCCTACTACGTACTGGCGGATGCCTCCGTGGTGCCCGGCGGCGACAGCGTCGAGAAGGCCATGAACCTTTTGCGGACTACCGGAGTCGCCAGCGTTCCCGGAGACGCCTTCTTCCAAGGCGGTCGCGGCGACCATCTTTTGCGTTTCTGTTTCGCCAAGACGAATGACGATCTGGCGAATGCTTGCGAGCGCCTGGCGGGATGGCGCCGCAGCGCCGGAATCCAGCATCCCTAAAGTTGTTGTTGCGCAACGGAACCGCGGCCTTGTTATAGCCGTCTTGCGCAGATAACGGGATCGAATACCCGGCATAAATAGTTTGAATTTCCCATCTTAATCAAAAGCCTGTATTTCTAGAATCACCACCAGAAACACTCAGCCAACGCAGCCGGCGCGTTGGTATTTTGCGGACAGTTGGAACGCAGTCTTCAAGTTGGACACGTGTCAGTTGCGGTGTTGAATTCAGCTGCGCCTGACGGTTCATGAGTTTAGCAACCGGGGGGGGTCTTCGTCAGTTGGGTCGGAACATCGTTGCTGTGGCCGGGGGCTATAGCAGGGCTGAAGTCCTCCTACAACTTCTCGAGTCGCCGAAACCCTGAAAGAACCATGTCCACGCCAACCTTTGATCCCGCGCTGCGCAGCTTCTACCACGAGGAATCGGATCGCGTCCGCCGCGACTTCGAGGCCAACGGATCAGGTCACTCCTGCACACAGGACCGCACCCAACTGGTCGACAAGTTGCTGCTCCATTTGTGGGAGCAGCAGCCCGCGCTGCGCACCTCTGCCGGCTTCGCGCTGGTGGCTCTAGGAGGCTTTGGACGACGGGCACTCTATCCGCACTCCGACATTGACCTGCTCTTTCTCTGTGAGAATGAGGCGCTGCGAACGCGCGCGAAAGACCCCGTGCGTAGCATCTGTCAGGAGCTTTGGGACACCGGCCTGCGGGTCAGCCCCACCACCCGCACGATTGACGACTGCGGACGCTTCGATCAAGACAACGTGGAGTTCACCATATCTCTCCTCGACTGCCGGTTTCTTATTGGGGACGAAAAGCTATTTGCTCGTTTGCACGACAAGAGCTTGCCGCAGTTGGTGGCGCGAGAGTCGGGCATTCTCGTCCAGCGTCTCACCGAGGTCACGAAGACGCGGCATCTTAAATTTGGTAAAACCATATTCCACTTGGAGCCGAACCTGAAAGATGGCCCGGGCGGATTGCGTGACTTCCACGTCACCCGCTGGATCGCCCTGATTACGGCACTGGAAGCAAATCGCACTTGGCCGGAATCGCTGCACCTGCAGCAGAACTCCGACGACGATGATGTGCTCGAAGCCATGGAGTTCCTGTCATCGGCGCGCTGCTACCTGCACTACCGCAGCAACCGGGACGAGAACATCGTCACCTGGGAAGCCCAGGACGATCTCGCGCGACGAGGGATTGGAAGCGGCACCGGGCCGCTGACCTCGGCTGAATGGATGCGCCTGTACTTCCGGAATGCCAAGGCGACGTACCGGAACGCCACACAGTTGCTGGAGCAAACTTCCGCCAACCGTTCGTCCCTGGTGCGATCTTTCCGGCGTTGGCGCTCGCGCGCTTCCAACGATGAATTTTCCGTGGTGGACCGGAGGGTGTACATCCAGCAGTCGGCTGGCGCGCGTGACGCTGAGGTTGTGTTGCGCCTCTTTGTCTTCATGGCACGGCATGGCGTAAATCTTGCGATGGAAACCGAGCGCCGCCTCAACAATGCCCGCCGTGCCCTCCACGACACCATGCCGCAGGATGTCAGGCTGTGGACGCATCTGCGCGAGTTGCTGGTGCAGCCCCATGCCGCCGAAGCGCTGCGCTCCATGCACTCTCTCCGCTTGCTGGCATTGGCGCTGCCTGAGTTTGAAACCATCGACTCGCTGGTACTGCGGGACCTCTACCATCGTTACACCGTCGACGAACACACCTTCCTGGCGATTGACGTGCTGCATCGTCTGCGAGACAACGACGTAGAGTGGCTGCAACCGTTCGCGGGGCTGTTCACGGAGTTGGAACGCCCAGAGCTGCTATTTCTCGCATTGCTCTTTCACGACACCGGCAAGGGGCTGGCCGGCGACAACCACATTCACGGAAGTATGCAGCTTGCCTTGGCGGCTGTTGACCGTCTCGGACTGACCAAAGAGGACGCACAGACAGTCGGCTTTCTGATTGCCGGTCACCTTGAAATGTCTTCGACTTTGCGTCGGCGCGACATCTACGACCCTGAAACCGTCCGGGAACTAGCCGGCAAGATTGAAACGCCGGAGCGCCTCAAAATGCTCACGCTGCTGACGCTTGCCGACATCAAGGCAGTTAATCCTGAAGCCCTCACGCCGTGGAAAGCGGAGAACCTCTGGCAGCTCTACATCGCCACCGCCAACTACTTCACGCGGAGTGTCGATGAACAGCGCTTTCACGCCGAGGTGTGCACCGAGCAAGTCGAGCGCATCGCAGCGTTGCTCCCCAAGCGCCGGTCTCAACTGCTGAAGTTCCTCGATGGTTTGCCGCAGCGTTACCTGATGTCACATTCAGCCGAGCAGGTGATCGCACATTTTGAAATGGCGAACCGGCTGGGAGACGAACCAGTGCAACTCGGACTCCGTCGCACCCGCGAGCAGCACGAGCTCACGGTAGTGACCGAGGACCGGGAAGGACTGTTCGCGACGTTCACCGGCGTCCTCTACGGCTGGGGCATGGACATCACCAAGGCGAGCGCTTTCTCCAACGAAGCCGGAGTGATCGTTGACAGCTTCTACTTTAAGGACCGCTTCCGCACCCTGGAGCTCAACCCTTCGGAACGAGAACGGTTTAAGAAGTCCGTCATCGACACACTCAGCGGAGAATCGCCGCTCGACCGTCTGCTGGAACCGCGCTTGCGCGCGGACACCAAGGCGCCGCGGTTGAAAATCGAGACCAGGCTGCGCTATGACGACGAGTGCTCTCCTGGCAGCACTCTACTTGAAGTCGTAACCCAGGACCGGCCCGGATTGTTATACACGATTAGCTCCACCCTAGCCGCAGAGAATTGCAGCATCGAGGTCGCCCTTATCGATACGGAGGGCGAGATGGCGCACGACGTTTTCTACCTGACTTCTGGGGGCATGAAATTGACGCGCGATCAGCAGAGAGCGGTGGAGTGGGCGCTCACGACCGAGCTTGGAGAATCGCTTCCCTCAAGCTGGTAGGCATCTGCCGGCCACTTGATTTACCGCGTTGCCGTGGCTGAGATCGGGAAAGTGTCCTTGCCGCCGATCGGACTGATCGAGGTAAAGCGTAGCTCCGCCGTCAAGCCCCTCTCCGCCAAGTGCGCCGCCACTCTCGCGACCGCCTCGTCGCGGTCGACATGTTCCTGCAGGAACATCAGCACCGAAGGTCCGGCGCCGCTAAGGGCGACACCGTTCACTCCCTCCGCGCCCGAAAGAGCGGTCAGGGCGGGAAGCAACGGGCACAACTGTGCGCGATAGGGGTGATGCACTCGATCGCTGAGCGCCTCGCTCAGCCATTCTCCGCGTCCCTGGCTGAAGGCGAGGACCAGCAGCATGGCACTCTGCACATTGTGAATGAGATCGACGCGACTGTAGAGACGGGGCAGAACTCGTCGGGCCTCCGACGTTGCCAGTGGATTCTCGGGAATCGCGATGAGCAGCGGCCAGTCCACAGCTACCGGGATCGGAAGCACGCTGATGGTCGGGACGCCTTCGCTGCGAACTACGGCCGCGGTGCGCGCCAGGACTAGTCCCCCGTGCCAGCAGGCGGCGACGTTGTCGGGGTGGCCTTCGCACGCGGACGCTTCGGATACAATCCGTTCGCTGTCCCAATCGAGGCCGCCAAACGACGCTGCCATGGCGACACTAGCCAGCACTGCTGCGGCTGACGAACCGCAACCCATCCCCAGAGGAATGTCGTTGTCGAGGCGGATCGCCAGCGGCGTAACGTACTTCCCTTCGCGCTGCAGAAGCCGGGTGTAGGTATCAACGATGAGATTCCCTGGCATCTTGCCGCACTGATCGGCGTTGCGACCGTGGGCCTCGATAGCGAATTCGGCCGCCGGGACGGCTTCGATTCTCAGCCCAAAATCAAATGCCAGAGCTGCAGCGTCAAAAGCAGGTCCCAAGTTAGCCGAGGTTGCGGGCAGGAACATGCGAAAGCGCATGGCAGACGAGTCGCGATCAGCCATCTCGCTCCTCTTCAGCCACAAGCGCTCGCAAGACAGCGTCGGCGCTGGCATCCAAAACGACAGGCGCCTTTCTCTGTTGCGCCGTCATGGCATGAAACGTCTCGTCTTCCATGCGCGGGACCGAGAGATCGCCGCGATGAAACTTGATGGTGTACTCCGGATCTTTCAACACGTGCCCGGTCAGCACCAGAACCACCGAATCGCTAGGCCGCACGAATCCACTCTTCACCAATTTCTTGAGCCCAGCCAACGTCACTGCAGACGCTGGTTCACAACCCACGCCATCGGCTCCGATTTCAGCCTTGGCTACGGCGAGTTCGGCCTCGCTCACCTGCTCCACACAGCCTTCGGTCGCCTGCAGCACCTTCAGCGACTTCCTCCACGATGCGGGATTGCCGATGCGAATCGCGGTTGCCAGCGTGTCCGCTTCGACGGTTACCAGTTCCCTACCGTGCTTCTCATGGACCGTCCGATAGAGTGGATTCGCGCCTTCTGCCTGGATCACCGAGATCCTGGGCACGGACTGAACCACGCCGAGCCGCTTCATCTCCAGGAATGCCTTGCCGAGCGCGGAATTGTTTCCCAGGTTTCCGCCCGGAACGATAACGTGGTCGGGTACCTGCCAATCCAGTTGCTCGAGCAACTCTATGGCGGCAGTTTTTTGACCCTCCAAGCGGAACGGATTCACCGAATTCAGCAGGTAGATCGGGTAGCGGCGAATGATTTCGTCCAACACCCGCACACAGCCGTCGAAGTCGGTGCGGAGTTGGCAGGTCAGCGCACCATAGTCGAGTGACTGCGAAAGTTTCCCCCACGCAATCTTGCCATCCGGAATCACCACCAGACTGCGCATTCCTCCACGCGCGGCATAGGCCGCCATGGACGCAGAGGTATTACCGGTAGAAGCGCAAGCGACCCAGTGGAACTTGTTCTGGCGGGCGAACGAGATGGCAACGGTCATGCCCGTATCTTTGAACGAGCCCGTGGGATTCATCCCCTGATGCTTCGCCCTCAGATGGTCAACGCCTGCGGAACGCGCACAGCGCGGCAAGTCGTAAATCGGGGTGTTCCCTTCCCTCAGGGTAATTGCAGATGACCAGTCGTCGAGCGTGGGAAGCACGTCGCGGAACCGCCAGACACCGCTGGCATCCAGGGCCTGATTCGATGCCCGGCGTTCGCGCCAGAGGAGCTTCAGCTCTACGGGATCGGGCGCCGAGCCTGCCGACCAGTTGATGAACTTCACTTCCAGCAGGTCGCCGCACTTAAGGCAACGGAAATCGACCGCGAGCGCAGCGTGCACCTCGCCACACGATATACAGCGGACACAGTAGTTCTTGGCGGCTGTGGCACTGTCGGTTTGCAGATATCCCATTCAGCAATCCATCGTTTTGAATACGTGTCTTTCATTCTAAGTTACAGCAATTGAACATCGCTGTCAGTCACGCCAGCGAGCCAGACATGGGCCCATGAACTCATTCCTCTTTGGCGGCAAGTGCCAGCGAGAAAAGAAATAGGGAGGAGTTGGAACTCCTCCCTGTCAGGCTGCTATGAGTGCGGCTGGCACTCGTACGTTTCTACTCGACGTAAGGCTTCCAGGTCCCGTCCTTGGTTTCGACCAGGACCACACTGGCCTTGGTGGGAGCGGCGCCATAGAAGTCAACGCCGTAATCTTTGATCAGGGTTCCACGGTCCCATGTGTTGAAGCTGTGTACCGTTTCTCCCGAGGCATCAAACTCCTTGCCCAGACGGTTGGCTTCCCACTTCCAGGTGTAGTCCACGCGCGCCAGGTGCGGCTTGATCATCGTGATCTTGTCGATGGCAACCATCTTGCGCTCGGCAAGCGGAACCACGTACGTGGAATTGCCGTCGGAGTTCTTGCCCTTGTCTACGCCTTTGATCTCGCCCAGCACCTTCTCGCCGGCGGGCGTCAAGGTCGAATAAATGGAATTCCAGCTTTTGGGCTTGATGGTCAGGATGCCAGCCTTGGCCAGCAACTTGTAGTGCGGGTCCATCGGCTTGTCATTCACATTCGATACAACCGTCCCAACGCTGAAATGAATTTTGCCACCGCCCTGGGACTGCAAGATCTGGTTGATCGAGTTGGTGGCGGCTGGCACCGTCAAGACCTCACGGGCTGTCTTGACGAAGTAGAAAATAGTTCCGCCCACCGCAAGCACCAAAACCAGAACCATTACGAGTGGACCGAAGTTGGAGGATTTCTTCTCCATTTCAATCTCGGCGGCGAACATCTCGGGTTCTTTATAACTGGAAGTCGCAGGATTATTGGTGTTGTCTTTGAGTTCGGGATCGACGACGGTTGGCATTGCCTCACACCTCCGTTTGGGACGGGCTGCCGGCGGCTGAAGCCGAGGCTCAGTGCAACCTAACTTGCCTAGTCGGCTTCGCTTGCAGGATGGAGAACGTCCCATGCCTGGCTCGGAGCAGCCTTAAACAACTCCAGTATGAACTCTGTGTACAAGGACGCAGTGAGCATCATCACAGCCCAGCGTGAGGGATGAACTTCGTTGATGCGGCTGAAGTAATTCTTGTTTGCCGCGCTGGAGGCGTCGGACTGTTGGTTATTGCAGGATGTGGCAGGAGTAGGTCTTCACCACTAGCCAGAGCCGCTTCCCTGGCCCCAGGCCCAGGGAGTCACGGGCGCCGGGAGTCAGGTGCACGATGAAATTGCTACCGCAATCCACCTCAGCGATCACCGTGACGTCATGTTGTCGCAGCGAGACGATGGACCCGGCGATCACGTTTCTGGCGCTCAAGCCCTGTGGCAGTAAAGTCGCTACAAGGATATCGCCAGCACGGATTCCAACGCGCACCGGCCTCGTCGTGTCCACTCGCGACAGGGGCACTTCCAGCGAGACACTCGTGCCCGCGATGCGACAGGTCATCGTGCCCTGTTCAGCATGGGACGCAACCACCGAGCACTCCACGATGTTCTCAAACCCCGCCAGGTGTGCGACAGACTCGAACTGCGGACGACTGAGTACCTCGTGAGGAGTTCCGTCGGCAATCAACTTCCCCGCCTCCAACACCAGCACCCTGTTGCCCAGCGCGTGGACTTCCTCGCGCTGGTGCGTGACATAAAGAATGGGAACTGCATGGCGGTCGTTCCAGCGCCGCAGATCGTCGAGAATGCGAGTCTTGGTGACAGCATCAAGCGCCGTCAGCGGCTCATCCAGAAGCAAGGCGCGAGGTCGCGTGACCAGCGCACGCGCCAGGGCAACCCGCTGCCGCTCGCCTCCGGAAATCTCCGACGGGCGGCGGTCGAAGAGTCCGGATATGCCAAACGATTCTGCGATTTCGCCCGCCCGCCCATCGCGTTCGCCGCGCTCGAGCGCAGACAATCCGTATTCGATGTTCTGCCGGACCGTCATGTGCGGGAACAACGCCAGCGTCTGAAATAAGTAGCCGATAGCGCGGCTGCGCGCGGTAAGATCGATACCCTTCTCCGAGTCGTACAGCGCGGCGTCGCCCACAGCAATGCGACCAGCATCGGGTTGATGGAGTCCCGCAATGCAATCCAATACCGTGGTCTTACCGGCCCCCGAGGCGCCAAACAGAATCGTGAACCCGGCCGGGATCGTGAACCTGACGTCAAGTTGAAGTGACGTCTCAACCTTGCCGGTGCCCGCAAGCCGCTTCTGCACATGGACGCTCAGATCGCGCGCGGGTACGGCTGCGTCAGCGACGCTCACTGCCACCCCCACAGCACCCATTTGCTTCTGCGGCGCAATCCATACAACAGCGTCAGCAAGGCGAAGCAGAGCAGCAGCAGCACAAGCGCAGTGCGATTGGCTATTGAGTAGTTCAGCGATTGAACCTGGTCGTATATCAAAATCGAAACCGTCTGGGTGGCGCCCGGGATGTTGCCGCCAATCATCAGCACCACCCCAAATTCACCCAAGGTATGCGCAAAGCTCAACACAAACCCTGTCAACACGCCGGGAAATCCGAGGGGGAACACGATTTTCCAGAACGTGCGCCAGCGGGAAGCGCCGAGCGTGGCCGATACATCGAGCAGTTTGCGGTCCACGGATGCGAAGGCCGCCGCAATTGGTTGCACGGCGAACGGCAAGCTGTAAAGCACCGAACCCAGGACCAGTCCGCGGAAGGTGAACGCGAGACTGCTTCCGGTGACGGAGTGATACCAGCGCCCCAGCGGGCTGAGTGGGCCGATCGCAACCAGCACATAGAAACCAAGCACCGTCGGCGGCAACACGATGGGAAGCGAAACGATGGCTTCGATCACGAATTTGCCTCGCCAGCGCGAAGACGCCAGCCAGTAGCCGAGCGGCAACCCGATCGCCATGAGTATCACGGAGACCAGGACTGCAAGTCGCAGCGTCAGTACCAGTGCTTCGAGGATCATTGCTTTGCCGGAGGGTTGAGACCATATTTTTGGAATGTAGCCGCGCCCTCGGGGGACAGCACAAAGTCGAGAAACGCTTGCGCTGTTTCTTTGTGTTTCGAAGCGGAAATAATCACAACGGCCTGCTTCAACTCCGGAAATGAGTCGGATGGTACCACCCAAAATCGACCGGCTGATTCCATCGCAGGTGACTTGGCGAGTGACATCGCGATCAGGCCTGCTTGCGCATTGCCGGACTGTACAAACTGGGCGGCCTGGCTGACGTTTTCGCCAAATACTAACTTGTCGGCGACTCTATCTTTCAACCCATAGTGCTCGATCGCCGCGATGGCCGCCTTGCCATAGGGCGCATGTTGCGGATTGGCGATCGCAATGCGCGTGACGGCAGGTTGGGTCAATAATTCCATCTGCAATTTCTGGGGATCGAACGGCGAATTGTTGGGCACCCACAGCACGAGATGTCCCAGCGCATAGTTGCGCAGCGACGAGGCATCTGCAATGCCGGCGGCAGCGAGTTTCTTCGGGCATTCCTCGTCCGCGGAAAAGAACAGGTCGAAGGGGGCTCCACTCTGAATCTGGGAATATAGGTTTCCGGATGCCCCGAAAGACAATGTCACTTTGTTCCCGGTCTTGCTTTCGAATCGGCCCGCCAGTTCCTTCAATGCGTAATTAAGGTCTGCAGCGGCCGCGACGGTAATCTGCTCGGCAGTCGCGGCGCGAAAAGCAAAAGCACCGATTATCAGAAGCATCGAGATCTTTTGCATCGGTCGCGCTTATTAGTCCTTCCGCAAGACGGGATTCACTCATCCAAGGCCGCCGCTCTCGACGGCAGCAGAGGCCGCGGCAAATTGCTCTCAGCTTAACGTATCTCCGGGCTATCGATTGGCGTGGATAGGTTCATGGCACCATTTTCATAGTACTAAGGTGCTAAACACCCGGCATCTTTAGGATTCGCGCTTGACCGGCAGAATCAATCCTGTCAGAGTAACCGAGGCGATACCTGATGGGAATGCGCCTGACCTTCTGGCCGCTTTACGCCGATTGAGTTTGATCGCGACAAACTGATGATACGTATCGAGGTTACGCTCAACGCCGACGCAACCGCTGTCAGTCCTGTGGTCGAGGGCATCATGGAGATGGCCCGCCGCATGGACTGCGCCGCCGGCAAGGAGTTTGAGATCGAAACGGCGCTCCGCGAGGCGCTGGCCAATGCCATTCTCCATGGCTGTAAGAACGATCCCACAAAAAAAGTCCAGTGTTGTGTCTCCTGCGACGAAGAACACGGACTTCTCATCGTGGTGAAAGACCCCGGAACCGGCTTCGATCCCGTGCAAGTCCCCGATCCTCTCGTCGGCGAAAACGTGTACTCCAACCACGGGCGCGGAATTTTCCTGATCAATCAATTAATGGATGAGGTTCGTTTCGAGCGAAACGGCACCGAAATCCACATGCGCAAGTACTAACACGCCCCGGATTTTCTCAGGACAATTACACCATCCAGGCGCGGCCTATCCGCCCGGTCGCGAGAGTACATGCGTGAAACGCTGCTTTAGACTCAGAAATGGCGTCTCTAGCCAGCGGTACGACACGGCCGCCATCGCGATCGTCGCTACCAGCGCGACTCCGACGCGCAGTGAATACCGGAAGACGTTGGCGGTCTGATCGTGCACAGCATAGTCAGAAATCAACAGTCCCAGCACGTGAAAAACGTACAGGCCATAGGAGATGCGTCCCATGTAGATAAATCCTCGGTTGCGACTGCTGGCGTCAGGCTTCAACACGGCCAGCAATAGCAGCGCACCTCCCAAAGCCACCGACGGATAGCCCAGGACCACTCGCATCGTCGTCAGAGGGTCATTCTTGATCCCGAAATACAGGCTGCCCAGAGCGAGCGCGGTTACACCTGCCAATATTATTGCCGTACGCGCAAGCCGCGAAAGGCGTGGGACCTCGCCTTTCAGCAGCACCGCAATCAGAATTCCCGCCGCTATCGGATCAAGCTGTACGAAGGTGTTACACCACACGTAGCTTTCCAAGGCGTGGTGCATGCCCAGATAGACACGCGTCGACGTCGCCACCACCAAAAGCAGGCTAGCGAAAATCAGCATTCCGGTTTCACTCACCTTACGAACAACGGCTGGCCAGGTGATGTAAAACTGCTCCTCGATGGAGACGCTCCACAGCGGAAAGATGACCGACGACGGGAACCCATGAAAGACGATGAACCAATTGCCCGCCAGGAATGTAAACCACGCGCCCGCCCGCCATGTCACGTGTTGACCGGGCACGATCCACTGCAGGACTACTGCCAACGCAAGAAATGCGAAGTAGAGCGGCCAGATGCGCAGGATGCGTCGAATGTAGAAGGACCTTATGTCGAGCGTTCCCATCAGGTCTTTCTCGCGCAGCAGCAACTCGGTAATCAGATACGAACTGAGCACAAAGAACAGGCTGACGCCGAACGCGCCCGTGGCGCCGATACCTGCTATGACGCGCGCCAGAAACAGTGGCACACCAAACTTCGTCCAAAACGCCGGATCGTGCGGAAACGAATGGTGAAGAAAGACCATTAAGAACGCAAAAAAACGTAGTACGTCCAATTCCGGATGGTAGAAGCGCGCAGTGGAAGCGCGAGCGCTGTCCTGGACGCTAATTTCCGAGCACGTTGTGGTAATGGAAGCCAACCATAAATTCTAAATGACACGCCAATAAATCGGGGGGGCACCGCACGAACTGCGTGTGTGTCGCAGGGAAAATTCAGGGACGTGATCCGCGGCGCTGATCTGAACTCAGGCAGTTCCCACCTGTCTGTGACGCGAACGACGAGGCTGTATGAGCAGGTAGATCGCTGCGGCCGCCATGATCGGCGATGACCAGAATCCCGGAGCTGGTCTCGGAAACGTGACGCTAGCCGCCGTCCGGCCAAAAATCGTGCCGAGCGTGTGTCCCGCGGCATTGAACAGCATGATGATCGCAAAAATGTATGCCGCCACTCGCGTTCCCTTCGCTCCTCGCGATACCGCGCTCGAGAGTGCGAGCAAGGCCACACAGGCGACGATCAGGCCAACCAGCCACTCCCCAAATTCAAAAGTTGGCATCGGCCACCAGCCGAATCGTTGGCGGAGCGCGAGCACGGTCGGGTTATACACACGAAGCAACCCAGTGGTCGCCTCGTCGAATACATGCAGCGCCAATGCAAAGCACAGCAGAATCCAAGCGCGGGCCAATGAGCGATCTTGCGGACTGGAGTTGTGCATGGCGCACCTTCCTCGCCCCTGCAGCGTAGATCGTCGCCATCAATCCCACAAGTATTCTGTCTGAACACGGTCGACGGACGAACCCTACGCCAGTACCTTTGCAATCCGGTCAAACGCCCAGTCGATCTCCGCTTTGGTGATGACCAGCGGTGGAGCAATCCGTATCACCACGTCGTGAGTCTCCTTGCACAGCACACCGAGTTTTTTCAGGGCTTCGCAAAATGGACGGGCAGGCGTGTTCAGTTCGATCCCAATCCACAGGCCCTTGCCGCGAACTTCGTGGATGTGTGGGCTGCGCAGAGCCTGCAGTCTCTTCAGGAAATAGTCCCCCAACTCCGCCGAACGTTCGATCAACCTCTCATCCACCAGCACACGAAGGGCGGCGCGCGCGACGGCGCAGCCCAGCGGATTGCCGCCAAATGTGCTGCCGTGGTCTCCGGGTTGGAACACGCTGAGCACTTCTTTCGACGCCAGCACCGCCGACACCGGATAAAAGCCTCCTGAGAGAGCTTTGCCGACGATTACCGCGTCGGGCCTAACGCCTTCATGCTCAAAGGCAAATAGCTTGCCAGTGCGGCCCAGGCCCGCCTGGATCTCATCCGCGATCAACAGCACGTGGTTCCTCTGGCAAATCTCGGCCGCACGCTTCAGGAATCCATCGGGAGGGATGATGATTCCCGCTTCGCCCTGAATCGGCTCGACCAGAAACGCGCAAGTGTTCGGAGTAATCGCATCGCGAAGAGCATCCGCATCTCCGAAGGGGATGATCTTGAATCCCGGCGTGAACGGCCCGAAGCCATCGCGATATTGTTCGTCGGACGAGAAGCTGATGACCGTCGTTGTGCGACCGTGGAAGTTGTTGGCGCAGACGATGATCTCGGCCTTGCCATCAGGGATGCCCTTGACCTTGTAGCCCCACTTGCGCGCAGCTTTGATCGCAGTTTCCACCGCTTCTGCCCCTGAATTCATTGGCAGCGCCATATCGAATCCGGTCAGGGCATGCAGTTCCTCGTACAGCAAAGGAAGTTGATCGTTGCGGAAGGCCCGCGAGGTGAGCGTGACTTTATGGGCCTGCTCGATGAGCGTTTTCAAAATCTCCGGGTGGCAATGTCCCTGGTTCACCGCCGAATACGACGCCAGGCAATCCAGGTAGCGGTTGCCGTCCACGTCATAAACCCAAACGCCCTCGGCGCGCTCGATCACGACATCGAGGGGATGATAGTTGTGAGCTCCGTACTTCTCTTCCAACCTGATAAATTCGTTCGTCAGCACTGTTTCCTCTATGGCTTCCATGAATCTCCTAACAGTTCCTATGATTGCAATTTCTAAAAACTCTCCGGGCAACAAGAATCATTCGTTGTCCAGCAGCATAGTCAGCAGCGCCATGCGCACAAAAAGTCCGTTGGCTGCCTGGCGGAAGTACATAGCGCGCGGATCGTCGTCCACGGTTTTGTCCAACTCAACCGTCCTCGGAAGTGGATGCAGGATCATGGCATCGGGTCTCATTCTTTGCAGCACCGTCGAGTCGATGGCATAGCGCAACGGCTTGGGTATCGACGCAGCGCGTTCCGGGCGAATCCGCGTCTGGTACACGACATCGACTTCGCCCACCACGCGATCGATGTCCGACTCCAGTTCGTAACGCACGTTGTGGCGATCGAGATAATGCAAAATATCCGGCCTCATCTGCATCGCCGGAGGGCTCACGAAGAAAATCTTCACCCGATCGAACTTCGCCAGCAAATATGCCAGCGAACGTACAGTGCGGCCGCGGTCGAGTTCCCCGATAAACGCCACGCTCAGCCCATCGATGGGACGCTCACGGTAGATTGTGTAAAGGTCGAGCAGCGCCTGCGTGGGATGCTGGCCACCGTCGCCGTCACCGGCGTTAATGATCGGCACGGGCGACACCTTGGCCGCGCGGGCCGCCCCACCCGCCTCATGGTGCCGGATGACGATCGCATCACAATACGCACCGATGATGCGGATTGAATCCTCAACCTGCTCGCCTTCGACCTCCGACGAGAACGCCTGCGCGTGTTCGGTGGAGAGCACGCGTCCGCCCAACCGAAGCATGGCGGCCTCGAAACAAAGGCGGGTGCGGGTGGATGGCTTATAGAACAGGCTGGCGAGAATCTTGTTCTGGTAGTCGAGGGTGCCGCCGCGCGCTACGATGCGCTCCATCAGGCGCGACCGGTCGAACAATTCCATCAGCAGTGGAACGGTGAACTGCTGCGACTCGACAACATGCCTCAAGCTCACGTGGCTGCGCCTTGGACTTGCATGGTGCAGTTTAGTCGGTTGCTCCATAATCTGCATAACCTTCACCGGAACGCTGGTAGCGCCAGCTCATCGAAAACTGGTTGCTCGACTTCATCGCGGTCGCGGACGATGTGGGTCCCTGCCGAGCCGGACACAGCGTCGCACAAATGCTCGAATGATGTAATCACGGCTTCCCTGCCGCCGCTTTGCAGGAAGCGCAGCACCGACTCCACTTTCGGCCCCATATTGCCGGGCGGGAAATGCCCGGCGCGGTTGTGCTTCTCCAGTTCCGTGGCGGTCACGCGGGTAAGCGGTGTCTGGCCTGGCTTTTTGTAATTGAGATAGACATAGTCGGTGTCGGTCGAGATCACGAAGAGGTCAACCCCAAGTTCGGAAGCGAGCAGGGCTGACGCGCGGTCCTTGTCGATCACCGCCTCCACTCCGCGCAGGACACCACGTTCTGAAATGACCGGAATGCCGCCACCACCGGTGGAAACCACCAGCGCTCCCCGATCCACCAGGGTGCGAATCACATCCAGTTCGACAATCTCAATCGGCTCAGGAGACGGCACCACCCGCCGATAGCCGCGCGCTGCATCTTCGACGATGTGCCAACCGAATTGGCGCTGTTTCTCTTCGGCAACCGACTTCGAATAGAACGGCCCGATCGGCTTCGAAGGGTTGCGCATCGCAGGGTCGTCGGGCGAAACCAACGTCTGCGTGATTAAGGTAACAACGGAAACGTCCATTCCCGCCGCCGCCAATTCGTTGTGCAGCGATTGCGCCAGCAGATATCCAATTTCGCCCTGGCTCGCGGCTCCACAGACATCAAGCGTTTGGCTGTACGCAACGTCAGAAGCCCGCTCGGAGCGCAGCAATTGCGCGCCAACCTGCGGCCCGTTGCCGTGCGTAATCACCAGGTGATATCCCAGCCTGATCAGGCCCAGAATGGCCGCGGCGGTCCGGCGAGTGTTCGCCAGTTGCTCGGCGATTGTTCCCTTCTCGCCTGCTCGAATTAGAGAGTTGCCGCCAACCGCAACTAATGCAGTTTTCGACATAACGAATCCTTATGCCGGTGGCGGACCGAAGACAGCCAGAGAAGCTGGTTTGCAACGCCAGTTGGCTTCGATCCGCCGAACCCGGAACTACGGTCTAGCGCACCAAGTCCAGCATGGCGTCGCGAACAACTTCCTGCTGCACCGTTTCCACAGCCCTGTCCGTCATCAGTTCCAGCATGATCGCCTTCTGGGCGTGCAGCCGGTTCTCTGCCTGCTGGAAGACGAAGGAGCGTGGCGAATCGATCACCTCATCGGTGACCTCATCGCCTCGATGGGCCGGGAGGCAGTGCAGGAAAATAGCCTCCGGTTTGGCGCAACCGAAGAGCTTCGCGTTCACCTGATAGGGGCGGAATATCTCCTCCCGGTGAGCCGCTTCCGACTCCGATCCCATACTGGTCCAGACATCGGTGTAAATTACGTCCGCGTCATAGCATGCCAGTTCTGCATGCTTGGTCACGGTGATTGCAGCTTTGGTTTCGGCGCACCGCCGCCGGCACCAGGCCACGCTCTCCGCATCCGGCTCGTAGCCCGGCGGAGTTGCCACCCACACGTTCGCACTCAACTGCGCGCCCGCAAACATCAGCGAACGCGCCACGTTGTTGCCGTCACCGATGTAGGCGACTTTCAGTCCGGCAATCTGTCCCTTCACTTCGAGCATGGTCAAGTAGTCGGCCATGGCCTGGCAGGGATGGCTGTAATCCGTCAGCCCGTTAATCACGGGAATGCTGGCGTGCTTCGCCATCTCCACCACGATTTCGTGGGCGAAGGTGCGAATCATAATCGCCTGCACCATGCGTTCGAGGTTTTTGGCGACGTCGTGCACCGACTCCCGCTTGCCGAGATTGATCTCGGCCGGCGACAGATAGAGCGAGTGCCCGCCGAGTTGCTCCATGCCCACATCGAAGGTGACGCGCGTGCGCAACGATGGCTTTTCGAAAATCATGGCCAGCGTCTTGCCCTTCAGAGCGTCAGAGAAAACGTTGGGATTGGCCTTCACCTGGCAGGCGACATGCAGAAAATGCCGGATCTGCTGCGGCGAGAAGTCACGAATCGAGAGGAAGTCTTTAGGAACCATGGTACCTCCCTACAACTTCCATGACCGGCTTGTGCGTTTCCGTGAACTGCTCCAGCAATTCCGTGATCGCAGGTCTGCCCATCTCCTCGACTTCGTAGCGCACTCGCACGCTCGGCTTGTCGAGCCGGATGGCTTTCGCCAGGTCGATGGGCGTTGCCACCAGCACCACATCGCAGGGGACGCGACGAATCGTCTCCTCCAGCTCGTGGCGCTGTATTTCGCTGTAGCCCATGGCCGGAAGCACTTTGCCAAGGTGGGGGAACTTCTCGAATGTCTTCTGGATGGTTCCCACTGCAAACGGCCGCGGATCGACCAGTTTGGCAGCGCCGAAGCGATTGGCCGCGACCACTCCCGCTCCGTAGGGCATTTCGCCGTGTGTGAGCGTTGGACCGTCTTCGACCACAAGCACGCGTTTACCCTTGATCAGCAAGGGATCTTCTACGCTGACCGTGCATGCGGTTTCGATGACCTGGGCCGTGGGATTGTGTTCCGCGATGTTCTGGCGTACGACCTGCACTGACTCGGGATTGGCGGTATCAACCTTGTTAATGATCAGCACATGCGCGCTGCGGAAGTTTACTTCCCCGGGGTAATAGGCGAGCTCGTGTCCAGCGCGATGAGGATCAAGAACTACGATGTCGAGATCAGGCTTGTAGAACGAAGTGTCGTTGTTACCTCCGTCCCACAGAATGACGTCGCCTTCCTGCTCGGCCTGATGCAGGATGTCTTCGTAATCGACACCCGCATAGACCGTCGTGCCCTCCATGATGTGAGGCTCGTATTCCTCACGCTCTTCGATGGTGCACTCATATCTTTCGAGGTCGGCGAAGGTGGCGAAGCGCTCCGCACGCTGGGCGACCAGGTCGCCGTAAGGCATGGGGTGGCGAACCACAACCGGGTGCCAGCCCAGGTTCCGCAACTCCGCCGCGATTCGGCGGGAAACGGGGCTCTTGCCGCAACCGGTACGAACGGCGCACACGGAAATCACCGGCACCTTGGCCACCAACTGCGTACGCTCCGCACCCAGGAGCCAGAAATCCGCTCCGGCCGCAGAAGCACGAGATGCCAGGTGCATCAGCGTGGAATAAGACACGTCAGAATAGGAGAACACCACGACATCAATGCGTTCGCCGCGGATGACCTCTTCCATCCGGTCTTCTTCGACGATCGGAATGCCCATGGGATACAGCGAACCCGCCAACTGCGGCGGATAGTGTCGTCCTGCAATGTCTGGGATTTGTGTAGCGGTGAAGGCAATTACTTCAAATTCAGGGTTGTGGCGAAAGACTACGTTGAAATTATGGAAATCTCGTCCAGCAGCACCAAGGATGAGGACTCGTTTCATTTTGTGTGAGAAGCGTCATTAGACCCATGAAGTGGGGACCCCTTCCCTCCTGCCCTGATGGTCGTCCTCTCCAGACGTCTTCGCTGTGAGGGCAATCACAGGTCCGTGCGACGGGGAACACGCCTCGCTGTGTCTACAGCGCCGAGGTTGAACCTCACACCTCGATGTGACAGCGGTCACTTCGAGTTGGGCCATAGCTGGACCAGAATCGAACTATCGTTCGGTATCGGGTAGATGTTTCAACCGCAACGTAAGTCCATCCGCGACGGCGAACCAGGTGGGGAGATTACAAACACTGCAACCTTCCAGGCTCCCGCGCTAAGGAAAGACAGCATGGCTAAAGGATCGGTACAAATCGTAGTAGAGCGATGTAAGGCTTGCGGCTTCTGCGTGGAGTTTTGTCCCTCGCACGCCCTGGCGCTCTCTTCTGCCTTCAACGCCAAGGGTTATCATCCGCCCAACCTCGTACATCCCGAAAAATGCAGTGGCTGCGATCTTTGCGGCATGTACTGCCCTGATTTCGCCATATTCGGATTCAAGAATGAGGGCGAAAAGCCAGCCGCAACGGCAAAAGCCGAGCCCCAGGCCGCCGCAACCGCTCCAACAGAAGAGGAGGCACAGGATGCACGCTGATCCCGCCGGCGTTCTAACCGGTTCACATTTCTTAGACGGCGATCATTCCTGCTGTGAAGGCGCTTTGGCGGCCGGAGCACGGTTTTCCGCCGGATATCCCATTACGCCTTCCACGGAAGTCGTCGAGCGCTTCGCCGCCCGCGTTCCCACCGTTGGCGGAACGTTTATCCAGATGGAAGACGAACTCGCTGCATCGATCGCCATCCAGGGCGCGGTATGGGGAGGAGCCAAGGCTTTTACCGTTACCTCCGGCCCCGGCTTTTCGCTCATGATGGAGCACATCGGATACGCCGCCATGACGGAGACCCCTTGCGTGTTTGTCAATGTGCAGCGCGGCGGTCCCTCAACCGGATTGCCAACGCTCCCGGCCCAAGCCGACATGATGCAGGTGCGCTGGGGATCGCACGGCGACTACGAAGTGATCGCGCTGTGCCCCAATTCTCCCCAGGAGTGCTTCGATCTCACCATCACCGCATTCAATATGGCGGAACAGTATCGCTGCCCGGTGTTCGTCATGATGGACGAGGTGGTGGGTCATATGACCGAGAAGGTTGTGATCCCGCCGCCGGAGCAAATCGATGTCACGCCCCGCCGCTACACCCATATTCCTCCGGGTGAGTTCAACGCCTATGAGCCACGCGAAGACCTGGTGCCTGATATGCCCCGTGTCGGTGAAGGCTACAACGTTCACGTCACAGGGCTCACTCACGACGAGCGCGGCTATCCCAACATGACGCCCGACATCCAGGACAAACTGGTGCACCGGTTGCAGGACAAGATCCTCAAGAATGCCGACAAGATCGTCCTCTTCGAAGAAGCGCAGATCGAAGGTTCGGAAGTTGTCGTCATATCGTATGGAATCACCTCGCGCGTCGCTCAGCGCGCCATCGAAATGGCCCGTGACAAGGGCGTCAAGGTAGGCAAGTTTCGCATCATCACCGCATGGCCTTTCCCCGAGAAGCAGATCAAAGAGATCGCCGCGAGGACCAATGCCATCGTGGTTGCGGAACTCAATCTCGGACAGATGGTGCGCGAAGTGGAACGCGCCGTGGCCGGTGAAGTCCCTGTCCGTTTTGTGGGACACGCTGGCGGCAGCGTTCACAAGCCCGAACAAATTCTGAAGGCCATCATGGAGGTGGCGCGATGACGACCCTGCCCATTCACACCAATCCAACGGACCCGTTCCTGCGGATGGACCGCATTCCGCACATCTGGTGTCCGGGATGCGGCATCGGCACCAGCGTGAACGCCTTCAGCCGGGCGCTAATCGACGCCAAGATTGATCTCAAGAACCTGGCCATCGTGTCCGGCATCGGCTGCACCGGCCGCGTTGCCGGATACGTCAACCAGGATTCCTTTCACACCACGCACGGTCGCGCTCTTCCGTTCGCCACCGGCCTGAAGCTGGCCAATCCCAAGCTGAACGTCGTGGTGTACTCCGGTGATGGCGACCTGTTCGCAATTGGCGGCAACCATCTGATCCACGCCGCACGCCGCAACGTCGATCTGAAAGTCATCTGCATCAACAACCTGATCTACGCCATGACGGGCGGCCAGACGGCACCCACCACGCCGGGATCGGTCATTACTTCGACCAACCCCTACGGCACCTATGACTCGTCATTCAACTTGCCCTACTTAGTGGAGGCGGCAGGTGCCGTCTACGTTGCGCGCTGGACCACCTTCCATGTTCGTCAGATGGCCCGTGCTATGCAGGAGATGTTCTCCAAGAAGGGCTTTTGCTTCCTCGAAGTCTTGTCGCCGTGCCCGACTTTGTATCAGCGGCGCAACAAGATGGGAGACGGCCTCGACACCATGGTCTTCTACAAGGAACACAGCAAGGTGCGAAACGGTGCTCCCACCAGCGAAGTCGCGCTCAGCAAGTCCGGTGAAATCGTCGTGGGCAAGTTTGTGGACCGCGAGCGCAGCGACTATCGCGACCTGATGCACGACAAGATGGTCGAGAGCCTGGGTGACCGTTACATCGAAAGAGAGGCGTGCGAATGCGAAATCTAACTGAAATCCGCATCTCGGGATTTGGCGGCCAGGGCGTCATTCTGTCAGCCATCGTCATCGGCAAGGCAGGATGCATTTACGAGAATGGCTACTCGACCATGACCCAGGCGTTCGGTCCTGAGGCCCGCGGAGGCGCGTGTAGCGCACAGGTCATCCTGTCTAACGAGCCGATTCTTTACCCCTACGTGACCCGTCCCGACATCCTGGTCACTATGTCGCAGGAAGCCTATACGCTCTTTGCTCCGCAACTGAAGGAAGATGGCATCCTGATCATTGAACAGGAACTGGTGCGCATCGATAAACTGCCGGCCAGAGTTCGCGTGTACAGCCTTCCCGCCACTCGCCTTGCCGAGGAACTTGGCAAGAAAATGGTCATGAACATCGTCATGGTGGGCTTCTTTGGAGCCGTGACCAACCTGCTGAATCCCGACGCGCTGAGACAGGCCATCGCTGACTCCGTACCTCCGGCGTTTCGCGAACTGAACTTGAAAGCATTCGATAAGGGATTCGAGTACGGCATCAAACACCTCAACGGCGGCGTGGTCGAAAAAGACGATGAGCCGATCGAAGTCACGGCGCTCGAACACTAGAAGTTTAGAAACTGAAAGCGGAAGCCGGCCACAGCAAGGGGCCGGCTTCATTCTTTGCACGCGACAAATATCAAAAGTGCCTGTGAGTCAGTGATCCGCAGATTGACCGGGAATCAGGAGGCATATTGGTTCACGACGCCTCCTCATTTCCATTCTTCGCGATCTCCTCTTACCGATTTAGGAATCCGTAGCGACTGCAAGTCATTTTCGTGTTTCATTCTGCCCGAAAAGTGCTATAGATGGGCCGTTCCCGCAACAATCCCCCACCGTTCGCCGGTTCCCAGCCCGCAGCGGAGCGGGAAAGGGAGGTAGGTAATGGGCAGCTTCAATCGCTTATTATTTGCCGCAGTGGCCATCACTCTCTTACTCCTTTGCGGTGCGCCGGCATTTGCCGATGTCGAAGTCTATATGCAACCGCCCACTCTCAACGGAATCCTTTACGCTTCGCAAAACGACGTAGGCGGTTTTGGTAAATTCGCCACCGTCTATGACAACTTCCAGATCTACTCCCACACGACTCCGTATTACCTCGACGATGTCGAGTGGTTCGGTGGCTATTTCAATCCCGGCGGTCCGGGAAACATCACCGGATGGACCATTTCGCTTTATGCCGATAATGCGGGGCAGCCCGGTGGGGTACTCTGGTCGCGGAATTTCGGTGTTACTTACCTTGGTTACATGGAGAATTGTAATCTCCCCTTTGGCATGTGCTCCTATGACATGGACGGCATAAAGTTCGGATCCACGCTGATGCCCAAAACAACGTACTGGCTGTCCGTGGTTCCCGATATTACCTTCCCGCCACAGTGGGGCTGGGGAACGGGCGTGATGGGCGATAACCTCGCCTATCAGGACTTCTTTGGCACTCGCAGCCCGTTGGGTGTTGACCTTGCATTCAACGTCCAGGGAATACCCACACCAGATCCCGGCACCTTGATTCTTCTGGGCACCGGCATTCTCGGACTTGCGGGCACACTGCGCCGCAGGCTTTTCTAGATAGCGAACCCAAGATACATTGAGCCGCCCTTCCGGGCGGCTCTTTCTGGTTCCAATTACTCACCCCAACACCGTAGCGCCTCTTGGGACCACGGCAATTCGGATGAAGTGCAAACGAGCTTTCGCCGAAGACGTCAGCCGCGGAAATGGATTTCCGGAGAATGGCTATGCGAGGCGCACGGCTTTGTGCTCGGGGCAGCGGGCCTGAGCCGTTTCGATGAGTCGCTCCAACAGTTCAGTGCCCCACTTCGCGTAGAAATACAGACCCGCGATTTCGCGCTCCTGCAGGACCCGGTGGGGATACAGCGCATTCTCGATCTGAGTAGCGTGTCGCGTCAGAATCTCGTTGCGTCGGAGTTCGGCCTGCGCAGCCCGCTTTTCCAGCCGGCCAACCTGGTAGCGCATTTTGTTCGCTGCACGTCGTGCCGCTTCGACCAGCGTGGGATCGAGCCGCTGCAATGATTCGCTGATACGCTGCATAGCCTCTTCGACCGCCAGTCGCCCGCGCTCGAAGTCCAGCTTGAGTTCCGAGGGCAGGGACCGCGCAGCCAGGCTATCGCGCAGTTGGCTCTCCCCCTGAAATAGTTCGGCCAACTCCAGTCCGTATTTTGAAAGCAGGCGCTCCACGCGCGGTTCGATCAGGGTTGCACTCAGCCGCGGCAGGATGGTCGTCACCCGTCCCAGCAGCTTCTCATACACCACGCCAACCTGCGCGAAATACGCGATCTCGGCAGGTCCTCCGATGTAGGCCAGCGTGGGCAGCCAATAGTCCTGTAGAACCGGCCGGAGCAATACGTTCGCGTTGAAGCTCTCCGGAGTTGCCACGATTCTGCGCTTCATTTCTTCGAGCGAGAGTCGTTCTTTCCGGATCGCGAACTCGCCGTTCGAGCGATGAATCGGGACTCGTGCTCCCTCCACCAGCGCGAACAGCGGAGTCGATTCCTCCGTGACCTTGACCTGCTCGTGGTAGTGCGCCTGGCTGATTTCGCGATTGCGAGTCAGCAGCGCCGTATCGAGTTCGCCCGCGCGCTCAATCGACTCAAGAAAAAGCGGCGCCGCAATGCGATGAAGTTCGGCATCGGCGGGATCGAGCAGGATCAGTCCGTGCTCTGCGAACATGCGGGTGAACAGTTTGGCGTATGCGCCCGAAAACGTCTCGCTCTCGCGATAGCTTTCGCGGAGATAGTCTGCCGCCAGCGATTCGCCCAGCAACTCCGCCGCCTGCGCCACGAGCTCGTTCGTACCCGCCGCGAACCGTATGTTCGCTACTGGTAAGTCCGGTTTGGCATCGGTTGGGAGTGTAAACGGCGCAAGCTGGAAGTCGTTGGTGAGCAGCAGCGACTGATTGACTTCGGCGAGGTCGTGGTCTTCTGTGGCCATCCAGAATATTGGGACGCATGGGACGCCAGAACTCTCCACTTGTTTCGCCAATGCCAGCACTGAGGCGGCCTTGAATAATGACAGTAGAGGTCCGCCGAACAGTCCAACCTGCTGCCCCGTCACCACGGCGAAGGCACCTTCCCGCAGACGGCGAATGTTGTTCAGAGTCTGATTCGAAGCGCCCCATGCCTGGTTCTGCTTGGCCAGCACATCCGCAACTCGGACGTTGATCTCGGTCCCATGCGGAACGTTCGCGCTTCGAGCAGCGACCTGCGCAGTGTCTGGCGGATGAGGAAAAAACTTGCGGACTTCTGGCGAGTAGTTCAGGAAATCGGAGAATAGCCGGGTGGTGTGCGGGATCGAACTAAACGGGATGCAGTCAGGAATCACGCGCGGCGCTCCAAGTCCAAACCGCGCCGACAGCAGTCGGAACCGTGGCTGACGCACTGCGGCTGCTGCCGAGCGATTTCTTGAAATTCCTGCAGCATCGTATGTTCTTCGTAACCACACAACCGAGCAACCGAAACCTCGGCCGTCCCTGCAACCTATGAGACTATCAGGCGCGCAAAACGTTTGGATGATTTCACTTGCAGGGGGATGCAGGATTCGTCCCATCAGAATCGCGGGCGGTCGTGGCCACATCTAATTGACTGACGGTTTGGACTTCGCCGCCAGCGATGGTAGAGTGAAGCTGACCGTAGCATCATCACGTGGGGGCGTCACGGCTTCGACGGAAGTGATTGCGGCTAAGAGGCATACCGGAGTGCATGCGTCCGTAACTGTGTGCAAAAACACAATTGCCAATCAAAACCTGGCATACGCAGCTTAATTAGTTAGGCTGCCGCTCTCTTCGGCTTTGCTCATGGGCTGGAGTCAGGGCGTCATACAGTGAGCTAGCCCGAAACCCTACGTCTGGGGGTAAGGGCGAAACTTTCAGGCTGGCCGGCCGCATTTCTTGTCCGTTCTGAGCGCGGTTGGCGAGAGTGCCGGGTCATACCGGCGCGGGAACGCGACTAAGTATGTAGTCTCTTGGCTGACAGCATTTTCGGACGCGGGTTCAACTCCCGCCGCCTCCACCATTTAAATACTTTGTTTTCAATCACTTATAGCGAGTAAGCCCGATTGTACAAGACTTTGTACAAAGACTCGCTATAATTGGGCATGAAAACGGAAGTCTTTGTCCGCCATTCGCGTGATTGCCAGTTCAAAGACAATCGCTACTACCCCAAGTGCAACTGCCGCAAGTGGATTTACATCCTTAGTAAAGACCGCAGCCCAGCTAAGCGCGTTTCCGCTCAGACCCGCTCGTGGGAAAAGGCCGCAGATAAAGCAAAGGCGATGGAGGCTGACGGTGTGGCAATCAGCCCAGACCGTCAAACGATATCTGCAGCCATCGATGCCTTCCTCGCAGACAAGAAAGTCCGTAATCTTTCCGATGGCACCCTATCCAAATTGAACACCTTGTTTAATAAACAACTGCGCGAATGGTGCTTGGCAGAAGCCAAAGTTTATCTGGACGAATTGAATTTGACACAGTTGGAAAAGTTCAGGGAAAGCTGGAAGGACGATGCCTTGTCGCGCAAGAAGAAGCAGGAGCGTGTGTCCAGCTTTTTCAATTACTGCCTCGTCCATGAATGGATTTCGAAAAATCCCGTTCATGTTTTGTCCAAAGTTCGGGTAAAGCAAAAACCAACCTTGCCCTTCAGCGAACAGGAATTTGCCGCGCTGCTGGACACGGTTCCCCTGATGTACATGGATGAACGAGGTTGCAACGGGAACGCGAAAGGCTTGCGTACTCGGCTGTTGGCGATGGTGCTTTTACTGAGGTGGTCAGGTTTGCGAATCAGGGATGCCGTTTGTCTAGAACGATTCCGACTGAGACCAGCGGATGGCGAACTCCTGCTCTACATGGCAAAAACGAGTGAGCCTGTCACCGTCACGCTCCCCCCTGAACTGACAAACATGCTCCACGCCCTGCCCAACTCTAATCCCAAGTACTTTTTCTGGACGGGGAACGGGTTGCCCAAATCCGCTGTAGCCGACTGGCAGCGGGTGTTGCGTCGGTTCTTCAAGCTGGCCGATCTGGGAAAGCGGTGTCACCCCCAGATGTTCCGTGACACGTTTGCCGTGGAAAGCCTCGTGGCTGGGGTGTCGTTGGAGGAAGTCAGCATGATGTTGGGACACGGCAGTACCAAGATCACCGAACTCCATTACAAGCCGTGGGTTCGCGTAAGGCAGGAACAGTTGACCAAGGCGGTAAAGAAGACATGGAGCAAGTTTTCGACAGGCAAGTAAACTCGGCGACTATTTGACGGGCAAGAACAGTATTGAGAGCATGGGCGCAGAGTGGAGTATGTGATCTCCGCTGAGTTGGAGTGATCCGCCACTTCTCGTCGCGGGTCAGAATTGCGGCCTTATACGTGTCATTGTTTTCGCGATCCGTGCCCAGCCCCGTAAAGCCGTTATGTCCCCAACACCAACCGCAGCTTGTATCGCCCCTTCAACAAGACCCAACTCGCGTTCGCAAACAGCATTACGATGCCTCACGAATCAACCCAGCGAGTGTTGTTAGCAAATGCGAGAATCCATTGCCTTTCGGCACAAAGGCTGTGACCTCGCGCAAAGTGCTTTCGGGGATGTCAGGATAGCCAGAGAACAGAACAATTGGGAGTTGAGGCCGCACGGCCTTCAGGCATCTCGCCACCTTCTCGGCATTCACATCTGGTAGGTCGTAATCTAGCACGGCAGCATCGAAGCGTTGACTCATGATGTCGAGTGCTGATTCTCCGCTCGCGGCAGTTATTACGGCGTAGCCCTTCAGTTCGAGAAAATCTTTCATTGCAGAGAGTACTAAAGCGTCGTCATCAATGCACAGAATTGTGATTCTGCCCATTGCTAAATCCTCCACTATACTTCAGCCCTTGGGTTTACCGCTGATTTCTATTGGTTATGTGAACATGTTGCAGCGGAGAGTTACGGTGAGATTCATCACAAGTGCCCAATAAGAGTAAGTAACACAATATCGAATTACCTGTGCGAGAAGTTTGTACGCGACGGAACAACCATGGCCATATGCTGCAATTAAATCCTCCGATGAGAGTAGTAACGTTACCTCTGCTTCATAGAACACGGCGCACAACCGTGCTTAATCAGACCAGTCGCAGCCGCACAACGAAATACTCCCCGCTTTTGCACAGAAATCCGCACCGCTGTTGATAAAACCTGTGACGCTCGTCACGGCTGTTCCCCTTTTGGGCGAGGAATCTGCGGCTTGCCACCCGTTCCGACGTTGCACCACCCGCACCGTCAGATGACCACTTGCATCGTGACCGTCGGCACGGAAACGGTCTCGCAATTGCGCTAACGTTTGGCGCAGATTGTCTTGCTCTGGTATGCATAGGGATTGTCCTGGACAGCAACAAACAGGGAGCAACCCTGCCCAACCTCTTCGGCAGTCCCTGTGCTTTCCGTCGAACTCGAACCCACCACCGTGTTGTAGCGTCCCCTGTGCAGTAACTACAACGCCGTTACTTTCCAGCTATGAATCGGTGACGGTGTCGGGGGGCATCTGTGGAATTGTGCCGTTGAATAACCCAGCGGATGACGGCGTCAGCCTTGCCTACGCTTGGAAGATAGTGCATGGCAGGGTGCCTCAGCTAGACCAGATCGCAGCCGCATGAAAGATATCCCCATTTTCCACAGTAATATGCACAACTCCTCGTAACTATTGTTACGAACTTCACGATCATTACCCTTTTTAGGTTAAGGATTTTCACCAAACGTGCTACAGCTTGCTGGCCTAATTATGGTGAACATGATTGGAGATCTTTGCGAATACTTGGGTGACGAATTCTTACGTCAGAAGATTACGCGCCTCCCCGTGGCTCCCGACGTATAATTCACGCCATGTTAGCGATTGGAGCGCAACGCTGCTGGGTTGTAGATTGCAAGACCCCAGACTGCGGGGTTCTCGTGCTCGCCGTTATTGGCGAGAACGAACCCTCGAAAATCCACTTTCTAAAGCGGTGCAAGGAGTTCACGGAGACCTGCGAGGACTGTCGCGCTAAGCATCTTTACACTCGGGCTGATGTGCGCGAAGAGAATGTTGCTCTTCGCGAGAATACTCATCTGAGTCGAGCGTTTCTGGAAGCTACTCAATCAGAGTAACACCCTCTTGTGGATTGACCTGAGAGCAACAATTCGTTTGGGACACAAAGAGCGCCCTTGGGCTCGCCTGCCACCAAATAGAACGATTTGAGGCTACACGACAGAGCGACGAATTGAGGGCTGCTAACCTATCGGTCAGGGGGAACATTGTCCCCTGACTGCGGTTCTTGTCGGCGGTGGGTTATTCCTGTACCGAGTACTCGTGGCGATAGCAAAATTGCTCGAACAGATCAACGGCAAACTGCCGTCATCTCCACTGCTTACAACACTGCTATCGATCTGACAGGGCATTCACACAGCACTGGCATCCGCTTGTCGGGGTAACATTGGCCATGAGCAATATCCTTCCCAGATGGTCTGCCGAATCCACTGATCGCTTGCTGGCCACCGATGACATTCTTGCGCGAGGCGTAGAAGAGGACGACGAGGACGAAGAGGAAGAAGGCGGCGAAGATGAAGGCGACGGGTATTCGGAGTGAGGGTGCCCATGCCTCGGGACTGCCAGATGATTCCCCTCGCGTCAATACTTCTGCCCCAGCGCCCTCGTCGTGATTCCACCAGCGGGGACATCTTCCGACATGCAGCAGCGAAATCCCGTAGGAGGTTCTGGCCGCACACCTGCTTTTCCGTGAACGCAATAAGGAATGTTTGTGCAGTCGTTTCCGCCTTCTCTCCGAAATCGGACAGGTGTCATAACGTGGCGCGTTGCCCTGTGGCCGTGACAATTGTCACTGACAATCGAAAACAGTGGTGAGAACATAAATGCTGGTGTGCGGACGCAAGTCCGTGCATCGCGCACCTCTCCAGAGTCGGCCTCCCATTTTTCAACCTTGCACCGCGTCGTCACCAGTGCAGGAGGTCTACCATGCGACGTAAAACTGCGGATGCTTCAACCGCGAAGCCCGAGGAAGGCTCGCCCGAATTGACCGAGGACATAATTCGTGCCCATGCGTATCGGTTCTACGAGGATAGGGGCTGTGAAGACGGTCACGACCTCGAAGATTGGCTTCGGGCAGAGGCCGAGGTATTTGGAAAGAAACCCTCTGTTGCCGAAACAGCGGACACGGTGGGCGGGATCAGGACGGATGTGGCGTAAGGAATCTGAACCCGCATGCGCCGTCCCGAGTCGCTGGAGACTCAAGTCATGGTGAAGTCGATGGATGTCGAATGTCCAGCTTGTGGGGCTAAAGTCGGAGAGCCGTGCAAGACCCTTACTGACAAGGCAATGCATGGGTTCCATACTAAGAGAAAAAATGCTGCCCTCGACAAGACGTACCCTAGCGAGGACGTGAATAAGCTCGCTGGAGATACGACTGAGGAAAAGTAAGGTTAGTCCCCTCGGGTGACCTCTGCGACCCATCATGCGAAACCAGAACAACCGTCAAACCGAAGCTTGAATCCTGATCGATTGATCGTTGCAGGGCTGGAGCGGAAGCCCCAAAGAGTAAAATCCCAGTCTGGGGTGAGTATCGTGGACGATCAGCCGTACACAAACTCGTTCGCAGACGTGCATAAGAAAATCAAGGCTATCAAGGATCGCATTGCTGCAGCGAACAAGGATGATCGTAAGCTTCGCGAAAGCAAAGCGGTTGAGGAATCCCAAAGACTCCGCGAGTTAGCGGATAAGGAGAAGTAGTCAGCATCAACTGAGTTGCCGCTCGTCATTGCTGGGTGATCCATGCCAGCAGAACAATTTAGGACGATCTCCCTCGCCTTAATATTTCTGACCCAACGCGCTCGTCGTGAACTCGACCAACGGAGACATCTTCCGACACGCAGCAGCGAAATCCCGCAGGAATTTCTGACCGCACACCTGCTCTTCGGTGAACGCAATCGAGGTCACGTAGTCCTTCATCTTGAGGTCATTGATGAAGCGGTGGTCGCAATCGAATCCGCGAGGCGGTCTCGCCAGACTGTCACCCTCCAGCACCAGCTTTTTACGGATCGCAGCCCACCGCTCAGGCTCCCGCACGATGGCCGTTCGCACTCGGGTCAGGGCGGGATTGTCTGGGTGGCAGATTCCTGCAGCAGCGAAGCAATTCTCGGGCTCGCAATGCAGGTAAAACACGGGCGCATGGGCGTCCTTGCCGCTGGCGTGATTGAAATGAATGCCGACGTGCGTCTTGAAGGGACGCTTGTCTGCTGCGACCCGAACGTCGCGATAAATGCGAAACAGAGACCCACGTGTAGGCCGAGCGTCGGCGAGAAAGAACGGGCTCAACTTGTAGAGGTGCGGGACGAAACTGTTGATGAACAGCAGAGCGGGTTCAACCACCAACTCGTGATACCGAGCCTTGTTCTTGGCGAACCACTGCCGATTATTGTGGCGTTTCAGTTGGCGCAGAAACTCGAACAGTTCTGGGCTGATTATGGCCGTATTAGGCATTGGGGTCTCCCCTGTGGACTCGTCAATTCTTGGGCAGCGAGCCGCGTGACTGCAACTCTCTCCAAACCAGCACCGCCAACTAAACCGAGTCGCAAATGGTCGCTTTCAACTTTGGGCTGGGCTGAATTGGTTGCGGGGAGTGACTTCTACTTTCTCTCAGTCGCTTTTCTGACGATCCGCGCAGCGGCTTGACTCAAGTCCTCGCATTGGCACGTGTGTGCGTCGAATTGAGCCTTAACGTCCCGTACCGCCTCGATGGGATCAAGTACGACAGATTTGAACTGGTGGTCGCAGGTTTCGCAGAAGCCCAAAACTACGGGTGCCTCGCTGTGCACGATTCGGAGTTTTCTTCTTGTCA
>Ga0208478_1000065_pt1 | contig 40047 bp, 43 predicted proteins | sample NGESurdeep072012_5_FD_184462 | JGI IMG/M metagenome (GOLD analysis project Ga0208478, IMG submission 184462) | Arctic peat soil microbial communities from Barrow, Alaska - NGEE Surface sample 415-2 deep-072012 (SPAdes) | ecosystem: Environmental > Terrestrial > Soil > Wetlands > Peat ...
CCTCGACGTCGAGGAAGCTCCAGGCTTCGAGGGCGAGCGCCTTGGCGACCGCCTCCTTGGCGCAGAACCGCGCCGCCAGGTGCTGGCCGGGCCGGGCCCGGCCGGCGGCATAGGCGCGCTCGGCCTCGGTGAACAGCCGCAGCGCCAGCCGTGGGCGGCGCTCGAGGGCGCGCTCGAGCCGGTCGATCTCGAGCAGGTCGACCCCGACCGCTTCGGTGGCCCGCCGGGGCGTGGCGCCGGCGTCACGCGCCGAGCTCATTCCACCGTCACGGTCTTGGCCAGGTTGCGCGGCTGGTCGACGTTCAGGCCGCGCTTACGGGCGATGTGGTAGGCGAGCAGCTGCAGCGGGATCACCGCCAGGAGCGGCGCGAGCATCCAGTCCGTCTGCGGCACCCTGATCACCTCGTCGGAGTGCTCGCCGATCTCCGTGTTGCCCTCGCTGGCGACGGCGATCACGCGCGCGCCGCGGGCACGAACCTCCTGGATGTTCGAGACGACCTTCTCGAGCACGGGTGAGTCGGTCGCGACGACGACCACCGGGGTGCGCTCGTCGAGCAGCGCGATCGGGCCGTGCTTCATCTCCCCCGCGGCGTAGGCGTCGGTGGCGATGTAGGAGATCTCCTTGAGCTTGAGCGCACCCTCGAGCGCCGCCGCCAGGCCGACGTGACGTCCGAGGTAGAGGAAGAACGCGTCCTTGAAGTGCGTCTCGGCGATCCGCTCGACGCCGAGGTCGTGGTCCATCATCTCGGCGATCGCGTGCGGCAGGCGTTTGAGATCGGAGATCGCCGCCTTAAGCACCGTCGGCTCGAGCGTCTCGCGGAGCTCGGCCAGCCGGAGCGCGAAGAGGTACATGACCGCGACCTGGCTGACGAACGTCTTGGTCGCCGCCACGCCGATCTCCAGGCCGGCGCGCGTGTAGAGCACGCCGTCGGCGTCGCGCGTGGCCTGCGAGCCCATCAGATTGGTGATCGCGAGCACTCTTGCCCCGCGCTCGCGAGCCAGGCGCATTGCGGCCAGCGTGTCCGCCGTCTCGCCCGATTGCGAGATCCCGATGACCAGGTCGCCGGGGCCCAGGACCGGGTTGCGGTAGCGGTACTCGGAGGCGACTTCGACCTCGACCGGCACCCGGGCCCACTCCTCGATCGCGTAGCGACCGATCAGCCCGGCGTGGTAGGAGGTGCCGCAGGCCACGATCACGATCCGCCTGAGGGTGCGCAGGCGCTCGTCGTCGATCGGGCCGAGATCCCCGAGGTCGATCCCCACGCCCCGCGCCGCCCGCTCGCCGATCGTCTCGGCCACGGCGTCGGCCTGCTCATGGATCTCCTTGAGCATGAACGTCTCGTAGCCCTGCTTCTCGGCCGTCTCGGCGTCCCAGTCGATGGTCACGATCTCGCGCTCGAGCGGCTCGCCGTCGGTGGTCTCGAAGCTGACGTCGTCGGGGCGGATCACGACCAGCTCGTCGTTGTTGATGTACTGGACGTCACGTGTCTCGCGCAGGAAGGCGGGGATGGCCGAGCCGACGAACTGCTCACCGTCGCCGCGACCAATGATCAGCGGGCACTCCTTGCGCACCCCGACGAGCAGCCCCGGCTCATCGGCGCTCATGGCCACAAACGCGTAGTGCCCGCGCAGGTCGGGGTAAGCCCGGCGGACGGCGGCGACGAGGTCTCCCTCGTTGTAGTGCGAGATCAGGTGGGCGATCACCTCGGCGTCGGTCTCGGAGGTGAACACCGCCCCCTCGGCGACGAGCCGGTTCTTGAGCGAGATGTAGTTCTCGACGATGCCGTTGACGACGATGTGCACCCGGTCGGCGTTGTCGAAGTGCGGGTGGGCGTTCTCCTCGGTCACCCGCCCGTGCGTCGCCCAGCGGGTGTGTCCGATGCCCGTGGAGGGCGCGGGCGGCTCCACGACACCGACCGCCGCAGACGAGCCCCGGCCGGCATCGATCGCGCTCCTCAGCGCACTCAGGTTGCCGACGGCCCGGACGGCTTCGATGTGAGCGCCTTTGAGGACCGAGATGCCGGCGCTGTCATAGCCGCGGTATTCGAGCTTCTCCAAGCCGGCCAGGAGCAGCGGTCGAGCCTCTCGCGGGCCGACGTATCCGACGATTCCACACATGGGCCTCGGTGCACCTTCCGTGTCGCTGGGTCGAGCCGCAACGGCGGCCCGCGTCCGCGCCCAGCCCTCGGCCGAGGCGCAACGAGCCCCCAATGTTAGCCGGGCTCGGCGTCAACAGCCCGGGTTTCCTGCGCGCGCTGGCGGCCGGGACCGCGGCCGCGCACGCCTGAGCGCCGAGGCCGGCGCCGCCCTCGACAGCGCCCGCGCACGCCTGGCCGGGGACTGAGGGCTCCTACGAGCCTCCCGCGAAGCGGCTCCTCCGGTCAGCGCTTTTCGCCGCGTTGACATCGGCCGGCGCAGGTTGGGGACAATCGCTCACCCAAAGCAAGGTGAGCCCGAGGAGGACGCCGTGATTGTCGACTGTGCTCATTACCGCGACGGCCGGCGCCAGCACGAGGAAGCGATGGATCTCGATCGCGCCGCCGCGCTGTGCCTGGAGTCCGGAGACGACGGGTTCGTGTGGCTCGGACTGTTCGAGCCCTCACCCGAGCTGCTCGCGGAGGTGCAGCGCCGCTTCGGCCTGCACGAGCTGGCGGTCGAGGACGCGCAGAATTTCCACCTGCGCCCGAAGCTCGAGCAATACGACGCGTCGGTGCTCTTCTGCGTGCTGCGAACGGCGAGATATGACGGCGACCGCGCAGAGATCGACTTCGGTGAGGTGTCGATCTTCCTCTCGGAGCGATTCGTGATCACCGTCCGGCAGGGCGTGGCGTCGGACCTCCACGGAGCCCGGCTCCGAGTGGAGAACCGGCGCGAGCTGCTCAGAGAGGGCACCGCGGCGGTCTTATGGGCGATCTTGGACAAGGTCGTCGACGACTACGCGCCGGTGCTCGAGGCGCTCGAGCAGGACGTCGAGGAGGTCGAGTCCACCGTGTTCGTCGGCGCGGCCGCGCCGACCGAGCGCATCTATTTCCTCCGGCGCGAGACGACCGAGTTCTACCGCGCCGTCCACCCGCTGCTGGGGCCGTTGGATGCGCTCCAGCGAGGAGCCTATGTGAAGGTCAGCAAGGAGCTGTCGCAGTTCCTGCGTGACGTCAACGACCATCTCAAGCTGGTCAACGAGGAGGTGGTCGCCCAGCGCGACCTGCTCGCGATCGTTCTGCAGGCGAACATGGCGGTGATCTCGGTCGAGCAGAACAACATCAGCGTGCGGCAGAACGCGACCATGGAACAGCTCACGATCATGGCCACGATCTTCCTGCCCCTGACGTTCCTCACCGGCTTCTTCGGGATGAACTTCCTGTGGCTGACCAACCACATCACGTCGTTCTGGGTCTTCATCTTGGCCGGCGTGGGCAGCTTGGTGCTCTCGTGCCTCGCCCTCTACATGTGGTTCCGCCGCAGCGGGCTGACCCGCTCGGGCTAACCGAGCGTGCGCTGAACGACGTCGACGAGCCGCCCACAGACGGCATCGGTCTCGTCATCGCTGGGCGCCTCGACCATCACGCGGATCAGGGGCTCGGTGCCCGAGGCGCGGACGAGCACGCGGCCGCGGCCGCTGAGGCCCTCCTCTTCGACCTCGATCGCCCCGCGCACGGCGGTGGCGCCCATCGTGGCGATGAGTGCCGCGCGATCGGCGGCGCGGATGTTGACCAGTCGCTGCGGCAGCTTGTTCATCGCGTCGCGCTCGCTGAGGCTGCGGCTGCCGAGCGCCTCGAGCGTGAGCAGGGCGCTCGAGATCCCGTCGCCCGAGGGGCCGAACCCGAGGTCGATGATGTGACCGGACTGCTCGCCGCCGAGCGCCCAGCTGCGCCGGCGCAGCTCGTCGAGCACGTAGCGGTCGCCGACGGCCGTGGTCGCCACCTCCACCCCGGCCTCGGCCATGGCGGTGTGGAAGCCGAAGTTCGTCATCACCGTCACCGCGACGCCGTTGCCGGGCAACCGGTTCTCGGCCCGCAGGTGCAGCGTCGCCAACGCGATCAGCTCGTCGCCGTCGACGACCGTCCCCGAGCTGTCGACGGCCAGCAGCCGGTCGCCGTCGCCGTCGAACGCGAACCCCACGTCGTGTCCACCCTCGACGATGCGCCGCCGCAGCGCCCCGAGATCGGTCGAGCCGCACCCGTCGTTGATGTTGCGCCCGTCGGGCTCGTCGGCCATCACCTCGACGTCGGCGCCGAGCCGACGGAAGATCTCGGGCGCGGCGCGGAAGGTGGCACCGTTGGCGCAGTCGAGCAGGACGCGGCGGCCGCTGAGGTCAAGGCCCTGGTAGCGGACGTGCAGCTCGCGCAGGTAGTCCTCGAGCGCCCCTTGGAAGCGGCGCACGCGGCCGATCCGGGGCGGGTTGGCGAACGGCTTGTCGAGCTCGGCCTCGATCGCGTGCTCGGCCTCGTCGTCGAGCTTGAAGCCGTCAGCGGCGAACAGCTTGATCCCGTTGTCCTGATACGGGTTGTGCGAGGCGGAGATGACGGCGGCCAGATCGAGCCCGTGGCGTCCCAGCAGCAGCGGCGCCGCCGGCGTCGGCAGCACGCCCGCGATCAGGGCGTCCCCGCCGGCCGCGGTCACGCCGGCGGCGATCGCGGCCTCGAGCATCTCGCCCGACTCGCGGGTGTCACGGACGATCAGGACCTGTGGGCGCCCGACCTCGGCCCGAGCCACGGCGGCGCGTGAGAGCGCGAGCGCGAGCTCGGCGGTCAGGAACTCACCCGCGAGGCCCCGGACACCGTCCGTGCCGAAGAGCTGGCGCGCCATCGAACGACGAGGGCTAGCGCTTCGAGAACTGCGGCCGCTTGCGGGCCTTCTTCAGCCCGGCCTTCTTGCGTTCCTTGACCCGCGGGTCACGGGTCAGGAAGCCGCGCCGCTTGAGCTCGCCGCGGAGGTTGGGATCGGCCACGATCAGGGCCCGGGAGATGCCGTGGCGCAGCGCGCCGGCCTGGGCCGAGACGCCGCCGCCGTGCATTGCCGCCACGACGTCCATGCGCGCCTCGTAGCCGACCGTCTCGAGCGGCTGGCGGATCACGCGCTGGAGCGTGTCGCGGGGGAAGAACTCCTCGAGCGTCTTGCCGTTGATCACGTAGGTCCCGCTGCCGGGCTTGAGGATCACGCGTGCGACGGCGGTCTTGCGCTTGCCGGTGGCGGTGTAGCGGGCGCCGGCGGCGAGGTCGATCGCCGCATCGGCGATCGGCTTGGACTCGTCCTCAGACTCGTCACGCTCGCGGGCGGCGGCGGCCTCGGCCTCGGCCTCGGCGGCGGCCTGGGCCTCGGCGTCGAGGAAACCGTCGCCCTCCTGGACGATGTCGGGGATCAGGTCGGCGCCCGGGATCTCCGGTTTCACGCGCGGCACGACCTCGATCTCCTCCTCCTCGATCTCCTCGGCGACCGGCTCAGCGGCGGCGGGCGCGGCGAGGGGCTCGGCCGGGGCGGCCGCCGGCTCGGCCGGGGCGGCGGCCGGCTCGGCCGCAGCAACGGGCGCCGGCGGCGCCGGAGGGGGCTCGGCGGGAGCAGGCTCCTCGGCGACGGGCTCCGCGGACGCGGGCTCGCTCTCCTGCGGCTCGGCGGCTGCCGGCTGCTCCTGGTCGCGGGCCTGCTCGTCCTCGGGGTGCTCGGCGTCGGTCACTGCTCAACCTCCATCGGTTGCGGCTGTTGGGCAGCATGCGGATGTTCAGGACCGGCGTACACCTTCAGCTTGGTGATCTGCCTGCGCGAGAGCCGGTTGCGGGGAAGCATCCCCTTGACCGCGAGCCGGATGACCTCTTCCGGCCGGCGCTCGAGCATCTCGGCGAGCGTGCGCGACTTGAGGCCGCCCGGATAGCCGGAGTGACGGTAGTAGCGCTTGTCGGCGCGCTTATTGCCGGTCACGGCGATCTTCTCGGCGTTGATCACGATCACAAAGTCGCCCGTGTCGACGTGCGGGGTGTAGGTCGGCTTGCGCTTCCCGCGGAGTACATCGGCGATCTGCGTCGCGAGCCGTCCGAGCGTTTGCCCGGAGGCGTCGACGAGCAGCCAGTTGCGCTCTCGATCAACAGGTGTGGCGACGTAGGTCTTCATGGCATGCACAAGCCGCGCGGCGGCCGCGCGACTGGAGGCCAATGATAGGGAATCTCGAGCGCGCGTGAAATCCGCCTCGGGACCCACGATTCCCGCGGGTGGAATCGAAGCCATTACTCTGCATTTGTGGAGCTTCCCGTCGCCGTTCGGCGCCCCGCCTACCGAGCCGCATACCGCGTCCTGCAGGTCTGGTGGTTCGTGACGAGGCCGCAGAAGAGCGGGGTGAAATGCGTGCTGACCGACGGCGACCGGGTCCTGCTCGTCCGGCACACGTATGGGCGCCGCCACTGGGACATCCCGGGGGGCGCGGTCAAGCGCGGCGAGCCGCCGCTGCATGCCGCCCGCCGGGAGATGCGCGAGGAGCTCGGCATCGACGCCACCGACTGGGTCTCGATCGGCGAGATGCCGGTCCGGATGAATCACCGCCGCGACACACTGCACTGCTTCCACGTGGACCTGCGGGACCCGGTGATCAGGATCGACCGCGGAGAGCTCGAGCAGGCGCACTGGTTCGCCCGCGGCGCCCTCCCCGCCGAGCGCAGCCGCTACGTCTCTCCGATCCTCGACCGCGCCGGCGGCCAAGCCTAGGAGTGGCCGCCGGCGAGGCCTACCAGGAGCGGGCCGCGGCTATTCCCACTCGATCGTGCCCGGCGGCTTGCTGGTGATGTCGAGCACCACACGGCCGACGGGGCGGATCTCGTTGATCATCCGCGAGGCGATCTGCTCGAGCAGGTCGTAGGGCAGCCGCGCCCAGTCCGCGGTCATCGCGTCGTCGCTGGTCACGGCGCGGATCACGATCACGTTCCCGTACGTACGCGAGTCGCCCTGGACCCCGACGGTGCGGATGTCCGGCAGCACGCAGAAGGACTGCCACAGGTCCCGGTAGAGACCGGCCTTGCGGATCTCGTCCTGGAGGATCGCGTCCGCCTCGCGCAGGACGTCCAGACGCTCGCGGGTCGCCTCCCCGCCGACGATCCTGATCGCCAGGCCGGGACCCGGGAAGGGCTGGCGCCAGACGAGGCGCTCGGGCAGGCCGAGCTCGGCACCGACCGCGCGCACCTCGTCCTTGAACAGGGAGCGCAGGGGCTCGACGAGCTCGAACTCGAGGTCTTCGGGCAGGCCGCCGACGTTGTGGTGGGACTTGATCGTCGCGGTCCCGGTGCCGCCGCCGGACTCGATCACGTCGGAGTAGAGCGTCCCCTGGACGAGGAACTTCACATCCTCGAGCCGGCCGGCCTCCTCCTCGAACACACGGATGAACTCCGCCCCGATCCGCTTGCGCTTCTCCTCGGGGTCGGTCACGCCCCGCAACCGGGCGAGGAACCGGTCCTCGGCGTCGACCGCGACGAGCGGGACGTGGAAGTGGTCGCGGAAGGCGGCGATGACCTGCTCGCCCTCGTTCTTGCGCATCAGGCCGTGATCGACGAACACGCAGGTGAGCCGGTCTCCGATCGCCCTGTGCACGAGTAGGGCGGCCACGCTCGAGTCGACGCCGCCGGAGAGGCCGCAGATCGCGGTGCCGTCACCGACCTGGGCGCGGATCCGCTCGACCTGCTCGTCGATCACCGAGTGGGCGCTCCACGAGCGATCGCACCCGCACACGTCGGCCAGGAAGGTCGTCAGCACGTGCTGGCCGTAGGGGGTGTGGACGACCTCGGGGTGGAACTGGATCCCGTACACGCCGCGCTCCACCGATTCGAACGCCGCCACCGGGGACGCGGTCGAGGACGCGAGCGCGGTGAATCCGGGGGGCGCCGAGAACACCGTATCCCGGTGTGACATCCAGCACGTCTGCTCGTGCGGGGTGCCGGCCAGCAGCCGGCCCGTTTCCGAGAGGGTCAGCTGCGAGCGACCGAACTCGCCCACCTCCGCGCCCTCCACCCGGCCACCGAGCTCCAGCGCCAGCAGCTGCATGCCGTAACAGATCCCGAGCACGGGAACTCCGAGATCGAGCAGCTCGCGCTCCAGGCGGGGCGCGCCTTCCGCGTAGACCGACGCGGGCCCGCCGGACAGGATCACGCCGCGGGGGCGGCGCCTGGCCACCTCGGCGGCGCCCACGTGGTGGGGCAGCAGCTCTGAGAACACCCCGCACTCGCGCACGCGGCGGGCGATCAGCTGTGAGTACTGGCCGCCGTAGTCCAGCACCACGACCTGATCGGTCGCAGCCGCGGGGATGGCCGGGGGGCTGTGATCGGCCTCGGAGGCGAGGCCGCTCGTACTAGTCGGCGACACCGACCGTCGCGGCCTTGCCGCTGGCACCCATCCCGACCCCCTGCTCGCGCTGCAGGTGCTTGCCCTCGGTCTGCAGCGAGGGGGCGACCATCAGCTCGGCACGGTTGAACTCGGCGATGTCCCGGTAGCCGCAGGTGGCCATCGAGGTCCGCAGGCCGCCCATCAGGTTGAACGTCCCGTCGTTCTCGCGCGCCGGGCCCTTGATGATCTCCTCGAGCGTCCCATTCGGCGTCGTGGCGACGCGGGTGCCCCGGGGGAGCGTGGGATGGAATGTGGCCATGCCCCAGTTGTAGCCGCGACCGGGGGCCTCGTAGGCCCGCGCCAGCGCGGATCCGAGCATCACGGCGTCGGCGCCGCAGGCCACCGCCTTGGCGATGTCACCGCCATTGCGCATCCCGCCGTCGGCGATCACCTTGACGTAGTCGCCGGTCTCGAGCATGTGCTGGGAGCGGGCGGCGGCCACATCGGCGATCGCCGTCGCCTGGGGCACGCCGATGCCGAGCACGCCGCGAGTAGTGCAGATCGCGCCCGGGCCGACGCCGACGAGCACGGCGGCGGCGCCCGTGCGCATCAGGTGCAGGCCCGTGTGGTACGAGGCGCAGCCGCCGACGACGACCGGGGTCGGGGCCAGCTCGCGGATGAATTCCTTGAGATTCAGCGGCGGACGGCTCTCGTCGCGAGAGACGTGCTCGGCCGACACGACCGTCCCCTGGATGACCAGGATGTCGAGCCCGGCCTCGAGCGCGACCTCGTAGTGGGTGCGCACGCGCTGCGGCGTCAGGGACGCGGCGGCGACCACGCCCTGGTCCTTGATCTCCTTGATCCGCTGCGCGATCAGCTCCGGCTTGACCGGCTCGCGGTAGATGTCCTGCATCTCGCGGGTGGCGATCTCACGGGAGAAGGTGGCGATCCGCTCGAGCTGGGCCTCGGCGTCCTCGTAGCGGCAGAAGATGCCCTCGAGGTTGAGCACGGCAAGGCCGCCGAGCTTGCCGATCAGGCCGGCGGTCTCGGGCGAGACGACGCCGTCCAGAGCGGCGGCCAGCAGCGGCAGATCGAAGCGATACGGGCCCAGCGTCCAGCTGATGTCGACGTCGTCGGGGTCCCGCGTCCGCCGGGAGGGAACGATCGCGATGTCGTCGAATCCGTAAGCGCGGCGAGCCTTCTTGCCGCGTCCGATCTCTATTTCCATGCGGGCATCGTAGGCCGCGACCCGGACGGGTTCGGCGTCTCGCGGCCTGGTGAGAGAGGCGAGATCAGGGGGTTGTGAGGGGAGCGATAGGCGGCAACCATCGGGCAGGTGATGGTAGCAGCGGCCGTCAGCCGCCCCCGGGCGTCGCGCGGCCCGGAAGCCGCTCTTTGGGCGCTTCCAGCTGTCTAGGAGATGTGGGCGCCGATGTCGAGCTGCTCGGACGCGACCTCGGCCAGCAGCTTCTCGACCTTGCCCGGATCGACGATCCCGGCGCCGAAGTGCTGGGTCGACTCGGCGCCGCAGGCCACCCCGAAGCGCAGGCAGTCGACGGCGGCGCGGCCGGTGTAGCGCGCGGCGACGTATCCGGCCAGGAACGCATCTCCGGAGCCGACGGCGGAGCGCGCCTCCTGCTCCTCCACCCGGACCCGGTGCAGCGCCGCGATCCCGGCGTCGTCGAGGATCCGGGCGTAGCACCCGTCGGCAACGGTCATGATCGCCTCACGGGCCCCGAGCCGGGACATCTCGATGACGGCCTGCGCCCGGTCCTCGGCGTCGTTGAACTCGTGCCCGACGAGCTCCTCGGCCTCGAGCTCGTTCGGCGAGACGACGGCCGGCTCGCCCTTGACGGCCAGGCGCAGCGGCTCGCCGTCGGTGTCGATCATCGTCAGCACCCCGAGCTTGCGCACGTCTCGGATGAGCCGCCCGTAGACCTCGGGCGCGACCCCGCGCGGCAGGCTGCCGGCGAACACGCAGATGCTCGCTCCCTTGGCCAGGTACAGGAGCTTGTCGCGGAACAGATCGAGCTCCTGGGCCGACACCGAGGGGCCCCGTTCGTTGATCTCGGTGTGCAGTCCGGTGGTCGGATCGAGGACCGCGGTGTTGGTCCGTGACTCCTCGCGGATGCGGACGAAGTCGTTCAGGATCGACTCGTCGGTGAGCGCCTCGACGATGCGCGTGCCCGTGGCGCCGCCGGCGAGGCCGGTGGCGATCACCGGCTGCCCGAGTCGCTTGATCGCGCGCGCGATGTTCACGCCCTTCCCGCCCGGCATCGTCGACTGCTCCACCGTGCGGTGGCGGCGCCCAGGCGTGAAATTGGGCACCTCGAGCGTCTTGTCGAGCGCTGCGTTGAGCGTGACGGTGATGATCACTCCACTACCTCCACGTGCGATTCAGCTCGCGTGCCCGTGTGGCGCCACCGATGCCTGACGGCAACCGCGCCCACTCCTACGAGCAGCAGCACGAGCGCCAAGAGAGTAAACGGTCGCGCGATGAAACGAGCCGCAATCGTGAGCGGACTCACGGCCGGCAGCGCGGCGGCCAACAGCAGCGGTACGCGTGCGATCGGGCGCCCGTCGGCCAGCACGATCACGGTCCCGACGCGTACATGACGGCGCAGCGGGCCCGCCAGCTGCCTGGGAACGTCGACGAGCAGACGCACGTGATCGCTGCGCGGAAGCACCCGGACGAACGACGTGGCGGCGATCGCCTGGGCGTGGACGCCGGGGCGGTCCTTGACCGTCGGCATGGCCAGCACGGTGCCGGCCACCACCGGCCGCGCGATCCGGAAGTTCGCGAAGCCGTACTTGAGGACCGCGAGCGTGTCGCCGTTGCGGGCCGCCTCGCTCGGCGTTCCCAACACCGCGCTCAGCATCGTGACGCCGCCCTGGGTGCCGGATCCGACGAGCACGTAACCGGCAGCTCCGGTGTGGCCGGTCTTGACCCCGTTGATCCAGGGCACCCGCCCGACCAGCGTGTTGCGATTGGTCACGTAGCGCCGGTGGTTCCCGGTCCGCAACAGCGCCGCGGGCAGCGCCACCGCGTGGGCGAAGAAGGGGTGATGGATGAGCACGAAGCTCGCGAGCTTGACCAGGTCGGCGGCGTCGGAGTAGTTGCCCGGCGTGTCGAGCCCGATCGGCGTCGAGTAGTGCGTGTGCGTCAACCCCAGCTCGCGGGCCCGCACGTTCATCATTCCGATGAAGTACCCGACCGACCCGTGCCCGACGTTGTAGGCCAGGTCCTCGGCGGCGTCGTCGGCGCTCGGCAGCAGCAGTGCCAGCAGCAGGTCGTGGACGCTCATCCGCTCCCCCGGGCTCAGCCCGATCTGGGAGTCGACCGCGGCCGGGTAGTAGTCGGGCTCGGTGAACATGGTGCTCAGGTGCCGCGTGTGCTCGATCACCACCAGTGCCGTCATCAGCTTGGTGGTGCTGGCGATCGGGATCTCGTGAAACGCGTTCTTGCGCAACAGGATCTGCCCCGTGCTCTGCTCGACCAGGATCGCTGCGCGCGCGCTCAGCGCCGGCGGGGGCCCGAGGGCGAACGCGACCGGGGCGGCGATCAGCAGCGAGAGCACGCAGATGCCCGCCGCGAGCAGGCGCGACAGAGCTGTGCGGCGGCTCACTGTCTGAGCCTGAGCCGCTGCCCCGCCTGCAGGCTGTTGGGGTCGAGCGTCGGATTGAGCGACTCGAGCGTGCTCAGCGAGACTCCGGTCTTGGTCGCGATCCGCGACAGGATGTCGCCGGGTTGCACGACGTAGACCTTGGCGGCGGCAAACCGTCGCTGGGCACCCGCGGCCGGGCGATGAGCCTCGGCCTGATGCGTCTGCGTCGTGATGGCGTGCGAGGCCGTGTCGTGGCGCACGATCAGGAACACGCCCGCAATGGTCGCGATCAGCGCCACCGGCGCCAGGTAACGAGCGCGACTGCGATTGGCCATCGCCTGACGATCATACTCGGGGACCCGTGCTCTCCGGCGGCGTGAAAGATTTCGCCCCCGGCTCGGGTCTCAGGTGCAGAGGCCCCACGCGAGCTCGCGCAGCCGCGCCGCCTCGGCCGCCGCCGCGGTCGACGGGCGGCCACCGGCGCGCTCGTGCGCGCTGACCACGGACCGCGAGACGGCGATCAAGCCCGCGGCGGGTCCCGGCACGAAGGCCGCCGCGAGGTCCTCCACCCGCCCGCCCTGGGCTCCGACGCCGGGCAGCAGGAAGACGGCGTGGGGCATCGTCTCGCGCAGCATCTCGAGGCGGGCCGGCGCGGTGGCACCGACGACGGCGCCGACGTCGGCCAGCCCGGAGGCGCCGATCCCGTCGGCGCCGAGCTCGGTCACGATTGCCGCCAGCCGCGTGCTGACCGAGCCCCCGGCGGCCAATTCCTGCTCCTGGACGTCGGCCGCGCCCGGGTTCGAGGTCCGTACCAGTGCGAACAAGCCCCCGCAGGACGCGCGCGCAGCGCCCACGAGCGGCGCGAGCGAGTCGCGGCCGAGCAGCGGATTGACGGTGAGCGCGTCGGCGCCGAGGCCGGCCACGGGCCCGAACGGAGTCGGTGTCCCACCGAAGAAGGCCTGACCGTACGCGGCCGCGGAGACGTCGATGTCGCCGCGCTTGGCGTCGGCGATCACGAGCAGCCCGCGTTCGTGCGCCGCGGCCGCGACGTCCTCGAGCGCGGCCCAGCCCGGGGCGCCGAGCCGTTCGAAGCAGGCCAACTGCAGCTTCACGGCGACGCAGTGCTCTCCCGCCGCCTCGATCACGAGGCGGCAGTGGACGGCGACCGCCATCGCCGCCCGCTCGACCGGTGTCGCATCGCCGCCGCCGGCGGCCTCGATCGCCTGCGGCCACAGCCGCGCAGGGTCCGGATCGAGACCAAGCACGATCTGCGACCCGCGCGACGCGACGCGGCCGGCGAGGCGGTCGCCAAAGCTCTCGGCGACCGGTCGAGCGGTGCCCCCACGGCCTCCGGCGTCGCCGGCGACCGTGCCCGCACCGCGGGTCGGGCCTCCGGCGTCGCCGGGAGCGTCCCCGACGGTCACAGACGTCATACGCGAAGACGAGGACTGATCGGCGAGCCGTCCGACTACTTGACCGCCTTCTTCAGCGCCGCGCCGGCGGTGAACTTCGGCACGCGCGAGGCCGCGATCTGGATCTTCTCGCCTGTGGCGGGGTTACGACCTTCACGGGCGCCGCGGTCGGCGACGCTGAACTTGCCGAAGCCGGAGAAGACGACCTCGCTGCCACGCTTGAGGGCGCCTTCGATCGTCTCCAGGACGGCGTCCACGGCATCTGCGGCATCCTTCTTACTCAACCCGGCGCGATCTGCGACCTGGTCGACAAACTCAGACTTCGTCACGTGCAACCTCCTTCGAGGTGGTAGGAACTCCCGAAGCTAACAGGGGCAGCGGACGATTTGGGCGCCCCGCCGCCGCGCTGACCATCATTCTTGCCACACCGCGGACGGCGTCGCCCGACGCGGTGGCCAAAAACCCGCAATTTGCGAAGATCGAGCGTCGATGATCCACCACGTCACCAGAGAGATCGCACCCTCGGCACTGCCCGAATGCGTCCGTTTCTACGGTCTGCTCGGGGCCCACTGGGGGTCTCCGCGGGCGTTCGTGCTCGATCCGGCCGGGCACCAGGTGGAGCTGATGGCCCACCCGCCAGAATAGGCGCCGATGGACCTCGCTCGCATCGGCTGGATCGCAACCGTATTCGCCTGCGTGGTCGCGGTGGTGATCCTCGCGATCCAGGGCTACTACGGCTATGCCGGCGTCACCCTCGCCGTGGCCGCCTCAGCCGCGATCAACCTCACCTAGCGGCGCCTTCCGGCGGCGATCGGGGATGGGCCGAGCACCTCTCCCGGCCTGACCCGGTCCTCGGGTTCGAGGTGGATCAGCACGTCGGCGCTGCGCAGGCGCGAGGCGATCAGGTCCTGCAGCTCGTGCGCGGTGCGGTGAGCATCCTCGAGCGAGGTGCCGGAGCGGAATTGGACGTGCAGGTCGACATAGCGCCGCGAGCCCGCCCGCCGGGTGCGCAGTTCGTGGTAGCCGACGACGCCACGCGGCCCGAAGGCCTCGATCGCGTCGCGGATCGCCGCCACCTCATCCTCGGGCAGCGCCTGGTCGACGAGAACCTGCGAGGCCCGTCCGACGAGGCTCGCGCCCTCGAACACGATCGCGCCGGCGACGATCAGCGCGACCGCCGGGTCGAGCCACTGCGCGCCGGTGATCTGCACCAGCACCAAGCCGACCAGCACGCCCGCCGAGGTCCAGGCGTCGGTGCGCAGATGGGCCGCGTCACCCTCCAGCGCGGGGGACTCGGTCTCCCGCCCCTTGCGGGCGATGATCGCGGAGACGATCAGGTTGACCACCATCGAGATCGCGACGACGGCGATGCCGAACCCGATCGCGTGCACCTGCCCGTGGCCGAGCAGGCGCCGGACCGCCTCGAACACGATCACCGCCGAGCCGAGCAGAATCAGGATCCCCTCGATCGCGGCTGACAGGTTCTCGATCTTCTCGTGCCCGTAGCGGTGGCTGTCGTCCGCCGGCTCGCCGGCCTTGCGCACCGAGACGAATGCCACCAGCGAGGCGATCAGGTCCACGCTCGAATGCACGGCCTCGGTCAAGATCGCGACCGAGCCGGTGAGGATCCCGGCGAACAGCTTCAGCAGGATCAGGGCCGAGTTGGAGACGACTGACAGCAGCGCGGCGCGCTGCTTGGTCTCGGGAGCGTCGGAGCGCTCCGCCCGGCCTACGGTCGCAGCCATCCGGATAGCGCCCGGGCGGCGTGGCCGCGATGGCTGATCGCATCCTTCTCCAGATCCGACAGCTCCGCCATCGTGCGCTCCGGATCCTCGTCCGGCAGAAAGGCCGGGTCGTACCCGAAGCCGCCGCTTCCCTGCGTCCGGGACGCCAGCCGTCCGTTGCATTCGCCGTAGAAGAGGCGCTCGTCGCCGCTCGCAGGATCGACGTAGGCCAGCGCGCAGATGTACTTGACCACGCTTCCGGCCGGCGCCTCCTGCAGCAGCTTGGCGAGATTCTCCTCGTCGCTGGCGGCCGCCCCGGCGTAGCGGGCGGAGAAGATCCCCGGCGCACCGGCCAGCGCCGCCGCCTCGATGCCGGAGTCATCGGCGATCGCCGGGCGGCCGGTCGCGTTCGCGGCCACCCGCGCCTTGACCAGCGCATTGCCCGCGAATGAGCTCGCCTCCTCGGGCGGCAGCTCGACGTCGTCGGGCAGCGGCTCGAGCTCGATGCCCGCGGGCGCGAGCAGGCGGCGGAATTCCCGCAGCTTGTGGGCGTTTCGGGTCGCCAGCACGAGCGAAGCCGTCCCCATGATCGAGAACTACCCGCCCGTCGCCGCCGTCGCCACTGTCTCGTCCTGCAGAACGCGCAGCGATCCGATCCCGCCCGCGGCCAGCGCGAGCAGCTCGTCCAGGTGGGCGCGCGAGAGCGGCGTCCGCTCGGCCGTGGCCTGCACCTCGACGAGCCCGCCGTCGCCGGTCATGACGACGTTGGCGTCGACCTCCGCCGCCGAGTCCTCGGGGTAGTCGAGGTCGAGCAGAGGGACGCCGTCGACGATTCCGCACGACACCGCCGCCACCGTCCCGGTCAACGGAGAGCGATCGAGCCGGCCGTCGGAGATCAGCCGCGCACAGGCCAGCCGGAGCGCGACCATGCCGCCGGTGATGGAGGCGCAGCGCGTCCCGCCGTCGGCCTGCAGCACATCGCAGTCGATGTAGATCGTGCGCTCGCCGAGCGCGGCGAAATCGACCACGCCACGGAGCGAGCGGCCGATCAAGCGCTGGATCTCGACCGAGCGGCCGTCGGCGCGTCCCCTGGTCACGTCGCGCTGCTTGCGCTCCCCGGTCGAGGCCGGCAGCATCCCGTACTCGGCGGTCACCCAGCCGCGCCCCTTGCCCACCATCCAGCGCGGCACGCTCTCCTGCACCGAGGCGGTGCAGATCACGCGCGTCTCCCCCATCGAGATCAGCGCCGAGCCGGTGGCGGTGCGGACGAAGCCGGGTTCGATCGTTGCCGGACGCAGGCCGGCGGGTGAGCGTCCGTAGCGGCGCGCTCGGCCGGTGGCGGTCTCGGTCATGAAGCCACCTTAGAGGTTGTCTCGCGCATCTCCGTGGCCCCATCGTCGAGAGGACTGTTTCAGAGACGGAGACGACGTCGATCGGACGAACGGCGAGCGGGCATCACCGGCGCGCGCAGCGGCGGAGGCCAGGTCGACGTGCTCGACCTCACCCAGCGGCATCTGCAGAAAGCGCGTTCCGAGCGCGCGGAAGGACTTCACATCGCCGGTGCAGCGGAAGCGATAGTCACCCTCGTCCTCACGCGGATTGAGCAGTCCGCGCGCCGCCAGCGCCCGCTCCACGCCGCGGGCGACGCCGGTGCCGGAGCTCATCAGCTGAACGCCGCGACCGAGCATTCGCTGCAGCAGCGGGGCGACGAGCGGATAGTGGGTGCAGCCGAGGATCACCGTGTCGACCTGGACCGCGCGCAGCGGCGCACAGTAGCCCCGGACCGTCTCGACGACGCCGTCGTCGAACGGGGATCCGCTCTGGATGATCGGCGCCAGGTCGGGACAGGACACGCTCTCCAGGTGGACATGCGGGTCCGCGGAGCGGACGGCGCGCTCATACGCCCCGCTGGCAACCGTGGCCGGCGTCGCCAGCAGGCCGATCCGGCCCGTCCGGCTCCCGGCCACGGCCAACTGGGTCGAGGCGGATATGACCCCGATCACGTCGATCTCCGCGCCGACCGCGTTCAGGTGCGCCTCTATCACCCCGAGCGCCGCCGAGCTGGCCGCGTTGCAGGCCACGACGAGCAGCTTCACGTCGCTCTCGAGCAGATGCTCGGTGATCTCGAGCGAGAAGGCCTGGAGCTCCTCCAGGGTGCGGTCGCCGTACGGGAAGCGGGCGGTGTCACCGAGATACACGTAGTCCTCGGTGGGGAGCGAGACGAGCAGCTCGTGCAGCACGGTCAGCCCGCCCACTCCCGAATCGAATACGGCAACGGGTTGCTCGGCGAGCGTGGGCACGATCGTGATGGTGTCAGAGCTCGCGGTCTCCACGGGGGCCGGCGGGGTACGCTCGCCGACGGATGCGAGCCCTGGTGGTGACGAACATGTACCCGAGCCCGGAGCGCCCGGCGCTGGGGAGCTTCGTCCGCGATCAGGTGCGGGCGCTGCGCCGGATCGACGGCGTCGACGTGGAGCTGTTCTCGTTCGCGCCCGGCAGCCCGAGGGCCTACGGCGCCGCGGCGGCGGCACTGCGGCGCCGCGCCGGCCCGGAGCGATTCGACGTCGTGCACGCCCATTTCGGGCTGACGGCGTGGCCGGCGCTCGCGGCCCGTGGGCGAATCCACGCAGTCACGCTTCACGGCACCGAGCTCGCGCACCCGCGCTCACGGGTGATCACCGCCGCGGCGCTCCCGTTCATGGATCTGGTGGCGGTCGTCTCCGAGCCGCTGGCGCATCTGCTGCCCCGCCATGCGGTCCGCGGCCAGACGGCCGTGCTCCCGTGCGGCGTCGCCCTCGACCGGTTCCGGCCGATCGCGCGGGCCGAGGCCCGCGAGGCGCTGGGCCTGCCGCCCCAGGGCCAATACCTCCTGTTTCCGTCCGATCCCGCCCGGTCCGAGAAGCGCTATGACCGCGCACTCGCGGTGGCCGGGAAGGTCCCGCTGCTGACGCTCGGGTCCGTCGAGCCCGACGACGTGCCGCTGTGGGTCAACGCGGCCAATGCGGTCCTGATCCCCTCGGAGCGGGAGGGCTTCGGCCTGGCGGTGCTCGAGGCGCTCGCGTGCAACGTCCCGGTGCTCGCCACGCCCGTGGGAATCGCCCCCGACGTGCTCGCCGGAGTCGCCGGCGCCCATTGCGCCCCGTTCGACGCCCTCCAGTGGCGCACGGCCGTCGCTCCGCACCTCGCCGAGCCGGATCCGCGGATCGAGGGCCGTGCGCGCGCCGGGCCGTTCTCGGCCGACGAGATGGCCCGTCGCGTGGCCGTCGCTTGGGCGTCGCTGGTGTGAAGCGTGCCGCTGGGGCGCGCCCTCGACTCGGGTCTCCGCGAAGGCAAGCACGACGCCCGAGGCGCTGCGGCTGCGGGCGGCGGCCATCCGGTGCGCCCACGCGCGGATCGTCGCCCCACCGGGCGGCTGAGGCTTCGCTCCTACTCCACGGCCTCGCCGTTGGCCGTCAGCGTGACATCGATGTTGCCGCGCGTGGCGTTCGAGTACGGGCAGACCGCGTGCGCGGCGCCGACGATGCTCTTGGCCTGAGCGGAATCGTCGAGCCCGGGCATGGTCACGTCGAGCTCGATCGCGAGCTCGAACCCTCGCTGCTCGGTGGGCAGCAGGCTCACCCGACTGTCGACCGAGACGTCGCCGAGCTCCAGCTTCTCGCGCCGCGCGATGACCGCGAGCGCGCTCTCGAAGCACGACGCGAAGCCGACCGCGAACAGTTGCTCCGGGTTCGTCCCGGCTCCGTCGCCGCCCATCTCCTTGGGCAGGTGCAGCCGCACGTCCAGCGTGCCGTCGCTCGTCCATCCGTGCCCGTCTGCGCGTCCGCCGGTGACGGTCGCTTCCGCGGTATAGAGCACCTTGGCCACAGTCTCTCCCAGGTTCGAAGCAGCGGTTCGCGACAGCCTACCGAGGCGGTCAGCTCGGCCCATCCGGCCGCTCAGCCGCGGAGCACCACCCCCACGACGATCCCGGCCAGCTCCCGGCGCGATGACCGCGCGGCGTCGGGCGATCAGAGCGAGGCGAGTGCCGGCCACCATCGCGACACGCGGAGGGCGGCGTCGTGCGCGAGCGGTGCCACACCGGCGTCCACGGGGTGCTCGCGCGGGACCGGAGCCGCGAGCGTCGCCATCGTCGCGGCCACCGAGCGCGCGAGGGCGTCGAGCGAGTAGCCGCCCTCGAGGACCGCGCCCACCGGCGCGTCGAGCTGCTCGCCGGCGCGGCGCAGCGAGGCCGTCATCGCGGAGAACCCCGCCTCGGTGACGCGACAGTCGGCGAGCGGGTCGTCGCGGTGCGCGTCGAACCCGGCCGAGATCAGCAACAGCTGCGGCTCGTAGGCATGGGCGAGCGGCACCACGACGTGATCGACGAGCGAACGGTAGATGTCGTCGCCGGCGCCGGCGGGCACCGGCAGGTTGACCGTGTACCCGGCGCCGGCCCCCTCACCCACGTCCGAGGCCGGACCCGTGCCCGGGTACAGCGGCGACTGGTGGATGGAGACGAACAGGACGTCGGGACTGGAGTGAAAGATGTCATTGGTCCCGTTGCCGTGGTGCACGTCCCAATCGAGCACGAGCACGCGCTCGAGACCGCGGGCGGAGACCGCGTGCCGCGCGGCGACGGCGATGTTGTTGAACAGGCAGAAGCCCATCGCCTCGGCCCGCTCGGCGTGGTGCCCAGGGGGCCGGTGGACGCTGAAGCCCGAGGGCGCCGAGCGATCGAGCAGCAGGTCGACCAGACCGACCGCACCACCGGCGGAGTGCAGCGCCGCGTCGAACGAGCCCGCGCTGACGACGGTGTCCGGGTCGAGCTGGGCGCCGCCGCGCTCGGCCAGGCGCTCGATCGCCGCCACATAGCCCTCCGGGTGAACGGCGGTCAGCGTCTCGCGGGCGACGCGCGGCGACGTGACGCGCTCGAAGGCGAGCCAGTCCTGCTGCCCGAGCTCGCGGGCGATCGCCGTGATCCGCGCGGGCTGCTCCGGGTGCGCGCCGGTGTCGTGGTGCAGCGACGACGGATGCTCGAGGAACACGGGGGCGTGTGCCATCTCGCCAGTACCGTATCTGTCCTTGGACACCGCAGATTCACAGGTTGCCGTCGTCGGCGCCGGCGCCGCCGGTATGTACACGGCCCTGGCTTCAGCACGGCACGGAGCCCGCGTCACGCTCGTCTCGGCGACGCCGCTGGCCGGATCCTCGAGCTATTGGGCTCAGGGCGGGCTGGCCGCCGCGCTGTCCGAGGACGACAGCCCAGACCTCCATATGGCTGACACGGTCAGGGCCGGCCGCGGCGCCGTGCGCGAGTCCGCCGCACGCGCGCTCTGCGACGAGGCCCCGGCCGCGGTGGAGGACCTGGCCCGGCTCGGCGTGCGCTTCGACGCCGACCGCGACGGCCGCCTTGCGCTGGGGCTCGAGGGGGGCCACTCGGCCCGCCGGATCGTCCATGCCGGTGGCGCCGCGACCGGCCGGCGGCTGATCCGCGAGCTCTCGGCGCTGGTCGCCGAGGACCCGCGGATCAACGTGCTCGAGGGGCGGCGGGCCACCGCCGTGCTCGCTCCCGAGGGGCGTTGCGTGGGCCTGCGGCTGCTCGACGGCCACGTGCTCGCCAGCGCCGCGGTCGTGCTGGCCACCGGCGGCGCCGCCGCGCTGTGGGAGCGGACCACCAACCCGGCCGGCGCGACCGGCGGGGGGCTGCTGCTGGCGCTCAGGGCCGGCGCGGCCCTGGCCGACCTCGAGCTCGTCCAGTTCCATCCCACGGCGGTGCGCGCACCGAACGGCGGCGACGGCTTTCTCGTCACCGAGGCGATCCGGGGCGAGGGCGCCCACCTGCTGGACGCCAGCGGCGAGCGGTTCGTCGACGAGCTGGCACCACGCGACGAGGTCGCGCGCGCGGTGCAGCGCCAGATGGTGCTCACCGGTGCCGCGTCCGTCGATCTGGACATGCGCGAGGTCGACCCCGCGCTGTTCCCGAACGTGGTCACGGCGCTGCGGCGGGCCGGCATCGATCCCGAGCGCGAGCTGGTTCCGGTCGCCCCGGCGGCCCATTACATGATGGGCGGGATCGTCACCGATCTCGACGGCCGCTCCACGCTGCCGGGCCTGTACGCCGTGGGTGAGACCTCCTGCACGGGACTGCACGGCGCCAACCGCCTGGCGTCCAACTCGCTCACCGAGTGCTTCGTGTTCGGCGCCCGCGCGGCCCAGGCCGCGTCGTCGGAGCCGCCGCCGGACTGCGCCCTCCTGGCGCGCGATCCGGAGGCGAGCGGAGCGACCGGGCCACCGCCTGCCCTCACGGCCGAGAGCCGCAACGCCCTCTGGCGCCACGCGGGGATCGAGCGTGACCGTGAGGGGTTGCTCGAGCTGGTGGCCGATCCCCATCCCCTCGTCCGGCTCGTCGGCGCCTCGGCGCTGGCCCGGACCGAGAGCCGCGGCGCGCACCAGCGGACCGACTTCCCCGCCCTTGATCCCGACCTCGACGGGATGCACGTCACCGTCCACGCGGGCGCGGACCCGGTCTTCCAGACCTGGGTCTGAAACCACAGCTCGATCCGGCTCAAGACCGGCACGCAGCCGCCGATCACAGGGGCTCAGTCGCAGCGTCGCTCCGGCACGAAATGCCATTCGGAGCGGCTTAATACCGACTCAACAAGCGGAGCGTTCGTTACTTCACAAGTCGGCGCAATAGTCGCGCCTCTCACGAGGGAACGGTTCCTAGGCCGGGAGCCGAAAGGAGTTGTGATTCCGCATGTACCGATTCAGTCGAGCCATCTATCGAGAGCTGGCTTGCGAGATCACGGAGGATCTGCACGTTTTCGGGGCATTGACCAACCACGAGCGCGTTCTGCGCGCGTGTGAATCGGCGATCGAGCGCCTGGCGACCGACCGTCACTATTTCGCGCGACCGGCCCGCACGCTGTTCTGCGATATCCGGCCGTACTTCCCGATGAGTGCACAGCCACGCGTGCTGCACGTGATCGAGCGTTACCTGGAGTGCGCGGACGAGTTCCTGCGCCGGCAGCCGCAGAACGGCTTCGACGTGTACGGGAACCCGCTGCAGTGCCGCGCCACCACGCGCAAGGGCTCACCGTGCCAGCGCATGCCGCTGCCTCACAACGGCTACTGCCCGTCGCACCAGCACCTGGCCGAGACCGAGCAGCTGGAGCCGCTCGCTGCCTGAGCGCAACTGACGATTACCAACGAGCACCGCTGAGGGCCACCTCGGCGTCCTGGGCTAACGTCCCGGCGTGCTCTTGGGCGTCGACGTCGGCGGTACCTTCACCGATGCGGTGTTGGCCGTGGACGGGCGCGTCGTGACCGCGAAGGCGCCCAGCACGCCCGAGGACCAATCGATCGGCGTGCTGGCGGCGGTGACGGCTGCGCTCGAGCGAGCCGGGGGCGGCGCCCCGGACGTGCGTGCCTTCTCGCACGGCATGACCGTGGCGACGAATGCCCTGCTCGAGGGACGGGGCGTGCCGACCGCCCACGCGCTCACCGCGGGGTTCACCGACATCGTCGAGCTTGGGCGCCAGGACCGGCCCGAGCTCTATCGGCTGTGCGTGGCGCGGCCCGCGCCGATGGTGGGCCCTGAGCTGCGATTCGGGGCACCCGAACGGACGACCCCCGACGGGCCGCTGCGCGAGCTCGACGAGGGCGACTGGCGAGCCCTCGCGCGGCGGATCGCAGAGACCGGGGTCGAGTCGGTCGCGGTCACGCTGCTCCATTCCTACCGCCACCCCGGGCACGAGCTCGCGCTTCGTCGAGCGCTCGAGATCGAGGCGCCCGGTCTGCACGTGTCGCTCTCGCACGAGGTGGTCGGGACCTTCCGCGAGTACGAGCGGGCCGCGACGACCGAGGTCGACGCCGCCCTCTCCCCCCTGCTCAGCCGCTATCTGCGGCGCCTGCTCGAGCGCAGCGCGGTGGCCGGACTGCCCGCGCCGTCGATCATGCAGTCAAACGGCGGCCTGATCGACGCCGCCTCCGCCGCCGAGCACGCGTCCTGGACGGTGCTCTCCGGCCCCGCCGGCGGGGCCGCGGGCGCGGCGTTCGTCGCCGCGGCGGCCGGCGTACCGGACGTGCTCTGCCTCGACATGGGCGGGACGTCGTGCGATGTGTGCGTGGTCGACGGCGGCGACGTGCGCGAGCAGAGCGCCGGTGAAATCGCGGGGCGCCCGCTGGCGCTGCCGATGCTCGCCGTGCACACTGTCGGCGCCGGCGGCGGCTCGATCGCGTGGCGCGATCCCGGCGGAGCGCTCCGCGTCGGGCCGCGCTCGGCTGGAGCCGACCCTGGTCCCGCCTGCTATGCCCGGGGCGGCACCGAGCCCACCATCACCGACGCGAACCTGGTGCTCGGCTACCTCGCTGCCGACGCGCCGCTGGCGGGCGGCGTGACCCTCGACCGCGGCCGCGCCGAGCGCGCGATCGCCGAGCTCGCGGCCGAGCTCGAACTGGAGCCGACGGCCTGCGCGGAGGGAATCATCCGGGTCGCGAACGCGGAGATGGTCCGAGCGCTCCGGGTGGTGACCGTGCAGCGGGGGATCGACCCGCGACGCTTCGCGCTGCTCGCCTTCGGAGGCGCCGGCCCGCTGCACGCCGCGGCGATCGCCGATCAACTCGGGATCACCCGGATCGTGTGCCCCCGTGCTTCCGGCGTGCTGGCGGCGCTCGGGCTGGTCACCTCCCCGCGCCGGCGCGACGTCCAGCGCAGCGTGTTCGCGACCGGCCCGGCGCTCGCCGCGGACGGGATCGCCGACATCGTGGCCGAGCTGGGCGGCCTCGCCCGAGAGGCGCTCGGGGAGCCTGCCGCGGAGCTCGGCGTCACATACGAGATGCGCTACCGCGGCCAGGCGTTCGAGCTGGCGATCGGCGCCGGGGCGGCGCCGGCCGTCGCGGAGCTGCGCGAGGCGTTCGAGCGCGAGCATCGCGAGCACTACGGCTACAGCGACCCCGAGCAGGAGCTCGAGCTGGTCACCGTCCGCGTGACGGCGACCGTGGCGGGTGCGAAGCTCGAGCTGAGCGCGGCGGACGAGACGGGGATCGAGCGTGGTCGCCGCACGGCCACCCTCGACGGCGCCGAGCGCGAGCTCGACGTGCTGCGGGGCGCCCCGCCTCCCGGGACGGAGATCTCCGGGCCCGCCGTGGTCGAGCTGGCCGAGGCCACGCTGCTCGTCCCGCCGTCGTGGTCGGGCTCGGTCGAGCAGACGGGCACGATCCTGCTCGAGCGGGCGGCGTGATGGACCCCGTCGAGCTCCAGGTGCTGACCGGGGCGATGCACGCCATCTGCGACGAGATGGGCGCCGTCCTGATCCGCTCCGCGCACTCGGCCAACATCAAGGAACGGCGCGACGCCTCGACGGCGATGTTCGCCCCCGGCGGCGAGATGGTGATGCAGGCCGAGCACATCCCCGTCCACCTCGGATCGATGCCGGCCGCCGTCGCTGCCGTGCTGCACGAGGCCCACGCTCCGGAGCGCTCGTGGATCCTCAACGACCCCTACGCCGGCGGCACCCACCTGCCCGACATCACGGTGATCACGCCCGTGTTCGCCGGCGGCGAGGTGATCGCATTCGCCGCCAACCGCGCCCACCACGCCGATGTCGGCGGCCCGACCCCGGGCTCGATGCCGGCTGACAGCCACACGCTCGGCGACGAGGGGGTCGTGATCTCGCCCCGCGTGCTCGACGAGGCGGCGATCGCGGAGCTGAGCGCGCTGATGCGCCTGCCCGACCAGCGCCGCGCCGATCTGCGCGCCCAGCTGGCCGCCAACCGCGCGGGCGCACGGCGCCTGGTCGAGCTGCACGAGCGCGTCGGAGCGGCGACACTGCGGAACGCCTTCGCGGAGGTGCTCGACTACGCCGAGCGCCGGACCCGGGCCTGTCTCGAGCAGCTCCCCGACGGCACCCGCTCCGCGCGCGACGTGCTCGAGCCGCGTGCGGGCGAGCTCGAGATCGTGCTCGCGGCGACGGTGGACGGCGACCGGTTGCGGCTCGACTTCAGCGGCACCTCGGCGCAGCACGACGGCAACCTCAACTGCCCGCTGGCGGTGACACGATCGGCCTGCTACTTCGCGATCCGGGTGCTGACCGACCCGGATATCCCACCGAGCGCCGGCGCCTACCGGCCGATCGAGGTGCACGCACCAGAGGGGTGTCTGCTCAACGCCCGCTCCCCGGCCGCCGTGGTGGGCGGGAACGTCGAGACATCCTCGCGCGTCGCCGACGTGGTGCTGCGGGCGTTCGGGCGCGCGCTCGGCCAGGGCACGATGAACAACCTCACGCTGGGCAGCGAGGACGTCGTCTACTACGAGACGATCGGCGGAGGGCAGGGAGCCTGTCCGGACTCCGACGCCCCGAGCGGGGTCCACGTCGCGATGAGCAACACCCTCAACACCCCGATCGAGGCGCTCGAGCTCGAGTTCCCGCTCCGGGTCACCGAGTACTCGCTCCGACGCGGCTCGGGCGGCGCCGGGCGCTTCCGCGGAGGCGACGGCGTGATCCGCGAGCTCGAGGCGCTGGCGCCGCTGCGCTATTCGCTGATGACCGAGCGCCGGCGCCACCACCCGCCGGGCGCGGAGGGCGGGGAGCCGGGCGCCACCGGCGCCAACCTGCTCGACGGCGAGCCGCTCCCGGCCAAGGCGACCGGCGAGTTGAATCCCGGCCAGCGGCTGCGGATCGAGACCCCAGGCGGTGGTGGCCACGGGTCGCCCGACGAGCGCACGCGACCTGCGCCATGATTTGGCGGGCAAGCGAGAGGATCAGGGAAGGTGGTTGACGCGTGAGCGAGCCGGTGGCATTTCTCGGCCTGGGGATCATGGGCTCCCGGATGGCCGCCAATCTGGCCCGCGCCGGCGTCGAGCTGACGGTCTGGAACCGCTCGCCGGAGAAGGCCGAGCGCTTCTGCTCCGAGCACGGCGCCCGGTTCGCGCGCACGCCGGCCGAGGCAGCGGCGGCCGCTGAGATCGTGTTCACGATGGTCGTCGACGGCCCGCAGGTCGAGCATGTCCTGCTCGGTCCCGACGGCGCCGCCCAGGGCGCGAGCCCAGGCACCCTGTGCGTCGACTGCTCGACGATCGGGCCGTCGATGACGCGGACGATCGGCGCGCGGCTGGCCGAGCGGGGCCTGATGCTGCTCGACGCACCGGTGACGGGCTCCTCCCCGAGGGCGGAGGACGGCACGCTCACGATCATGGCCGGTGGCGATCCGGCCGACTTCCAGCGTGCCCGGCCGGCGCTGGCGGCGATGGGCACGCTGATCGTGTATGCCGGGCCGCTCGGCAACGGCCAGATGGTCAAGGTGATCAACAACGCGGTGGCGGCCACGAACGCCGCCGTGGTCGGGCAGGCGATGCTCGTCGCCGCCCGCGCCGAGGTCGATCTCGATGCCCTGACCCAGGTCATGGCGGCTGGGTCCGGTGGCTCGACCATGCTCGAGCTGAAGGCCGGGCCGATGCGCGAGCACGACTACACGACGCTGTTCAAGCTGGCTCACATGCTCAAGGACGTGCGGCTCTGCCTCGAGGAGGGAGAGGCCGCCGGCGCCCCGTTCGAGTTTGCCGCGATGACGCGCGAGATCCTCACCGCGGCGATGGGCCGAGGCCTCGGCGAGGCCGATTTCGCCGCTTTGATCGAGGTTTTGGAGGCAACGGCGGGGGTCACCCTGAATTAGGTAACCCTCACACCCAAAACCACGTTTATTAGCAGGGACATTTGGGGATTTCCGAATCGTCGCGTACAATCACGTTCCCCGCTGCTGACGTTGCAGTCGCTGCGCGCACGGGCCTGTCAACCCCTTCGTCTCCCCCCCCTTGATAAATGCCGATTGCTTTCAAAGAATGGGCCGTGACCGTGCGGGCTCTCGCCGAGGGCGAGCAGCTCCTGACCCTTCGTAAGGGCGGTATCCGCGAGCCCGAGAAACACTTCAAGCTCGATTACGAGCGGTTCTTCCTCTACCCCACGTTTGACCATCAGCGGGCCGATCTGGTGCGTGAATCCCATCAGCCGGAGCTGGCCCGGGCGCTCGAAGAGGGCGTCTGGAGCGACGGCGAACCGCCGCCGCAGGCACTGCTTCGCGACGGCGAGATCTCACAACCCGACCGCGTCCGAATCCGGGCCTGGGCCGAGGTTGCCGCCCACTTCACGATCACCGATCGACGGGCTGTCGACGCGTTGTCGCCGTTCTACGTCTGGACGCCCGACTACGCCGAGAAGCGACTGGCGTGGAAGCGCCGGCATCCGCTGCACGTGATCCTGTTGCGCACCTATCGGATCCCGCGTCCGGTGACCGTGAAGGTACGCGACGAGTACGGCGGCTGCCGCTCCTGGCTCGAGCTCACGCGCGAGCTTCCGTTCGAGGGCACCCCGGTGCTCTCCGACGACGAGTTCGAGCGCGCTTCGGAGGAGATCGCCTCGATCGCCTCCGACCGGCAGCCCGTTCTCGTCTGAGGCGGCGGGCGCTCCGCGGGGCGCCCCCGGATCGAGAATGGCCTGGGTCGAGTCGGTCTCGCCGTCGTTCCGTGCTCGGCATGAATCCGAGCAGGCGGACGATGCGGCCAGGGTGCTGCATTCCCTGGAGCGCACGCGCGACCGGCTCGCGCGGGTGTTCCCGCGGACGGTCGGCGACCTCACGGTGGTGCTCCACCGCGGGGTCGTCTCGCTGTCGCTGACCAACCCCCTACTGCCGCTGGCGTGGATGACCACGGCGCCGGCGGCGCGCCGCTACATCGCCGGCTGGGCCGGCGCCAACGAGCTGCACGTGCTCTCACCGGTCGCGCTGGCGCGTCGCGCCTCGAACGTGACCGGCTCACACGAGATGCTCGAGCGCACCCCGGCCGCGCTGTATGCGCGGCGCGTGATCGCCGAGAACACGCACGGCCTACCGTCGTCGATGACGCCCGGCCGGGTCCGGCTCGAGCTGCGCTGGGCGTGGCTGTTCGAGGGCGCGGCACGCTGGTTCGCGGGGCAGACCGAGCACGCGCGGCCGGCGATCGCCCGCCGCCTACGCGAGGGTGGCCGGCCGAGCTTCCCACCCGGCATCCGCGATGCGCCCCTGCTCGGCGGCACGGTCATCGACCTGCTGGTGCGCGAGGAGGGCGAGCTGGCCGCCGCCCAGTTCGCCTGCCGGATCCATCCCCAGGGATCGCGGGCCGCGCTGTCGAAGGCCTTCGGCGGCCGCTCGCACGTGCACACCGAGGGCGCCTGGCGCTCACATCTGGCCCGGCTCGCCGGCGCCGGCTAGTGTCCCGATGCCGCGACGATGCGCGGTGCACTAGCGCAGTGCGATCGTGGTCAGCCACACGAGCAGCGCGCCGATCGCCAGCGCCGCCAGCATCCCGGCCAGCAGACGGCTCGGCGCCACGACGCGGTGGGGCATCGGCCCCGGTCCGACCAGCTCGGCTTCGAGCAGGACCTCGCGCGCGGTCGCGGCCCCGGACTGGGGCACGAGCACGTCGCGCGGGCCGGCGGCGAGGAAGTCGGGCACGTCGAAGCCGGCGCTGCGGCGCAGCAGGCTGGGGACCCCCTCCTCGAGCAGCATCCCCTGGATGAACTCCGCCTCGGCCTGATTGCGCGCCCCGGCGACGCGGACCAGCTCGCCCTCTGCCAGCTGCGGCTTGATCTTGCGGGCCCGCAGGTGACGATCGTCGACCGGGCCGAGCTCGCTCTCGGCGTCCGCTGCGCCGTACACGAGCGGCATGCGGCATTCAGGGCAGAAGCGCTCCTCGGGCGGATAGGCCTCCGAGCAGCTTGGGCACACGAGCGGCCCGGCGCTCATCACTCCACGACCAGCTCGGCCTCCGCGACCTGACCGTCTCTGATCCTGAACCCGCGCACCTCGGCATCGCCGTCGGCCAAGCCCACGATCACATACAGGGCGTCGGGATAGAAGGCGAGGTTGATGTCGGTCTGCGAGGGATACGGCGCGCTGCGCGTGTGCGAGTGGTAGATCGCCCCCAGGTCGAGGTCCGCCTCGTCGATCGCCATCTGGATCCGGTACTGCTCGGCCCCGTCGATCTCGTAGCGCAACGGGCTCGCGGCGGCGTTCTCCGCGCGGTAGACCGTCACCGCGTCGCCGTCACGCGAGGCGACCATGCCGCAACACTCGTTCGGGGCGTCGGCGCGCGCGTGCGCAACCATCTCGTCGTACAGCGCGCGGGGGAACCTCATCGTCGATCCGAGGCTAGCGTACGCGGGCGGGTGCAGCGGCCTGTCAATGCCGACCCTCGGCGAAGCCGCTGGGGACGGTCTTCTTGGGGTCATCTCCATACACCAGCGACCGCAGCGCGGTCGCGTGCTGAGCCTCGTTGGCCCAGATCTCGGCCGACGTGGTGAGCAGCGCGGCGTTGCTCATCGCCCCGAGGGCCACGTAATAGGTGCCCTCGCAGAGCTCCTCGACCGCGATCAGCAGCTTGAGCTGGTCCTTCTCGGAATGGACGTCGCTCAGGCTCCGCACATGCAGCGTGGCCAGCTCCTTGTCGGCCGCCGGGACGTCGACCGGCGGTGGCACGAGCCCGACGCCGGCCACGGCCGCCTGGGCGGCCAGCGCGGCGAGATGAGCCTGTTCCTGCGCCAGGAACGCGGTGGCCAGGCCACGGGCCTCGGATCCGAGCTGGGGATGCGCGATCGCGCGCTGGTACGCGAAGACTGCCAGCTGCTCAACCCGCAGCGCGGCCGTGAGCGCCTGGCCCTGCGTCGGCATCTTGGCCTTCGCCGCCGCCGTGGCCGCTGTCGGATCGGCCAGGGCCGCGATCGCCGGGATGGCCGGAACCGCGCCGGCGATCCCGGTCCGCAGCAGCTGACGGCGGGTGAGCCCCGGCCCCGATCGTGGCCGCACGGGCAGGGTCGTCACTCTTTGCCGGTCACGAGGGCGGCCGGAATCGCGGGCATGCCTCGCGCCGCGCGGAGCACCGACACGTGCTGGGCCTCGTTGGCGAGGATCGCGCCGACGATCGACCGGAACACCCCGGGCTGCAGACGCGGGAGAACCTGGAGATAGGTTGCGATCTGCAGGCTCTCGATCCGCTGCAGCAGCGCCAGCACATCGCCCTCTGAGGAAGGATTGCCGAGGGCATAGCTCGGGCTCGGGTCGTGCGCCGTGCCCCCAGCCTGGCGGACCATCAGCGACAGCTCGGCAGCGTGTCCGTAGTCCTGGGTCACGAACTGCTTGGCGGCATCGCGATTGTGGCCGGTGAGCAACGGGATCCCGGCGATGTAGGCCGCGATCGCGGTGTGCTCGACGTCGAGCGCGCCGTTCAACAGGGCGATGTCGGTGGCCGCCTGGACCGGGTCGGACGGGGTCCGCTTCTTCTTGTGCGGTCCCTTGGCGCTGCTGGCGCACGCCGTGAGGGCGATCGCCGAGCTGCCCGCGGCCGCCACCCCCGCGGTCCGCAGCAGCGCGCGGCGCGATCGGTGCTCGTCGTTCGGTGTCTCGTCGCTTGCCATGCCGCGCCGTGGCCCCGGAGGCCCGAGAAGCCTATCGCCCTGCACGCTACCGGCTCGCGGCGCCGCGGGCGGCTACCACCAGACGGTGGAGTCCAGGTTCTCGATCTCCTCGACCGGGCGCGCGTAGATGCCCGAGGAGAGGTACTTCCAGCCGTCGTCGGCGACGAGGAAGACGACGTTGCCCTCGTCGAGCTCGCCGGCGATCCGGACCGCGACGCGGGCGATGGCGCCGGACGAGACGCCGGCGAACACGCCCTCCTCGTCGAGTAGCTTGCGCGTCCAGATGATCGCGTCGCGGTTGGTGACGAAGATCTTGCGGTCGAGCACGGACAGGTCGATGATGGGCGGGATGAATCCGTCCTCGAGCGACCGCAGGCCCTGAACCGGCTCCCCCTGCATGGGCTCCGCGGCGACGATCTTGACCTGATCGCCGAGCTCCTCTTTGAGCCGGCGGCCGTTGCCCATCAGGGTCCCGCCCGTGCCCAGGCCGGCCACGAAGGCTGAGATCTCGTCGAGCTCCTCGAGGATCTCGAGCGCGGTGCCGTTGTAGTGAGCGAGCGGGTTGGCCTGGTTTCCGTACTGGTAGGGCATGTAGTACGACGCGTCGCTCTCGGCCATCTGCAGGGCCAACTCGACGGCGCCGTTGGAGCCCTTGGACCCTTCGGAGTAGACGATCTCGGCGCCGTACATATGGAGCAGCTGGGTCCGCTCGGGGGTGACGTTGTCGGGCATCACGACCTTGAGCCGGTAGCCCTTGCGGCTGCAGATCATCGCCAGCGAGATTCCGGTGTTGCCGGAGGTCGGCTCGAGGATCGTCTGGCCGGGGCGGATCAGCCCCTTCTCCTCGGCGTCCTCGACCAGGGAGCGGGCCACCCGATCCTTGACCGAGCCGGTCGGGTTTCGTGACTCGAGCTTGGCCCAGATACGCACGCCGGGCTTGGGACTCAGTCGCTTCAGCTCGATCAGCGGCGTGTGGCCGATCGACTCGACGATGTCCCCGTATCGACCCCCGCAGGGCCTGTTCTGCACGCGCTCGACGGCCATAGCTTCACGAAGTATAGCGACGGCCGCCGGCGCGTTTGGCCATTCGGCCCAGGCTCAGTATCCGTACGGATTGGTGGGCATCGTCGTCGTCGTCGTCGTGGTGGTGGTGGTGACGGTCTGCTTCTTCGCCGCCGACTCCTTGACCGTGTGCCAGGTGCCGCCGAAGCTGACGATCGCCTCGCCGAAGGCATGGCCCTTGACGCTGCCGTCGGGGGCGTAGCGGTACAGCGGGTGTCCGCTGAGCACGAGCTGGGAGAACCCGTCGCGGTGCAGCAGCGTCAGCTTGCCCTTGACGCCGGCGGGCAGGCTGAGCTTCGTCTTCGAGGACTTGACCGTATCGGGCGGCCAGAACGCGAAGCACCCCTTGGCCTTCGTGCACTTCAGGTGATGGGTCGTCTCGCCCGAGAGCGTGTACACGCTGAGGCCGCGCCCGTCGACGAGGATCGTCCTGCCCAGGGAGGCGTTGTGGGCGGTGGACACCGTGGGCTTGGTCTTGGCCAGCGCCATCCCGGCCAGGGCCGCCAGCGCCGCCCCGGCCAGTGCGGCGACGATCAGCGCCGTCGGGCGGGGCCGGATCCGGCCGGTCGTGGGGCTGCGGTCGATCCTGAGTCTGCGGTGCATCGGTATCCCTTCGGTCGGTGGGCGTCAGTCTGTAGGACGCCTGCGAGCGCGAAGTCTTCCCGGGCGGCGTGCGCGGGGGCTCGGAGCGGTGTCCGCGCGCTACTGCGAGCCGCCGGCCATGGCCGGCAGGATGACCAGGGTGTCGCCGGCGCCGACCGCGGTGTCGAGACCGTCGAGGACGCGCACGTCCTCGTCGTTCAGGTACACGTTCACGTAGCGGTTCAGGCCACCGTCGGCGGCGAACAGCTGCGATTGGGTGTCGGGATGGCTGTCGGCCACCGAGCGCAGGATCTCCCCCACGGAGGACCCCTCGGCGCTCAGCTCCTTCTCGCCGCCGACCGAGGGCCGCAGTACGGGTGGGATGCGAACGGTGGCCATGGCGGGAACCCTAGTGGGCTCCGGCGCAGAACGCTTCGTAGTCGGGGAACACGCCGAGCTCGTCGTCGGTGATCGCGTCGGGATCACGGGAGCAGATGGGGCAGTCCGGGTCGCGGCGCACGCGGACCTCGGTCACCCGTGCGGCGAGCGCGTCGTACATCAGCAGCCGCCCGATCAGCGGCTCGCCCTCGTCGAGGATGAGCTTGATCACCTCGGTGGCCTGGAGCACGCCCATCGTGCCCGGAAGCACGCCCAGCACGCCGTTGGCGCCGCAGGAGGGAGCGAGCTCGGCCGGTGGCGGGACCGGGAACAGGCAGCGGTAGCAAGGGCCGTCGTAGGGCTTGAACACCGACAGCTGGCCCTCGAAGCCGAGGATCGCGGCCGAGACGACGGGGATCCGCAAGCGCACGCTGGCGTCATTGAGCAGATAGCGCGTGGGGAAGTTGTCCAGCCCGTCGACGACGATGTCGTATCCGGGCAGGATGTCCATGATGTTCTCGGCCCCGAGCCGGACGGGGTACTTCTCGACCTTGACGTCCGGGTTGAGCGCCGTGATCGTCTGCTCGGCCGAGTCGACCTTGGAGACGCCGATCCGCTCGGTGGAGTGGATCACCTGGCGCTGGAGGTTCGACAGGTCGACCTCGTCGTCGTCGACGATGCCGAGCGTGCCGACACCGGCCGCGGCGAGATACAGGGCGGTCGGCGAGCCGAGTCCGCCGGCGCCGAGCAGCAGGACCTTCGCGTCCAGGAGCCGCTGCTGGCCCTCGACGCCGACCTCGGGCAGAAGCAGGTGGCGCGAGTAGCGCTCGCGCTGCTCCGCGGTGAGCGAGCGGGGCACCTCGACGTCGTAGCCGCGGTCCTTCCACAGCGTGATCCCGCCGGTCATCGACTCGACGTTCTCGTAGCCGAGGTCATCAAGCAGCGTTCGGGCGGCCCAGGCCGAGCGGTTCCCCGAGGCGCAGTAGAGGATCACATGGGCGGAGCGGTCGGGGACCGCCCCCTCGATCCGGGTCTCGAGATAGCTCTTGGGCACGTGCTTGGCGCCGGGGATGTGCCCGGCGGCAAACTCCTCGGGCTCGCGGACGTCCACGATCACGGCGCCGTTGCCGAGCTGCTCGCGCACCGCGGCCGGATCGACCTCGTCGATTCTGCTCTTGATCTCGCGGAGGACCTCCGCACCGGACGGGCTCATCGCTGAAAACTCCTCAAAGGCACTATGGATTCAATACTTCAGTCAGTATAGCGACTGGCCGAGGCCGCGCGGATGGGGCCGCGGGTGGACGGATCATGACACCTCGCGGGCCGTTTGAGCGCATCTAGCGGGAGTTAATGGCGAAGGGCGGGCTGTTGCCCGCCCTCCGGTTCGTGGCCGAGACCGCTCGGTGCGGGCGCGGGGCGCTCCGCTCCCGAGAAGCGCCCCGCTGCACCAGACCCAATCGCTGTCGTCGCTACCCCGTGCCCGTGCTGTCGTGAGGAACGTCTGTGGAGGGGCTCGCACCAGGATTATCGGCCCCGGGGCGATCGGTCGATATGGGGTCTGGACCCCATATGTCGGGCTCCACCTCAAATGCTCGGTCAGATCAAGTCTCGTTCCCTGCTCGCTCAGGTCCTCGCCGTGAACCTCCTGCTCGTGGCGGGTACGGTGCTGGTCGCCACGGTCGCCGTCGACGCCCACCTGGAGCGGCTCTTCCGGGGCCGCGAGGCGCTCATCTTCGGCCTGGCCATCCTCGCGACGCTGCTGGGAAACTGGTTGCTGCTGCGGCGGCGCTTCGAGCCGCTGGACCGGATGATCTCCTCGATGGAGCAGGTCGACCTCGCGGCGCCCGCCCACGAGACCGGCCCGGTTCGCTCCGAGAGCGCCGAGGTGGAGCGCCTCAACGCCGCCTTCCGCCGCATGATCGCCCGCCTGGAGACCGAGCGCCGCGAGGCCGGCCGCGCCGCGATCCGGGCCCAGGAGCGGGAGCGGCGCCGGATTGCCCAGGATCTGCACGACGAGGTCAACCAGGCGCTGACCGCCGTGTCGCTGCGACTCCAGGCGTCGATCGAGCAGGCCCCGCCCGATCTGCGCCACGAGTTGACTGAGACCAAGCGCCTCTCGAGCCAGGCGATGGAGGAGCTGCTGACGCTCGCCCGGCAGCTGCGGCCGGCCCTGCTCGACGACCACGGCCTGCTGCCCGCACTCCATAGCCAGGTGCGGGATTTCGGCGACCAGACGCGGATCCAGGCCACCTTCAGCACCCGCGGGACGGTGCCGAAGCTGACCCCCGAGCAACAGCTGGCGATCTATCGCGTGACCCAGGAGAGCCTCTCCAACATCGCCCAGCACGCGCAGGCCCACAGCGTCAACGTGGAGCTGTCGTTCATCGGGCGCACGGTGCTGCGGATCAGCGATGACGGCTGCGGCTTCGTCACTGCCCGCGCCGGGGGGCTCGGCCTGAGCGGAATGCGCGAGCGCGCGCTGCTCGCAGGCGGACGGTTGTCGATCTGGTCGAGTCCCACTGGGGGTACTCGCGTCGAATTGACGATCCCGTGACACAGATGCGCATCCTGATCGCCGACGACCACGGGATCGTGCGGGCCGGCATCCGGCTCCTGCTCGAGCGCCAGCCCGGTCTCGACGTCGTGGCCGAGGCCTCCGACGGGGTCGAAGCGATCGAGCAGGCCCTCGCCGCGCGGCCCAACCTGAGCATCCTCGACGTCGGGATGCCACGCATGACGGGCCTGCAGGCCGCCAGGGCGATCAGGTCCCACCTGCCCGACTCGCGGGTCCTGATGCTCTCGATGCACGACGACGAGCACTATCTGTTCGAGGCGCTCAAGGCCGGCGCGTCCGGCTACGTGCTCAAGCGGGAGGCCGACCAGGACCTGGTCGGCGCGGTCCGCGCGGTCGGCCGCGGGGAGGCGTTCCTGACCAACGCGGCCGAGCGCTCGATCATTCGCCAGTGGATGGCCGACGGCGCGGAGGGTCCGGCGACCCCGCTCACCCCGCGTGAGGAGGAGGTCGTCAAGCTGATCGCCGAGGCGCACACGAACGCCCAGATCGCCGAGATCCTGCACGTGTCGGAGAAGACGGTCGAGTCCCACCGCGCCAACGTGCTGCGCAAGCTCGGGATGCGCGACCGGGTGGAGCTGGTCCGCTACGCGATCAGGCGCGGGCTGGTCGAGCCCTGACGCCGTGCGCCGTGGCGCGCTCACGGGTGAGCCGCGACAGCGCCGGACGGCGGCAGGATCACCGCGTCGCGTCGGATCGCGAGGGGGCCCCACGGACGTCTACGATCGGCGCCGTGAAACCTCCCGTGGACAGCATCGTGGCGCCTCCGTTCCCGGGCCGCCTGACCTGGATCAACAGCGAGCCGCTGCGCACCGACGAGCTGCTGGGCGCGCCGGTGCTGGTCGAGTTCTGGGACTTCTGCCGGGTCAACTCCATCCGCACGCTGCCGTACATGCGCGCCTGGCACGAGCGCTACGCACCGGCGGGCCTGCAGGTGATCGGGGTGCACGCGTCGGGGTTCGAGTGCTCCGCCGATCCCGAGGCCGTCCGGGCCGCGCTGGCCCGGCTCGGCATTGCCTATCCGGTCGTGCTCGACACCGAGCTCGAGATCTGGAGCCTGTACGGGAACCTCGGCTGGCCGGCGCGCTACCTGTTCAACCATGAGGGCACGCTGTTCGAGTACCACTACGGCGAGGGCGCCTACGCCGAGACCGAGCGGGCCGTCCAGGAGCTGCTCGGGATCTCACGCGAGCCGGTCGCCGCCGAGCGCCCCGAGGACGCGCCCGAGGTGCTGCTCTCGCCCCAGTCACCCGACGTCGCGGGACCGTACTCGGGCCCGTACGAGGCCGGCTCGGTGTGGGCTGTGCTCGAGGGCGGCGGCGTCGTCGTCGCCAACGGGCGCCGGATCGAGGTCACGCACCCCGGCGCCTACGAGCTCGTGAGGAACGAGCGCCACACCGTCGGCAGGCTGGAACTCGAGCTGCCCGAGTCCGTGCGCTGCCACGCCGTCTGCTTCACTCCCGGGCTGCCGCCCCGCTGAGCGCGCCGAGCGGCGCCGTGGCGTCGAGCAGCGTACGCAGGCGCGGGCTCCCCTCGTCCTCGAGCCAGGCCGCATATCCCGGCCAGTATGGGCTGTGCTGCGGGGGGTCGCCGAGAAACCGCGGCTCGTGCACCCAGCAGCCGGTGTTCGTCAGCTGTGCGCCCGAGGCGGTCCGCCACTCTGCGGCGTCATCGCGCGGCAGCGGGCCGGCGCGGTGTGTGTGGCCGAAGATCACGTGCGACGCGCCGATGCCCAGGCGCGAGACGACCTCGCCGGTGGCGCGCAGCGCCGCGCGTCGCAGCTTCGGCGGCGAGAGGCTCGCGCTCAGCGGTCCGAGCCCTGCCCGGTTCAGGGTCGCGATCAGGGCCGGGAAGCCGGCCACCACAGCCCGGCGACGCAACGAGCGCCGGCTGCCGCTGCCCGCGAGCGCTCCCCAGGCCTGGGCCGAGGCTCCGTGCGAGCTCTCCCCCAGGTCGGGGCCGCCGCTCTGGGCCACGGCGTGAATCCAGGCGTACACCGGGGCCAGGGTCGCCTCATAGTTCTCGGCCCGCCACGGCCCGCCCGGTGGCTCGTGGACGATCTTGGCCATCACGCCCGCACCCAGTCGCTCGAGCATCGGCACAGTCGTGTGGCGGTCGCAGTAGTGGCCGTGCATCGCGTACACGTCCTCGCGCAGCCACACGCCCGGATACGCTGCCCGCACGGTCGCCGGCGCGAGCCAGCGCGCGACTGTGGCCAGCGTCTCCCCCGCACGCCAGTCAACCTCCGACTCGAGCCCGAGGGCCGGCGGCAGCCCCGTGCGCCCGCGCCGCTCGAGCCACGGCTCGGCCAGGTGGTGATCGTGGTTGCCGGGGACGATCACGACCTCGCCGCCGGCCCCGAGCGCCGCGCCGAGCTCCTGGAACACGGGCTTGGCGATGGCCAGCGCATCACGGACGGGTCCGTGGCGCAGCTCAATCGCGTCGCCGAGCAGGACCAGGCGGTCAGCGCCGCCCAACGCGGCGAGCAGCGGCCCGCGCAGCTCAGCGTTGCGGAGCAGGTCCCGGCCAGTGTGCGCGCCGAGGTGCAGGTCGGAGATGACGAGGGTGCGCAGGCTGCTTCCAGGGACCGGTCAAGAGGGCGCGGCGGCGGCCATCGCCTGGCGGATCGCCTTGGGCAGCATGAAGCGGACGTCCTCCTTGACCACCTCGAGCTCCTGGACGTCGTCGGTGCCGCGCGCGCGGAAGAACTGGACCAGCCGCTGCACGAGCTCGTCGGGCGCGCTCGCGCCGGAGGTGATCCCGACCACCCGCTTGCCCTCGAGCCATTCCTCCAGCACCTGGGTCTCGTTGTCGATCAGGTGCGACGCGGCTCCGTGCTCACGCGCCACCTCGACCAGGCGATTGGAATTGGAGGAGTTGCGCGAGCCGATCACGAGCACCAGGTCGCACTCGCGGGCGAGCTGCTTGACCGCCGCCTGCCGGTTGGTCGTCGCGTAACAGATGTCGTCGGTGCGCGGGCCGACGATGGCCGGGAAGCGCTCGCGGAGCCGGTTGATGATCGTGCGCGTCTCGTCGACCGACAGGGTGGTCTGGGAGATGTAGGCGACCCTCTCCGGATCGTCGACCTCGAGCGCGTCGGCGTCGGCCTCGTTCTCGATCAGCACGATGTGCTCGGGCGCCTCGCCCAACGTCCCTTCGACCTCCTCGTGGCCGGCGTGTCCGACCAGCACGATCGTGTAGCCGTCGGCGGCGAACTTCTTGGCCTCGACGTGAACCTTCGTCACGAGCGGACAGGTGGCGTCGATCGTGAGCAGGCCCTGGTGCTCGGCGTTCGCGTGCACGCTGGGCGCGACCCCGTGGGCCGAGAACACGACGGTCGCCCCCTCGGGGACCTCGGTCTCGGATTCGACGAACACGGCGCCGCGGGCGCGCAGCTGTTCGACCACGTGCTTGTTGTGGACGATCTCCTTGCGCACGTACACGGGAGCGCCGTACAGCTCGAGCGCGCGCTCCACCGTCTGGACGGCCCGATCGACGCCGGCGCAGTAGCCGCGCGGGGCGGCGAGCAGCAGTTTGTCGGGTATCGCAGTCACGGCCGACAGTGTAGGCAGAGCGGCGCCCGGGCTCGCCCGTTCGCCGCTCGCCGGCGTCCGGCTCGCGTGTGGTGGGCTATCGCCCCGAGCCCGCGGTTGCGGTATGCGTCTGCCGGGCCGCGGTATGCGCGGCGCCGCCGAACAGCCAGCTGAAGCCGTTGATCGCCAGCAATACGAACGCGAGCCCCAGGACCAGCTGGATCAGGAGGGCGATCACGAGCACCCGGACCGACAACGCGAGACCACTAGTCGTTGGCGGTCACTGCGTCGAGCAGCTCCGCGAACCGCTCGCGGGCCGCCTCGCGGCGGGTCGGCACGTGCTCGCTGGGCACGTTGTCCGCCGGCGGCTCGTAGCCACGTAGGACCTGGCGGGCGACGGACGCGCGATGGACCTCGTCGGGTCCGTCGTAGATCCGGGCCGCCCGCGCGTAGCGGTACATCGCCTCCAGCGGGAGATCGGTCGAGTAGCCGAGCGAGCCGTGGGCCTGCAGGGCGCGGTCGACGACGTCGTGCAGCACCTGGGCCCCGAAGAACTTGATCAGCGCAATGTCCGTGCGGGCGGCGGCGACACCCTCGGTGTCCATCTTCCACGCCGCGTGCAGCGTCATCAGCCGGGCGGCCTGCATCTGCGCGGCGGAGTCGGCGATCCAGTTCTGGACGGTCTGCTTCTCGGCCAGCGTGGAGCCGTGGGCGTAGCGGTAGAGCGAGCGCTCGCAGAGCATGTCGAACGCGCGCCGCGCCACCCCGAGCCAGCGCATGCAGTGATGAATGCGGCCCGGGTACAGGCGCTGCTGCGCAATCAGGAAGCCGGCCCCGCGAGCGCCGAGCAACGCGTCGGCGGGGATCCGCACGTCCTCGTAGGCGATCTCGGCGTGGTTCCCGTACACCCCGTAGGTGTCCCATGGGTGCTCCATCGTCGGCACGTCACGCAGGATCCGCACGCCGGGGGTGTCGGCGTCGAGCACGAACATCGAAGCCCGCTGGTGACGGCGCGCGTCCGGGTCGGTCACCGCCATCACGATCAGGAAGTCGGCGATCGAGCCGTTGGAGGAGAACCACTTGCGGCCGTTGATCACCCACTCGTCGCCGTCGCGCACCGCCGCGGTCTGCAGCAGCGTCGGATCCGATCCGGCGGTGTCGGGCTCGGTCATGCTGAAGGCGGACTTCAGATCGCCGGCCAGCAGCGGGTGCAGGTAGCGGTCCTTCTGCTCGGGCGTGCCGGCAAGCGCGAGGATCTCCGAGTTGCCCGAGTCGGGCGCCGCGTTGCCGAACGCGAGCGGCGCGATCGGGCACGAGCCCAGGATCTCGTGCATGAGGCCGAGCTTGACCTGCCCGTAGCCCTGACCGCCGAGCTCGGCGTCGAGGTGAGCCGCCCACAGGCCCTGCGCCTTGACCTCGGCCTGGAGCGGGCGCATCGCCCGGACGAGCCCGTCCCATCCGA
>Ga0208478_1000066_pt1 | contig 39473 bp, 39 predicted proteins | sample NGESurdeep072012_5_FD_184462 | JGI IMG/M metagenome (GOLD analysis project Ga0208478, IMG submission 184462) | Arctic peat soil microbial communities from Barrow, Alaska - NGEE Surface sample 415-2 deep-072012 (SPAdes) | ecosystem: Environmental > Terrestrial > Soil > Wetlands > Peat ...
CGGTTCTTCGAAGGTAGAATTTAGGTTAATTCTAGGGTAAATAGGGTATGATTTTCTAAAATATATCTGTTTTACAAGTAATAGATGACAATTTTGTTCTACAGGTTGCGTCAGCTTGTTAAAAAAAATGCCAATAAGTGCATTTTAATTATAGTCATCTGTTTTTCAAATGGTTAAAAAAATGTTAAAATGTTGATAATTGAGTATCTGTTGAAACATCCTTATTAAAAATAGTATTAATTTTGTAAGCATATTTTTGTGAGCCATGGAAGATGATAAGTTCGGGTTTTCCTACGAGGAAGAGGTGAAGCATGCAGTGCAGAAGTTTGAGAGGATGAAGAAAAATAATGAAAATTATTTTTTTGATGTTATTGAATTTGAGACAATTATAGATTATTATATTGAGAGCAATAACTCAATAAAAGCTTTCGAAGCAGCAACATTAGCCAGTGAACAGCATCCGAATTCAGTTTCTATTCAGCTAAGGAAAGCCAGAGTCCTGCTCGATAAAGGAAGAGCAGTTGAGGCTCTAAGGTTACTTAAGAAACTAGAAAGCATGGAGCCAGGAAATCATGAAATATACATAGCAAAGGGCACAGCTTATGGTATGCTTGGTGACATTCAGGGGGCAAAAAAAATGTTTGATTATTCACTGACCCTGGATACTGAAGATGTTGAAAACATCCTTTTTGCAATAACCTCTGTCTTACAAAACCTTAATTATTATGAGCATCTGATCCCTTACATGGAGAAGCTTATTAACTTGGAACCTGAATTCAAAGCTCATCTCTATGATATGGCTTATGCATATGAGAAGGTCGAGGATTATGAGAACAGTATCCAGTACTATCTGAAATATCTTGACGAGGAACCATTTTCAGACAGCGCCTGGTATAATCTTGGAATAATTTATAATAAGCTTGAATCGTATGATAAAGCTATGGAAGCTTATGATTACGCTCTTGCTATAAATTCTCAGAATACTTTCGCCATTTTCAATAAGGGGAATATCCTTAGCAATCTTGAAAGGTATTCCGACGCAATTCCCGTATATCATGAATACCTCGAAAATGAGCCTGAAAGCTTTGAAGCTATGACTTATCTTGCTGAATGTTACGAAAAGGTAGGAGAGGTAATCATGGCGCGCAAATATTATCAGGAAGCAATAGAACTTGCGCCTGAGTTTGCCGATCCTTGGTTCGGACTCGGCGTAATTGCACTCAATACCGGAAATACTGAAGATAGCCTGATCTTTTTCAGGAAAGCTGTTCGTCTCGATGATGAAAATCCTGAAATCTGGTACTTACTGGGCAAAGCACATTATTCCAAAGGGGAGAAAAAAGCAGCATTAAGATGTTTCAGGGAAGCATTGAAACTTGATTCATATTATGATGAGGTTTGGGCTGATCTGGGTAGCATTATTCTTAAAGATGGCCTTGCCGTGAAAGCCCTTCCATACCTTGAGCATGCTTACAAAGTGACTGGTGATGTACCTGGCATAAACTATTTGCTGGCATCTTTTTATCTGCATTCAGGAAGTACTGAAAAAGCTTATCGCCACCTTTCCCTTGCTTTAAATCTGGATAAAGAACTCTTTTCAGAGTTTGAGGATATCTTCCCACCGGAACTCTTTACAAGGAAGATTAAAAAGCTTCTCGAGAGTAACGATCTCATTTGACCTTTTTATTAAAATAACTTACATATGATTAAACTGCTTCCGTTTATGCCAGAAAGGCCGTTAAAGCCAAGAGATTCAGGTATTACAATGGTGATGGATAAAGGACTTAGTATTAGGGAAGCAGAAGACTTCATGTCTGTCGGAAGTGAGTACACCGACTATGTAAAACTTGGATTTGGCACATCGCTGATTACACCCGGATTTGAAAAGAAAATTGCAATTTATAAGAAAGCAGGCGCTATTCCATACTTTGGAGGTACTCTTTTTGAGGCGTTTATTGTCAGAAATATGTTCAAAGAGTTCATGGAATTTCTTGATAAAAACGAAATTGAGCTTGTTGAAGTATCTGACGGGTCGTTCGACTTTGAACATAAAAGAAAGCTTGAATATATAAGCAGGCTTGCGGAAAGAGGAACAGTAATATCAGAAGTTGGTTCAAAGAAGAAGGATGTTATTTATACTCCGGATGAATGGGTGGCTATGATGAAAGCTGAACTGAATGCCGGCTCTGTTAAGGTTATTGCTGAAGCGCGTGAATCGGGCACTACCGGAATCTATAACGAGGATGGTTCGATAAATAATAAGATAATACGTGGAATTGCAGAACATGTTAAGCTGGAAAATGTCATCTGGGAAGCTCCTCTAAAATCCCAACAGGCCTGGTTTATCAAACATTTTGGAGCAAATGTGAACCTTGGAAACATTGCACCGCATGAGATTATTCCACTGGAATCACTGCGGCTCGGGCTTCGCGGAGATACCTTTTTTCAGTTTCTTCCGGAGGAATTGAAACAGTAATTAAAAGATATTGTACTTCATTTGGCTAACCAAATACACCCCGGCAAATGAGAAAATTTGGTCTCATTGGATATCCTCTTGGACATTCTTTCTCAAAAGAATACTTTACTGAAAAATTCATTACTGAACATATCAGTGATTGCTCATACGAGAACTACCCGTTAAAAAACCTTAATGAATTTCTGGAATTAGTTGTCTCAGATGGTGAACTGTGCGGACTGAATATCACTATACCTTACAAGTCAGAAATAATCAGGTTTCTGGACCTAATTGAACCTGAGGCTGATGAGATAGGAGCGGTTAATGTCATAAAGATTCGGAGGTCTGACGGGCCGATTAAATTGTATGGATATAACAGCGATGCAACTGGCATAAGAGAGACCCTTCTTCCATTTATTGGAGATAATGTCATGAACGCACTGGTTCTTGGAACAGGAGGAAGTTCCAGAGCTGTTTGCCATGTGCTAAAGAAATTTGGATTAAAAGTAAATCTGGTCTCGAGAGAAAGAAAGCCGGGCACTTTAGTCTATTCTGATATCAATTCAGAAATTATTGACCGTACCCAACTGATAATAAACACTACCCCGCTGGGAATGTTTCCCAATACAGATAGTAAACCGGATATTAATTACAAAAGGCTGAACAGCAACCACATTTTGTTTGATCTCGTTTATAATCCGGAGCTTACATCTTTTCTAAGTATGGGAATGGAGCGGGGATGCACGATAATAAGCGGAATCAAAATGCTTCATTCTCAGGCTGAAAAATCCTGGGAAATCTGGAATAATGACAGTTTGTAAATACCAGCTAGTTTCATGTTGTAAATCAAGTGAATAAAAATCCTTGTATTGATTTAAATCAGGAACAAATATCAAAAAAAATTATGAGGATTGCTATTCCTTACTTTTAGCTGCGGATTTTCTTCTCATCCAGTATCGTGGATCACATTCAGTGCATTCCTGTTTCCAGTAACCAGGAGTAACAAATGTTCCTTCCCTGGTTTTCAATTGCCGTTCATATATTGCGAAAACAGGATTAAAGATAAGATTTGTTACGCCAATTGTATATTTTAATTCTTCGCCAGGAACCTCTGATGTTTCCTGCATTTCTTTTACTTCCAGGTTGTTGAAACTCAAAAGATCACTCAAAAAGGCACTACGCTCGAGTGTGGCACCGGTCTCAATAATCGTACACCGAATGTCATTTATTTCACCTATAATATGTTTTGCATTATTTATAGCCATATCTTTTACTTTTACCTTTAACCTTTTAACCTTTTGTCTTTTGTCTTGCAATCTTGCAGTCTTGCAGTCTTGCGGTCTTCACTCAGCTCTGTGCTCTGTACTCTGTACTTTATATTCCGAAACTTAAATTTTTTATCGCCTCAAAAATAATGCTGGCAAACCCTGTAACCACTATGCCTGCTATACAGATTCCAAGTGCAAAACGAGTAGAAAAGTCGCTTTTGAACGATTCAATTGGAATTTCGTTTTTTGTAATAAACATTGCCTTGACAACAAGCAGATAATAAAATAAGGAAATTATTGTATTCAGAACGGCAATAAGTACAAGAAGATAAAACCCTTTCTGTGCAGCTGCCGTGAATAGGAAAAACTTTCCGAAAAATCCTGCAACAGGTGGGATCCCTGCCAGAGAGAACAGGGCCAGAGTCATTATAAGGCTGAGTTTCGGGTTTGTCTGATAAAGGCCATTGTAGTCATCAATGTTTTCTTTTCCGGTTGCATTAGATATAGCTATCACAACACCGAAAGCACCCAGATTTGAAAAAATATATACCAGGATATAATAAATTACTGAAGCCATACCAAGCTGATTCCCGCCAATCAGACCTAAGAGAATATATCCCGCCTGCGATATAGATGAAAATGCAAGGAATCGTTTCAGGTTCTGTTGACGGATAGCAAAAAGATTACCAATAGTCATTGTCAGTATAGACGTAACAAAAATCGTTTTCTGCCAGGTAGCAATTATAACTGGAAATACTGTAAAGAGGATAATTATTAAAATAAACACTGCTGCGCCTTTCGAGATAACAGATAGATATGAGGTTATATTTACAGGTGAGCCTTCATACACATCGGCCGTCCAGAGGTGGAAAGGTACGATTGAAATTTTAAAAGCCATTCCGGCAAAAAAGAAGATAAAACCGAGAATCTGAAGATTAGTATTACCAAAAAGTTTAGCAACCTCGCTGAAATACATTGTGCCAGTGGTTCCATAAATCATAGATAACCCATACAAAAGAATACCCGACGATAATGCAGACGACAAAATGAGTTTAATACCTGCTTCAGCGGATTTGTTCTTATAACGGTCGTATGCAGCAAGCGCTGCTATTGGAATTGTAGCCAGTTCTATTCCGATATAGAATATTAAAAAATGACCCGCTGAAATCATGAAATCCATTCCGGTCAGGGTAGAAATGAGCAATAGAAAGTACTCACTTATTTTATCGGAATTCTCTTCTTTTTTAAGCCATGTAACTGACTGAATAAATACCAGTAACACACCTATATTCAGGATATTCTTCATAAGAAGCCTGGTACCCGATGAAATATACATACCTCCAAAGAGTGATCCTGCAGGTGAAGGCAGGAAACCTATAATCGTTATGACTCCGAAAAGGATTATTGAAAAAAGACATATACTTTTCTTCTTATCAGGATCCCGGAATATTTCGGCAATCAATACTGAAAGAGCTGCAGCAATCAGCAGCAGTTCATGACGCATTATTAAAAAAGTACCTAAGCTCATATCATAATATTATCCAAAACATTTATAAATAGACAGTTCAAAATGGATTGAGTGATAAAATCTTTTCAATAATAGGATGAAGACTAGTACCAATCATTGTAGAAAGCCAGAATGGTGCCAGTCCAATTGCAGCTACAGACCCTATCAATGTAACCACCGAAATCTTTTCAAACCATTTTGCATCGGGCAGATGTTCAAAATGCTCATTTGTAGTCGGGCCTAATAATAAAATTGCGACTACCCTCAGGATATATACTGCGGTTATAACTATGGAAGATACTGCCAGTATGGTCACGATCCGGTAAAAGAGCTCAGGATGCTGGAAGGCACCAACGAATATTGTCATTTCAGCAACAAAACCACTTAGTCCGGGAAGGCCCAGTGAAGCCAGGCCAGCAATTACATAACAAACAGACAGGAAGGGAATAATCTTCATTAATCCACCCATCTCGTTTATCATTCTGGTATGTGTACGTCCATAAAGCATCCCAATCAAAGCAAAGAACAAGGCTGTCATCAAACCGTGTGAGATCATCTGTATTATTGCTCCGTTCATGGCTGTCTGATTCATCATCAGTACAGCAAAAAGCACTAGCCCGCAGTGACTCACCGAGGAGTAGGCATTGATATATTTAAGATCCTTCTGGGCAATTGCTCCGAAAGCTCCGTAAATGACACTGATTGAAGTAAGTATAATAAATATCCAGGATAATTCATGGGCAGCTTGAGGCATAAGAAATATTGCTACTCTGAAAGCACCGTAACCTCCGAGTTTCATCAGAACGCCTGCATGTAACATCGAAACTGCTGTAGGAGCGGAGGCATGTCCGTCGGGCGACCATGTATGAAAAGGGAATAATGCTCCGAGAACTCCGAATCCTACAAATGTCAGAGGGAAAAATATTCTCTGTGCTGGCAAAGGGATGACAACTTTGGAGATCTCAAGAATGTTAAATGTGAGCCGGCTTCCATCAGGAGAAGAATTAAAATAAATTCCGAGCAAACCTACCAGAAGTAGTGCTGATCCACCCATAAGCATGAGTGTCAGTTTCATTGCCGAATATTCTTTTGGACCTGTCCCCCAGATCCCAATTAACAGGTACATTGGAATAACTGCCAGTTCGTAAAACAGGAACATGGTAAAGAGATCGATCGAGATAAAAAATCCGAAAACCCCGGTAGCCAGTAGAATCAGGGAAACAAAAAATTCTTTTCTGAGGTACTCAACTTCCCATGAGGCAAAGATCCCTGCAAAAACGACCAATGAGGTCAGCGAGATCATTGCAACAGATATCCCATCTACGCCAACAGCATAATGTATATTAAGACTTTTAAACCATAAATAGTCTTTTATAAATAACATCTCGTCGCTATTGCCGGCATGACGTGCAGAAAGATAAAGGAACACCAGAGTTGCAGCCATTAATAACTGAAGGCCCATGCCAAAAGCCGATACCATGCGAACCTGACGTGTATCTTTCAAGAGCAGGATAGCGGTGATTGTTAAGACCGGAATTACTACAAACAGAGATAAAATATCCATAATTAAAAGTCTTTTTCTATCTTATCAGTTATTTCCACAGGTATATAAATAATATCGCCAGCATCATCGCCCCTGTAATGAAGACGAAAGCATATTTTTGTAACTGGCCAGATTGAAATCCCCTTATCCTGAAAGAGACACTTTGAGTTACGTTTGCAATCGCATTCATTGTGGCATCAACAACATGGCGGTCGAACCATGCAACCGGCTCTGATATATATCTGAAGATGATCTTTTTTGTAACAAAAAGATAGAGTTCATCTATATAAAACTTATTATAAGCCCATTTATAACTGTACTTAAATGTAGCGGCCAGTTTATCAGGTATTGCACTTTCCTTCCTGTACATTACGTATGCAATTCCTATTCCGAGTAAGCCAATCAGTACAGAAGGGATAGCGATTATCAATTCAATTTCACTTTCGAAGATCCTGCCATCGGAGGTAACTAGTTTATTAAAAGGAATAAATCCTGTGATTACGCATCCGATTGCCAGAATAATTAATGGTATAGTCATGGTCATAGGAGCCTCATGCGGCGTATGGTGATAATTTATATCTTTTCCCCAGAAAACACTGAAGTAGAGCCTGAACATGTAAAATGCGGTAAGACCTGCAACGGCATACTCCATTGCGAAGAGAATTTTATTACTGTGAAATGCGGCTGCCAGTATTTCATCTTTGCTGAAAAAACCTGATAGAGGTGGAATTCCAGCAATAGTGAGGCATGCAATTAAAAAAGTAATGTGAGTTATAGGCAGATACTTGCGAAGTCCACCCATTTCAGTCATATAATTACTGTGAACAGCATGTATTATTGCGCCGGCTCCCAGAAAGAGCAATGCCTTAAACATTGCATGTGTAAAGAGATGGAACATTGATGCCATATAACCTAAACCCTCTTGTCCGCCATAACCCGATACACCCAGGGCAAGCATCATGTATCCTATCTGCGACATAGTGGAATAGGCCAGAACCCTTTTAATATCCGTTTGAGTACAGGCAATAACTGCAGCAAACAGAGAAGAAAAGGCTCCGACATAGGCAACTACTTTGAGTGCCACAGGTGCAGATAAAGCATAAATGGGAAACATTCTGGCAACAAGATAAACACCAGCGACAACCATGGTTGCGGCATGGATAAGAGCTGAAACAGGTGTCGGGCCTTCCATCGCATCAGGAAGCCAGATATGGAACGGGAACATCGCTGATTTACCTACACCCCCCATAAACACGAAGATCATCGACCATGTCATTACAGAAAGGCCAAGGAATGCTATACCGCCACCCTGAGCAATGGCTGTTCCTGCCGGATTAGTAAGGGTTATAAAATCAAATGTCCTGGTATTAAATGATAAAATCAGAATACCGATAAGAAATCCAAGGTCCGCAAATCGTGTAACGATAAATGCCTTTTTTGAAGCTCTTACTGCTGATGGTTTCTGATAATAAAACCCTATAAGTAAAAAAGAGGATACACCTACAAGTTCCCAGAAGATATACATCTGGAAAATATTTGTAGCCAGAACCAATCCCAGCATTGAGAAGCTGAAAAGCGACAGAAACGAAAAGAATCGTTCGAAACCTTTCTCATCTTTCATATATCCAAGGCTGTATATATGAACCATGAATGAGACAGTAGTTATTACAACCAGCATCATAACCGAAATTGGATCAAGCAGGGCTCCAATATCAATATGCAGCTTATCAGTGAATTGAAGCCACGTGAAATTGAAAGCTATGATCTTCTGATATGCTCCATCTATCTTTTCACTGGAAAAAAAGTATTTAAAGGCAGCAATGTATGAAAGGACTGTAATTATTGCCAATCCGCATGTTCCTATCAAACCAGATAGTTTTGGGAAAAACTTATGACCCGCCAGTCCCAGTAGTAAAAACATAAGAAAGGGCAGCAGAAGAATCCAGATTGTATAGTTGAAATTTATCATATTATGAGTTTCGTAAAGTTGTAGAGTTGCAAAGTTTTATTGTTTAAAGTTAAAAGTTGTGACTAGGCACCGCGCACCGCTTACCTCACACCGATTATTTCAGAATTTCATTTCATTAACGTCTTCCACATTTATGGTTGTAAACCGCCTGTATATGTTAATTATTATAGCAATAGCAACTGCGGCCTCTGAAGCTGCAACAGCAATTATAAAAAGGCTGAAAAACATACCTTCCAGCTTATGCGGATAGAGATACCTGTTGAAAGTCAGAAAATTTATATTTACTGAATTTAAAATCAATTCCACTGACATCAGTATTGTGATAAGATTCCGGCGTGTAAGAAAGCCATAAACTCCTGTGAAAAACATTACTGCTGCCAGAATTAAAAAGTATTGTATTGGTATTCCTGAGTTCATTTTATTCCTGATTTAATTTTGGTAACCCAATCGTTTTCGGAGCGCCTTTTTTTGCAACCACAATTGCTGCTACCATCGCTGCCAGAAGCAATACCGATATAACCTCAAAGGGAAGTACATATCCGTCATAATCAATCGACAACAGGCTTTTTCCTATTAATCTCATATTTACCTCTTTTGCTGCCACGGTAGTTGCTGAAAATTTATAATCGAGAATCGTAATTACAGATAGTATAGTTCCGGTAAATGCAGCAATTGCTGAGAATATATTCTTCTTCCACCCTGAAGATTCAAATTTCTGGCTTATATGACTTGTCAGGAGAATTGAGAAGATGATCAGAACAACTATCCCGCCTGCATAAAGAGTAAGCTGAACGGCAGCAAGAAACTGATAATTCAGCAAGAAATAAAGTCCTGAAGTTGATACCAGAACAAACAGAAGATAAACTGCAGCTCTCAGTATTTTGCGACTCGTTACAGTCAAAATTGAAAAGATAACTATCATCGCAGAAAAAAGAATAAACATAATCGAGGCCATCACTCAACTCCTTTCATTAATTGTGAACCTGGTTTATTTAATGTTTTTATAAGAAGCGCCCTGTTAAAGACGGCATGTTCAAATTTCTGAGAAAAGGCCAGAGCATTTGAAGGACATGTCTTAACACATAAAGCACAGAAAGTACACATACCTAACCTGTAGATGTGTTTGTCGATAGCTCTTTTCTTTTTTCCATCCTCAGAAATAATTGTCTTAGAGATCACTTCAATTGTACCATTCGGACAATTCAATTCGCAAATCCCGCAACCAGTGCACTTATGTTCGTTTTTTTCATTATGTGGCATCACCACCTCACCTTTGAAACGGTCGAACATGACAAGATCTTTCCGGTTGCTCGGATATTTTTGAGTCACTATTGTACTCGGCCTGAAAAAGTATGATCCTGTGACTTTCATTCCTTTCAGAAGTGACCATACACCTAATATTATTTCCTTCAGATAATTTATTATGCTTCTCATTCAGAGATAAATATATAGTTATTTACAATTAAAAATGCCAGCCCATCAGGACTATAAATGCCATAATCAATACATTAACAAGATTGATTGGCAATAAGTATTTCCATTCGAGTGTAAGCAACTGATCAATTCTCAACCGGGGGAATGTCCATTTGAACCACATCATCAGGAAGATCACAAAGAATGTTTTTCCGATGTACCAGATAAAAGGCGGAATGAAATCCATAATATGGTTAAAACCTTGCCAGTGACCAACATGAAATGGCATCCATCCTCCGAGGAAAACTGTTGCAGCGATTGACGCAACAATAAACATGTTGATATATTCAGCCAGGAAAAAGAAAGCGAATTTTATGCCGGAATATTCAGTGTGATAACCTGCAGTCAGTTCTGATTCAGCTTCCGCAAGATCAAAGGGCCCGCGATTTGTCTCGGCAGTACTTGATATTAGAAAAACAATGAAAGCTATAAATGCGGGGATATGACCTTTAAAAATAAACCAGCCATCTCTTTGAGCTTCGACAATTACTGACAACTGCATTGATCCTGCCATAATAACAATAGTAATTAATGCCAGACCTACGGACAATTCATAACTTACGATCTGGGCTCCACTTCGCATAGCACCAATCAATGAGTATTTGTTATTGCTTGACCAGCCGGCTAACAGCACCCCGATGACTCCCATGGCTGAAACAGCAATGACATATAGTACCCCGATATTGAGATCGATGGCATGCAGCCCCCTGGCAAATGGGATAGCAGCTATCGCCATAAATGATGCTATGATAACAATATAGGGAGCGAGGTTAAAAAGAAATCCGTCGGCATTCTTTATTGGAACCAACTCTTTAAAAAGCAGTTTAAAAAGATCAGCAATTGTCTGGAAAATCCCGAACGGCCCTACTCTGTTTGGCCCAAGCCTGTTTTGCATAAAAGCACATACTTTTCTTTCAGCATAGACCAGAAACAAGCCAACCAGCGCATAGAACAGAAGTATCAAAACTCCTATTATAAGCATCTCAGTAATAGTCGTCCAGAAGGGAGACATAGCGTTATGAAGGCTTGTGTCGATCCATTCTGTAAGAGGAGAAAAATCGTAGACGACTTTCCACCAGGGGACTGATAGCGAATGGGAAGTATTCAGAGCAACAATCTCAGGCAGCATATATTTTTAACTTTAGGTCCTTATTCTTATATTCCAAAATTCTGGTACTCTGCTAATTGCTTCTGGGTGCCCGGTACCCGGTTCTGCGTTATTCTATTTAATTCCAAATTCTAACTTCTAATTCCTACCTCTAGGCACTTTAGTCACTCCAAACTCCAAACTTCTTACCTGTCAATATCCGGTATTACCAGGTCAAGTGAGCCTCCGATTGCGACAAGGTCAGCTATCTTGAAACCCTTGGTAATATGATTGAATACAGATAAGTTCACAAAATTCGGTGATCTGAACTTTACACGATAAGGGTTTTTATTCCCGTCACTTATGATATATACTCCCAATTCCCCGCGAGCTGTTTCAACCCTCTGATAATAGTCACCTTCTGGCAGTTTGATAATTGGCTTCATTTTCACTGCAAATGGACCTTCAGGTATATTATCAATCAACTGCTCAATGATATTCATCGATTCCCACATCTCATCTATCCTTGCAATATAACGGCTGTATGTGTCCCCTTCGGTATGGAGTATTTCCTTGAAGGTTATCCTGTCGTATGCACTGTACGGCTCATGCTTCCGTACATCGCATGAAAAACCTGATGCCCTGCCTGAAGGACCGGTAACACCATAAGAGATTGCATCTTCCAGTGATAACCTGCCAATACCTTTGCTGCGTTCATGAAAAATCACATTTCCTGAGAGAAGCTGATCATATTCGGGTAAAATCTTTCTGAAATATTTTATGAAATCCTTTACTCTTTTCTGAAAGTTCGGATGGATATCATACATGAGACCTCCGGGGCAATTATAGCTGACTAACATACGTCCACCGCAAGTCTCCTCAAAAATGTCGAGAATTTTCTCCCTGTCGCGCAATCCATAAAAGAAACAGGTTAAGCCTCCCAGATCCATGCCGAATGAAGCCCACCAAAGCTGATGTGATTGGATGCGTGTGAGTTCGGACATTATTGTACGTATTACTTTTATCCTGTCGGGAATATCCACCTCAAGAGCCTTTTCAACATTCAGACAAACTGCTTCATTATTTATATGGGCAGAAAGGTAATCCATTCTGTCAGTGAGATGTATTATCTGTGGATATGTGATACTCTCACACATTTTTTCAATGCCCCTGTGAATATACCCGATATGAGGCTCTATGTTTTTAACAATCTCACCTTTAAGCGAAACCACGAGTCTTAACACACCATGAGTCGATGGATGCTGTGGTCCCATGTTAATAACATATTCCTGCTGCTCGTCAGGGATAATATTTTTTACCTTTTCTTCCATAGATTACTTGGTCACAATATTAATATCGTCAACATAATCTTTCCTTAACGGATAGCCCCATGAACTATCAAGAAAAAGTCTTCTCAGATCAGGATGATTTGCAAATCTGATCCCAAGAAGGTCGAATGCCTCTCTTTCATGAAAATCAGCAGTCTTCCAGATATCAGATACAGAATCGAATTGGGGATTGTTCCTGTCAGCAGTCCGGGTTTTTAAAACCACAACATGATCATAGATAGTGGAACGAAGATGATAAACTATTCCCAGATCTTGCCCATAATCCACCCCGCTCAGACAAAACAGGTAATCAAATTGTGTCTCTTTTTTTTCTCTTAATTGTTTGGCTAAATAATATAACGTGGAAGGAGGTACTGCAACTTCGAGGTACTGTTTACCTTCCTTAATCTCCAGGTCACTGGCTATTGATTTAATAAATTCTCCAAGTTGTATTTTATCCATTGATAATCAGGTTTCTGAATATTTCGGGTACTTATTTTGAATTATGAGAAGTATTCCTTCTCTTTCTTGATTTCATAGTTTGTGTTTCAATCATTCGTTGTAACTGAAGCATACCATATAATAGTGCTTCGGGACGGGGAGGGCAACCTGGTACGTAGACATCAACAGGTATCACGTGTTCAACCCCTTTAACAACACAGTAAGAATTTAAGAAAAACGGACCTCCCGAAATTGCACAGGCACCCATTGCAACAACGTATTTTGGTTCAGCCATCTCATCATACAGGCGTTTTAATACCGGTGCCATTTTATTAACAATAGTTCCTGCAACAACAATGACATCGGCCTGACGCGGACTGGCTCTGTAAACTTCCATACCGAATCTTGCAAAATCGTGTCTCGGGGCGCCGGATGCCATCATCTCGATACCACAACAGCTTGTTGCAAAGGTGAGCGGCCATAAAGAGTTTTTCCTGCCCCAGTTTATTACATCATCTATAGTTGTTAAAAGAATATTGGATCCGGATTCATTCAGAAGATCGAGGCTTTCATTATCCCCGAATTCTTCTCTCTTCATTCCTTTTATTCCCATATAAGAGCATGTTTTTTCCAGGCATATAATAATCCTAAGCCCAGTATGAAGAAGAATATAACAATTTCGATAAAAGCAGCCATACCTGTTTCCTTCATTACCACAGCCCATGGAAATACAAGGACTGTCTCAACATCAAAAACCAGGAAGAGTATGGCAAAAAGATAATACCCGACATTAAACTGCAGCCATGTTACACCTTCCGTTGGGATGCCACATTCATATGGTTCAAATTTCTGGGGATTTATTGATTTTGGAGCTACAATTCCTGAAAAGATCAGAACCAATCCTACAAAAATGGCTCCTACAAGGAAAAACAGAATTAACCATTCATTATTCATAGAAAATGGTATTAGGTGTGATTTAAGCCGCACAAAAATAGTTTTTTTTTTAGTTTTGTGAAATGATTAACAAATGATAATAATGATATTTATCATATTGTTTAAAAATCTACTGTTATTTATTTCACAGATTAGATGCATGTTAGAGCCTGAAAAAAGTATCAGTGATTTTATAAGTTCTTAATATGACTTTTTTCATGTTATTAAAGCTGCAATAATTGTTATTTTCGTGGGTTATTTTAAATGTCATTTATATTCAGGATTAAAAAGAATATTATGAGTTCAGATGCACATCATTCCGGAATTTCCGGATTGGGAGGGGAAGTACTGGAACATACAGAAGTTAAGGTTAGTCATTGCTATCAATGTGGAAAATGTTCAGCCGGCTGTCCTCTTTCAGAAGAAATGGATTACCCCCCGAGTGTAATTATGAGAATGTTGCAGACTGGCAACCCAAAACTTGAAGACAAAGTTTTGCGCTCATTCTCCATTTGGGTATGTCTTACATGTGAGATGTGTTTTGCCCGCTGCCCCATGAGTATTGATATTCCCAAAATGATGGATTTCCTGAGAGAGAAATCATTAAATGAGAAAAAAGCAAATCCCAAAGCAAAAGAGATTGTCGCCTTTCATAAATCCTTTCTCGACTCGATTAGGTTTACAGGAAGACTTTATGAAATCGGATTATTTGTTGACTATAAAACCAGGACATTAAAAATTCTTGACGATCTTGCCCTAGCACCCAAAATGATGAAACGTGGTAAATTAAATATAATTCCTGAGCTGATAAAAGACCGTTCAGGTGTAGCTGCAATCTTCAGAAAATCTAAAGTATTGAAGACCGAAGTCAGAAGTCAGAAGTCAGGAGCTTCCGACTTCCGACTTCCGTCTTCGGACCAAATTGATACTAAAAACTAATAATATGACTCTCGGATTTTATCCAGGTTGTTCGCTGAAAGGATCCTCGCGTGAATACGCTGAGTCGGTTCTTGCTGTCGCAAAAGCCTTCGATATCAATATGGAGGAAATTAAAGATTGGAATTGCTGCGGGGCAACAGCCGCCCATAACATGAATAAAGAGCTTTCGCTGGCGCTTCCGGCAAGAATTCTTTCTCTTGCTGAGAAGCAGGGATTGACGGAGATAGTTGTTCCCTGTGCAGCCTGTTACAGCCGGTTGACAGTAACGCAACATGAACTATCAAAAGATCCGGCGCTTAAGGCTGCAGTAACTGACGCTAATGGCCTTGAATATACCGGATCGGTAGGTGTTTTAAATATCGTCCAGATGCTCGACAAATATATCACACCAAACCTCGAAGGACGTGTTGTAAAGCCATTTGATCATAAAGTTGCATGTTATTATGGTTGTCTGCTTGTGAGACCTCACGAAATACTGAAATTTGATCGGGAGGAAGATCCTCAGTCATTGGATGTGCTCATGCTTAAGACAGGTGCGACTCCTATCGATTGGGCTTTCAAAACAGAATGTTGCGGAGCAGGTTTGTCAGTTTCAAGAACCAGCTCAGTAGGCAGACTCTCGGGCAGGATAATCGGTGACGCTAATGATCGTGGTGCTGAAGCAGTGATAGTTGCCTGTCCGATGTGCCATTCGAATCTCGATATGCGCCGCGATGCAATAAACACTTACCTGGGCGAGAAGATTGATATTCCTGTCCTATATATAACACAGGCTATTGGTCTTGCCCTTGGACTCGACAGGAAAGCCCTTGGTCTTCAAAGGCATTTTGTTAAAGTATCAGTTTGATTATTAATAAGTATATCAAGCAATTATATGTCAAAAATTGGAGTATTTGTCTGTCATTGCGGTGAAAACATAAGCGCTACTGTCGATTGCGCCAAAGTTGCTGAAACAGCCGGCACTTATGATGGCGTTGCCTTTAGCGTTGATTATAAATATATGTGTTCCGATCCTGGTCAGAATCTTATAAAAAGCGCTATTAAGGAAAAAGGGCTTACCGGGGTAGTTGTGGCCTCCTGCTCACCAAGGATGCATGAACCTACCTTCAGAAAAGCATGCGCTGAAGCAGGATTGAATCCATTTATGTGCGAAATGGCTAACCTGCGGGAACATTGTTCCTGGGTACATGAAAAAGGTGAAGCCACCACTGAAAAAGCTATTGATCTTGTAAGGATTCTGGTTGAAAAGGTAAAGTATAATCATTCGCTTAATGAAATAAAAGTACCGGTCACAAAGACCGCTCTTGTGATTGGAGGCGGTATTGCAGGAATACAGGCCAGCCTCGATATTGCGAATACTGGTCATAAAGTGATACTCATTGAGAAAGATCCTTCCATCGGAGGCCATATGTCGCAGTTGTCGGAAACATTCCCTACACTGGATTGTTCCCAATGTATCCTCACTCCGAGGATGGTAGAAGTGGCTCAGCATCCTAATATTACATTGTATACGTATGCCGAACTTGAAAGTCTCGAAGGATTCATAGGCAATTTCATAGCTAAAATAAGAAGGAAATCAAAAAGCCTCGATGAAAAACTTTGCACCGGCTGCGGACTATGTACAACAAAATGTCCGGTAAAGAAAATTCCAAGTGAATTCAATGAAGGACTTGGTAAACGAACCGCAATATATGTACCATTTCCACAGGCTGTTCCTAATAAACCTGTTATCGACAGAGTTAATTGCACATATTATATTAAAGGAAAGTGCAAAGTTTGCGAAATAGTTTGCCCGACAGGGGCAATACGCTTCGATCAGGAAGATCAGATTATGGAGGTCGAAGTAGGAGCTATTGTTATTGCTACCGGATTCACCGTAAAACAGCCTGATTTCTTCCCTGAATATGGTTATGGCAAATATCCGGATGTTATAACAGGACTTCAATTTGAACGGCTTGCATCAGCATCGGGTCCTACACTTGGTGAGATACGCCGACCTTCTGATGGAAAGGTCCCTGAGAAAATTGTATTCCTTGCCTGCGCAGGATCGCGTGACCCTGCAAAAGGTATTCCTTACTGCTCTAAGATATGCTGTATGTATATCGCAAAACATGCCATGTTGTACCAGCATAAAGTTCATGGCGGAAAATCCTACGTATTCTATATGGATATAAGGGCTGGAGGTAAGCAATATGAGGAATTTGTCAGGAGAGCAATTGAAGACGATGGTGTAAATTATATACGAGGAAGAGTTTCAAGAATTTATGAAAAGAATGGTAAACTCATAGTTGATGGAGCAGATACTTTACTAAATGCAATGCCTGTAGAGATAGAAGCTGATATGGTTGTTCTTGCAACTGCAGGGGTGGCCAATGAAGGCGCTGAAGAGCTTGCACAGAAATTGCATATCTCTTATGACCCGTATAAATTTTTTGCTGAAGCTCATCCTAAATTGAAGCCTGTTGAAACCAACACAGCAGGTATCTTTCTGGCAGGGGCATGCCAGGCACCACGCGATATTCCTGAATCCGTAGCTATGGCTTCGGGTGCTGCAGTTAAAGTGGCCGGATTGTTCTCCCAGGATGAGCTTACCCGCGAGCCGATCATTGCTGTTGTGAACCGACAGGCTCCACCTGTTTATTCATCATGTGTGGGATGTTTCCTTTGTGTTTCAGCCTGTCCTTATCAGGCCATTGAGAAGGAAGAGATTAAAAACCGCAATGGTGAAGTAATCAAATCAATAGCAAAAGTAAATCCGGGTCTTTGTCAGGGATGTGGTACCTGCGTTGCATTCTGCAGAACAAAATCAATTGATATACAGGGATATACACATGAACAGATGTATACTGAAGTTATGGCTTTATTAAATGAATATTAATATTTAGTATTGATGGCTGAATTTGAACCAAAAATTGTTGCTTTCGTCTGTAACTGGTGTACTTATGCAGGAGCAGACCTGACCGGCACCAGCCGTATCAAATATGCTTCAAATGTTCGCATTATCAGGTTCCCTTGTACCGGGCGCATAGATTATATGTTATTGTTGAAAGCCTTCGATGAGGGCGCCGATGGAATTATTGTATCTGGCTGTCATCCAAACGATTGTCATTATACATCCGGTAACTTCCATGCAAGAAGGAGATGGATAATGTTCAGATCATTGTGTGATTTCACCGGAATTGATACAGAGCGGATTAAGTTCTCATGGGTATCGGCAGCAGAAGGAGCTAAATGGGCTGATATCGTTAATGCCACGGTTAAATCAATCCGTGAATTAGGCCCTTATACAGAGTACAAAAAAGTTGCAAAATATGCTGAAAAGGAGGTGAACCATGGTTGAGCTGATTAAACGGGCCAAAGAGCTTATCGAATCCTCTGCAGTGAAGGTGGTGATTGGTTATGAGCAGGGTACCGGAAATAAAACACGGGCACTTTTTATCGAGAAAGCTGAAGATGCTGATAAGTTGATTTTTGACAGCCGTTGTGTTCAGAACCTTGCAGCCTATATTACCAAAAAGGAAGTAAAAGAAAAAGGTAAAATGGCTATTGCTGCCACTTTGCCTGTTATGAGAAGTATAATCCAGCTTGCTTACGAGTTCCAGGTTAATGACAATAATCTGCTCGTACTGGGAATAACGCCTGAAAGCAAATTAATTGAATTCGCGAATCTTGTTGAAGTTGAAACATTTGTTCATCAGTATCAGATCGAAATTGATGCACGAAACAAAGAGATGCTCGAGAAGCTGGCAAAGATGACCCAGGCTGAACGATGGAAATTCTGGATCGATGAGCTGGCTCCATGCTTTAAATGTTATGCCTGCCGTGCTGCATGTCCAATGTGCTATTGTCACCGGTGCACGGTTGATTTTAACCAGCCTCAGTGGATCCCTGTTGCATCAACCGAACTTGGTAATCTCGAGTGGCATATGATGCGGGCGATACATCTTACAGGCCGCTGTATTGATTGCGATGCCTGCTATAATGCCTGCCCCCTTTCTATTCCGATTAACCTGCTTAACAAGAAGCTGCTTGCAGATGCCAGGGAACACTTCGGAGGCTATCAGCCTTCTCTTAAAGGCGATCATCTCATGTCAACATATAAACCTGATGATAAAGAAAATTTTATACAATAAAATATGAATATTGATAAGCGATTAGTCAGGAAAGACTCAATGGAAAAGCTTTTCGATATCTTAAAGCAGAACAGCAAAACAATCTATGCTCCTTTCTCAAAAAACGGGAAAACCACTTTCAGGGATGCAGAAAGTTTTGCCGGAATTTCCACCGGTTATATCCAGACTTCCGAATCATCGAAAGATATTGCTTTTCCGCGCGCTGAAAAGATACTCGATTATTCGAAGAGCAAAGAGGGAATGTCTGTCAAAGGAATTGATCTGAAAGATATTCCGGAAGTGATACTCTGGGGAGTCAGACCATGTGATGCAACTGGAATAGGAGAGCTGAGCTCTATTTTTAACTGGGATTATAAAGACGAAATTTATAATAATCGTTTAGCACAGGTCACAGTATTTGGATTCAGCTGCAATAAATCAGATGAATATTGTTTCTGCACCTCCGTTGGAGGCAACCCGGGAAATACGGCAGGGAGCGATATATTATTCACCCGTTTGGGAGAAGATGGTGATTATCTTGCTGAAGTTTTAACTGAAAAAGGGCAGGCTGTTGTTTCAATAGCTCCGGATATTTTCGAAAAATCAGAAACTCCCGGGAAAGAGAAATTTCTTGCAGATATGCCGGTAAGGTTTAACCATGAAGAAATCAGGGTGAAACTTGATAAGTTTTTTGAAAGTAAAGATTGGATTGAACAATCCATGAGATGCCTCGGTTGCGGGGCATGTGCCTATGTTTGTCCAACCTGTGCCTGTTTTGATATCCAGGATGAAGCCCATGGAAAGAATGGCTCACGCGTAAGATGCTGGGATTCCTGCGGTTTTTCACATTTCACACTCCATACTTCGGGACATAACCCGCGCGAGGTGCAATCTGCAAGATGGAGACAGCGGATTATGCATAAGTTTTCTTATATGCCGGAGAGGTTGTCAGTTTATGGATGTACTGGTTGCGGCCGTTGTTCAAGAGCATGTCCGGTTGATATGAATATTCTCGAACATTTAATTTCTATTCAGGAGGTTACAGTATGATGGATAATTTATATATGCCTTACCTTATGAGGATCGAGAGAATCACTTATGAGGCACCCGGAGTAAAAACTTTCATGCTGAGATTTGTTAATGAAGCCGACCAGGATAAGTTTTCTTATAAAGCCGGGCAGTTTGGAGAATATTCTGTTTATGGAGTGGGTGAATCGACTTTTTGTATTGCATCCACGCCTACAAGGAAAGGATATATTGAGTGTACATTCAGACAGACAGGAAAGGTTACCAATGCCCTTTCGGGCTGCGAAGAGGGGAGTATAATTGGTTTCAGAGGGCCATACGGCAATGTTTTTCCAATCGATAAATGGAAAGGGAAAAGCCTTCTTTTTATTGCCGGAGGTATTGCTTTGCCCCCGATGCGCTGCGTAATCTGGAATGCACTCGATCTGAGGGATAATTTCAAAGATGTCACGATTATCTATGGTGCAAGAACTGTTAAAGATCTTGTTTATAAGGATGAGCTTAAAGACTGGGAACTTAGAAAAGATGTCAAGCTGGTAACCACAGTTGATCCAGGTGGCGAATCCCCCGATTGGAGAGGAGAGATTGGCTTTGTTCCCACTATTGTGGAGAAGATAGCTCCTTCATCAAAAGATACAATAGCTATAGTTTGCGGACCTCCGGTAATGATAAAATATACTTTTCCAGTACTGGCAAAGCTTGGGTTTGAAGATGGAAACATTTATACAACTCTTGAAAATCGAATGAAATGTGGTTTTGGAAAATGCGGCCGTTGCAACGTAGGTAAAGTTTATGTTTGCAAGGATGGTCCGGTTTTCACACTGGCCCAGCTGAAAGAACTACCTGACGAATATTAATTCTCTTTTCGTTACGCCCCTTTTGTATTTCCTCCCCACGAGGGGAAAAATTATATGTCCTTTAGTGAAATTAGACTAAATCGGGAAAATTTGTCTCCCCCTTGGGGGAGATGCCGCGAAGCGGCAGAGGGGTCTCCTTAATCGAATCAAAATTATATAAATATCTCCTCCGGATACTCAATATCCATCAGAAACAGCCCCTTCGCAGGAGCTGATTTTCCTGCTTTGCACCTGTCCTTCGCAAGAATAATATCTTCAAATTCTTTAAGATCCAATTTCCCAAAACCAATTTCAACCATAGTACCGACAAATGCTCTGACCATATTCCTGAGAAAACGATCAGCTTTAATTGTAAACACCATATTGTTATCCGATTCCTCCCAGACTGCACTGTAAATCTTACAGATATTTGATTTTGCACCTGAATGAAGCCTGCTGAAGCTGGTAAAATCAGATTGATGAAATAGCACAACACATGCTTCATTCATTGAAGTAATATCAATTTTACCATGAATGTACCAGCTTGAACTATCAGAAAACGGGTCTTTTATTCTGGAAATATAATATTTATATGTCCTTGAAATAGCACTGTATCTGGCGTTTGCATCAGGAACTACCTTTTTTAATGAATTGACTGATATATCAAATGGCAGATACTGGTTAAGTCTGAAGATCAGGTTTTTTATAGTCATAAGCCCGGGTGAAATACTGTCAAAATGAGCACAGAAAAATATGGCATGAACACCGGCATCTGTTCTTCCTGCGCCTATTGTAGATATGTTTTCGTTAAGAACAACACTCAATGCTTCATCCAGCATCTTCTGAACAGTAACAGAATTAGGTTGTATCTGCCAGCCATGATAGGAAGTGCCTTTGTATGAGATAAATATGAAGTAACGTGTTTTCACTTTAGTCTTTTAACAAATATAATATTTTTGCTTCTAGATTTTATTAACCACAAAGTACATAAAGTAGCCACAAAGCGCATTAAGGCAAAACCTCTTTGTGATAGTGGATTTAATATTTAAAATATGTATTGACATTTAAATTTAATTCTGATTATTTATTAAATCCCAATCATAAAATGTATTTTTACTTTCGACGTTGAACATTCCGAAATCGTTTGAATATAACTGAGCATTTATATTGAATAAAAATCTAAAATCCTTAAACTATGAGAGTTGATTTGAGCTGGATAGATTATCTGATTATGATTATCTACTTCTTATTTGTTCTTGGCATCGGCTGGTTTCTGAGAAAATTCATGAAAAATGCCAATGCTTTTCTTGAAGCCGGAAGATCCATTCCTGCCTGGGTAGCCGGATTAGCCTTTATTTCAACAAACCTGGGAGCCCTCGAAGTGATGGGTATGACGGGCTCAGGTATGAAATATGGTATGATGACAACTCACTTTTACCTGATTGGCGCAATTCCGGCAATGATTTTTCTTGCCCTGTTCATGATGCCATTCTATTATGGATCAAAAGCGAGATCGGTGCCTGAATTCCTTAAGCTCAGATATGACGAGAAGACCCGTGGTCTGAATGCAATTCTTTTTGCTGCAATGACTGTACTTGCATCCGGTATTTCGATGTATGCACTTGCACTACTCATGGAGAATGTCCTTGGATGGAACTATAACCTCAGTCTGTGGATTTCTGCATTGATTGTTCTTGGATACACATATCTCGGAGGGCTTTCATCAGCGATATACAATGAGGTACTTCAGTTCTTCATTATAGTAATTGGTCTTTTACCTCTTGTATTCCTGGCTCTTAAAGATGTTGGTGGCTGGGTAGGCATGAAGGCAAAACTGGTTCCGATAGCAATATCCAAAGGGTTCGCTCCGGACACATATATGTCGACATGGAAATATACGGGTCATGCATCCGGAAACCCTTTCGGGGTGGAGTGGTTTGGTCTTCTGTTTGGACTTGGTTTTGTCTTGGCATTCGGCTACTGGTGTACCAATTTTCTTATTGTTCAAAGAGCATTCGCTGCGGAGTCAAAGGCTGCAGCCAGAAAGGTTCCGCTGATCGGAGCTCTGCCAAAAATGTTCATTCCATTCCTGATCATTGTCCCAGGGATAATAGCCCTGGTACTTTCTCATGATCCCGGCAAGGGGTTCGTTATACCTGCAGATGCCAGTGGAGGATTAAATTATAACCTGACGATCATAATGTTGTTGAAACAATATCTTCCAACCGGAGTTCTGGGGCTTGGCATAACTGCACTGCTGGCTTCATTCATGTCGGGGATGGCAGGCAATGTCTCTGCATTTAATACTGTTTGGACCTATGATATCTATCAGAGCTATATACGGCCAAGGACGAATGACGAAGAAGCTGACGGGAAACATTATCTTAAGGTTGGCCGCATTGCCACAGTATTTGGTATTCTGCTTAGTATCGCTTCTGCATACGTAGCAAGTAAATTCGGAAATATAATGGACTTCCTGCAAACAATTTTTTCGCTCATAAGTGCACCTTTATTCGCTGTTATCTTTCTCGGAATGTTCTGGAAACGGACTACAGGACATGCTGCGTTTACCGGATTACTTCTGGGCTTCCTTATGGCGCTTTTGCATCATGGACTTACAACATCAGCCGGGGCTACATCAATTGTAAAAGGTGGCTGGATTACTACTCTTCATACTTATCCGGTCGAGATGGCCCAAAACTTCTGGACGGCTATAATCGCCTTCGGAGTAAGTACTATAGTTACAGTTGGTCTGACGTTTTTGACTAAACAGCAAAAGTCAGACGCAGAATTAACAGGGCTGGTATATTCGCTTACACCACGCACGATAGTTGATAAAGATTTGCCATGGTATCAGCGTCCCGTTGGTATGGCAATTCTTGTAGGTTCGATCTTTTTATTATTTACAGTAATATTTTGGTAGGAGGAAATTAAAATGGTAGATATAAGAATACCTATAGGTCTGATGTTTTCGATCGTAGGAGGATTAATCACAGGATTCGGTTTTTTCACAATGTCAAACACCGAAATGTATCATAAATCACTGGGCATCAATGTAAATATTATTATGGGCATTGTGATGCTGGCTTTTGGACTTATATTTCTCTTTTTTGCTTTCAGAAAAAAGAAGAAAGCATAAATCATTTCTTTAAAATTAACTTAAGCCTCAAAGGAAGCAAAGATTGAATACTTTGCTTCCTTTTAAGCTTTTTCGAATTTAACCTAATTAATCATTAACCAATGAACCGCAGAAAATTCGTCGAAACATCCGGTGTAGCTGCCGGCGCTGCCATGCTAGGCGGTATGAAACCTTCCGTAAATCAAATTAAACCGGCAGTTCCGGTACAAAAAACTCAAAAAAACTCTAAAATCAAACTGGGTTTGTATTCCATATCATATGGAGGTATATGGTATAAAGGTGCGGCATTATCATTTGATGAATTGTGCAGATATGCGAAACAATACGGTTTTGATGGTGTAGAACTGGATAACAAGCGACCGATGGGTTGTCCATTGGACCTTGACCAGCGCAAGAGGGAAGAGATGCGAAATTCTCTCACAAAATATGGTTTGGAAATGCCAGCATTATCTGCAAACAATGACTTTTCCAGCCCAATTCCGGAACTTAGGGAAAACCAGCTTCTGATGGTCAGGGAGACTGCAAGGCTGGCAAAAGACATGGGAGCAAAGGTTGTCCGTGTGTTTGCAGCTTGGCCAGGTGTACCAATTCACGACGGTGTGGGAACATATGAGCTTGTTCGTGGTGATGGGTTTTACACTTTCCTCAGACAATATCCTTATGCAACCTGGATTGAAAGGTATAATTATGTTAAGGACTGCCTGAAAGAGGCGGCCAGATTCGGGGAAGAATTTGGCATCGTACTGGCACTTCAGAATCATGCACCACTCATCAGGACCTGGAGAGACACATATGACCTAGTAAAAGAAGTGAATTCTCCGTTCCTAAAAATATGTCTCGATCTGCCAATATTTGATAAACAGGATAAGGATTATATAGCCAATGCAGTGCGTACAGTCGGCAATCTGCAAGTGCATTCACATTTCGGTGGAGAATATTACCGCGACGGAAACAATGTAGTTCAGCCAAAGTTGCTAGATTATTATGCAGGAGGCATAATGCCTGATTATGCTCATTATATCGGGTTAATGAATGAAATAGGATTTAATGGCTATTTCACATTTGAACTCTGTCACCCATTGTGGAATAAGGATCATTCCGTTGCCGGTGTTGAATTTGTACATGAACAGGTACAGCTTGCCCGGGAGTATCTGACAAATATTATTAATAAATAAACCAGTTACTGTAATACTTTATTGAAATTGTGAGGTTAATCTTTTGATATATGATTTTTAACAAAGAGAGAAGAGGATTTGGAAGTGATAATAATGCAGGTATTCATCCGGATATTCTGAAAGAAATAATCTCTTCAAACAATGGTCATGTAACTGGTTACGGTACAGATATTTATACGGACCAGGCTAAGGAATTATTCAAAGAGCATCTTGGCAGTACAACTGAGACATTTTTTGTCTTTACCGGTACTGCTGCCAATGTGCTTGGGCTTTCATCTATAATGAACTCATGGAATTCAGTTATAACGGCATCGACAGCACATCTTGAAGGTGATGAATGTGGTGCCCCTGAAAAATTTATAGGATGTAAAGTCCTTGTTGTCGATACGCCTGATGGGAAAATTAGTTCAGGACTAATTGAGAAACATATGCACGGATTTGATTTCGAGCATCATTCGCAACCTAAAGTAATTTCGATTACGCAATCGACTGAAATGGGGACGGTCTACACTGTTGCTGAAATAGCCAAAATTGCCGCTTATGCTCATGCCAGAGGTATGTTGCTTCATATGGATGGCGCGCGGATTGCAAATGCTGCTGTATCGCTCAATCTGCCATTTAAGGCATTCACAACTGATGCAGGCGTCGATGTTCTTTCATTTGGAGGTACCAAGAATGGGATGATGTGCGGGGAATCGATCTGTTTCCTGAAGCCAGGTTTGTCAAATGATTTTAAATATATCAGGAAACAGGGAATGCAGCTTGCCTCAAAAATGAGATTCATTTCAGTACAGTACATAGGATATTTTCGCAATGACCTGTGGAAAAGCTGTGCTTCAAATTCCAATGCTATGGCCAGATTGCTTGCTGACCAGCTGAATCAAATTCCGGAAGTTAAAGTCACCCAGGAAGTTCAGTCAAATGGCGTATTTGTGATAATGCCAGCTGATGTTGCTGAAAAAATGAGGGGTCATTACTTTTTCTATCCCTGGGATGAAAAAAAATCGGAGTGGCGGCTAATGTGTAGCTGGGATACGGAGGGGAGGGATATTGAGGATTTTATAGCTCTGATAAAGAAAGAATTGAAGAAATAGTTACTCTGTGACCTCTGTGCTTCTCCGTGTTCCTCTGTGTAAGTTCTTAAAACTTAGTTACACAGAGAGCCACAGAGGAGACACAGAGTGCCACAGAGGTAAAAACAGAAAAGGCTGAATCTTTCGATCCAGCCTTTTTCCTATAATCAGCAAACTAGGATTTTACTTAAGAGTAAAGGCAATTGGTACCATATACCAGACAGGTACGGGTTTACCACCTTGCTTACCCGGTTTAAATGGTGGAAGTGTGGTAACAACCCTCATTGCTTCTTTATCAAGTTCGGGGTCAACACCCTTCAATACGCTTACCTGGCTTACACCTCCTTTTGAAGTTACACAGAACCTCACGATAACTTTACCCTGGATATTGTTTTCCTTTGCAATCTCAGGGTATTGTGTATGTTCCATAATAAACTTAAGAAGTTCCACATCTCCGCCAGGGAACATAGGCATCTCTTCTACAACAACAAATGGTGTAGCTTCAGCATCTGCTTCCTGAACCTCTTCTTTGACCTGCTGTACAACTTCAACTACCTCTTTATTGGTAACTTCCGTCTGAGCCTGATCAGCTGTCATAAGCTGTTTCACATCTTCAGGTCTGATTGAGTCAACAACCTGTGGTGGAACATATCTCTGCTGCTGTACAACATCAATTGGCGGAGGTGGAGGTGGAGGTGGAGGAGCAACCTGTTCGTGAGGCTGATCGAGATTCTCCAGTTTTATCTCTACCTGATGTTCAGCACGTTTTCCCCTGTTCTCAGCTGCTTTTGCATTAATGTAAGGGGTAATAATAGCAGTTCCTAATATCAGAATACCTATCAGCAAAGCCACCAGCACAGTACGATTATACCTTTTACGTAGTTTATAAGCTCCGTATTCCTTGTTCCGAACCTCAAATACTATATCATCAAAGGCAGGAGCATTTATTTTTTCTTTTGCCATCTTTTTAAAGGTTTACGGTTTATTTCCTGGCAGGAGTTGGAGTTGGTGCAATACCTGCAGCGGTTTCCACCATCTTCTCTTCGTACCAGGCAATTTCAACAAATGTATAACGGGCGATTCCGCAGATACTCATCTCATCGAGTATGTCTACAAAATTTCCATAAGTCGCTTTCTTATAAGCTTTTATAAGAACAATCGGGCCTGTATCATCATCAGTTTTAAGTCTACTGATTGCTTTCTGAACAGAATCCGCTGGCATTACAATTTTCCCAGTCAGCACCTGATTCTTGAAATCGGCGATCTTCTTAAAAAGAGCTTTGTTCCTATCAAGCATTATCTGACGGACACCATTCGGGCCGGCGCTAAAATCTAATTCCGTAACAGGAGGTAGATTATTATAATCCTCAGGTTTAACTGTTCCTGTATACCAATAAATTTTGTTATTGGGGCCCAGTATCAGGTTATGAGTACGACTCGCTGAAATCTTAGGAGGTTCAACATTCTTATCCTTGATCTTCTCAGGAAGATTGATCTCCATGATCTTAGGTTTACTGAAAGCCGTGGTAAGCATGAAAAATGTGATCAGCAGACACATAAGGTCAACCATAGGTGTCATGTCGATATGCGGGGCGTGCTTCTTCGCTTTCTTCTTCCCGCCTGCTTTTTCCTCTTGAATTATTTCTGCCATATCACTTTTGTATTTCTGCGAGGTTTACCTTACCCTCAAGAGTTGTGATCAGGTTAAACTTGAACACATTCTTGTCCGCCATAATATCAAGCACTCTCTTCACTACCTCGAAACCGGTTTTTGCATCACCTTTAATCTGTGCCTGGACATTCGGATTTACTGTACGTGTACAGAATATCCAGTCTGCAAGCTGATTATCGGTTGAATCAATTGGAATTCCGGTCTGCAGAGCAGTTCTTGCTTTCAAATCTTTAGTATCAAGGAATTCCTTCATTTTCAGAATCGGAACACCCATAGCTGAAGGGATTTTTTTAAATTCTGCCTGCTCGGCTGCTGTAAATTCAATATTGTATCTCTTGCCCATTTCTACAAGTATCTTCGGCCTGAACGCTACTGATGTGTCCTGTCCCAGGACGTTATAGTTATCAAAATTCAGATATACCTTGTTATCTTTTGAAAGAAGAAGAGTCATTGTATTGAATTCAGGAGTGGATTTCTCTGAACTGGATGAAGGCGTATCAACAGGAGCCGGTTCAGGCTGCCTCATCGTGGTAGTCAACATAAGGAATGTCAACACCACCGAGAACAGGTCAACCATCGGAGTCATGTCGATATGGGGCGACTTTGTTGGTAATTTAATCTTTGGCATTATAGTTTCTTATTTATATTAGTTAACCAAAAGATAAATTTAAAATTAGTTGGATCTCAGTGAAGCGGCAAAATTCTGGGTCAGACTGAAGCCAGCTTCGTCAATTTTAAATGTATAAGAATCAATTGTTGATGAGAAATAGTTGAATGCTATAATTGCTAATGTAGATCCTGTTATACCAAATGCTGTGTTAACAAGAGCTTCAGATATACCGGTTGCAAGAGCAAGGGCATCAGGAGCGCCTGATTGTGCAAGAGCAGCAAATGCGCGGATCATACCAAGAACCGTACCGATAAGACCGATCAACACGGAGATTGAAGCAAGGGTGGAGAAAATAACCATATTCTTTGACAGCATCGGGAGTTCGAGAGCTGTAGCTTCTTCAAAAGATTTCTGAATTGAGAGGATTTTCTGATCCTTTTCAAGTTCTTTGTCTTTCTGAAGGTCACGGTAACGTGTCAGACCAGCTTTCATAACATTTGCCAGAGAACCTCTCTGCCTGTCGCAAGCTTCCATAGCTTCTTCAATCTTGTCTGATGCAAGGTCAGACTGTAACTCACTTACAAACGTATTCAACCTGCCTTTACCTTTTGCTTTCGAAAGGGTGATAGCCCTTTCAAAAATGAAAATGATGAGGACTAAAACGCATGTCATAAGAATAGGAACAATGTAGCCACCTTTGTAGATGATTCCAAGATAGTTTCCTTCCAGAGGTTTTCCGGCATGATTGCCCCCTTCAAAATTTACAGGACTACCCATTATTTGTGTGAACAAAATATAGGATACTATAAACGCTATTAAAATAGCACTAGTTGCAAAAACATTCTGCAACGCATCTTTGAACGAACTTCCTTGTTTACTCATTTTTTATCGATTTGTTTAGTTTAATGATTTTTTACGATTTGCAAATATATATTATGAATTGTTTTTTTCCAATAGAGTAAACAATAATGTTAAAATTTTAATATAATTTAGAATAATTCTCTAAACCAGAAGACCGTTAAAACTCTATTATACCCTTATTCTTTCAGTTATTTAAATTAAATATTATTTGTCCCTGACAATGTTATTGTTCCAGTGCAACATTATAAATTCTCGATTTTGTGATAGGTATCTCTTGTGCTTTATACCCTTTAGCGCTGATAATCAATATTTCCGAACCCTGCGGTATCTCAAACTTAAATTCACCCTTGCTGTTGGAAAGGTTCTCGGCAGCTGTGTCTTTTACTCTTACAGAGGTATAGGGCAGAGGCTGACCAGCTTTATTCGTAATTACGCCTTTAATTTCATTGGGGTTAATTCCTTTTTTGATTGAAGCTTCGAATTCGTGGATATAAGCTATCTGGCTTTTAGCTGATGCATTCGCTGGGTCAAGAGCAAGGATTTTATTGTAAGCTTCGGTTGCTCTTGATAAATAAGGTAACCTGCCTTCATTTGTCTTTTCAGTTGAAGTTGATCGCAGCTCAACAGAGCCTATCCCCACATATCCTTTAATCTTATTCTCCTTGTTGTTAGGATCAAGGTTGATCATCCTGTTATAATAATCTTTTGATCTGCTGAAGTTATTATTCATCATATAGTAATAACTGAGGTAACCGAAAGCTTCCATCATTTCACTTTCATTCTTTATTGAATCAGATTTTGCAACATTAATAAGCTTTTCAAATTTAGGTTTAGCGATTCCGAGCTTCAGGTCAGGATCCATTTTGGAATATGTTCTGGCAATAAAAAGATATACAGGTATGTAATTTGGTGATTTGGCAGCAACCAGAGTAAACACTGAATCTGCTGATTTAAACTCCTCCCCAGTATAATATGCTCTTCCAATTCGCATAAGATCTTCAGTATTGTCTTTAGTCGGGTCAAGGAGCTTGGTCCAGGTCTTTGCTGCACCTTCATACCTTTTATAGTTATAGTAATTAGTTGCAATCTCGTTCAGCACGCTTTTATCGTCAGGACTATAGCTAAGAACTTTTGCATATTCTTCAAATGCCCTGTCGATTTCAGAATTGGCTTTTGTAATGTTATTATCCAGGTTTGAAACTTTCGTTGTAAGATCATTAATATTAACCTTAATCTTTGCTTTTTCAGCAGCATTTGGAGCTATGGAGTATTTTGATTTTTCTTTGTCAAGCTGTGATTTCAGACCGTTGAGCTCTTCAACCATCTTCGGATAATTCTGATTCTTTTTCAGAAGGATCCTTGCCATATAGTAATAGTCCTTTTTAATAATACGCTCAGGGGCAACTTTTTTAAAAAGAGTCTCCATGTACGACAAAGCTTTGTCATAATCAGGAGGATTCTTTTCGTAGCATGAATAACCTGCGATACGGTTCATATATGTCCTTGAATTGTCGACCTTGAATATATCTTCAACATTCTTTATAACTCCGTCATAATCTTTTGCATAAAAGAGAGCATTCACATACCTGGTTTTTGCAGGAATATTTCCTGCTGTCAGATCAAGATATTTTTTAAAATTCTCAGTTGACTGATCGAACCTCTGCGCGAGTAAATATAATTGTCCGAGTTCGCGATAAGCAGGGGCGTAGTTGGCATTGAGCTGAATTGCTTCCTCATAATATGGAATTGCAGCCTGAAGAGCACGTCCTTTGACATATATATTACCGATTTTCATGTTTGCAGTAGGTGACTGAGGATCGGCAAGCTGGGCCTGTTTATAAAATGTGATTGCCTTTGAGCCATCATTTACGAGAATGTAGATATCACCGGCAATTAAATATACGTCCGTGCCTTTGTTATCAATTTTAATAGCTTCCCTTACAAGAGGCAATGCAATAGATGTATCAACTTCTCCATCCTTTATATACGATTCGGCAATCTTTGCCAGAGCAAAAGCATAATCTTTTGCTTGTGGCACTATCTTTTTAATATTTTTATAGGGGAGGAGAAAGCTCTTGGCTTTTGAACGCATTTCTGTTGCTGTCTTGTTATCACCAACAAAGTAAGCAACCTTAGCAAGTCCTATATAATTAAGAGGGTCATTAGGATTAGCATCGACTCCTTTCTGATATATCTCCTTTGCCGATTTTGCAGCAATAGTTAATGAGTTGGAGATTGTGTCGGCAAAATAATCAAGAAGGTAATTTTCCCCTAAGAAGAAATAATTTTTGCTGTTCGTAGGTTCTTTCTGAATTAACTGCTGGAGCATCGCCTGGGCTTTATCATACTGTTCACTCCGTGTAAGAAGTTTTGCAGCCTCTAAATCCTGTGCCTTTAGGTTAAACGAAAAAACTGTCAATAAAACTGCTAAAAGAATTGCTGGTCTTAGAATTAAACGTTTCATAGCGATCATTATTTGATGTCAATTTTGGTAATTATTATAATAGTTTTCAATTTTTCCAATTTCCCAACTTCGAATTCCTCGTTTCCCGTTCCCTGTTTTTCGTTTCTTGTTTCTTGTTTCTTGTTTCTTGTTTCACTACTCACAACTCACAACTCACTACTCACTACTCACACCTAGTGTTTTATCTGCACCAGCCTTATCGGCATCGTTGCCGGTACAAGTCCCGATTTTAATACAACCCGTTGTCCCTGTTCTCCACATGCCCAGTTTATAAATCCCGAACCCAATCCTGTGAATGTCTCTCTTGAAATAAGATAAATCTCCCTGACAAAAGGATACTCCTTATCATAGATAAAACCCTGCTGCGGTCGATAATAGCTGCCATCATTAATATACTGCTGTGAAACAGCAACTACATTAACCTTCCTGATAAAACTCATACTGAGAGAATCATCCTTATCGCTTATCCAGTTAACGCTTATAATACCGAGTGCATCAGGATTCCTCGAAACAAAATTTATAACGTCGGCATTATTATTGACGGCAAAGAAATTTCTGCTCAGTGAGTCTTTTATATCAAATAGTTCTTTAAAATATCTGATATTCCCCGATTTGTTATTGTCAAAAATAACCCTGATATCACCCAGTTTCGATTTTTGATTGATCTCTTTCCATTTTTTTATTTTACCGAGAAAAATATCTTTAACCGCATTATATTTTATGAGTGTATCTTTATTATCGCGGTTCGTAATAAGTGCAAGGGCATCATAAGCATAAGTTGTGGTACGCGCTATGATCTGAGTATCGCGCAGGTATTGAATCTGATAATCTGAAAGCTTTTTACTTGTAACAATGACTTTTACTGAATCGTTCATGAAATCATTTATTACATTATACTCAGGTTTATAAACCGGCTTGATTTTTGCACCGGTATACAGATGCGTAAAAGTAAACACTTCAGTTTCAATGAGCGGTTGAAATGATTCATCAGCCACTATCCGGATATTTCCCCTTGTTGGTGTCTCATTAGTTGCTGTTTTACCCATACCGCCGCACGATACGAGAAAAACCAATAATCCGAAAAGAGGAATGTACGATAATAATTTATGACTGGTAGTTCTGTTCACTGTAATATAGGATGTTAATCTTTTATTCCGGCACGCAATAATAATAAAATTTTGAATAACAAATACTCTGTTCATATTCCTAAATTTATTAAAGGTAAACATTTCCATTCTATTTACTGCAAAGTGTGTGCCAAGCCCTGAGTGAAGAATGAATAATTTCTGTTCATAAGTTTCTATTTAGATTATATGAACTACTCATCATCTTTATCTTTTGTAAAGAAAACCTCAACTATTTTAATATAAGCCCTGTAAGCCCTGTATAAACCATAAAAGATGAAAGTAGAACCCATTATTACTCTCACGGCTTTGTCGAGATAACTCAGATTAAAATAGAAAGCAATATACCAGCCAACTCCCAGATAGAAGATCACCATAAATGCCGAGAAAATGGCTGTAACCTGTTGCATTAATCTGTTTCCGTCCATCCTGAAATTATTTTGTTATCAAATTAACGAAAATTAGATCTGTTATCAAAATTAAACTAAATTTTTCGTTATGGAAATAATATTTGATGAAACGCCTTGTTCCATTGATGAATGAAATTGTTATTTCAACAAAAGAGAACTGTCGCCATAACTTAAAAATCTGAAACTGTTTTCAAGAGCAAAGTTATATATATCTTTCCATTTAATTCCTGTCCAGGCTGAAATAAGAAAAAGAAGAGTGCTTCGGGGCTGATGGAAATTTGTAATCATTCCATTTGTAATTCTGAATTCATATCCCGGAACAATCATAATACTTGTCGCAGCCTGAAGACAGGTTAAATTCCGTTCATTTATATAGTTCAATAAAGCTCCAAGCGATTCCTTCACTGAAATATTTGTCGCCATTTCGTAAGCTTCCCATTGCCCGAGAGAAAGATTCAGGAAGGAATCTGAAGGGTTTTGAATCAGTTTAACTCCCAGCCAATAAAGACTTTCCAGTGTCCTGACCGATGTGGTGCCTACAGGTATGACCTTCCCCTGATTTTCAATAACCATTTCAATTGTCCTTGCATCTGTTAAAAAATGCTCACAATGCATTTCATGTTCATAAATATTTCTGGCTTTCACCGGTTGAAATGTACCAGCACCCACATGCAAAGTCAATTCAACCGTTTTTATTCCTCCGGACTTAATCTTTTCGAACACATGATCTGTAAAATGCAAACCGGCAGTTGGTGCTGCAACGGATCCTTTGATTCTCGAATATACAGTCTGATATCTTTCAATGTCTTGTACTTGGTCCTCCCTGTTGATGTATGGCGGGAGAGGGATATGACCTGTAATTTCAAGTACTTCACCGAAACTTATTTCACTGCAGTCCCAGCTAAATCTTATGCACCATGCCTCACCGAGCGATTGCAGCCGTTCTGCACATAGTTTATATGTATTAGCATTATATTTAAAAGGGGTTGTTAATATGCCGCCTTTCCATTTTTTGAGATTTCCTATAATACATTTCCATTCAACAGATTCTTTTGAACTAAAAGATAACGAATAATCAAAGGGTGAGAGAGGTTCAAGACAGAGAATTTCAACATTTGCCCCGGTCTCTTTTTGAAAAAGTATACGGGCCCGTATAACGCGTGTATTATTAAATACAAGAAGCGAATCGCGCGGGAGGTAGTCATGAAGGTTTCTGAAGATGTCTTTTATTATTTTGTTGTCTTTGTAAATAAGAAGTTGAGATCTGTCTCTATCATTAACAGGATACTGAGCGATCCGATCTGCAGGCAGATCGTAATCGTAGTCATTTTTATCAATTTCTTTCATTTTTTAAAGTGCCTAAAGTGCCTAAAGTGCCTAAAGTGCCTAAAGTGCCGAGAGTTCCATAATATAATATAAAGTTTAATGAGTATCGGGAATCATGCATATGATATGTATTTCTTTTTGTGCCAAGTTATAGTTTTTCTTAATTGGAGATTCCTCACTTCTCCGCCTGATGGCGGATTTGTTCGGAATGACAACATCAATTGGTGTAGTGTGATGGGGAAGCAGTGGCGATTCGCTGAGCGAATCGCCACTGCTTCCCTTATGCCACATAAAACCCTGTCATTCCGAGCGTTAGCGAGGAATCTCATAATCAATTGTTTTGAGATTATTATAGATAACCGATACTCATATATAGTTTTGTTTTCTTATTTTTTTAACTCTAAGTACTCCAAACTCTGAACTTCAAACTTCTCCAAAAGCCCATAAAAATAGCCATTATTATATAGTGTGTATCCAAATCAGCAGCAATTTATTACCTTTGCAACGCAGCAGGCTGTTCCATCGACACACTCTTCGGCTTCGCTCAGAGTGTGTAGGAAAGTCCGGGCAACACAGAGCACCATACTTCCTAACGGGAAGATATCCGTGAGGGTATAGTAGTGTAACAGAAAATAACCATCCCCTCGGCTACGCTCGGGGGATAAGGGTGAAAAGGTGAGGTAAGAGCTTACCGGTCCGGGTGGCAACATCAGGAGCCGTACACCTTATGGGTTGAAAGACCATGTATACCGGCGAAAAGGCTGCTCGTCCGATGCCGGGGGGTAGGTCGTATGAGCACGGTAGCGATACCGTGCCCAGATAAATGATGGAAACCGGTTTTAATATCTTTTACAGAGACCAAAACCGCACAGAATCCGGCTTACAGGCCAGCTGTTATAAAAATGACGGGCAATTGTCCGTCATTTTTATTGATATTTATTTATATCCAATATGAATATTTAATACAAACATACCATTGCATGTATGTATTTATTTGATTTTAAATATACTGTCCTCCATAGGAAGATCAACTTCAACCTTCGTGAAATTAATCAGGATATCCATACCCTGTGCAGATGTTGATGTTTTCATAGGTATCATCACTCCATTGGTTTCAGTATAATCTGAAGGATATGAATCGATTACTACTGCTGTTCCCCCCTGTGAAGTTGTTGTAGAGGTTTTTACAAGAAAATAAGAGTTTTTGTCGATGAACATATCAATAACTGTTCCACCTTCAACCGTAGCTTTTATTTTGAAGGCTGGTTTATCATTTACATTTTCTTCGCCAGCCAGAGCAAGCTGACCATTCTTTAAATAACCGGCCATAAAATTCTGGAACATACTGCTTCTAAGAGTTTGTTTTACCTGGTCAGGTGTCATTTCTAAAGGTTCTGTGGAACCTGTCATCGGACTTATTGTGTACCCTTTCTCTCCATCAAAAACCTGTACCATATCCTGCCCGTTAAAAGTAGTTACGGATTTAATTTTATTGGGATTTTTCATCCACAGTACCATAGGCATTTCCATGCCCATCATCGACATATTAGCAGTGATCTTAATCGTTTTCAGACTGGCAACATGGTCCAGCTTGTTGGCCTCAGTATACTTCTTCACGATTTCATCAAGTGTTTGTGCGTTTATGACAGACAGCATAATCAATCCTGCCATAATAAAAATTAGTTTCTTCATACAATTGGTATTTAAGGTTAATAATTAAATGAATTTATTGTTTTTCTTATTGCAACGAGTTTACTTAAAAGATCATCCATACCGGAAAGCTTTAGCATATTAGCTCCATCCGATTTTGCAACCGAAGGGTCAGGATGAGTTTCAATAAAAATACCATCGGCTCCAACGCTTATAGCTGCTTTGCCTAATGTCTCTATCATTTCCGGCTTGCCTCCCGATATACCTTGCTCCTGGTTAGGTTGTTGAAGCGAGTGTGTAATGTCCATAATTACAGGAACACCTATATGTTTCATTAAAGGAATATTCCTGAAATCAACAACAATATCCTGATATCCATACATATTTCCACGGTCTGTAAGCATGATTTTGCTGTTTCCTGATTCCCTTACCTTCTCAACGGCAAATTTCATTGATGATCCTGAGAGGAACTGTCCTTTTTTAATGTTAACCCATTTACCTGTAACAGCAGCAGCTGCCAGAAGATCGGTCTGCCTGCACAAAAAAGCCGGAATCTGCAAAATATCCACATATTCGGCAGCAATTTCAGCTTCATTTGGGTTATGTATATCTGTAATAACCGGCACAGAATACTTTTTCCGCACTTCTGCCAGTATTTTAAGAGCTTTAATGTCACCGATCCCTGAAAATGAATCACCCCTTGATCTGTTTGCTTTTCTGTAAGATGATTTAAAAACAAATGGTATCTGATATTTTTCAGATAACATCTTCAGCTGGCGGGCTGTCTCAAATACAATCTCCTCATTTTCAACAACACATGGCCCTGCAATCAACAGAAAATTGCCAGATTCAATAAAATTTATCCCGGGAATATTTATTCCAGCTTGTGACATATTATAACAAAATTATAAAATTTATTAATATAAAGAACTAATGAGTTGTTTTTCTCCATAGTTCATTTAACCACTGAGGGACACAGAGGAGCACAGAGAACCACAGAGTCATTATTTGTTGTAATTGTAAATATCTTTCCACATGGCAGAGAGCCTCTTCCTGATCTCTTCCTCTTTGGAGTTAACACCCGGATCATAAAAAACAGTTCCCTTAATTTCTTCAGGCAGAAAATTATCAGGAACAAAATTTCCTGAATAGCTATGCGCATATTTATATTCTTTTCCATAGCCAAGGTTCTTCATGAGAGTTGTAGGTGCATTCCTGATATGCAACGGGACAGGCAGATCGCCTTCGGATTTGACAGTTGCGATAGCATCTTCAATTGCCATATATGATGAGTTGCTTTTCGGGGATGTAGCCAGATAAATTGCAGCTTCCGATAAAATAATACGCGATTCCGGCCATCCTATAACATTTACTGCTTCAAAACAAGCCTGGGCAAGAAGCAAGGCGTTTGGGTTGGCAATTCCGATATCTTCAGCAGCAAGGATCAGCATCCGTCGCGCAATGAACTTGGGGTCTTCTCCTCCTTCAACCATGCGTGCAAGCCAGTAAACTGCCGCATTTGGATCGCTTCCCCTGAGAGATTTTATGAATGCAGAAATAATATCATAATGCTGTTCCCCATTCTTGTCGTAAAGTGCAAGATTCTTCTGAACATGTCTCAAAACCATTTCATTATTAATGATAATCTTTTCAGGAGATGACTCATCTGCTTCTGAGCTCACAACAAGTTCAATAGCATTGTATAATTTTCTTGCATCACCTCCGGAGACACGTATAAGAGCCTCATGTTCCGCAATTTCAATGTCGTATTGAGCAAGGTAACTGTCCTTTATTAATGCTTTGTTCATTAATTTTATAAGCTCCGCCTCAGTTAATGGTTTCATCACATAAACCTGGCAGCGTGAGAGGAGTGGGGAAATAACTTCAAAAGATGGATTCTCAGTGGTTGCTCCGATCAGGGTTATTATTCCCTGCTCAACTGCACTCAGAAGTGAATCCTGTTGTGATTTATTAAACCTGTGAATCTCATCGATGAACAGGATAGGGTTTGGCTGGTTAAAGAACTGCTGATTTTTTGCCTTTTCAATTGTCTCTCTGACATCTTTGACTCCGGAGTGTACTGCACTCAGATGAAAAAAAGGCCTTTTCAGCGTATTTGCTATGATTCCGGCAAGAGTTGTTTTTCCTACGCCCGGTGGTCCCCATAAAATAAATGAAGGGATATTTCCCGATTCAATAACCTTCCTCAGAACAGCATTCCTGCCGACCAGGTGTTCCTGTCCGCAGAACTCACTGAGTTCTCTTGGTCTTAACCTTTCAGCAAGAGGTTGATTTGCCAGCATCTTAAAAATATTTGCATAAAAGTAATAAAACAATTTTTGTTCTCACAGATATTATGCTCATGCAACCTTTTAGTAGTGGTTTTTAGTTATACTTGTATCGGATAATGATTCGAAGAACCTTCAATCGGGCAAATATGATTAATAAAACTATTGGCATTCTTCTGGGGTTAATAATTTTTACAGGATGTTCAGTAAATTCAGGTAAAGAGAAAGATAAATTTATTGAAGGTCAGAATATTACTTCTGATAGCGGGATGGTAGTTTCAGCCCACCCTCAGAGTTCATGGATAGGTATCAGTATTCTGAAGAAAGGCGGAAATGCTGTTGATGCCGCCGTAGCCACGGAATTTGCTCTTGCAGTATGCTACCCTGAAGCCGGCAATATAGGTGGCGGAGGATTTATGCTTATAAGGACAAGTGATGGCAAAACAGATGTGATCGACTACAGGGAGAAAGCTCCTTTACACGCATCTCGCGATATGTATCTTGATAAATCAGGAAACGTAGCGGAAGGGCTTAGTACAGATACGCATCTTGCCAGCGGAATTCCAGGTACGGTGGACGGTATGATAAATGCCCATTCAAAGTATGGTAAACTCCCTTTTAAAGAGGTAATTCAACCGGCAATCGATCTTGCAGAAAACGGATTTCCTGTAACCGGGAGACAGGCAGCAGAACTTAATTCAAACAGAAAATCTTTTATTGACAGGAATTCTTTCAGACCTGCATTCGTGAAAGATTCATTATGG
>Ga0208478_1000070_pt1 | contig 39008 bp, 28 predicted proteins | sample NGESurdeep072012_5_FD_184462 | JGI IMG/M metagenome (GOLD analysis project Ga0208478, IMG submission 184462) | Arctic peat soil microbial communities from Barrow, Alaska - NGEE Surface sample 415-2 deep-072012 (SPAdes) | ecosystem: Environmental > Terrestrial > Soil > Wetlands > Peat ...
TACTTCTCGCGCGATTGGTGGCTATGGCGAGTGGGGACTGACGGTATTGGAGAGCAACAAGTTGAAGGCATGCCTCGCCTGACCTTGAGCGGTGAGGCATGGAATCCGTTCTGCTCGGGCATCTATTTTCTCGGCTACATCGACCATAAACCAGCAGTGGGGTTCTTTGACCTCAATACGAAGACAGTGCGTCCCATTTATATGCTGGAAAGGCCCTTGGGGGACGAGTGGATGGGCGGTCTTCGGGTTTCGAGCGATGGCAAGTGGCTGCTCTTCGCGCAAGTAGACGAACAATCCGGCGATCTCATGCTGGTAGAGAACTGGCGCTAGGCGGTGCGTGCGTCTTGCGATACGGGCGCGTGGCTCCGGCTAGACACCGCGCTAGGCATTACAGAGGGAACGAAGAGCAGGATACCCACCCAGACTGCGCTTGGATGGGGCCGCCGCATTCTCGTACTCCGCGGATACTGGCGCGTGAATGTCATAATCCTTAGGTGCGAATCCTTATCTCCGCAGGAGAGGCTTCTGGCGAGCTTTACGGGGCGAAGCTGATCGAGGCACTTGGTCAGGAAGGCGCACGGCGATCTCCGCAACTCGCGCTGGAATTCTTCGGCGTGGGCGGCGAGCGGATGCAGCAGGCCGGATGCGAACTCGTGGTCAACGCGCACGAGATCGCGGTGGTGGGACTGGCTGAGGTCGTCGGACACCTGCCGCGCATCTACCAGCGCTTTCGCCGAGTGGTGGCCGAGGCGGAGCGACGCCGTCCGGACGCCGCTGTGCTGATCGACTTCCCCGACTTCAACTTTCGGCTGGCGCGCGAGCTGCACAAGCGCGGTATTCCGGTGATTTATTACGTCAGCCCGCAGTTGTGGGCATGGCGGCAATCGCGCATCGAGCTGGTGAGGAAGTACGTCCGCAAGATGCTGGTGATCTTCCCCTTCGAGGAGAAGTTCTATCGCGAGCGCGGCATTGAAGCGGAGTTCGCGGGGCATCCTTTGGCGGATCTGCCGCTGCCGACGGTCACGCGCGCGGAGTTTGCCGCCGAGTATGGCATCGATGCACAGCGTCCGTGGATTGCGCTGTTGCCGGGAAGCCGCAAGGGCGAGGTGTCGCGCATATTCCCCAAGCTATTGCAATCAGCGCAACTTCTAGGCCCGGACTACGTTTATATAGTGCCAGTAGCCTCAACACTCGATATCCACTGGATGACGTCGTTTCTCGACAGCCACAACGGTCCGCCAATTACGTTTACCAACGATGCCCGGGCCACTTTGCGTCACGCTCGCGTGGCCGCGGTGGCCAGTGGAACGTCGACGCTCGAGGCGGCGCTGATCGGCACTCCGTTCGCGATGGTGTACCAGGTGACTCCGCTTACCTGGACCTTCGGACGCCGTCTAGTAAAGGTGGACCGGTTCGCCATGGTGAACTTGATTGCGGAGCACGATGTGGTGCGCGAACTGGTGCAGGACGGATTCACCGCCGAACGAGTGTGCGCCGAGTTGCAGAAGCTATTAGCTGACGGCAGCGCGCGAGACGCCATGATGCAGGGCTTTGACGAAGTGCGGCACAGACTGCGGCCGTCCGACACCGAAGGCAGCGCCAGCGAGCGGGCGGCGCGGGCCGTACTGACCGTTTTGGGACAGGCATTGTGAGGGCGCGCCACGCATCCTTTCCTGTAGTTTTTCCATCATTTATAGTCAGAAGGGCAGGAGTTCTCTCCATAATGCACATCGCGGCGCGATCCTTAGGACGCGTGGTCCTTATTCTCACTCTGGCGGCCCTCATACCGGCCTCATATGCGGCTGACCGGCAGCGCATTCAGGTCGACAATTACGTTATCCAGGCAGTCGTCGCTCCGCAGACCCATCAGATCAAGGCGATTGCGCGGGTGAAATTCACCGCGCTCGATGACATCAGTATTGCGACGTTCCAACTGCACAACGGCCTGCGCCCCACGCGGGTGCTCGATGCCGAGGGCCAAACGCTGTCGGCGGAACGTGTCAGCCAGGATTCGACGGTGCGTATTTCGTTGCCCAACGGCCTGACCAAAGGCGCGAGTTCCACCCTGACGTTTGAATACGAAGGCGCGATTCAGTCCGCCGACGACAGCCCGGTCCCAGGATTGAAGCTGGCCTACATTGGCGATCCGATCACGTACCTTTTGTATGCAGGCGCGTGGTTTCCCATGGTCGGCTACGGCACGAACCGCTTCAGTTCGACCATCAGCATCAGTGCTCCTACCGGCTATACCGTGATCGGCAGCGGCAAAGAAACCACGGGCGCGATGTCGTCGATGGGAGTAGTTGAGAACGAGGCGAAGGCCCCGCGTGCGAGCGCTAAGAAAGGCGCGCCGGGCTCCGGGCCCGCAAAGCTCGCCATCCCTGAGGGGAACTCGATCCATACCTTTACGTACGAGAGGCAGAGCTTTCCGGGGACCATCCTGATCGGCAAGTACGAGCAGACCAAGAGCAACGAGGGTGGACTCGACATCACGGTTTACACTACCGCCGCGAACAAGCCGGTAGCTCAGGCGTATGCGGAAGCCGCAGGCAAAGCATTCTTCTTCTTCACGTCAACGTTCGGGCCCGCCTACAGCGGCAAGCTGAACGTGGTGGAGTTGCCGAACGACACCGTCCCTTCGGCATGGGCTCCTGAAATCGCGGCAATCGCTTCGCGGGCGTTCAATCAAAAGGTGAACTATCGCCTGCTGGCCAACACCATCGCGCACCAGTGGTGGGGGACGATGGTCAGCCCAGCGAGCCGGAACGACTGGTGGATCGACGACGGCTTCGCGCGCTATTCGGAAGCGCTGTACGTACAGTACATCGCGGGGCAGGCCGGGTTCGAGGAAGTGACCAAGGACATGGCGGTCGGAGCGCTCGCCTACATCAGCGTTCCGCTCTCGCAGGTGGGCAAGCTGGACGTTTTCTCGCCGGAATTCCAGTCGCTGGTGACGGACAAGGGCGCCAGCGTGCTGAACATGCTGCGCTGGGTGATTGGCGACCAGGCGTTCGACAAGACCATGCGCGACTTCCTGTCGCAATACTCGGGCAAGGGAGCGACGGTGGACGACCTGCGAAAAGTCGCTGAGGCGGCTTCGGGACAGTTGCTCACGTGGTTCTTTACCCAGTGGCTCGACTCCACGGGAGCGCCGGAGTTCAAGACCAAGTACACGATTTACAGAACGCAAAAGGGTTTCCGCGTGGTTGGAGAAATCCAGCAGGACCTCGACCTGTTCCGCATGCCGGTGGAGTTGAAGATCGATACCGACGGCAAGACCGAAACCAAGCGGATCGAGGTTTCGGGCACGGACTCGGCGTTTGCGGTGGAGACATTCGGGAAGCCGCGCAAGATTACCGTCGATCCCAACAATCGCGTGCTGAAGAACTCGCCCGAGTTGCAGGTGCGGACTTCGATTGTGCGCGGCCAGCAGGATGTCGAGCAGGGTGATTTGACCGAGGCGCTCAAGGAATTCCAGAAGGGCCTGGACGTTAACAAGAACAGCTCTCTGGCGCACTACCGCATCGCCGAAGTGTTCTTCCTGCAGCACAACTACCAGTCGGCGGCAAACTCGTATCGCGAAGCGCTGAATGGCGATGGCGAACCTCGGTGGACCGAGGTTTGGAGCCACATCCAGTTAGGCAAAATCTTCGACCTCACGGGGCAGCGCGAACGCGCCAGCAACGAGTATCGCCAGGCGCTGCAGACCAACGACAACACGGCAGGCGCGCTGGACGAAGCGCGAAAGTATCTGCAGGCCCCCTACACGCCGCAGAGTGCACCGAGCGGACAGTAGGGGAAGATGGTAATTAGTAATTGGTGATTAGTGATTAGAGGTTAGTGGGTGAGTTTGAGGCCGCTCAATTGGGCGGCCTTTTCTTTTCGGACATCGCGCGACATTAGCAACACCTGAAAGGTTTCACCCATGGCTTCGGGGCTGATGAGGTGCTTGAGTTGCAGTGCGACCTTGGCACGCTCCTGAGGTAGTAGGCAATCTCGGAACGCATCGGCGAATTGGGTTTCCTCTCCGATGCCGATCAGGAATTGCGATTGCGTCAGCAGCGCAATTGGTTCCAGTCCGTGATCGCTGCCGCGAGAGCGCAGTGCGGTGAAGTTCACATGCGCCGTGATGTCCTGCTCACCCGGAGCTTCATAAGGTGACGGACTCGCCTGATGTCGGCGGTAGGTCATCAGGGTGTCGCGATGCCGTCGGGACAGCTGTTCTTCGCGCGTGTAGCCATAGTCGATCAGGATTACGAACCCTGGTTTGCCAGTGAACGCCGCGGCGATGCGATCCATCCATCCAAGTGAGGCGAGGCACGTTTCTACCCGCTCACCCGGCTCCGGATGGACGCTGTAGCTGTCGAGGAAAGCCTGTTCCTGTGGTGACGGCGGGACGAACTGCTCGGCGAACCTTCCGTCATTCTCTACAACTCGCACTGAGCCACGATGATCGAGGACCTCTACGGGCAGAGCGTCGAAAAACTCGTTGGCGAAGACGATGAGATGTTGACCTGCGGCAGATACTGCGCTCTCCAGCGATTCGAAAACACCTGCCTGGCCGTTGGCTATGTGGCCGGACAGGCGTTCCTGAACGCGAGTGCGAAAGTTTGAGGACTGTTCGACCAACTGGTAACGCAGGGCGCGGGCGAAATCGGGAAACTGTTTGGCCGACCAGTCGAGCATGTCAGCGGCGAACAATCCACGGCCGGGACCGAGTTCGATCACATCGATGCGCTCGGGCGAACCGAGAGCGCGCCACATCTCTTCGAACTGGCGCGCCAGCAGACGTCCAAAGACAGCGTGCACGTCGCTCGAGGTGTAGAAGTCCCCGGCTTTGCCGAACTGCTCGGTCGCCCGCGAGTAGTAGCCGAGTTCGGGATGATACAGGCAAAGCTCCATGTAGCGCGAGAAGGGCATCGGCCCATCGCGGCGGACTTCATCCACGATGAGCTCGCGCAGACTCACAGCTTGCCCTCACGCTCCATCTGCTGATGTTCTTTGCGATGCTGCGGGGTGCGGATGAACATCTCGACCAGATAGTCGTGCAGGCAGTCGAAGAGCTGGCGCTGGAAGGCCCATTCGAATTGCGGGTCGTCGAGATCGCGGGGATGCAATTCGAAATAGTAGATGTGAACCGGAGGCTCAGTAAATTTCGGGCGGATGATCACTTCCACCGCATCGCCCTTGGCGCGGGCGTCGAATTCGACAAGCGGATGCTCGTAGAGTCGGAGCTGGTGTTGCACGAGCGCAAGGCGGTCGCGAGTCACCCCGCGATTGTATCGCTCGCGATGGCTGACGTTGTCGCGAAGGCTTGCGAGTTTGCCATGTCCATTCGACCTCGCTGAAGTTCCATTTTGAAACGGAAAGTTACTAAGTGACACTTCGTAACACTACTTTACGGCGGTGCAGGCCCCAACGAGAGTTCAATGGGTATGGTTGAGTTTGAGCAGTGTTGGTTTACCCGGAACAAAGGAGTGAGCCATGAAATCACGCATCCGGCTGTTGGTCCTGTCTTCATTCTCATTCATCCTTCCCGTGATCGGATTGGCACAAGTACCAGGCGATACGCATACCTCCGTCCCGGTTTTCCGCGCGCAATCGAAGATAGTGGTCGTGGATGTGGTGGTCACCGACAAGTCGGGCAAGGCGGTCACGGGCCTCAAGGCGTCTGACTTTCAATTGAGCGAAAACGGAACGCCGCAACCGTTGCGCGCTTTTGAGGAGCACTCGGTAGCACCGATGGCGCCGAGGGCGACGCCTCCTCCGCTGCCGCCGGGCCAGTACACGAATTTCCCCGTCGATCCGCCAAAGAACTCCGTCAATATTCTGCTCTTCGACATGCTGAACACCCGGGCGGAAGAGCAGCAATGGGCGCGGGTGCAAATGCTTAAGGCCTTGCAGAAGCTGCCTCCAGGCCAACAAGTCGCTCTGTTTACGCTGGGCCGCAGTCTGCAAATGGTCCAAGGTGTGTCGGGCGACTCCAGTAGGCTGGTCGCCGCCGCCAGCGCGATCCTCGCTAGACCTGATTCCCTCACGATTGGCGTTCGCACTCATCAGGACGACATTGACCGGATCAACAAGCTGGCGAGGTTTAACGGCGACTTTATGGGCGGCACGAACAATGACCCGGCAGAGGGGCCGAGAGGATTACAGGCGCTGCTGTTGTACGGCTTGGCCAGGGAGGAGAATGCTGTCACTGAACAGCGCATCAGCCTGACGCTGCAAGCGCTGGAGGCCATAGGCCGCACCATGTCGTCCTATCCGGGGCGCAAGAACCTAATCTGGCTTACTGGCGGAATACCGTTCCCGGTCGTACCCAACATGCAAATGGACATCGGACACCAGAGGTACGACTATGCTCGCGAATTCGCGGTCGCAACCTCGGTGCTGGCGGACAGTCAAATCGCCATCTATCCCGTGGACGTTAGAGGGCTGCCCACGGTCGGCCTGACTGTACAAGATGCCGCGCAGGGCGCCGGGGATGGATCAAGCACCATCATTCGAGACGCGCACATTGATCAAACCAGAAACATCTGGGATTCTCGCGACACCATGAAGAACCTGGCCCACGAAACCGGTGGGCGCGCTTTCTACGGCACCAACGACCTGTCGGCGGCCATCGACGAAAGCATGGAACAGGGATCACGCTATTACACCCTGGCCTACGTGCCCACCAACAGCAGAAGCGATGGACTCTATCGCAGCATCAAGGTGAGCAGCGAACGGGCCGGGCTGGAACTTGCCTACCGCCGCGGATACTTTGCTACGGATGACGCCGCACCCTCTGGCGACGAGGCTGCCAAACTGCTGGTCGCGGCGTTGCAACCGGGCATGCCCCCTGCGACTTCGATCCTGATGAAGGTCAGGGTGCAGCCACCCGATGCTTCGCACCAGACCACGCGCATTGACTACGCTGTCGATACCGGCGACGTCCAGATTCAAGAGACGCCCGACCACGTCAAGCACCTTACGCTCGATTTCATGGCGGTCGCCTGGGACAACCAAAGCCGGGTTGCCAGCAGCGCATCTGACACGTTGAACCCGGCGCTTAAACCCGATTTCAATGTTGCTTCCCTGAGCGCGGGTATCCCGGGCCAGCAGGAACTGACGCTTAAGCCTGGCAACTACGTCCTCAGTCTTGGGGTCATGGATCGAAACACTCGAAAAGTCGGGACACTCTGGGTGCCCCTGACCGTTCAGGACACCCGGCTGAAGTCAAATTAGTCCGATGTTGTTGGGGGCTGCACGCGAGCGACAAGCAAGCCGCTGCACACTAGTACATTCGAAACGTAGTGCTGCGCGCCCTATTCGTACCGCAGCGCCTCGATGGGATCGAGGCGCGAGGCTTTGATCGCCGGCAGCATTCCACTGACGAGGCCTACCAATCCCAGGATGATGGTGGCCGCAACCACAATCGTAGGGTCAATGATCAGGCGGATGTCGGCTGCCTCGGCGTTTTTGGCCAGCGCGCTGTAGAACGTAATCCGTCCAGCGAATATGGACACAGCATAGGCGAGCAGGATTCCCGCAACTCCTCCGATAAACGTGATGGTCAACGCTTCGGCCAGGAACTGGAGGAGGATGTCGCGCCGCCGCCCTCCCAGAGCCTTTTCCACGCCAATCTCGCGGGTGCGCTGGGTCACGGACACCAGCATGATGTTCATGAGCCCGACTCCGCCGATGCCAAGCGTCAGGGTCCCAATGAACCCGAGCAGTATCTTCAGACCCATGGTGATGATCTGAAACTGCTGCAATTGTTTCATCATGTTGAAGACATTCACGGCGCGCTTATCGTCGGGTTTGAAATTGTATTGCTGGGCCAGAACGCCTCGCACCTGGCGCTCCACCTGCTCGTACTGGTCGCCCTCGTAGGCCACCCAGATGCCATCGAGGTAATGGGTATTCTTGAGGTCACCCATGGTGGAGAACGGGATCTCGATCACGCGGTTCACGCCATCGTCGCCTTCCTGCATGCGGGGGGCGAGCACCCCAATTACTTTGAAACTCACGCCGTCGATGCGAATGTATTGCCCGAGGGCGAACTGGCCGGAAAAGAGTTTCGTCTTGGTCTCAGAACCAATCACCGCGACGCGAGCTTTGGACTCCTCCTCTTCCTCACCGAAGAACTGGCCCTCGTCGAGGCGCATGGCCTGAATCTTGAACATGCTGGGACGGATTCCCTCGACCTGAAAGCTGTAGGTTCGAACGTCGTACTGCACATTTGACTGCTTGTAGGCCGCCGGTGAGATACGCCGGACCATGGGCGCAGCGTTCAAGATGCGGTCTATGTCGTCAATGGTGAAGCGGACCTGGGTGCCGGCTTTCTGACCGCCCGCCTGTTGCGAGGTGCGGCCCGGGAAAACACCAATGATGCGCGTTCCCCATTGAGCGAAGATGGTCTCGATGGCGCGACCGAAGCCGTTGCCGTACGCCAGCAGCAGCACAACCGTTGCGATGCCCCACGCCATTCCGAGCATGGTCAGGGTGGTGCGACGGCGGTTGAAGCGCATCGCCTCGAAAGCCTGCGATAACAAATCCCTGACCATAGCTACTCCTGCCTCAGTGCTTCAACCGGCTGCAACAGGGCGGCCTTGCGCGCGGGATAGAGTCCGGCAACGATGCCCGCCACCGCCAGCGTGCCAATGGCAAGCGTCGCCGACATGTACGACATGGTAGGCGGATCGAATCCCGGGGCGCCCCCGGCCACGCCGCCCAACAGACCCATGAGGAGCGCGGCTCCGCCCATCCCGATGGCACCGCTCATGAGCGTAAGGAACGCGCCTTCCAGGAAAAACTGCAACAGGATGCTGCGATTGGTGGCGCCCAGCGCCTTGCGGAGGCCGATCTCGCGAGTGCGTTCGCTGACTGCCACCAGCATGATGTTGATGATTCCGATGGCGCCGAGCATGAGGGTCACCAAGCCAACTCCGCCCAGAAAGATGTCCATCACGTCGAAAATCTTGCCTACGGCCTCGGCGTTCTTGACGGTGTCCCAGTCTTCAAAGGCCTCGTCGTTGCGCCAGTCGAACCCATGATTACGGGCGACGATCTTGCGTACTTCCTGCCTGGCGAGTTCGTGTTCTTCGCGGACCCTGGGGCGGTAGTTCAGGAACGAGATTGCCTGCTCTTCTTCCGTGCCCTTGAGGGGGAAGAACTGGTGCATCATGCTGTAGGTCAGAAAGACGCGATTATTGGTGGAGTTGTCGTCACCATGCCCCACGCGCTGCACCACACCCACCACCTCGAATCTAATTCCATTGAGCAGAATCGAGTTTCCGACCGCCGTCCTTCCTCCGGGGAACAGGTTCTTCACCATCTCGTCGCCGATGACGCAGACGAAGCGCTTCTGGACATCGTCGGCTTCATTCAGCCAGCGCCCAGCAGACAGGGGCAGGTAGCGAATCGTGTTGAAGTGGGGAGGGATGCCCACAACTTCTCCGTTGGTGTTGCCGTAATCGCTGACCTCACGAATGTCCTGCCGCCGGAGTACAGGCGCAACCGCGCGGACATGGGGGGCTTCGCGCTGGATATCAAGGTAATCGTCGTAGGTCAGCTTGTAGGGATGGCCGGAACTCATGTTGCCCGCAACAGCCGGGGCACGGCCGGGGAACATGAACATGATGTCTTCACCCAGGGAGTTCAGCTCTTTCCTGTTACCTGAACGGAATCCCTCTCCCAGCCCGACCAGCAGGAGCAGCGATCCCACGCCCCAGGCGATCCCAAACATGGTCAGGAACGAGCGCAGCTTGTGCGCCCAGAGGGTGCGTAACATCTGCCGGAGGATTTCAAAAAATTGCATCGCTGGCTGGCAACCCCCTGCCTGATGTTCCATACGTATGCCGACGCCGATTGGTTCCCGATTCTCTCCGTGCCGTCGACGATTCCCAACTGACACGTTAGACCACGCAACTCACGTAACGATAGCAACTTAGGGAAAATTCGGGACGAACTGCGGATTCCCGATTCGAGGTTGATGAATGTTGTGGAAAACGGCACCTTGGGGAGGCAAACTGCCTCTAAATTGGGTATCATGGAGGTAACGCGACGGGTGGCGAGCAAGGTAGGGGCTGACCCGCTGCAAATCACCAGAAACCAGGAGTGAACGAACATGGCGAAAGTAACTCGGGCTACCGACAGCACAACACCGAAAAAACGTACCACCAAGGCCAAGTCAGTAGCGGAAAATAGCACTGAAGTGGTGGAAAAGGTAGCGAAGTCCGTCCGCGCACAAGAAACCAAGTCATCCATCTCGATTGAAGAGAAAATCCGCGCTCGCGCGTATGAGTTGTTCCTGCAGCGTGGGGGTCACGGAGGCTCTCCCGAGCAGGATTGGCTCCGGGCAGTCGAGGAGATTCACGGCCAGTCTGTCGCGTAAGACAGTCTGACTGACATGTGTCCTGCGGTGGTTGTTCCTATCCTGCAACGCCCGGTTTTCAGTACTCGGTTCGCGGGTCAGCGAACTGCGGGCCAAATCCAAAACTACAAGATCAAACTAACCAGGCAATCATGGGAGCCGTTCCGATGAGGTCGGCTCTCAATCTCTACTTCCCGGGAAGCCAGGGGGGGCGGATTCCCAATTCGAATCGTCACCACGCGATGTGATTTGAATCACCTAGCATAGGGTTACCAAAAGCAGTATCCTTACGTCAGTGGGAACAGCGGATGGCCGTCTGCGGGCGGAAGTCCGGTTCCACGAGGTTTATCGCCGTATGTCAGTGCAGGGACGCAGGTATTTGCGCTTCGGCGCGGTAATCATTGTCATCGTAATGTCGCTGGCTTATCTCGCCTACACGGGGGTGCGCGACAGCAAGAGTTATTACGTCACCATCAAGGAATTGAACGGCATGGGCTCGGACGCATACAGCAAACGGCTGCGCGTCGCCGGCAACGTCGCCCCCGGATCGATCAAGCGCCAGGGCACCCACCTCGAGTTTCTGCTGGCTGAGGAAGGCCGGACGATTCCCGTGGTTTACGCGGGCAGCGAGGCTCCTCCAGACACTTTTAAGGACAACGCACAGGCCTTAGCGGAAGGCAAGTGGGGACACGATGGCGTGTTCCATGCGACCAACATTCAGGCCAAGTGCGCCTCGAAGTATGCCCCCAAGCAGCCGGGAGCGGCTCCGGCGGCGGGCGAGAATCCTCAGAAGGCGGAGTTGAGCGGAACGCAGTCTGGCACCCAGGGCCAGTAGATTGCCGCCAGACGGCCTCACCACAACGCAACCCATGACAGGCACATCCGATCCATCCAGCCTGCCTGTCATCGTCCTGCAAAACCTCGTTAAGTTCTTTGGGCGGTTTGCCGCGCTGCGCGACATCTCCGACAGCTTTGCCCCCGGACGGCTGTATGTGATCGTCGGCGACAATGGCGCAGGCAAGAGCACCTTGTTGCGTGTAGTCGCGGGTTTGATGCAGCCCAGCCAGGGCTCAGTCACTCTCCTGGGATCAAAGACAATGCGAGACGTCGCGCACCGCATTGGCTACATGGGGCATGCTCCCCTGCTCTACGACGAGCTGAGCGGCATGGAGAACCTGCGATATTTCGGCGGGCTGTACGGGCTGCAGAACGAAAGCACCTGCCGCAATGCGATGCAGATGGTCGGACTCGATCCCGATCTGGCGCGGCGGGTGGGACAGTACTCGCAGGGTATGCGGCAGCGCCTCTCGCTGGCCCGCGCCGTGTTGCATGATCCTGAACTGATGCTGCTGGACGAGCCGTTCTCCAACGTCGATGTTCATTCTGCTCGCGAGATGGCGGCTGTACTAGGACGCGTTCGCGACCAAGGCAAGACGATTTTCGTAGTGACGCACCAGGCTCCGCTCATGGAAGGCGTGGCGGATGAGTTTGTCCACATGGCAGCGGGGCAGATTGTGCAACGCGAGACAATGCCGAGGAATGCCGTGCGTATCAGCAGCACTGCGGGGAGTGCGCGATGAACACGTTGAGCGTAACCCGGGCAACGTTGCTGAAAGACCTGCGCATGGAGTGGCGCTCCAAGGACGCCATCAACTCCATGCTGTTCTTCTCGCTGCTGGTGGTGGTGATCTTCAGCTTCGCCTTCAACCCCACGGCGGAGGAGTCGCGGCTTATCGCCGGCGGATTGATCTGGGTGGCGTTCCTGTTCGCGGCGGTGGTCGCGCTGAACCAGACTTGGGCGCGCGAATTGCGAAACCAGGTGCTGGATGCCTATCGCGTGTCGCCGGCCCCACCGCATGCATTGTTTCTGGCGAAGGCGCTGGGGAACTTCCTGTTTGTGGTGATCCTGGAAGCGTTGATGGCGCCGCTGTTCGTGGTGTTCTACCAACTGCGTTCGGTGGGACCAGTGTGGCAACTCGTGGTGGTTGCGCTGCTCGGAACGTGGGCGCTAGTGGTCAACGGAACATTTTTTGCGGCGATGTCGATCCGCACCCGTAACCGCGAGATCATGCTGCCGCTGATCCTCTTCCCTATCTCGATTCCGGCCTTAGTAGCGATGGTGGATTCCACTACCGGTATTCTGACGGGCGAGGCCTCGCCTGATTTCTGGATCAAGTTGTTGCTGGTTTACGATGTCATCTTTACCGCAGTGTGTTTGCTGCTCTTCGAAAGTGTGTTAAACGCGGAATGAAAGCTGTTATCTGGATCTTCGTACTCATCACGGTCGCGTTGCTGGGATTTGGCTTGTACCAGGCGCTGGTGATCGCTCCCACGGAGCAGACCATGGGCGACGTGCAGCGCATCTTCTACTATCATGTGCCATCCGCTTGGACGGCGTTCCTGCTGTTCTTCGTGAACTTCATCGCATCCATCGTTTATCTGTGGAAGCGCAGCGCTGGCAGCGACGCCATCGCGGTAGCGTCGGCAGAGGTCGGAGTGGTGTTCTGCACGGTGGTGCTGATCACGGGGCCGATCTGGGCGCGGCCGGTGTGGGGAATCTGGTGGACATGGGACGCGCGGCTGACGACAACGCTGGTCCTATGGCTGATTTACGTGAGCTACCTGGTGCTGCGCCGGTTTGCCGCGGGCAGCCAGACGCAAGTGCTGGCTGCGGCGCTGGCAATCTTTGGTTTCGTGGATGTGCCCATCGTGTTCATGGCAATTCGCTGGTTCCGCACCCAGCATCCTTCGCCAGTGATTGGCGGAGGCGAGGGTTCGGGACTCGATCCCACAATGTGGCACGCGGTGCTGTGGAACTGGCTGGCTTTCTCGTGCCTGGCTGGGCTGCTGGTGGTAGTTCGTTATCGCCTGCAGCGGATGGAAGAGACGGTCGAATCCGCGCACGCGCAATTGGCTCTCCAAGGAGGTGCGCGATGACTGGATCGGTAGCGTTGAAGGCAGCTTATATCGTTACGTGGGTGATCCAGTTAGGGTACCTGGGCTACCTGCTGAGCCGGTATCGCAAGGTACGCGAAGAGATGAAGGACCTCAATCGGTCTTCGTGAGGAGACCAGCGTGAACAGCGAAAAGCGCGGGACCCTGCGAGTGATTGCAGCGGCCAACTTCATCTTCTGCGGATTGTTCGTAGTGTTCAGCCTGCCGTTCCTGTGGCACCAGGTCCAAGTGTTGCGGAACTGGCCCGAAGTGGAGGCGCAGGTGTTGCGCAGCGAAGTGGTGGCTGAGCCATCGGCGGGTCACGAGATGTTGTTCAGGGCGAAGCTGCAGATGCTCTACACCGTCAGCGGGAATCCCGTTATTTCCGATCTGACCAGTTTCGAGAGCACGAATTACGTAGCGACCCTGCGGCGGGTCGAGCAGTTCCCTGTTGGCAGCCACCATGCGGTTCGCTACGATCCGGCGAATCCGGCACAGTCGCGGATTGGCGCGGGCTGGAACCGGACGTATTTTGCCTTACCTCTTATTGTGCTAGTGATGGCGGTGGTTTTTGCGTTTGTGGGAGCGGTGTTTCTGGCAATTGCGAAGGCGACGGCGTAGAGCGGAAAAGCAAAAGCAACCACGGATTTGCACGGATTCACACGGATCGGAATTAAGGTAACGACTAACCGCGTAGGACGCGAATTAGGTTCGGGTCTACGTCCTCGCCGGAGAGTGGCGGGGTCTGGCATTGATCGTCGACGGGCCGTTAACAATTTCCAAAATGGGACTCACAAGGATCGAACCGCCGCAAACCGCTTCCTAACTACAATGGAATGATATGGATACGTATAACTATATTAATTTTAAATTGGTTGCAAGGAATTTCATCCCAAGTGATTGATTCTAAACAATGGCTGAAAAGATATTTGCCGCATTTTTCCCATTTATGCGCCGAAAGTCACGCGCGGATTCACGTCCTCAATTTCGCCGGAACTTTCGTCCCCGAACGGGTGAAATACTAATGGAAACGACATCAGCTCTATCGCCGAGGTGGCGTTGCTGACCGAGCAAACCGACGAACAGCTCCTGGCACAGGCGCTGGACGGAAACGAAGACGCCTTCACCGCCCTTTACAGGCGGAGGCAAGGGCCGGTCTATCGCTTCGCCCTGCACATGAGCGGATCGCCGCAGGTAGCTGAGGAAGTGACGCAGGACGTGTTCATGTTTTTGTTGCAGCGGGGCCGCGGCTTTGACCCTTCGCGCGGAGCCGTAGGCGCATATCTCTTCGGCGTGGCCAGAAATTACGTCCGGCGCGCGATGGAGAAGAGCCACTCGGAAGCGATGATGACGACGCCCGCTGAGGACGATGATCCGTCCCTGGTTACGAACTGCGATCCGGTGGACGGTATTGCGCGCGGCCAGACGTCGAAGGCGGTTTGGAAGGCCGTGCTGTCGTTGCCAGAACATTACCGCGAGGCAGTGGTGCTGTGCGATTTGCAGGAACTCAGCTATGCCGATGCGGCAGAAGCCCTGGGATGTGCGATCGGGACGATTCGTTCGCGCCTGCATCGAGGGCACGAAATGCTGGTGAGGAAGTTGCAGAGCTCGGCCCCTGCGCTGGCGGGGTTCTCGAGCGATGCCGCGAGGTGCTTGTCATGACATGCCGCGATTTCATTGATGCTGCGGAAGCCCTGACTCCCTTGGAGTCGGGGCTGGTGGAAACAAGAAACGAACAGTTGTCGGCCCATGCGCGCGAATGTACTGGTTGCGGCAAGTGGATGGAATCGCAGCGGCTGCTGGGCAATGCGCTGCAAGTCTTGCGCGCCCGCACGGCGCAGCGCGAAGCCGGCCCGAAGGTTGAGCAGGCAGTCTTGCAGGCGTTCCGGAGGCAGGGCTTCGAACCGGTGGCGGCTGTCGCCCCCGAGCGCGCGGCGCCTGCGGCGTGGAAGCTCAGCCGTTTCTTTGAGCTAAGCGCCTACGCTGCGGTGGCTGCCGCGCTGATCGTCGGGATCTTTCTGGGAGCGAGGATGTGGCGGGACCAGCAGGCTCCGCAGACGCAGATTCAAGCGCGGGAAACATTGGTGCCGCAGCCTGCGAATCCTCAAGCGGCAATGCTGTCTTACAACGGCAAACCGTCCGAACGTGTGCCAACTGAAGTCGCGCAGAAGTTAGTCAATTCCGCAAAGACCAAGGGCGCTATTTCCAGCGGCGAAAGACGGCAAACCGCCAATAGGCAATCCGGTGCGACGACCGCCGAACGGCAAGGTTTTGTGGCGTTGATGTTTTGCGATCCACTGATCTGCTCCGGCGAAGAGCAGGTCATTCGTATGGAATTGCCGGGCAGCGCTTCGGCATCTGCCGAGGACAATGGCAGCCAGCCAGTGATCGCCGACGTGGTGATTGGGGATGATGGCCTGGTGCGCGCCATGCGAATTGTGAACCAGTGAACTGCAAGCCAGGGGATTCGAGGTTAAGGGTATGAACTCCATGAAATTCGGGACGTTTAATCCGGTCGCGATGGTTGTATTGGTTCTGCTCACGGCTGCCGTGGTCGTGGGACAATCGGCTCCGCCGCCTTCCCCGCCACCGCACGACATGATGATGGTGCGCGGCCCGGGCCAGGGCGGAGACATGATGCACGGCGAATTCGGAGAAGGCAAAACCGCTAAAGGAGCGCCTCTGAGCGGAGACCTCATTATCAGCCGGGAGACGACACTGGCAGACGGCAACCGCATTCACAATGAATCGACGACGAAGGTCTATCGCGATGCGGAGGGCCGCGTTCGCCGTGAAGTGGGCGTGGATCTGGCTACACCGACAACTGGCAATGTGAAGCGCAGCATGGTGGTGATCACTGACCCGGTGGCCGGGAAGCGCTACATGCTGAATCCTGACAACAAAACGGCCCGCGAAATGCCGATGCATGGCCCCAAGCACCAGGGCGAAGACCGCGAAGCGCACATGAACGCCATGGCTGGTCCCGCCGGCCCTGGAGCTGTTACGAAGGAACAACTCGGAACCAGGGCAGTCAACGGCCTCCAGGCGGAGGGTGTACGCGTGACCCGTACGATTGCCGCCGGAGCGATTGGGAACGACAAGCCGATTGAAGTGGTGACGGAGCGCTGGTTCTCGCCTGACCTGCAGATTGCGGTCATGACCGTGCATACGGATCCAATGATGGGAACGGTTACAACCAAGCTGGTCAACGTGTCGCGGGGAGACCCCGATGCTTCACTGTTTCAGGTTCCGTCCGACTACAAAGTCGAGATTGGCAAGCCCAACGAGCCCATGTACATGCCGATGAAGCCGTAGAAAGTTAGCATCAGACTTATGGGCGGAAATCTGGCGAGGACTTCCGTTTTCTTCTGTCCGGCAACCGCCGTTTTCCCGTAATCGTCAGAGGCGGTCGGGAAACGTTCCATACAGGCAAATTCTCACTCTTGCCGCGCGTTGCAAGCCGAAATCTACGACAATTTGACAATCTTAATGAAGCAACTGGCGTACAATTCTGCCCACAGAGCGTGATCGGCATCGCGCCCTGGAGGCCGCATGTTCCGCTTCACTCCAGCTCGGGTTTCCCAATTACTAGTAGTCTTGGTCCCGGCCCTGTGCCTGGCGCAAGGTGTTGCCCCAAGCCATCCCACCAGCGTTGAGATCCTGGTACACGTCACCTTTGAGGATGACCGGGCTGCTGGAAACCAAATTCGGGTCGAGTTGCGGAATGATTCGGAAGTTCCCGTGGGAGAGACGTTCACCAATTCCGAGGGACGGGCGTCGTTTCATATTTCGATAGCCGGACAGTATCGAGTCAGCGCTTCCGGGACCCCCATTCAGGGTACGACTTCCGAGTCCGTTCGCGTCGAAGATATGGACAAGAGCAAGACGGTCTTTCTGCGGGTAAAGCCGCGGAGCGATGTCTCTTCAGGCACGACCAAGTCGAACGCCCCGCCGGTAACCTCTGCCGCCGAGTTGCGAGTTCCGGCGGATGCAAAGAAGGCGTTCCATAAAGGAATGGAAGCCTGGGAACACAATGACTTTCCGAAAGCAGCAGAGCAATTCGAAAAAGCGGTCAGCCTCTACCCTGAATACGATACCGCCTTCAACAACCTGGGGGTGATGTATTACCAGATGAACCAGGCGGAAAAGGCGCGGGCTGCATTTGAGCGGTCGGTTGCGTTGAATGATCGTAACGCCGACGCGGACCGAAACCTGGCCCGCATCCTGATCCACGATGGTAATTTCTCGCGTGCGGAAGAACTGCTTAAGAAGTCCCTGGCGATTGAACCCCTAAACCCAGTCACCCTGACCCTGATGTGCGTAGCGGAAGTTCAGACGGGCGATGACGATGGCGCGCTCAACACCGCACACAAGGTCCACCAGCTTCCTCACGAGGGTTATGCGGTCGTTCATTACGTCGCAGGCCAGGCACTGGAGCGTAAAGGCCAGCCGGAGGGTGCGTACGCGGAGTACCAAACCTACCTGCGCGAGAGTCCGAACGGCGCCGAGGCCGCCCAGGTGAGAAATGCGTTGACGCGGCTCACTGCGAGCAGTCGGCCCAATGCGCAGTAGGATTTGCAATTCAGCAAAGCAACTTTTAATCGCAGGTGCTGGTGTCTGACATTTGTGGCTGCCACAATCCCTGAGCGCAATTCATCTGCGATATCCTAAACAGACTCCGATGATGACCAATCTCTGTTTCGCCCTTGTGCTGCTTTGCATTGCCAACGTTTCGGTAGCTGCCGACAAGATCGCCGCCGTACATGGTGGCAATGGAGTTGTTCTGCCGCCCCCACCGCCGACAAATGCCGCGCCGGTCACGGAGACCGTGCAGGGGGTTACCCTTACCGATCCCTACCGCTGGCTGGAAGACCAAAAGAGCCCCGCGACCCGGGCGTGGATTGCGTCCCAGATGCAATATACCGAGGACTACCTTTCGCAGTTAAAGGTTCGCCCGGAGATGGTGAAGCGGCTCAAGGAACTGATGCGGGTGGACAGTTACGGCATTCCCGTCGAGCGCGGAAATAAGTACTTCTTCAAGAAGCGGCTCGCGGATGAAAGCCAGGGATCCATATACATGCGCGAGGGCCTCAAAGGCAGCGACGAGCGGCTGATCGATGCGAGCAAGCTGAGTGCCGATCAGAACACATCCGTCAGCATCGCCGACGTTTCCAAGGACGGGGGTCTGCTGGTGTATGAAGTTCGCGAAGGCGGGGCCGACGAGCAGTCTGTCCACTTGCTGGATTTGAAGACACAGCGGGACCTGCCTGACGTACTGCCTAAGGCGCGGTACGCCGGCGTGAACCTCGGCCCGGACGAACAGGGCCTCTACTATGCCAAGTTCGAGCCGGCTGGTTCGTTGGTGTTTTACCACCGGTTTGGCACATCCGTTTCAGCAGACCAGATGATCTTTGGGAAGTCATTCGAGGGGGAGAACTTCGGCCCCATGGACCTGATCTATCCCCAGGTGACGGAGAACGGCCGCTATCTGATCCTGCACGTGGCGCATGGGGTACCGGCGAAGCGGGTCGAAATTTTTGTCAAAGACCTGCGCACTCCGGAGGCGGCGATCCGGGCGGTCATTCATGGCATCGACAGCCGTTTCTCGCCGGAGAATTATGGGGATGATCTCTACGTTCTGACCGATTACCAGGCTGAGAAATATCGCGTCATAAACATCAAGTTAAGCGACCCGGGACCTGAGCGCTGGGAAACCGTCGTGCCCGAGGGCAAGAATGTGATCGAGTCGATCGCCATCGTTGGCGGCAAACTGTTTGCAACCGGCCTGCATAACGTGATCACCGAGACGAACATTTATACGCTGGCCGGAAAGCCCGTGGGCAAGATCACGTATCCCACGCTGGGAGCAGCTTCAGGTGTGGTCGGACGCCAGTCATCGAATGACGGCTTTTACAGCTTCGAATCCTTCAACATTCCGCCCGCGATTTATCACTACGACGTAGCAACCGGAAAGACTGAAATCTTCGCCAAGCCGCAAGTTCCCTTTGAGTCCGCACAGTACGAAGTATCACAAGTGTTTTACACCTCGAAAGACGGCACCCACGTGCCCATGTTCATCTCTTCCAAAAGGGGACTGATGCGTGATGGCAAGGCTCCAACGCTGATGTTTGCGTACGGCGGATTCAACGTGAGCCTGCCTCCGCACTGGGACCCCGCGTTTGCCTGGTGGATGGAGCAGGGAGGGTTCTACGCACAGCCCAATCTGCGTGGAGGTGGCGAGTTCGGCGAGGCGTGGCACAAGGCGGGGACGTTTGAAAAGAAACAGAATGTGTTCGACGACTTCTTCTCTGCCGCGGAATACCTGATCGACAATAAGTACACTTCGCCGTCACGCCTGGCAGCGCGCGGACGTTCCAATGGCGGACTGCTGATGGGCGCAGCCATGACCCAGCGCCCTGAATTATTCGGAGCGATCTGGTGCGGTTATCCGCTGCTCGACATGCTTCGCTATCAGAACTTTCTGGTGGGGCGCTGGTGGACAGCGGAGTATGGCTCCGCCGAAAAGGCCGACCAGTTTCCTTACCTGCTGAAGTATTCTCCCTACCACAACGTGAAGAAGGGCGTGAAGTATCCCGCCATTATGTTCAACACGGGCGACTCGGATACTCGCGTGGATCCGCTGCATGCCCGCAAAATGACCGCCCTGATGCAGGCTGACGCAGGAAGCGATCGGCCCGTGCTGTTGCACTACGAATTGAAGGCGGGGCACAGCGCGGGGGTTTCCATCACGCAACTGGTGAACGACACAGCCGACGAGTTGTCGTTTCTGTGGAATGAGACTGGCGGGAGGTAGATCTGCCAAGGAGTGCTTAATCGGTGGAAGCGCCGGGCTAAAGCCCACTTTCAACCCTGCCATTGCGACCCGGCTGAATCCGCGCCCTCTCAAAGCACCACGAAAGCAGGATTTTAGCAGCCTCTAAAGCATTCATTTGGCCTGTGTAACATTTGTTCCAGATTGGAATCCGCCATTCCAGAGTGGCCATCTGAATCGCGTTGTCACCCCCGGACGTGACCCGTCTCACAGAGTTCCCGGCGGAATTGGAAGAACCTGTTAAGTTGCAGGATCGATGCCGTTCATCGCGAGCGGTTGCGTAACCCTGCCGCCGTTTCCCGGACCGTCGAATGGTCCGCCGGTGCTGGTCTCTCATGAAAGGAGCGCCCACGCACATGTCAGCCTTGCCGACACTTCCTGATAGCGCCGAACGAGCTTACATCGACCAGGCCATAGCCAACAGCAACGGCAGACCAGGTGCATTGCTGAGTATCCTTGAGGCGGTCCAGGATCACCATCCTCACAAATATCTGCCCCCGGAAGCGCTGCGGTATGTGGCGCAGAAGCTGGATATTCCACTGTCGCGCATCTACAGCTTCGCCACGTTCTACGCTCTGTTCAACCTGCAGCCTCAAGGCGACAACACCGTCTGTATCTGCAGGGGCACGGCGTGCCATACGCGTAACTCACGCAGCCTGCTCGAAAGCCTTCGCCTGGAGTTGGGACTCGGCCTGAACGATGACGAGGAAGCCGGCGATGCGGACAAGCTGGCACTCACCACCAAGGACGGGAAGTTCACGGTGCGGACCGTGGCTTGCTTTGGACAGTGTGCGCTGGCTCCGGTGGTGGAGGTCAACCACCGAATCTGCGGACACGTCAACGAGCGCACCCTGCAGCGTGCAGTCCGGGCACTGGAACGGGAGAGTGAGTGATGCCGCGAATTGAAGACATTGGCGTTTTCAATGCGGTCCGCGAGACTGGCCTCAACAAGCTGGTGCCGCCGGTTCCGCGCATTGGAGTCGGTATGGGAACTTGCGGCCGAGGCAACGGGGCCGAGGGGCTGTATCACGCCTTTCTCGAAGCCATCGATCGCAGTGGTACGGAGTTTTTCCTGACGGGATTGGGGTGTTTTGGCGCATGTTGCCAGGAACCGCTGGTAAACATTCGCGTGCCGGGCCAGCCTCTGCTCATACTGCGTCAAGTCCAAGCCAACGACGCCGGACGGATCATCCACGACATTTCCGGCGGCAACATCACACCAGAGCTGGTGTACTGCAAGATCGAGGAATGGGACCACATCACGGGATCGATCCGCTACGGGCATGGTTATCCCGAAGTACCGGCGTGGAACGAGATCCCCTTCTTCAAAGGACAGAAGAAGATCGTGCTGCGCAATTGCGGACTGATCAACCCCGACGACATTGAGGAATACATGGCCGTCGGTGGTTACCAGGCACTCTACAAAGCACTGATCGATGCGAAACCAGAGAGCATCATTGAGCAGATCAAGGCCGCTAAACTGCGCGGCCGAGGCGGTGCCGGCTTCCTGACCGGCAACAAATGGGAGTTCCTGCGCAAGGCGGTGGCCGACCAGAAGTTCATCATCTGCAATGCCGACGAAGGCGATCCCGGCGCGTACATGAACCGCAACGAGATCGAAAGCGATCCGCACTCGATGCTGGAAGGCATGATCATCGGCGGCTACGTAATGGGCGCCTCCCAGGGAATCATTTACGTGCGTGCCGAGTATCCCCTCGCGGTACATCGTTTGAAAAAAGCCATCGACCAGGCGCACGAGTATGGCGTGCTGGGTGACAACATCCTGGGCCGCGGCTTCAAGTTCGACATCGAGGTCGTGGAGGGCGCGGGCGCATTCGTCTGCGGCGAAGAGACCGCACTCATCGCTTCCCTGGAGGGTGAAGCGGGACGGCCAAGGCCACGTCCTCCCTTCCCCGCCCAGAAAGGCCTATGGGGCAAGCCGAGCAACATCAACAACGTCGAGACCTGGTACAACATTGCGCCCATCGTTACCAAGGGACCGGCGTGGTTCACCGAAACCGGCAGCGCTAAGAGTCCGGGGACAAAAGTGTTCTCGCTGGTGGGAAAGGCGCACAGCACCGGACTGGTGGAGATGCCGCTGGGCACTCCGCTCAAAACATTCATCTATGACATAGGCGAAGGTGGCGTGGGGGGCCGCAGCATCAAGTCGGTGCAGACCGGCGGACCGTCCGGCGGATGCATTCCCCACGAAATGTTCGATACGCCCGTGGATTACGAAAGCCTGGCGCAACTCGGATCGATCATGGGTTCGGGCGGCATGGTGATCATGGACGAAGACAACTGCATGGTGGACGTCGCCCGCTACTTCGTCGAGTTCACCAACTCCGAGTCCTGCGGTAAGTGCGTTCCCTGCCGAGTGGGACTCAACAAGTCGCTGCGCATCCTGAACCGCATTACCTCGGGGGCAGGGCGCATGCAGCACATGGAAACGCTGGATGAGCTGAGCCGCTACATCCGCGAGTGCTCGTTATGCGGGCTGGGGCAGACGGCACCGAATCCGGTGCTGACCACGATGCGCCACTTCCGCCATGAATTCGAGGACCACATTGTGGCGCGGCGTTGTCAGGCAGGGGTGTGCACGGAACTGGCACTGTCGCCGTGCGAAAACAGTTGTCCCCTGCACATGAACATCCCGCGCTTCCTGCAGTTGTACAAAGAAAATCGGCTGGAGGAGGCCTTCGATTCGGTCATCCTCGATAATCCTCTGCCGTCATCCACCGGACGGGTGTGCCAGCATCCCTGTGACGAGCGCTGCCGCCGCCAGACCATGGACGACTCGGTCAACATGCGCGAGGTGCACCGCTACATCGCTGACACGGTTCTGCTGTCTGACCGATTTGAAGCGGCCGTTACGCGGGTTTCGAAGCGCATGCTGGAACATACCGGACGCAAGATCGCTATCGCTGGGTCGGGACCAACTGGCCTGACCGCCGCATTTTATCTGGCATTGCTCGGACACGATGTCACGGTGTTCGATCCTCTGCCCGAGCCCGGCGGCATGCTGCGATTCGCATTGCCGGAATATCGGCTGCCCAAACCCGTCCTGCGGCGGGAGATCGACTTGATCGAGCGCCTGGGCGTGAAATTCGCACTCAACACACGGGTTGGTACCGACATCACACTCAACGAACTGGATGAGCGCTTCGATGCTGTGTTCCTGGCTATCGGAACATGGAAGGAGTCTTGGGTCTATCTGCCCGGCACCGAATTGAAGGGCGTCTATCCCGCGCTGCCGTTGCTTGAGTCGATTGCCAAGGGCGATTCGGTGAATCTTGGGCGCAAGGTCGTCGTAATCGGCGGCGGCAATGCGGCCATCGATTCGGCACGCTCTTCTTTGCGCAAGGGAGCAGAGGTCATCGTGGTCTATCGCCGCGAGCGCAAGGACATGCCCGCGATTGAAGAAGAAACCGAGGCCGCCGAGAAGGAAGGCGCGCGCATCGTTTTTCTCTCTGCTCCGCACCGCATCATCGGCGACGCCAAGGGCAACGTCAAGGCACTCGAAGTGGTCAAAACCCGGCTGGGCGAATACGACACTTCGGGGCGCCGCAAGCCAGTACTCACCGATGAAGTGCAGCGCATCGAATGTGATTCGGTGATCCTGGCTGTCGGAGAAACCGTAGACCTGGATTTCTGCAAAGCGTCGGGTCTGCAGATCAAACAAGGCGGAACTATCGAAGTGGATCGATACCGGCTCGAAACCAGCCGTCCTCGCTTCTTTGCCGGAGGCGACCTGGTCACGGGAGCGTCCAACGTTTCCAACGCGATGGCGTTCGGCAAACGCGCCGCACGCGCCATCGACGAGCAACTCATGGACGCCAAGCGCTGGGACGAGCTGTTCCCTGCCTGGGAGTACGACCAGTCTCCGCCCAAAGATGTGAGCGAGTGTGTCCGCCATGTGTCGCATGAGCTATCCGTCCGCGAGCGAATGCAGTCGTCGGCGGAGGCGGTGATCGGTTTGTCGGCGGAAGAGTCGCACGAGGAAGCCTGCCGTTGCCTGCGCTGCGACGTAAAGGTACCGGTATCACGTTAGAAAGGGAGGTCAACTTTGCCGCAAAAGAAAGTCTCACTCCGCATCGACGGCGAGTTGGTCAATGCCCTGGAAGGGCAGTCGATTCTTGATGCTGCCCGCACCAGCGGGAAGTACATTCCAACCTTGTGCTTCCTGGACGGGTTGAGCTCGGTCGGGGCATGCCGGCTGTGCATGGTGGAAGTTTCGGGCATCGACCGTCTGTTTCCGGCTTGTACCACCCCGGTGCAGGATGGAATGTCGGTGACCACCACTTCTACCAAGTTGTCGCGCTACCGGCGGATCACCGTCGAGTTGCTGCTGGTGGAGCGCAACCACGTCTGCGCCGTGTGCGTGGCTAATGGCCATTGCGAGTTGCAGGACATGGCGTACTCGCTGGGCATTACCAGCGTGCGCTTCGCCTATAACTTCCCCAAGCTCAAGGTCGATGCGACCCATCCTCGATTCGTGCTCGACCACAATCGCTGCATCCTCTGTACCCGGTGCGTGCGGGTGTGCGCGGAAGTCGAAGGCGCCCACGTGTGGGACATGGTTTCGCGCGGCATCCATGCCCGCATCGTTCCTGACCTCAACCAGAACTGGGGAGACTCGAAGACCTGCACCAACTGCGGAAAGTGTGTACAGGTTTGCCCGACAGGCGCAATGGCGGAGAAGGGCAAGGCGGTGGAAGAGATGATGCGCGCGACCACCTCGGTCAGTTCGCTGGCTCGTCACCGGGGAGGAACAAACGCATGAGGAAACTCAGGCTGGCTACGGTCTGGCTGGATGGCTGTTCGGGTTGCCACATGTCGGTGCTCGACCTGGACGCCGCCATCATTCCCATTCTTCGTAAGGTCGATATTGTTTACGGTCCGCTGGTGGACGCGCAGGAGTTTCCGGAAGATGTTGACGTGACGCTGTTGGAGGGCGCGGTGAGTTCGCAGGCGGATGCGGACAACATCCAGAAGATTCGCCAACGCACCAAGACGCTGGTCTCGCTGGGCGACTGCGCGGTCACCGGAAATGTGGCCGGACTGCGAAATACGATTCCGGTCAGCAAGCTTCTGCAGCGGGTCTACGTGGAAGGGTCGGATGTTAATAAGTGCATTCCAACCGATGGCCTGCCGCAACTGTTGAAGCTGGCGCGTCCCGCACATGACTTCGTAAAAGTGGATATCAGCGTTCCGGGTTGTCCCCCGCAGACAAAAGTCATTTCGGCATTTCTGACAAACCTTCTGGAAGGGCGCAAGATCGAGACCGGCACCAAGATCAAGTTCGGATAGGAGCGGTGATGAAGCGCATTACAATCGAACCCGTGAGCCGCATCGAAGGCCACGCCAAGATCACCATCCAGTTGGACGACGCCGGCAATGTAGCCGACACGCAGTTTCAGGTGACACAGGTCCGCGGCTTCGAGAAGTTCACCGAAGGCCGCCCATTCTACGAAATGCCGGGGATCACCTCGCGCATATGCGGCATCTGCCCCATCAGTCATCAATTGGCTGCGTCGAAAGCATGCGACGCGATCATGTCAGTCCGCATACCCAAGGCAGCGAAACTGCTGCGCGAAGTCGTGCATTGCGCGCAATTCGTTCAGTCACACGCGCTGAGTTTTTTTTATCTCTCAGGCCCCGATCTGCTGCTGGGTATGGATGGCGATCCTGCCACCCGAAATGTTGCCGGACTGATTGAAGCGAACCCCGACCTGGCCCGGGCTGGCATCGAGTTGCGCAAGTTCGGATTGCAGGTGATCGAGAGCCTTGCCGAAGAGCGCGTGCATCCTTCATGGATCGTGCCCGGAGGCGTTAAAACGCCCATGTCGGCGCAGACGCGCGATCGCCTGCTGGCCGGCATTCCCGACGCAGTCGAAACCACCAAGCTCACGCTCGACCTGTTCAAGAGCAAGCTGGATTCCTTTCAGGAGGAAATCGAGAACTTCGGGTCCGCGCCGACCATGTACGCTTCGCTGGTCGATGGAGCGGGCAATCTGCAGTTCTACGACGGCCCGCTGCGCTTCCGCGATGCTGCGGGTGAAATCGTGCAGAACGGAATTCCACCGGAAGACTACGCTGAATACATTGGCGAGGCTACGCTGCGTGAGTCGTATCTGAAGGCGCCCTACTACAAGCCGCTCGGCTATCCGGAGGGCATCTACCGAGTCGGGCCGCTGGCGCGCATCAACGTCGCCAATGCGTGCGGCACTCCCCTGGCCGACGCGGAGCTGCAGGAATTTCGCCAGCGCTTTGGACGGGTCCCGCATAGCGCATTTCTGTATCACTATGCCCGGCTCATCGAAGTGCTCTATGCGTTGGAGCGCATGAAGACCCTGCTGGCAAGACCGGAGATCATGGACACACATGTTCGCGCGACTGCGAATGTGAATGCGCTGGAAGGCGTCGGCATCATTGAAGCTCCGCGGGGAACGCTGATCCATCACTACAAGGTGGATGAGAATGGAGCGATCGTCTGGGCGAACCTGATCGTCGCCACCGGCCATAACAACCAGGCCATCGGGAAGAGTGTCCGGCAGGTAAGCGAGCATTTTGTCAAAGGCACGCAGCTGGAAGAAGGCATGCTGAATCGAGTGTCGGCGGTGGTTCGCGCCTACGACCCATGCCTGAGTTGCTCGACCCACGCATTCGGAATGCCGGCAGTGAGCATCTCACTGGTCGGCGCAAATGGAGAATTGCTGGACGAAATTCGAAGCGGGGCGTGAGATAGAGTTGTGGCAGAGATCGACCGGAGTTTGTAATTAAGGATTTATAGGAGCATGGCGGCCGGGGCCATATAGAAGCGCCTGCACCGTACGTACTTTTACCGTACTTATCGCAGGCATGGTTGTTGTACCTGGCAAGCACCAACCAAGATTGATTGAGGAGAACATCCATGGCTTACGTCGTTCATGTCACGATGACTGAAGAAGAGGAAGCGAAACAGAAGCCAGCGATTGGCGGCAAGATCCACGTCGAAGGGCAGTTCGAATACAACAACCTGGAAATTGCCCGCGAGGCGGCCGAGATTGCCTGTAATGCGGCCGCCAAGATGAGGCCTTCACGGTCGAAGACCATCGATGACGACGATTGGACGGAACATCCCGACCGCTCGGATTAGTTGGAATTTTCTTCGCGGCCCGCTGGTTCCCGAATTTTCGTCAGTGAGGTCTAGAGTGAAAGCCTTTGTAACTTCATTTGCCCTGATTTGCGTGCTGTCGGCGTTCGTGGGAATAGCCGATGGTGCCGACGAAAAGGAAAAGGCAGCCTCCGACGCGGCGACACCGTGGCTGGCACTGGTTGACACCGGCCAATAAGCGGAAAGCTGGTTCCAAGGCGCCAACTTCTTCCGCGGAGCGGTGTCGAAGGAGCAGTGGAAAGACACGCTGAACACTGTCCGCGCGCCCCTGGGAAAGCTTGACTCGCGCCAACTAAAAAGCGCGACGTACACAACCAAGATTCCCAACGCCCCGGCTGGCGAGTACGTGGTCCTCCAGTACGAGACCAACTTCGAGCGCGCGCCCGGCATGATCGAGACCGTCACTCCGATGCTGGAGAAGGACGGCAAGTGGAAGGTGTCCGGCTATTTCGTCAAGCGTGCTGGTCAGTGATCTGGTTTCGGGCTTGATTGCGCGACCGCGAATCTCGCCCCCATCCGAAAGAGTGATCATCTAGCGTACTAACTGGCATCCCCCGAAGAAGACGACCGGGGGCCACATGCGCCTTGACCTCCGCCAACTAGTCCCGAGTAATTGTCTTGCGTTTCACGCTCTTGAGTTTCTGCAGGCTGAGTTCCTGGAACTCCTTGTGCTGCGAGGCGCGGTGTAGCTGATCCTCTTCCGTTAAAAGTTCCGACAACTGGCCCAGCCGCAGCGCTGGGTTGGCCGTGGCTTTCTCCAGCACCAACTGGTAAAGCCCCGCCATCCGCGCGATGGTGGAGGCATCGAACAAGTCCGGATTGTAGAGCCAGATGCCCGATATGCCCTTGTCCGTTTCAAACACAAACACCACCATGTCGAACTTCGACGGCACCTCCATTGGGAACGAGCCGATTTTCAAACCCGGCATCGGCGTGGTCGCCCGAGGAGTGTTCTCTTGCACAAACAACACCTGCACCAGCGGGTTGTGGCTCAGGCTGCGCTCCGGTTGCAGTTCCTCCACCAGCTTGTCGAAGGGCACGTCCTGATGAGCATAGGCCCCCAGTGCCACTTCGCGCACCCGGCCAAGCAACTCTACGAAAGTCGGGTCACCCGACAGGTTGGTGCGCAGCGCGATCAGGTTTACGAAGAAGCCGATCAGCGCTTCCGTCTGCAGGGTGGTGCGGTTGGCCAGGTCGGTACCCAGTACAATGTCCGGCTGTTTGGTGTAGTGCAGGATCAGCGTCTGAAACGCCGCCAACATGGTCATGAAGCCGGTGCCGCCCTGCTGCCGGCTGAGGGTGCGGATGGCCTCGGCCAGGCTGGCGGGCAGCAGGAAATGGTGGATTGCGCCGCGGAAGGTGGGTTTCTCCGGCCGCGGCCGGTCGGTGGGTAAAAGCAAGACCGGCGGCGCGCCGGTCAGTTGCTGCTTCCAATAGGAAACTTGTTGCTCGAGTACTTCGCCCTGCAGCCAGTTTTTCTGCCACACTGCGTAATCGGCGTACTGGATGGGCAACTCCGGGAGTGCCGCGGGCTTGCGCGACAGCGCCGCCTCATAGAGCGCCGTCAATTCCCGGAGCAGGATGCCACTCGACCACCCGTCGCTGGCGATGTGATGAGTCATCAGCACCAGGACGTGGTCCTCGTCTCCCATCTTCAACAGAAGGTTTCGGGCCATCGGATCCTTAGCCAGATCGAACGGCGTCGATGCCTGCTCCTGCGCCAACCGACGCGCTTCCTTCTCGCGCTCGGCTGCGGGCAGCCCGGTCAGGTCAATGACCGGAAGCGTCGATTTCTGCTCCAGTGCAATCACCTGGAACGGCTCTCCCTTGTCCGACTCGTAGGTCGTCCGAAGGATTTCGTGGCGCTCCACGATGCCATTCAACGCTGTCTCCAGTGCGGCCACGTTAAGCGCTCCCGTCAACCGGATCGCCCGCGGAAAGTTGTACAGCGGATTATTGGGCTCAATCTGGTCAAGCACCCACAGTCGCTGTTGGGCAAATGACAGCGGCAGGTGCTGGGTGCGAGATACGGGCACGATAGGTGGTGCGATCAAACCATGCTGCCCACGCTGCCTCTGCTCCACCCTCTGCGCCAGCTCAGCCACCGTAGACGACTCGAACAGCATCCGCACCGGCAGGTCCACGTGGAGGTTCTGACGGATGCGGGAAACCACTTGCGTCGCCGACAGAGAATGGCCACCCAGTTCGAAGAAGTTGTCGTCGATGCCCACTCGCTCCAAACGCAGTACATCGGCGAAGATGGCCGCGACGATTTCCTCCACCGGCGTCTTCGGTGCCCGGTAATCGCTCTCCCCGTCGGCCCGTGTCTGTTCCGGTGCCGGAAGTGCCCGCCGGTTCACCTTGCCACTGGCGGTCAGCGGCATTGCATCCAGCAAAACAAATGACGACGGCACCATGTATTCCGGCAGCCTGCCGCCCACCCACAGACGCAGTTGTGGAATCAGTTTGCCTACTACACGCTGCCGCAGCGGATTGTTAGAATACGCCGCCCACGGACGAACGGTGTCGCTCTCGCCAGGAAAACGCGGCACCGCATGGTCGGCCACTTGGCCGTGCGCATTCCGGCGGCGCAGCACCACATCGCAGCAGCCCTCTGCCGCCACCTTCGAGGCTCGTATCTCGATCTGATACGGCAGCTCCTGCTCGAGGCTCCATATATCTTCCGGCTCTACCGCGCGTCGCAATGAGGTCTCCTGCAATTGTTGACGCAACTCGCCCACCGAGGCCGCTCCTGCTTCCGAGTTCAGCCACTCCAGCGCCGCCACCTCCACACTCAGGCGCGCGTTTGGAACCCCTGTCAGCCCTATCATCGCCGGCTGAGTCTGCTGGAGTATCTCAGCCAGCAACTCGCGTGTCAGACCCTGCTTCTTCCAGTCCAGCCATGCGCAATCCACCCGGGGCGGCGCCTGCTCGCCTACGTGCAGTACCACGTCGTAGCGGAACCGCGTCAGCTCGTTGTGGGCACGACCGCGCTTGAGCTGTACCTCCACGCGCGTGATCTGTGGCCAACGTTGACGCACGGCGTTGAAGAACTCGGGATCGAGCAGCAGTTCCCCCTCCTGCCGGATTCCCTTCTGTACCCGTTGCCGCAACTGCTCAAGTCGAATTCCGTCCTCCGCCCGTGACACTTCCACCGACATGTGGAATGCCTCGAGCAAGGGCAGGCTGCGCACGTCGCCGACGAACACGGCACCCCCGGGCCGCACCGCGGTCACCGCTCCATCGAGTACCCTCATCAAGTAGTCGAGATCAGGGAAGTACTGAATGACCGAGTTCAAGACAACCGCGTCGAACTGGCCACGCACCTGGTCGTGATCGAACTCGTGCGCCGCCTTGCGCTGCAGAGTGAGCTGCGGCAGCCGCAACTCCGGCCGCTCTAACTGCTGCTGCAGAAAGCCCAGCGCGGTCTGCGAGATGTCGGTGCCGTAGTAGCGCTCGGTACCCGGTGCCAGCCTGAATAGCAATAAGCCGGTGCCGCAACCGATCTCCCATACGCTCGTCGGCCGCAAGCCCCGGATACGCTCCACAGTCGCCTCTACCCACACCCGCATCTCTTCGGCCGGGATGGCCTCGCCGGTGTAACTGCTGTTCCAACCTGTGATGTTGAAGGTGGCTTCCTCTACGCCGCCGCCACGGCGATACGCCTCGTCAAAGGCCTCCGACCACTGCGCGACCTGCTCGCCGCTCAGAACTTCTTCCGGATCGGCCTCCTCCGAGCCTCGGTAGCCTGGATCAGGAACTACATAGGCGACCAGCCTGTTGTCGCCCGGTACATCCTCGCGGGCCATCACCACGCTCTGCCCCACTCCGGGATGGCTGTCCAGCGTGGTTTCGATCTCCCCCAATTCAATGCGAAAGCCGCGTATCTTCACCTGATGGTCGATGCGTCCCAGGTACTCAATGTTGCCGTCAGGAAGTAACCGCGTCAGATCGCCGGTTTTGTAGAGGCGAGCTCCCGCTTCCCGCCCAAATGGGTCATGAATGAACTTTTGGGCCGTTAACTCCGGCTGTTTCAGATAGCCCCGCGCCAAGTTCACACCACCGATATGCAACTCGCCTGGAACTCCCACCGGTACCGGTTGCAAGTACTGGTCGAGAACATACAGCTGCGTGTTCCAGATGGGCTTGCCGATGGGCACAATCGCCAATCCGCTATCGGGCTTGCAGTGCCAGGAACTGACGTCCACGGCGGCTTCCGTAGGCCCGTAGAGATTGTGCAACTCCGCCCCCAGCCTTTCGAAGAAGCGCTCCTGCAGCTCAAACGACAGCGCCTCGCCGCTGCAGATCACCCGCCGCAGACTCTGGCAACGTTCCACGCCCTCCGTTTCCAGGAAGATGCGCAGCATCGACGGCACGAAGTGCATGGTCGTGATCTTGTGCTCTACAATCAGGTCCACCAGGTAGCTGGGGTCCTTGTGACCTTCGGGACGCGCCACCACCAGGCAGGCGCCCGTCATCAGCGGCCAGAAAAACTCCCACACCGAAACGTCAAAGCCGTACGGGGTCTTCTGCACAACGCGGTCGTCGCCATTGAGCCTGTAGGCATCCTGCATCCATAACAGACGGTTCACGATGCCTTCGTGCACATTCGGAACGCCTTTGGGCTTGCCGGTCGATCCCGAGGTGTAGATCATGTACGCCTGGTCTTTGCCCGTAGTGACGACCGCAGGGTTCTCCGTGGATTCAGTTGCAATGGAGTGCCAGTCGCGATCCAGGCAGATGGTCGGAATGCTGCGTTCGGGAAGCACGTCCAACAGATGTTCCTGCGTCAGAAGCACGGGAGGCTCAGCGTCGTCCAGCATCACGGCAAGGCGCGAACGTGGATAGTCAGGGTCGATGGGCACATAGGCGCCACCAGCCTTCATGACGCCCAACAGACCAACTACCATTTCCAGCGATCGCTCAGCGCAGATGGCCACCAGCTTCTCCGGGCCAACCCCAAGGGAGCGCAACCTGTGCGCCAGTTGATTGGCGCGGGCGTTCAGTTCGCGATAGGTAAGCTGCTTCGATTCGAAGACCAGAGCTGGCGCATCCGGCGTACGCTCCACTTGCGCTTCGATGAACTCATGCAGCGAGCGTTGCCGGGGATAGTCGTGGCGGGTATTGTTCCACTCCACCAATATCTGTTTGCGCTCGTCTTCGGTCAGCAGCGGCAACTCGCCCACCCGGCGGCCGGGGTCTTCCGCAATCGCCTCCAGCAGGACCCGGAAGTGACCCAGCAGACGCTGAATCGTAGTAGCGTCGAACAGGTCGGTCGAGTACTCCACGCTGCAAGACAATCCGTCCGGTCTCTCCGCGACAAATAGCCCCATGTCGAACTTGGCCGTGCCGTTATGCACATCCATGCCGCGCAATTCCAACCCTGGCAATTGCAGGCTGGCCCGCGGCGCATTCTGCAATACAAACCACACTTGGAACAGCGGTATCCGCCCCAACTCCCGCTCCGGATGCAGCACCTCGACTAGCTTCTCGAAGGGCAGGTCCTGATTGCTGTAGGCCCCCAAAGACACTTCCCTCACCTGTCGCAGCAGTTCGCGAAACGTTGGGTTTCCCGAAAGGTCGGTTCGCATCACCAGCGTGTTCACGAAGAATCCGATCAGGTCCTCGATCTCCGCCCGGTTTCGGTTGGCGATCGGCGAGCCCACCACGATGTCTTCCTGCCGCGTGTAGCGGTACAGCAGCGTCTGGTAGGCCGCCAACAAGGTCATGAACAGCGTTGCGCCCTCGTGTCGGCTCAGATTCACAAGCCGGTCCGCGAGTTCCCGCGGCAGAACTATCTTCTCCGTCGTCCCCCGCGAGCTCAGCGTCGCCGGACGGCGGCGGTCTGTTGGCAACTCTAAAGTGTCTGGCATGCCCGCCAGTTGCTTCTTCCAGTACTCCAATTGCCGGGTAATGGTTTCGCTCTGGAGCCAGCTCTGTTGCCACACCGCAAAGTCGGCATACTGCACCGGCAGCTCCGCCAGCGGTGACGGCTTGCCTTCCACAAACGCCTCGTAGAGCGGCGCCATCTCATTCGCAAACTGCCAGATCGACCATCCATCGTTGGCAATGTGGTGCGTGTTCAACAGCAGGACGTGGTCCTGCTCTCCCAGCTTCAGCAAACTAGCGCTAATCACAGGTCCCGTCTGAAGGTTGAAAACACGCCGGCCCTTCTCGATGGCAATGCGTCGGACTTCAGGTTCCTGAAGGTCAGTCGCCAGGCCGCGAAGGTCCTCGACAGCAAGGTCGATCGTCAGATCATCGGCAATCACTTGCACCGGCAAGTCGTTTTCCACCACATAGTGAGTGCGCATTACTTCGTGCCGCCGGACAATTTCGTTCACCGCCTGCTGCAGCGACTCCACCTTAAGGGCCCCGGTCAACCGAATGACCACCGGAATGTTGTAGAAAGGATTGTTGGGCTCGAGCTGATTCAGGAACCACAAACGCTGCTGCGCGAACGAAAGCGGCAGCGGCCGGTCGCGGGGTACACGTCGCACCGGCGGCAGCGGCTGGGTGTCAACCTTCATCGCCTCAAGGCGCAGCACCAACTCGCGAATCGTGGGAGCTTCAAACAAGGCGCGCAGCGGCAGCTCCATCTGGGCCCACTGCCGGATCCGCGACACCACCTGCGTCGCCAGCAGCGAATGGCCTCCCAGGCTGAAGAAGTTGTCCTGCACTCCGACCTTGTCAACGTTCAGCACCTCCGACCAGATCTCGGCCAGCTTTTCCTCTACCGCGTTCCGCGGCGCCATATAGGCCGTGCTGTCTTCCCGCGAGCGCTCGGGAGCCGGTAGCGCGCTCCGGTTGATCTTGCCGTTGGGCGATAGCGGCATCCCCTCCAGCACCACCCATGCCGACGGCACCATGAACTCCGGTAGCTTCTCGGCGAGCCAGCGGCGCAGTTCGGCAACCAGGCTAGAGGTTTGCGCCTCTTCCGTCGCGCTGCTCTCCGAGGCCGGGTAATCGGGATCAGCGACCACGTAGGCCACCAGCCGCTTGTCTCCAGGCACATCCTCCCGCGCCAGAACTACGCTCTGACGAACCGAAGGATGGGCGTCCAGCGCTGTCTCGATTTCGCCCAACTCGATGCGGAACCCGCGCAGCTTGACCTGGTGGTCGATACGACCCAGGTATTCGATATTTCCATCCGGCAGCCAGCGCGTCAGGTCGCCCGTGCGATACATGCGCGCTCCGGGTTCGGTGCTGAATGGATTGGAAACGAAGCGTTCACTGGTCAAGTCGGGCCGCCCGTAGTAACCACGCGCCATGCCTTCGCCCGCAAGATACAACTCACCCGGAACACCGATCGGCACGGGATTCAGGTGGGCGTCGAGAATATAGGCTTGGCTATTTGCAATCGGCCGGCCAACCGTGACCGCAGCGCCGCGCGGCACCAGCGTAAACGTCGAGTAGGTGGTGTCTTCGGTGGGACCGTAGAGGTTAAAGACCCGCTCGACTTTCGTGCTCTCGTAAATCTGTTTCACCAGCGCCTCTGGAAGCGCTTCTCCGGCGAGATTTACGGTTTTCACCGAATCTGGAATTCCGCCCATGCGCACCAGCTCCGCCATCGCCGACGGCACGGTGTTGATGAGCGTCACGTGGTTCTTCGCCGCCAGCGTTGGCAGATACAGCGCGTTTTCCGCCAGGATCACGCTTCCACCGGAACTGAGAGGAACGAACATCTCAAAGATCGACAGGTCGAAGCACATCGATGTCGAGAACAGCACGCCCGCCAGTTCCTGGGGAGTGAACACTTCCCGCGCCCAATGAATCAATGTGGCGGCGCTGCGGTGCTCGATGGCCACTCCCTTCGGCCGCCCGGTCGAGCCCGACGTGAATAACACGTATGCCAAGTTGCTTGGCTCGACGGCGGTGACCGAGTCTTCCTGCGTCTCCTTCGCGATTACATCCCAGTCTGCGTCCAGGTGAACCAGTTGCCCCACAAAACCCGACAAGTCATCTGCCAGCGCCTTCTGCGTGAGTACAATCGGGGCGTCGGCATCTTCGAGAATGTTGCGGATGCGCTCCCGAGGGTAATTGGGATCGAGCGGCACGTACGCGCTGCCCGACTTCAAGATACCCAGTATCCCCACCAACATTTCAGGCTGGCGCTCGCAGTAAATCCCCACCAGCGTTTCCGGGCCGGCTCCACGCTTCATCAGATACCGTGCAACCTGGTTCGCCCGCGCGTTCAGATCGCGGTAAGTCAGTTGCTCGTCGCCGCAGATCAGCGCTATCGCATTCGGGGTCTTCTCGGCCTGTTGGGTAAAGAAATCGTGCAGTCTCAGGCCCTTCGAATAGCTCGCCGCGGTTTGGTTAAACTCCACCAAAATGCGATCTTCTTCCTGCTGATCCAGCAGAGAGATCCGCGAGAGAGGCCATTCGGGATGTGCCACCAAGCGTTCGACAAGGGTTGCAAAGTGATCGAGCGCACGCTTTACAGTCTCGGCGTCAAACAGGTCGGTGTTGTATTCGGCCCGCATCAGTACGCCGCCGGAAACATGCGTCGCGAACCATGACATATCAAACGCCGAGGTGCCCTGGTGCAGGGGTAGACGCTCCAGGACCAGTCCGGGCAGATTTAGCGAATGAAGGGGCGCGTTTTGCAGGGCGAACATCACCTGGAAAATCGGGTTGTAGCTCAGGCTTCTCGCCGGCTGCAGCTCCTCCACCAGTTTCTCGAAGGGAATGTCCTGATGCGCGTAGGCATCGAGAGTCGATTGCTTCACACGCCCCAGCAATTCCAGGAAACTGGGATCGCCCGAGAGATCGGCACGCAGTACAAGCGTATTTATGAAGAAACCTATGAGAGGTTCGAGTTCGGCGTAGTTTCGTCCTGCAATGGGCGAGCCCACCACGATATCGTCCTGTCCCGAATATCGCGACAGCAAGGTCTGCAGGGCGGCCAGCAAGGTCATAAACAACGTGACACCCTCGGTCTGGCTCAGTGCCGTGAGCTTGCTGACAAGTTCCTTGGAAAGCAGGCGGACTTCCGTATCACCGCGAAAACTTTGCAGTGGAGGTCGCGGACGGTCAGTCGGAAGTGTGAGTACGGCAGGCGCGCCGGTCAACTGCTGCTTCCAGTAAGCAACGTGCCTCTCGACGACCTCGCCACGCAGCCAGCCACGCTGCCACACTGCAAAATCGGCGTACTGCACAGGCAGATCGGGCAGCGGTGACGGCTTGCCCTCCCCATACGCGCTGTACAGGGTTTGCAATTCCTCAGCCAGAACGCCAGCGGACCAACGGTCGCCGACGATGTGATGCATGATCACAAGCAATACGTGATCTTCGGAAGTGCGCTGCAGAAGGCTCGCCCGAAGCACCGGACCGCGTGCCAAGTCGAAGGGGCGTTGCGCCTCCAGCCGGGCTAATCGTACGACTTCCAATTCGGCTTGCGGCTCGTCAAGATCGGATATGTCTGAGGCCGAGATTCGGAGGCTTGCAGTGGGTGCAATTATCTGCACGGGCTGTCCGTCAACGGTATCGAAGGTGGTCCGCAGTGCTTCGTGCCGTTGAATAATCGTGTTGAGACTATCCTCGAGCGCCTCAACATTGAGTTTTCCGCGCAAGCGAATCATCTGCGGGATGTTGTAGATGGGATTGCCGGGCTCGAGCTGATCGATGAACCACAGTCGCTGTTGCGCGTACGATACGGGCACCGCGCCGGTGTGTGGAATGGGGACCAGCGGCGGAGCGACCAAATCCACCTTGCCACGAAGTGACGCCTCGATCCGCCCTGCAAATCCGGCAATGGTGGGAGCTTCGAACATCGAAAGCAATGGCAACTCGGCACCGAAGGCCTGCCGCACCCGCGAGATCACTTGCACCGCGAGCAGAGAATTGCCCCCAAGCGCGAAGAAGTTGTCGAAAACTCCTGGTTCTGCGATCAGCAGACACCGCGACCAAATGCCAGCCAGGATTTCTTCGGTAGCGTTTCGCGCCTTGACCTGCCCTGATTCCGGCGCGGGCTTCAATACTTTGCGCGACTCGATCACGCTCGTGATCGCCTCGATGTCGCATAACTGGGATGCGATGCGCGTTAGTAAGATTCCCCGCTCTGGCGCCGCCGATGACTGCGCGCGCTCAAGTTGCAGTTTGAACCGTTTGCGGTCTTCCTGGGTGATATTCCAGCGATCGAATGCCCAGAAGTGCTGCAGCGAACTGGGAATCCTTAGCGTATCGGAAGGGAGTTCCAGCACCGTAACTTCAGGACAGTTGGCCCGCACTTCAGCGCACGCCAGCGGGTTGCCAGCCACAAAAACGAAACTCTCCAGTGCAAGACCCAGTTCTTCCGACAGTTCCCGGAGGTTGTCTGATTTCGGCTGCGAGTTGATGCGCACCGCGAGAAAGTCTTCGACCTTCATCAACGTCGCCGGCTCTTGCTCGAATACGGCGGCAACGTCTTCCTCAGCATGGTTGCTGCACAGGCACAGAATCATTCCTGCGTTGGCCTGGGCAAGGAAGAACTCCTGCAGTGCACGATGTGGCGCGTCGATCTTGACGCCCAGAGGGCCGTCTTCACCGCACGCGCCGTTCCATAGCGTGCCGTCGCTGTCGAGGACAATCACCTGCACCGACGGGGCCTGCAGGCGGTAAATCCAGCGTGCGATAACGGAGGCCAGTGCCGTGAACAACGCTGGCGTGTAGGGAATCGCCGCAACCGAAAGCGCATGCGGGTCTTCGTAGTCCTGCACGGGATAGAGGTTCAATAAACGTGCCGATGTGACGACGTTGACACCAGGCACATCATTCAACTCGGATGCGAGCAGGGACTCCATTTCTTGCAACAATGAGCCCGCGTGCACGACAGTCGAGTGAGAAGCCGGAGCAACGCACACCAGACAGGGCGTCTCAGATCGCTGCGCATTCTGGCGAATAGCGGATGCCAGTTCCAACACTTTGCGCTGTCCGCTTTCCGGGTTGGAAAGGTCCTCCCAGTCCTCCGGTCTCACCAACAGCACATTTACGCCACTCGAATTGGCGCTCAGCAAACTCGCCGGATCCAGCAATTGCTGAAATACCTGATTGAACGGAGCAAATTCTACCTGGGATGGGACCTCAATCTGTTCCATCCAGAATGACAAGGGCTCCGCCAAGGGTTCAGCGGTAAATGTCGCCGACACGGCAATCTTCAGATCCTGCTGACCCGGCCTCGCTTTGGCCTGCTTCGCCAGGGTTCCCGTGATGCGGATGTCGGATAGTTTCTTGCGGGGTTTGTCCATTTAATCTTTCCGAGTGCCGTTTCCAAGACTCACGAGTTGTCTAACGCATTAACACCCAGGCGGCGCGAAACGCAGGTCAGACAAGAATGAAGAAACGAATGCGGCGGTCTATGTGGAGTCCTGAGCAGAGACTGGGGTTCGATATCCGCCCATCTGTGACATAGCTCGGCCGACTATGTGCGATGCCGGTTGTAACCAGTTAAGGAATATGCCGTTGTCGGATACTCCCGCAGTTGTTCTCCCCATTCGACCGGTGGAAAGATGCCTTAGTTTATCGGCTTTCTGCGGGTGACGCAATTCCGCGCTGGGCCCGTGAACTGCGTTTCATGGAGACTGCTGGCACAGCCTTCCGTGGCCGGAATGTTGTGGGATATGCAAAGCTCACAAGCAATGGCGGCAACGGTCCTACGCGAGGAAACGGAACGAACGGCAGGATCTACTGGAGACCGCGGGAGCCAACTTCCCTCCGTTTAGCTCTGCAGACTTTGCACAAATTGCTCA
>Ga0208478_1000071_pt1 | contig 38583 bp, 41 predicted proteins | sample NGESurdeep072012_5_FD_184462 | JGI IMG/M metagenome (GOLD analysis project Ga0208478, IMG submission 184462) | Arctic peat soil microbial communities from Barrow, Alaska - NGEE Surface sample 415-2 deep-072012 (SPAdes) | ecosystem: Environmental > Terrestrial > Soil > Wetlands > Peat ...
AACAGGCCATGTCGTACGTTATCCCAACGGTGCGGCTGAAGGAAAAGTAGACGCAGGACTCAAAATCCTGCGTCAAAACGGCATCTCTAGGTCCGTCGCTGATGTCTCGTCCGCGGCGCTTTCGACAGGCTCGCGATGGCCGTTCCCGCTGCCCTTCGAATCCAGGAACTCGATCCTGTCGACGTAGACGAGATCCCTGTAATGTTTGGCACCCGTCGGTTTGTCGTCCCAAGATTCCGTGCGCTTCCGGCCTTCGAGATAAACGCGGGCACCTTTGTGCAGGTTCTCGCCGACGATCTCTGACAGCCGACCAAAAGTCTTCACAGCAAACCACTCCGTGTGTTCTTGCAGTTCGCCGCCCTTGTCCTTCCATCGTTCCGTGGTGGCAACGGAGAACTGCGCGATGGCCGTTCCCTGTTGGCTGTACTTCACCTCAGGATCACGACCGAGATTTCCGATCAACATCACTCTTCACTCTCTGCATGGGGTTATTGCTCCTCCTTTTTTGATTTTTTTTCTTTCCGTCTTGTTTCGTCTGGCCGCTACGAGCAGCCGCTTGTGCTTCCACACGTTCCGCATCCGTAGCAGGTTCCACTCCGTACCATGAGCGAACCGCAGATGTTGCAGGCGGGCGCGTCTCCCATCTGGATAAGTTCTCCGAGCGCGCCAACCGGATCCGTGCAATTGGCATCAATCGCTGGCTGAATGGGCATCGGAAGGGCCTTGAACAACTCGCCCTGGTCCCCAGTAATGAATTTCAATTCCATCCAGCGGAAAATGTAATCAACAATGGACTTGGCGTAGCCGATCTTGGGATTTCCGGACCAACCGCTGGGCTCAAAGCGCACATGCGTGAATTTGCCGCAAAGCACTTCGAGGGGTACCCCATATTGCAGAGCTAGTGATACCGCAGTTGCAAACGAATCCATGAGCCCGGAGATGGTCGAGCCTTGCTTTGCCATGGTGATGAAGATCTCTCCTGGCAGCCCGTCTTCGTAAACTCCGACTGTGAGATATCCCTCCTGCCCGGCGATGGAGAAGTGGTGGGTGATTGCCAGCCGCTCATCCGGCAGGCGCCGGCGCACCGTGCGGGTGGCTTCGGAGACTGCACCCTCATTCTTTGCCGCCGCTGGTGTCGTTGCTGGCTGGGCGCCTTCCCATCGGGTGGCTTCGTTTTCATCAATCGAATTAACCTGCTCTGCTGCTGACATACCGAGCCTCATTCCTATCGGCCGTGGCCGCCTACCGTCGTCTCCCACCATCGGGCTCGTCACAACCAACCACGCTCACGCAAGCATTAGTCGCTCCGCCGCCCCGTCGTCTGCGTGTGAATCCTCTCGTAGACGGCATACCAATCCACCGCGATTTCCCGTTGTGCCTCTGCTAAAGCCAGGCCACCGGAACAGACTTCGCGGTGTAAGTAGTTTTCGACCTCGTCTTTCTCCGCCGCGCCAGGGAAGACATTTCTGGGCTGTGGCCAGAGGTTGCTCTCACAGTCCGGACAGCGTCCCAACTCCAGAGGTATCAAGTGGTCCAGCTCGTAGTCGTGGATACTGCCCGTTACTCCATAGAGGCGCATCAATCGGTATTTCATCGCATTCGTGTATTCGAATGGCGGCCTGACCGTCGCCGTATAGCCTTGCCGGCAGATCGTGTCTCCGAGGTTGCCTTGAGTAACCCGAGGATCGATCGCCCCGGGTGTCAGATCGCGACGCGGTAATAATCCAGGCGGGGTGAGCGATTGTGATGGCTGGCGGTGGAGAGGGCTCTCGGCAAGAATTGGAACCCGCCGCAGGTGTTCTTAATTGCCCCCCGATTTCACACTCGAGAGCCTTTGGCGGACAAACAGCCCATAGTGGCTCCACAAGTAAGAGCCAAGTGCGAGCACCAGCAGTAATCGCAGTAGGAATCTCATATTCGTCCCTCGTGTGGAGCTGCTTTGCGCCTTCGAGGCAGCTCTCTTGCGCCGGCACTGCTATAGATAATGGCCATGAGGTTCGTTTCTAAGCGTGGGTCGATTCCACTGACCTCTCAGTTCCACCTATCTGGATCTTCAACAGGGTCCGGCATCTTTGCCAGGCCCCGGAACAGCTGGGCCAGCTTCTGATTGCCTTCTTCCTCCAGGGCCTGCCTCTCGTCGTGGCCGTTGTTATGCGGGGTCGCACTGCGGAACTGGGCGATGAGCCAGCGCGTGTGCTCAACTGCGATGATCATTGAGATATTCACGAACCATTCCACAATTGCGAGCGCAGCCGCGAGCACCAGCGCACTCCCAAGAACGGTTTGGAGTAGTGGGACGGCATCTCCGAGTAAAAACCACGCTGTTCTTGTGAGCAGGTAAGCTGTGATGAGAATGCGTACAATCGGTCGCAGCGGAAGGGTGCTAAAAACAAAGGCGAGTAGATCTACGATGCCTTTCGCGTAAATGCGCGCGACGGCGGCGATGGCTGTCTTGCTACTGGTGATGGTGCTCATTTCTGGCTCACTGTCCTTCCAGAAATTGAGAAGCACTTTATAAAACATGGTCCTCCTGACTCCACGCTACGGCGGTGGATCTGGTTAGGGCAGATAACTCAAGAGATTTCGTCACATCCCCTCGGTGATCGGTCTTCTCCTCCCAGCAGCCTCTTGTCGGGAGAGTCGCTCTGCATAATCTCTTCTCGCTCGAACGCCACGCTAGACCGCCGATTGAAGGCATAGATCACGAGCGGAGTGCCGGTTGCTGCGGCAAGCAATGCACCGCCTGGATTGAGATGCAGGCCGCCTCCGAGGACGACGAACAAGAACACGAACAGGCAGATAACCATCGCGTAGTTCTTTACTTTTCGATGCATCGCTATTCACTCCTTCCATTCAGCAATGTCAGGCTGTGACACTCTCCGCGGCGCACGCCTGTTCCTCTTTCTTCTGGGGCGGTCTGACAAAGTGGCAATGGAAACATCCGTCGCAATGAACGGCCCCGGTGATTGCGCCTACCACGTCGCTGAACCGCTTTGGTATCCCGACTTCCTCCCCGGCGAGCGAGTAAAACGTCGGCTGCACGGCACCGGCTTGACCCTTGTCTTTTCCCGACAGATCCAGCTCGAGCCGCCCGTGAATTCCACGAAACAGAACCTTCGTCTCTAGGCGAGGTCGCGTGCCGTCGCTGGTCTTACCCGGCCGATGCTGGGTAATCAACAGTTCGTATGTCCGACCCTTGCGCAACATTTCGACTCGCACCAGCACGGGCGCCACTACGACGGCATGCACACCATTCACTCCAATTGCCTCCACTGGATGCAGGCACTCGATGGGCTGGCCATTTTCTTGGCTGAAGGTGACGTAGCGCCCAAGGTCTCCGACCGCCCCACCCGACTCCAAACCACGCACCACATAGCGTTTCGCTATGTGCTGGTGTTCGAGGCTTACCGGCGAATGGGCGAAGATGCCTCGTTCTTTCAACACGCGCAACGCTTGCCGCGTAAGTCTCAGTCCCAGTGCATCTGGCAATCGCTTCTGCTTCATGACAACAACTCTCTCCTTGTCTCAGGCGGAATGCCGTAAGCGAATTGGGCAGCCGAGGGCAGCACGAATCATCTCTTTGGTGCAGCCCGCCCAGCATTTGTAAAAGCGTGGATCTTCGATCAGGATGGCCAGGTTGTCGCCGCTCCGGTCGTGTCCACAGTCGGCACAGGATGGGCAACGCGTGATGTAGTTCCGGCCAACCTTCCGGACTCTCCCTATATGCTCCAAAATCCGGAATTCTGTTCGTCCGTTCCCAGTTTTTCGTAGCGTTGAATTGACCCTCTCCGGACGCGGCGAGAAATCCGGCTCTGGCCTTTCCTTGCCGGCGATGAACCTCCACAGTTCTTCCTCGGTGACTTTTCGCAGACGTTTGAGGTATGCGATCTGGTCCTCCAGCGTGTAATCGGCGCCGTAAAACCAATATCGGCGATTGGCGCCTCGGTGGATTCCTAGGGGTCCGCGTATGGCGTTGCCAAACTCTCCAGATCCGATGGCATCGTGAAACACCTCGATGCCGTCCGCCATGCCCGCGCCCTTCACCGGCACTCCCAACCTCAGAGCAAGATCATGGATGTAGATTCGGCACTCCTTGGCCAGCAAAGGCGTTGCCAGGAAGATCCAAAGATGCCCGCCACGCTTGCTCATCTCCAGCGCCGGCTCCACCTTGTCCTGTGTCAGGCGGTACTGCAGTTTTAGCAAGTCCTCCATGGAGTTCTTGTAGTCGGCGTCGATGACGACCCATTTACAGCGCTGGGTCGCGGGGTTGAGGCTGCGATGATAATTGTTCCTTCCAACTTGTCTAGCAGCTTCGGACCAAAAAGATCGGCTTCGACTTAAGGAAAACCACCGATGAAGAACTCGATAAAAGTCTCCAGGACCTTGCTCGCACTAATCGCCGGACTCGCTCTTCAGCCCCTTAGCTTGACCGCGCAGCAGGCGACACAACCCGACAAGGGCTTTTCGTTTGCCGTGTACGGCGACTCGCGATCCATGATGTACCTCCCCTACAAACAGAGTGAAGAGGCGCAAGCCCGTGAGCTCATGGTTGACATGTTTGAACTGGTGCTGCCAGAAAAGGTGGCGCCAGAGGTGGTCGAGAAGGACGTCAAGCTGATCTACGACCCGAAGACCCAGGAACTGGTGGAGATGGTCATGCCGTTTATGACTGCCAGCGAAGTGAGCACGCTCAAGTTCGACAAGGGTTGGGTCACGGAGGCCTCGGTCGAGGACGTGAAACTACTTCCGGGGGTGAGCCGCCAGATGTTTCGGCTGGAAGGCGGCGACTGGGTTACCCGCGAGATGGTAAGAGACGTCCGGCAGGGACGGGCCAAATTCATTCTCAGCACCGGGGACCTGATTTGGTGGGCCAAGCAAGGCAACAAACCATCGGACAGCCCGTACTGGAAACTGGTGAACCACGAAGTGTTGAGCCAACTGCCTCCGCCGGACAAAGAAATGAAGGCTGCCGGACTGGACGGGCGTGTTTTCCCCGCTGTGGGAAACCACGAAGTATGGGGCGACACCGACGTGCAAGGCTTGCTAACGTTCTTTCCTTATCTCAAGAAGTTTGGAGTCACCGACAAGGACCTCATCTACAAGTTTGATTATCAGGATGCTCGCTTCATCTTCCTGTGGACCGGCGCCTTCGACTATCGGGCGCCAACCTCGTGGCTCGCTACCCGTCCCACCTACGAAGCGCAGGTGAAGCAATTGCAGCAGTGGCTGGATGAAGCGAAAGCGAAAGGCACCAAGAAAATCTTCATTGCGTTCCACAACCCAGTTTTCTGCCGCTCTGGCATGGGAGCGATCCCCGAGGCACAGAATCCTCACAAGACCATTGCCGCATACGCCAAGGACCTCGACATCGTCGTCTTCAACGGACACGTACACACCACCGAGCTTTATCAAGTGGACGGCGTGAAGTACCTTCTGCTGGGCGGCGGCGGCGCGGAACAGGACCCGATCCTCCCCGGCAGAACGCACATTAAGGTTCCCGAGGGCTATCCGCCCGATTTGTACTGGAAAGGCGCAAGTCCGATCGAGGAATACAACTACGTCCTGGTAAACGTGCAGCCCGGGAAACCGGCGAACTTCACCCTCAATCGCTTCCGGCCGGGGTCGGCTGAGCCGTTCGCGACGGTCGAGCTATTCAAATGAGGTTGATTCACGGGCTGCCTCTGCCTGCGTTCGTGCTGGCCCCGGTCACATCGCTGATCATTGCCGCGGTGCACGTGTACCTCAGCTTTGGGCATCTCACGAAGCTGTTCGGCGGCGAGGTGCAGTGGACGCACATCTGGAAGGGGTTCGGAGCTCTGGCGGGTGCGTATGTGTTCGCGGCGTTGGCGTCGCGGGGGCTTGCCCGACAACCTGAACAGCGCGAAGCGCAAGCTGACATGCTCGCTCGCCCGTGACACGGAGCTTTCTCTAGCGAAGGGCGGGTTGAAGGATTATCCTTCCGGGTACCGCAAAAAGGTAGTTTTACTGGCAGGCTAACTTTGCCGCCCCCAAGAGTCGCGACCTCTGATGGGTTGTTGTTCGCCCATCGCAATCCTCCCCACGCGGAGGCCAACCAGTAGTGTTTGCAACAGGAGATTGACAATGGATTTTGGTGCAGGAGTTCGAAAACTAACACTGGGCGCGCTGGCCGTCTCCAGCTTCTTGCTGGCAGGCGGAGCAGGCCCACTCACCGCGCAAACACAAGCGAAATTGCCCACTGTTCCACCGGCAACCGGGCAGAAACCAAACATTGTTCTCATTGTGTCTGACGACTTTGGATACGGCGACTCGGGTCCCTACGGTGGCGGACCTGGACGCGGCATGCCAACCCCCAATATCGATCGCCTCGCGGCCGAAGGCATGACGTTCTTCTCCTTCTATGCCCAGGCCAGTTGCACGCCAGGCCGGGCTGCCATGCAGACCGGACGCATTCCCAACCGCAGCGGCATGACCACAGTGGCCTTCCAAGGCCAGGGCGGCGGTCTTCCGGCAGCGGAGTGGACCCTTGCCTCGGTGTTAAAGCAGGCCGATTACCAGACCTTCTTCACCGGCAAGTGGCACTTGGGCGAGGCCGACTATGCGCTCCCGAACGCGCACGGCTATGACGTAATGAAATACGCGCTGTTATATCACCTCAACGCTTATACCTATGCCGACCCGAAGTGGTTTCCGGCCATGCCCACGGAACTGCGTGCAATGTTCGCCAAGGTGACCACAGGCGCGCTCTCCGGCAATGCAGGGGAAAAACCGCATACCGACTGGCACGTGAACGGCGAATACGAGAACACACCCGAGAAGGGGTGGGTCGGAATTCCGTACCTGGATGACTACATCGAGAAGGCCGCGATCGACTATCTGGACGGCGCGGCAAAATCGGGCAAGCCATTCTTCATGAGCGTCAACTTCATGAAGGTGCACCAGCCCAATCTTCCGTCGCCGGATTACATTGGCAAGTCGATGGCGAAGAGCAAGTATGCCGACTCGCTGGTCGAGGCCGACTCGCATATCGGCCATGTTATGGACAAGATCCGCTCGCTAGGCATCGACAAGAACACGATCGTTATCTGGACCACGGACAACGGCGCGTGGCAGGACGTCTATCCCGACGCAGGCTATACGCCCTTCCGCGGCACCAAGGGCACCGTCCGCGAGGGCGGCAACCGCGTCCCCGCAATCGCCTGGTGGCCGGGCAAGATCAAGGCTGGTGAGAGGAACTACGACATCGTTGGCGGACTCGACCTGATGGCCACCTTTGCATCGCTCGCCGGTGTCAAACTGCCCGAAAAGGACCTCGAAGGGCAACCGACGATGTTCGATAGCTACGACATGACACCGCTGCTACTTGGCACGGGGAAATGCGCCCGCGATAAGTGGTATTACTTCACCGAGCTCGATCTCACGCCGGGTGCAATCCGGGTCAACCAATTCAAGGCCGTTTTCGATCTGCGCGGCGATGGTGGCCAGGCGACAGGAGGCCTCGCGGTAGACAGCAACCTCGGCTGGAAAGGCCAAGCCAAACTATTTGCGATCGTTCCATCGGTCTACGACCTCTGGCAGGACCCCCAGGAGCGGTACGACATCTTCATGAACAACTACACCGAGAGCACCTGGACAATGCCGATATTTGGACAGGCCGTCAAGGAAATCATGCAGACGTACATAAAGTACCCGCCCCGCAAGTTGCAATCGGAGAACATCCCATACATCACCCTGCCTCAGTACCAGTTGTTAAAGGGCATGCAGGAGCAACTCAAGAAGGACGGATTCCAATTCAACATTCCCGTTGAATAGTACGGGACGGAAGCTGAGTTGTTCGGGGCGCTCCGTCAATCGGCAGGGCGCCCCAATTCAATTTCTCGCCAGGCGACCTGGTGCTAGCGAAACCGTGGTGGCTGCTCGCTCCGATCGAGGGCTTGATGGGTGTCCTCATGAGCGGCTTGTGCGCGGGCTACTTTTTTGTCGTCGTGAGCCGCATCCATCAGTCGCAGCCTGAAAAAGCCGCTGCGATTCCACACTGAAACTTCTGGAGACCACCTGGAATAGCGAGTGTGAAATCGCCATATCGTAGGTAATCCTTCAGCCGCCTCCATTTGCTTACGAACGCTTACCTCCGTTACTTTTCGGTTTGTTCTGATAGCCTCGTTGTTATGCGACTCGCCCCGAGCCTCTTATGCCTTTTTTCTTTTGCCGGCTTGATGTTTGCGCAGAACCCGAAGCCGGTTGTCGATCATGTTGCCGCACAGAATGCGCTTTTCGAAGAACAGTACGAGTCTGATCTCAAGAATTTCCCGGAGCGCGCCACCGCGTTCGGCGACTATCGCTACAACGACAAGCTCACCGACTACTCGCTGGAGGCGATCACACAGCGCAACAAGACCAACCAGGAATTCTTGGTCCGCCTTAAGGCCATCGACACCACGGGGTTCAGCGACCAGGACCAACTGTCGCACGACCTGATGATGCGGGTCCTACAGCAGCGCATTACCGACTACAGCCTCAAAGAATACGAGATGCCGATCAACCAGCAGAACGGCATCCACACGAGCCTGGCGGACCTGCCGAACTCCATGCCGTTCACGACGGTGAAGCAGTACGAGGATTACGTCTCGCGACTGCACCAGATTCCGCGCGTGCTGAGCCAGACGGAGGAGGTGCTTAGCGCCGGCATGAAGGACAAACTCATGCCGGTTCGGTTCCTGCTGGAGAAGATTCCTGTGCAGTGCCAGGGCATCATTGATGCTAATCCGTTTTTGCTACCTACCAAGAAGTATCCGGCGGACATTTCACCGCAAGAACAGAAGCGCCTGACGCAGCAGATCACCGAAGTGGTCAACAACGAGGTTATTCCTGCGTACAAGCACTTTGCCAACTTCGTGAAGACGGAGTACGCTCCGCAGGGCAGGACCACGCTGGCGATCACGTCGTTGCCGGATGGACAGAAGCGCTACGAAAACAATATTTACGCGCGCACGACGACGCATCTCAGTGCGGATGAGATACACCAGATCGGGCTGCGCGAGATCGACCGCATCGAGGCCGAGATGACGGCAATCGCCAAGAAAGAGGGGTTCGCCGACCTGGCTTCATTCCGGGCTTCGCTGAAGACAAATCCCAAGTACATTCCGACTTCTTCGGAGCAGATCCTCGACGACTTCCGCAAGTACATCGCGCAGATGGAGCCAAAGCTGCCACAACTGTTTACGCTGCTGCCGAAGTCGCCCGTCACAGTGGAAGCCATTCCGCCTTTTCAGGCGGCGGCCGCAACACATTACGTCACCGGCACACCTGACGGCAAACGGCCTGGCCGCGTCGTTGTCGCCACTTCAAACTTTGCCGAGCGCTCACTTATCGACGATGAGGCGGTGGCGTATCACGAAGGAGTGCCTGGGCATCACATGCAGAACTCCGTGAACCAGCAGCTCACGGGGCTGCCGAAGTTTCGGTTGCATGGATTAGGCTTCAACGCCTATGGCGAGGGCTGGGCTTTGTATGCCGAGCAACTGGGCAAGGAGGTTGGTTTCTACCAGGACCCGGTCTCGGATTACGGCCGCCTGTCGTCGGAGCTGTTCCGTGCAGTGCGTCTGGTCGTGGACACAGGAATTCACTCAAAAGGTTGGACCCGGGAGCAGGTTGTGGAGTTCATGCGCGAGTCTGGCGCTGTTGACGAGCCGACGATTCAGTCGGAAACCGACCGCTACATTGCCTGGCCGGCGCAGGCCCTGAGTTACAAGCTGGGGCAGCTCAAGATCAGCGAACTGAGGCGGCGCGCACAGAAAGAGTTAGGCGCGAGCTTCGACATCAGGACGTTTCATGACGAGATTCTCGACGGAGGGTCACTACCGCTAGATATGCTGGAGGCTCGCACCGATAAGTGGATCGTCCAGCGGAAGGCCAAGTGAGTTAGCGATAGAACCCTCTCATTCCCTTTCAAATGAATTCACTCAGGGCAAATCGATAGCACCGAGCGAGCGAATCTTGGCAGGCTGGAGACTTTTCCCCGGGCTTTCATACCATCAATTTTGGGGGAACAGCAAGGAAACTGGCTCCAAGATTGGCCATAAGTCTGGTTCTGGTCCATCACAGTATTCAGGAGATCCTGCTGCGACACATGTCCCCGAAGCCGGTTTGACCAACTTCGTGTTGACAACTCACAGACCGAAAATCAATCGATAATCAATGGTTGGCTTTCCGGAGTTCCTCTGTTCTTGACGACAAGCAGCCGGTTCATGCCAAGTCCTGTTTTCGCCAAGTGACTTCCGAATAGCGCCACGACCGGCAGGAAGTGCTGGGATAGCTGGTCGGGCCAGTTCCGAGCGGGCGCCCAACTTGGAGTCTCCTCAACGCTCGTCGTACACGTATTCGTGTTGCGCGTCGCGAATAATCAGGGTCCGCTTCGGTCCCGAACCTACTACAAACTCAGAACCGGCGACACCCGGCACAATGGTGATGAACGAGATTGTGCCATCGGGGTTTTTGCGGCTGGCTACCTCGCTTTTCCACTCGCCAAAATCGAAGATCGTCGAAGCGCCGGAATTGCTGACGGTGATCTTTCCCAGTGACGCATTGGTGTAGTGCCTAGCGAGCTTTGCACTTTCGTTTGGGTCAGCCGGTATGGTGAGCAGCTTGCGCTCAGCGGCGAGAGTGGCATAGAAGCTCTTGGCATCGGCATTGAGCTGGGCGTCGGCCTCGGGGCGTCCGTCGAAGAGGACCTCAAGAAGCCTGCGGCGGAAGCGATTGCGAATCAACCAACCCGGATCACCATTGGTTAGAATGACGGCGCCGACGTTCTGCTCCGGCAGCCACATCATGTCGCTGTGATATCCGATCAGGTCCCCGCCGTGATGAACGACGGGCACACCATAGGTCGTGTCGACGATTAGGCCCATGCCGTAGTAGACGTCCTTGCCGATATAAACCTGAGGCGCGCGCCTCTCCAGCAATGGTTCCTTGGAGATATACGTCTTGCCGTCGGGAAGTTTGCCTTCCGCGAGTTCCATGGAAACATACTTCGACATGTCGCGAACGCTGCTCCACCCGCCTCCTGCAGGGCGCACCGGTATGACGGCATAGTTGACCGCCATAAGAGCCTTAGCCGGTTTTCCGTCGACATCCGGGGCATGCGCAGTCGCGTGGTTGTTGGAGAGAGCGCGCGCGAAATCGAAAGTGGTTGACTTCATCTGCAGCGGATCGAAGACGTACTCTTGCATGGCGCGATCGTAGGCGGCGCCGAATTCCATCTTCGGATAGATCACGTAGGCCCCGGTATATCCGGCAGCTGCGGCCATGAGGTTGGAGTACTGGAAGAGTTCACCAAATTTCGAGGTGGGCTGCATGGTGCCGAGGAGAGCGAGGGAATTCTCGGGCGTCATGCCCCCGTAGTTAAACAGCCACTCCAGGTCCTGGCGCGGCATGCCGGTGCAGGCGCAGATCAGATTCTTAACCAGAACGCTGCGGGTGGTTTCGGCGTCGCCGAGCTTGAAACTTGGAAGCAACGAGGTGACCGGCGTTTGCCAGATCATACGATGTTCGTGACGAGTTTGGCCAGCAGGAGAGTGGTCAGGGCCTTGGTGTTCGAGGCGATGATGAACAGCGTGTCGCCGTCTGGTTTCTCGGTTCTGCCAAGTTCCTTGGTTCCAAAGCCGCCGGCAAAAATGACTTTCCCATCCTGTAGGAGGGCCAGAGACACTCCGGGCACTCCGGCAACCTTTTTTCCCTGCTCGATGAAGCGGCCGAGTTCCGCAATTCGAGCCTCGTCGAGAGTGTTCGCCTTCTTGCCGGCGAACGACTCGCGGGTATAGCCCTTGGGCAGTAAGCGTCCAAAAATCAGGGCGTCCTGAGCACCGCGTTTTTCGGCAACCGCGTCTGCCATATCTTCAATGACGACCGTCCAACTCGAACCGGAGTAGAGGACAAGTGCGCTGACTCCGCGCTTGTCGTTGGGCGAGGTCTGGTATTCGTATGCGCGACGGCGGGTCCACCCATCCCGGTCCGGCAGATCGTTGCTGACTTTCACCGGCCACTTCGCTTCAGGCTTGTAAGCCTTCCACGCGGCCGCCAATGCTTCGTCAGGTCCGCTGGATTGGACATCGACCAGTGTGATCCAAGAATCGCCTTCGGGTGCCTCCAGGATGGTTGCTGGGCCTTTGACGCGAACAGACCAATCCTTCGGCGCGACGAAGGCATTGCCGAGAACGGTGGTCTCGGGAGTGTCCGCAGAAAGACGCTGCGATGTCTGTGAGTTCTCTGTGCTAGTGGTGGAAGGGACCGTTGAGCTCTGGCTTTGTCCGAAAAGCAGCGAAGCACAGAATACAAACTCGAGGACGATGAGCTTTCGCATAGCGCCGTTATCTAACAACATTGCTAACCGGCAGGCAAGGTATTTCTTACGTCTTTGGCCGCTTTCCGCACTTGATTAGAAGTCGCCTTCGCAGGCGTGGGGAAATGGCGATACCATGCGAGAACCCTCAGGGCCCGGATTCCTCCTGAATGAGGACGACATTGAAGTGATGCGAAGGCGGACGCTGGATCGCAGCCGTGCTTTTCGGTCTGCAAGACGCAAAGTTCCCCCGAAGTCTGCTTGCGGGAGATATGCCGCTGACAATTCGCTGAGCTTCCTCCCGACCGACGGACAAACCGGAATATAAGGTTCGCCGCTCCGTCGCTAGCGGTGCATGAGTCCCAAGAGCAAGTCCATCACCCGAGCGTCGCCACAATTCCATGACTTCCGCTGCAACCAGTCTTCTTGCACGGGCCCATGCACGCGTGCAGCAACTCGCGCTTAATGACCAGCCATGGCCAGCAGCTGTGCACAACATTGCTGCCACGTCGTCGCACAGCAATCCGCCGTCAGGACAACGGCCGTCACCCAACTCTGCGTCCAAACAAACCGCTGCAGTACGCACAACCCGCGCACCAGCCGGTGCACCGACAGCCGCCCGGATCTGGTGTGCATCCTTTTGCACAGCACCTTGCACACGGCGGTGCAGCCCGACCACGCAGTGTGAATCTCTGACCGGTTTCAACTTGCCATCCGTCGTGCACCGGCCCGTGCATACGGTTCGGCAACGCCCCGTGCATTCGCAACGACAATTGGCAACGGCTGTGCAGCCCATTGCCGCCCGTACCAGGGCCGCAGCCTGCACAACTGTGGCGCAAGTCTGCCACTTATTTTCGTCGCCGCCGGCATCGGCAGCGCCTGCATCTGGAGCGCATCCTTGCACAGCACCTTGCGCGCGGCGATGCGCGTCCGTCGTGCAGCTTGGATCTCGAACTGGTTTCAACTTGCCATCCATCTTGCACCGCTCCATGCACACGCTTCCGCAGCAACCCGCACGCTTAATGACCAGCCATGGCCAGCAGGTGTGCAAATCATTGCTGGCAAGTCGTGGCACAGGAATGCGCCGTCGGGACAACAGTCCGGCACGCGCTGTGCGTCCATCCACACCACGGTCGTACGCACAACCCGCGCGCCACTCGGCGCACTGGCTTGCGTGACTCTTGGGCGGGTGCAGTCGCGCAACGGTCGGAACATCGAACCGGATCAAGCGCACATCAGCAACACCAACTGCATCGCCGTAGCAGCACACCGCGCATCACGAGTGTCGCAGCCACTCCGTCGTTTTCCACGGAAAACGCTACCGAACAGGGGATAGTCAACTGCTAAACTATAGAATCCAGGAAGTTTACGTGAGGTCCCTCAACCGCAATACAACGCCAAACCAACCACAATCCAACTGCAATAAGTGAAAAGGCAGGATCTTAGGCAACAGGAAGAGTCTTCCCATATTGACCCGTGGGCTTCACTGTCAGCACGGAGCATAGCGTGGTTGATACTGGCGACCGGTTGCTTCTTACTGTCAGGTTAAGCGTGTGGGTAAGGAAGTCCTCCCACAGGCCAAAGTGAACCGGGCGTCGGCAGCTTTCGAACCTCCGAACCAGGAACAACAGCAGGTCGTGGTTCGGAGCAAGGTACAGAAAATGGGCGATGCCCCGCTCGGATTCGATTCTCGACTGGATCAACGTATATTGCCGCTTGGACTTCGGCGTGCGTTCGTACTCGAGCGCAAACCGGCATTCCAGTTCACCGACGCGAACCGAGATCACCGCGTCATAATCTTTCCAGTATCCAATGTTCGTGAATTCGTTCTGCGACCGGATGTCGGTCTCTGATGTCCACCTGATGAGGGTGCCAGTTCGCTTCAGCGCGAGGTGGATCTCATTCAATTCCAACGCGTGATGGGCGTGGCCATTCGACTCCCTCGCATGATCTGGGCGGCCGGAGTAATACTCCCCTCTCCCGATCAATTCGGACGCGCCAGCCTGGGAGATGGAATACACCACTCCGCGTGTGATGGCCGGGAACTCGTGCCGCACTAACAATTCATGCTTCACCAATCGCCGCACCCGGTTGCAAAATGCATCGCGCGACGACGCGCAGTAATCCAGCTTCAGGAACTCGTACAATTGATCCGAGGTGACGAAGCCGCTGTGCAGCACCTGGCGCAACAGCGGATAATCTTGTGTGGGACTGAGGGTAATCGATCCTTTCCAGTAGCGCATGTGTCGTCTCCTACTTTCCGCACGCCAGCACAAGCCGCCCGATCCACGAGCGGCCAGTCGCCGGTTCCAGCGTGAACCTACCCAACTCGGTTTGTATCCAGCCGTACGCAGGCATCAACAACATGGCTTCCTGCTGACCGCGGCACTCACTGAAGGCGATCAGCCAGCTGTCGTCAGATCGCCAGTTGGCGCCGCCGACCCGAAAGACTCCGGTCAGTTCCGGACGGACGACCACCAGAAAGAGATCCGGCGTCTGGGGAGCAGTCAGCATGCGCTTGAAAAGCAATTTGTTCTGTCCCAGCCATACGCAAGGGTCAGCACATTCGAAAACACGGTTAATCATTCTGGAGGGACGATTCGGGTCAAACCCACCTCGCCCGTTAAAGCGAGCGTAGCCGACGACCTGCGGCCGCTGGCGTATGCTGCCGGATATTTCTACACCGGTCGTGTTGTAATATGCCAAGTCGGCCAAGTGCTGTGCATGGCCGGGAACTTTTCGCAGGTGCCAGCGCCACACACTCCCGAAGCCTGTGACCGTGACCAGCATTTCTACACATCCTTAAGCCGTTTGTTCTTCTCGCGCTCAACGTACAGTTGTTCTTGCAGGTTGTTGATATGTCTGACCACGTTGGGGTCAGCGGTGCTCAGTTCAACGGCTGCGCCGGCTTCGCCATCGACACGCGTCATCACGGAGATGCCTTCGACTCGCAGAGACAGTGCAGTGAGGGTTTGTTCCTTTGTCACCAGCTGTTTCTTCGTATCGTTAAGCTGGCGCAAGTATTCGTCTCTCTCGCCGGCAACGTGATTGAGCTCCGCCTTGCATGAGTCGTGACCCGCGTCGGCTCCTCCAGTGGCAGTTCCATGTTGGGCAGCTTCGATTGCGCGGTTGCAGCGTTCGATGTGCTGGTTGTATTTCTGGATTGCTTTCTCAGCGACATCCCGCGAGTAGAGATCGTGGTTGTACAGGTCCGTCATCATCTCCGCCGTGATCCACATGGCGCGGCGGTGGTCGATCCATTGCTTGGTGTACAGCATGGCCATGATCAGCAGCGCAATCGTCGTGCCCAGGCTGTACTTGAAGTACGGGTTCCGCACGCTTGCGTCGAGGAACACCTGACGCCTTTCTTCCATCCACGTGCCGTAATCGAAATTGCTGAGATTGAACTGCTTGACCAGGAATTCGTACCAGGTGTCGCGACGTTGGTACATCGGACGCGCCGGCGGAGCCTGGCGTCGCCCTTGGGCCTGCGCCTGTCGTTGCCCACGTACCGTAACCGGAGATTGCGGCCGAAGGTTTTCAGCTCGTTGTTGAGGCCCCAGTCATGGAACAGCAGACGGGAAAGCGCATCTTCAAGATCATGCAAGGATTGGCGTTCTCCCGCGAGCCTCGCGACCTTGGTCTCAGGGTAAGTTCCCTTTGGCCCGAGTGGGAAACTGAAAAGTGACGCCGAAGAGGATCTGCCATATCGGCGCTCAGTACCAGTGCGATACACCGAATACTGGGGTTCGACGAAGAAGTTCATCGCGGTGCCGGTTGGTAGAGTCCACACTTTGCCGGCACGCTTCTCGACAGACGTGCATGGACTGTTCACTGAACTCCGGGTGGAAATCCGCGACACATGTGCAAGCAGGTGTCGCACTCGAAGAGGACATCCCCTATGCCGTGACGCGGCACGAGTGACGCCGCTGTTGAGATGACAATGGTCTACATAAGTAATTATTTTTGTGTTAGATAGAGATTATGTTCTCTCGAATATGATATGTCAATATGGTTCCATTATAGAACTATATTGACAAGGCGACGTATTGCTGCTGATATTAGGGACATGCGATCCCGCATTGATGAGCTATTGCCCATTGCCGAAGAAAACGAGGGTTTCGTGACAGCGGCGCAGGCCCGCAGCCTTGGCATCAAGGATTCAGTCCTGGCGCGTCTCACCCAGCGGGGAAAGCTTCAACGGGTGGCGCGCGGAGTGTATCGAATTCCTTACTTCCCGTCGGATCGCTTGGGGCAATATCGCGAAGCGATCCTGTGGGCGCGTGCTGACAGTGGGCCGGAAAAAATAGCCTTATCCCATGAGACCGCGTTGGCGGTTTATGGCATTTCTGATGCGAATCCGCCACGCGTACAGATCACAGTGCCGAAAAGTGCCCGCCTCCGCCGCCGCCTACCCAAGTGGGTGGAGATTCATCGTGCTGATCTGCGAGCATCGGAAATCGTCACTCGCGAAGGGCTTCCCGTAACCACGATCGAAAAAACAATTTCCCAACTTGTTGAAGAAACCGGCCGTGTCGGATTGGCGCGAGGCGCTCTGAAAGATGCACGTAAGCAGGGCTACATTAGCGCCGAGAAAGCCTTAGCACTCACTCGCCGTCTCAATCGATACGCACACGCGAAAGGGACACAAGAGGCGAAAGTGGGGAAAGTTTAACTCATGACTCCGAAGCCGGTAGAGCGGTTGGAGAAAACTCTTGCGCGTGTGGCTCGCGACCAGGGTCTCGATCAGGAAAGGCTTCGCCGTTGGGTCTCGTTTCTCGCACTTTGCGCCGTTCTGGAGTGCGCCGTCGAGAAAGGTGTCATCGATATCTACTACCTGAAAGGCGGAGTTGCCATGGAACTGCGCTTCGCGCGGGCGGCGCGCACCACCAAGGATTTCGATCTTGGTCTTAGAGGCAACCGCGCGGAACGTATTCGGCGGCTTTCGGAAGTATTGCAGCTCCGCTTTGACGGGTTCACCTTCCGCTTGAAACCGGAACAACACGAGATGGAACTGGCAGACACCGTCCGGGTCGAAGTTGCCGTGGAATACAAAACACGGGCATGGCAGACCATTGAAGTGGATCTCGGTCCGGGCGAAGCACGTGACGTAGACCTGGTGAGGCCCGCCATTGAAGGTGTGGCGGAAATGGGCCTGCCCATCACCAACCAAGTACGTTGTCTTGGGATCAATGAGCAAGTGGCGCAGAAGCTTCATGCCTGTACCGGACCTCAAAGGCAGGATCGCGCACGCGACATACTCGATATCCTCGTCGTCGAGATGCTTGGTCAATTGGACCGTGTGCGCGCACGCGCGGCGGCGGAACGAACTTTCGCGGAGAGAAAGACCCATGCGTTTCCACCGGAGACGATCATTCCTCCGGAGTGGAATGTAGAACTTGAAACGCTGGCCGCTGAGTTGGGATACCGCACGACGAAAGCGGCAGAAATTCAAAAAGAGTTTACGAATTTAGTTGCCGCAATTGCCAGCGCCTGAAAACACCTAATTGGTCACTCCCGATTGGTACGAGGCCAATCAATCCGCCAGCATCCCGCCGATGTTGTGATCCAGAACAATCGCTTCTTAAGGGTTCCACGAGCGTGATGGTAGAGAACGGCCGCACGTTGATAAAAACCCCGCGTATGCCGTGAATCCGGAAAGTGAAAGAGCTAAGAATCGAGATGTCTTGACCTGGGATCTCGTCAATTCGAGATTCGCACGTCTGAAATGCCATCGGGCGCGGACTGCCTTCCAAGAAGAACACAAGGCGAACAAAACTTACCGGCAGTTTTACCGGCAATCGGCCTTTCCTGCAATGACTTTCAGTAACTTACAGCGCCTGGAGGCACCTCTAAGTACTTGCAATCACTGTTAATTTTGGCCCTGAAAAGGCTGCGCTCTACCGTTTACCGCTCATTTCATTGCGTCGAAGTTTCATCGGGGCGCTCCGTGTGAAATGTCTTGTTGTCCGCTCGTTGGCCGTCGGCGCACGATCCTTCCGCCGCCCCAGCTTCTCTAATGGGCTGAGACAACCGGCACGACCTCGGGACCGTACGCCAATGCTTCCAGTGGGCACTACGAAGGCCGGACGGATTGCAGAAAGCCCGCCAGCTTTGCCGTTGCCTTGTACTGTGGAATCGGCTCCAGTTCCTTGAACGAGCTCGACCAGTTTCTCTCTGGCCAACGGTGGCACGTACATGACTCGTCCGTCGGTGAGTGAGTACATCACCTGATCGCCGAAGGTCGTTGCACTTTCAATCCATCCGCATAGGCCAATGTGGCCGTCACCGGTACGTTGGCTTCAAACACGACTCGTTCTTTCATAGTTCACCTCCTGAGTATCTGGTAGGTTGTTGGTTGGGAACACGCCTCCGGCTGCGCCATCGGCAGTGACCGGTGGTGGTAAGAGAGTTGGAGATCGGGAAAACAGGCCGGCAAGCCGAGCACTCAACAGGCTCACGCGAGCCGCGCGGACTCGGTTTCAGGCGGGCGAACCGAGGCTTGGGAAGCCAATAATCAGCGACCGAAACGACGCAGATCAATTCGATCCGGCACGCGTCGAAAAACAGCCGGGAGGGAGCGTATATAGTCTCGAACCAAACTCAACGCTCAGAGAGGTTTGCAGCCCGGCTCGAAACTAATTCGAACGCCTATGGAGAGGCAACGGAAAGTCAAAGCCTTGGCGTTGACTCCGTCGAACCGCCTAGTGTCCGAATTGACAGGGCGCCGAATTGTGGGAAGCACTAGTTCGCCATCGACACAACACACGAATACTCGTACAACCCAATAAACTAGTGCCCACACGGCGTCATGCATTCGTTGACCCACAACAGATTGAACGACCAACTGCATGACTTCACCCTCGGGAAAATTGCCCCAGTCCATGGAAGTCCTCCGTCTGTTGCAGAGCGCCAACGGCACCGCTGCCAACGGCCGAGAGAGCGAGTCCACAATCCTTCGATCGGTCTGGTTGAGCCGCAGAATCATCGGTTACAAGCGCGTTTAGAGACCTAACGGTTACGATGAGTAATCGGCCGCAGAAGCCGATTTGCTGGTGAATTGCGCGCCGCTCGGGAGGAATCCCAGCAATTGGCGGGACATACTTTCCAGATAAACACTTTGGGCTAAGTCGAACGTGTCCGGCCTGACACAACGTGTCCTTGATGACACGAGTCGGAACCGTGAATTGGCGGCAACTCCTTTGTTTTCAATCGTCAATTTGTGGTCTTAGTCGTGCACTCTCTCCAGTCGCAAGGCGTTCAGGAGGGTCACGAGATGCGGACTTCGATCACCAAGCAGCAAGACAAGGCGATGGCGAGGCTGGCGCTGGCCTGCCTGCTGGCCCTTAGTTTCCCGGCTTATGCGCAGATTCCCGACAAACGGCTGTTGCTGGTGAGCCTGCCCGACCGTCAACTGGCGCTGATCGAGAACGGCCAAGTGAACAAAGTGTACCCAGTGGCGGTGGGCAAGGATTCGACGCCCAGCCCAACCGGGTCGTTTCGCATCGTCGTGCGGGTTACGGCACCGACTTACTACCACGAAGCGAAGGTAGTCGTACCCGGTCCGAAGAACCCGCTCGGCACCCGCTGGATGGGCTTGGGCTACAAGGGCTATGGCATCCACGGGACGAACGCCCCAAACTCGATTGGCAAGGCGGCTTCGCACGGGTGCATCCGCATGGCGAAGAAGGACCTGGAAGAGTTGTTCGGGATGGTGAAGGTGGGCGACGAGATCGAGATCCGGGGTGACCGCGACGAGCAGATGACCTCGATCTTCGGTGTGGGCGCGAAGAGTGACAGTACGGTGGCGAGCGGCACGGCGATGGCCACGGGCGTAGCGGGTGGGAATTAGGAGGTGGGTTGTGCAAGGCGCAGCAACAGCATTGATGTCCGCAGGGGGACTGCTTCTGTCTTTCGCGTGCGCAGTGCTCTTGGAGGAACTGTTCATCGGCGGGTTGTTCCGGCTGTTTTTCGCTCCGCGGCCGGTAGCCGGACAGAAACGCGGTTCGGGGCGGGAAAGATAAAGGAGAACGACGATGTTGGCATTCAAGTACTTGCTGTTGGCACTCGGTGGTGGGCTGTTCGCCGCAGGAATTGGCCTCGCAGCCTATAACGTCTGGTTGCTCGCCCAGTATCGGAAGGTGTTGAGGTCTGGTCTTGAAGCCACGCCGCCGCCGTTGGTTCGCTGGCGTATGACAGTAATGCTCTGCGCGCTGGCGTGGGCCCCGACTTTGATCGCGCTGAGCTTCGTGGTAGTGCCCAGCGGAACGGCAGGTGTACGCATCAGCCAGACTCGCGGTACTGAACCAGGGACTCTGTATCCCGGAACCCATTACGTTATACCGCTGGTGGAGCGCGTTGAACTCTTCGACATGCGCGACAAGCTCTACACGACGGGACTGACTGCGGACACCAAGAAGTCCGACAGTGGGACAAAGCCTGAGATACTCAACGTCCAGTCGAAGGAGGGCCTGAGCATCGGATTGGCGATCACGGTCCGCTACCGGCTGGATTCAAACCGCCTGGACTATGTCCAGTCCCATCTGCCGCAGCCCGTGGACGCTGAGATCGTGCCGCCGACGGTTGCGAGTGCCTGGCGAGAGCTCGCACCCGCCTACACGGTTCGGGAAATCTTCAGTACGCGCCGTGAGGAGATTCGACAGAAAGCCGCCGAAGTCATTACAAAGAAACTCGGCAACGACGGCGTCGTCGTAAAGGAAGTCATGCTGCGCGACATTCAGCTGCCCCCTGAATACGCCAAGGGCCTGGAACAGCTGTTATTGAAAGAGCAGCAGGACGACCAGCTCAACATCCAGACTGACATTCAGCAGAAGCAAGTTCGGATCGCCGAGCTTGAAGCAGAGGCCGAAAAGGTTCAAAAGGTCAAGGCAGCCGAAGGTGACGCTCAGGCGAAGGTGGTGGGCGCTAAAGGTGAGGCGGATGCCATGCAGTACACGCTGCCGCTGAAAGAAAAGCAGATCGAGCAATCGAAGCTTGAGGCTGAAGCCCGAAAAGAAGCAACCATTAAGAACGCTGAAGCCGCCGCGCAAGCCAAGGTCATCGACAGCAAAGCCGAACTGGAACGCCGCAACCTGTTGGCTGACGCTGAAGCCAACCGGATTCGCGTAACTGCTGCGGCTGATGCAGAACGCATGCGCGGCGAGGCCGCCGTCCTCCGCCAGACTCCGCTTTTAATCAATAAGATCATTGCGGAAAAGCTGTCGGACAAGATCCAGGTCATGATGGTACCCGCTGACGGCAAGTACTTCTTCGCCAGCGACGTCTTTCGCGGATTTGGGGCGAAACCTGTTGTGCCGGAGATGGCAGATTCGGAGAATCCGGCGCCGGGACAATCGCGTTGATGGTTCAAACGCCACCAGCATCGAGACAGGAGTCCTGTGCTGGTGGCTTGTTCGATCGCGATTTCGTGTATGCCTGCGGGAAACGGGGACATAAGATGAAACCAGCGGGATATAATTCGCCCCAGCGCATGACACAGAAAGACCGGTTGGCATTCTTCCTACTAGCGCTCTTGTTTGCCACACCCGTTTGGGCCACCAATTCTTGGGACACCCCGTCGGCCGAGTTGGCAAAGCAGATTGCGGCGGTCACCGGCCCGGGCACCGTCTCGCTTGCCATAGGGAACCGCTCTTCGATCCCTGTCGATGACATACCCACCATTCGCAAGGGGTTAGAACGCGAACTCCGCTCTGCCGGCGTGGTGGTGCAGACGCGGTCGTCGAATACCGAGATACGTCTGACGTTCTCGCAGAACGCAAAGGGATGGCTCTGGGTTGCCGAGATACAGGAAGGCGCTGAACACAAGGTTGTGATTGTCGAGGTTCCCGCAATCGCCAAGGGGACGCGCTCGGTGCCAGGGCAGCAAATGGCACTCCAGAGAACTGTTCTCCTGCGTCAGGGTAATCCGATTCTCGACGTGGCATTCATAGAACTTTCCGGACAACGGCACATGGTGGTCCTTGAGCCGGAGCAGATCAAGCTCTACGTACCGGACGCCTCGGGATGGCAGATGAAGCAATCATTTGAAATTGTCCATACCAAGCCGTTTCCACGCGACGTTCGGGGGCGCATCGGGCCGGGCAGTGACCGTGCCTTTACCGCTCACCTTCCCGGCGTTGCGTGTGCTGCCACGAAGCCACTCGAGACAACCCCAGTCGCAGTGTCATGCGTTGACAGTGATGATCCGTGGCCGCTCGTCACCCATAAGGCCTTCTTTAACTCGGCGCGGAACTATTTCACCGGCGTGCTCTCGCCGGGTGTCGTAGCGAATCTGCCGCAGTTCTACTCTGCTGCTGAGCTGGACCAGAACGGTACTGCGGCGTTGCTGCTAGTGGATCTGGCCGGCCAAGTTCATCTCTTCGAGAGCGGGACGTACCGTAATGTCATCGGCGCACGTGATTGGGGAAGCGACATGGCGATTACGAGCTCGGAATGCGGCGCGGGGACACAAGTCCTGGCTTCGGCGGCAGGTTGGCCAGGGGCTGACAGCCTTAGAGCGTATGAGCTAAAAGGCCACGAACTGGCGCCGGTGACTCCAGCTTTGACCTTTGAGGGTGCTATCACGGCGTTGTGGCAATCGAACGATCAGGTTTCGGCCACCGTCGTGGTGCAGAATCCGCAGGAATCGCAATATGAGGCTTATCGTGTCACGATCAGCTGTAATCGCTAGCCTGCTGCTCGCGCTTGTAGTCACCACAGCGGCGCGCAACCGCCCCCACTACGGCGGGACATTGCGCGTAGCTTGCGCGGCTGATCCCGTCAAGTCCCCGAACAGCCCGGCGCGAAAGCTGATGTTCGACACACTCACTCAAGTGGACGCAAACGGGCAGTTGCGTCCCGGATTGGCAACTTCCTGGGAGTCCCAGAACGCAAATCATCACTGGCAATTCCGGCTGCGAAGCGGAGTCCGCCTCCACGGCGGCTCGCTTCTGACTTCTGAGGGTGTGGCTAAATCACTGGCCGAGTCCTGCGGGAAATGCGGCTGGCGGGTCCGACCGCAGGGAGATTCCGTCATGGTCACTAGCGACGCCCCTCTCCCGGGTCTTCCGGCGATCCTGGCCCGCACTCGCTATGCGATTACATTCGACACGCCCGACGGGGCGATGCAGGGCACCGGGCCGTTCAAGCTCAGCACTGTGTCGAATGGAATTGCCTTCCTGACGGCGAATGACGATTACTGGCAAGGACGGCCTTTCGTTAATGCCGTTGAAGTGCACGGTAACCGCTCCCTGCGCCAGCAATGGATGGAATTCAGCGCGGGCAAACTCGACGTTGTGGAGGTTCCTCCCGACCTTCTTCGCGACGCACAGCAAGACCGCATCCCCATGATTGTCTCGGCTCGCCCGACGGAACTCGTAGCGTTGACTATCTCCGACACCCAGCTCAACAACGAACACCTACGCGAATCCCTGGCTTTGGTGCTAGATCGAGCTTCGCTGTTTACCGTGATCTTCCAGAAGCAGGGCGAAATCACTGCGAGCCTTTTGCCTAGCGCGTTGAGCGGGTACGAGTTTCTCTTCCTTACTGCTGCGGATCCAGCGCGCTCGCGCGAGCTGCGCGGCGGTCAAACTCCGCCGCCACTGCGCTTGGCTGTGGACCCTTCCGATCGCGGCCTTCAGCTCACGGCGGACCGGCTGGCGCTCAACTTGCGGGATGCGGGCTGGAACGTCAAGGTAGTGCCCCAGACGACGAATGCCAATGCGGAACTCTCGCTACGACGCATACACCTTGAAGCAGCCGATGCCGCATCTGCCTTGCGGGAGATGCTGGAGCCATTCGGCGCTGGTCCAGTCGAAGACACGAGTGATCCATCCGTCTTGTATCGAGCCGAGCACACCTTCCTCCAGTCGAACACCATGATTCCCTTGCTTTACCTTCCGAAGGCTTATGGGGTCAGCGGCCGCGTGCATGATCTTTCGCTAGCTCCTGACGGCACTCCACGCTACGCTGGCGCATCCTTGGAGGATGGCCAATGAGCCTGCGACAGAAGTTGATGCTGATCTTCGCGATTACCATCGTGCTCGCCGTGGTGGCGGTGGCATGGACGATTTCGCGACGGGCGGAGCGGGCGTTCCAAGCAGCGGACCAGCAGCGGACATCGGCGGTGGTGGCGCAGTTCAGGCGGGAGTTTGAGCGAAGTGCTGATGATGTTTCGGCGCGCATCCAGCGGGTGGCGGCGAGCGAACGAATGTCGCGACTGGCGCTGGAGTTTGGGCGGACGGCAGACGCGTCGCCGTACTTGATGGAAGCGGAGGCGCTGGCCAAGGACTACGAACTGGATTACCTGGAAATAATCGCGGCGGATGGAAGCATCTTGTCGTCGGCCCAGTGGCCGGCTCGATTCGGATATAAGGAAAGCTTACCCGCTGCCGGCCAGCCGACATTCCTCAAGAAGGAAGACGTGGCGGAGGGGCCGCCGCAGATCGGGATTTTCGCTTACCGGACGGTGCCGGGGGTCGAACCAGCAGTTTACGTTTTCGGCGGTAAGAGGCTGGACCGGAGTTTCCTGGCGAACCTGTACTCGTCAAGCGATACGGAGGTCTTTCTATACCCGGTGCTGGGTGCGAGCTTCGATGCTAATGAGTTGATCGGAGCCGACAGCTCGGTCGGCGCGGCCGATAGGTTCAAGAGCATCGTGGAGCAGGCAAGGAATTCGGACCAAGAGGCCAGGGCCGTGATTGCGGTGGGCGACCAGCCGCAAGAGCGAGTGGATGCGACGGCGATTCCGCTGCCGACGCCGGATCGCGAGGTGCTGGCGGTGCTCATCATCGCCAACTCGCAGCGCGGACTGGTCGAGTTGCAGCACCAGATCCGTTCCATTGCCTACGTGGTGGCGGGTGTGGGAATTCTGGTCGCGATTGTGGCGAGTTTCTGGATCTCTCTGCGGGTGTCGCGACCCATCGAACAGCTGGCGACGGCGGCGAGCGAGGTAGCGGCGGGCAACTGGGACACCAGGGTGGAGCTCGCTTCGCGCGACGAGGTGGGAGCCCTGGCGGAGAGCTTCAATCACATGACCGAGCAGCTTTCAGACCAGCGGGAACGGCTGGTGCAAAGTGAACGTGTGGCGGCGTGGCGCGAACTGGCGAGGAGGCTGGCACACGAACTGAAGAACCCGCTCTTCCCGCTGCAATTGACGGTGGAGAATCTGGTGCGGGCGCGGAGCCTGCCTCCGCTGGAATTCGATGAGGTGTTCAGCGAGAGCACGCGTACGCTGTCGGCGGAGATCGGGAACCTGAAGGCCGTGATTGCGCGGTTCAGCGACTTCTCGAAGATGCCTAAGCCTCAACTGGAGTTCGTGGACGTGACTGGTGTGGTGGAGCGAGTCGCGACTTTCTATGCGCCGGTGCTGAAGGAGCGGCAGCCGGCGATTGGGCTCAAGTGTAGAAAAGGCGATGCCCCGCTGATGGTATCGGCCGATCCGGAACTGCTCCATCGCGCGCTGTCGAACCTGGTGCTGAACGCGATGGACGCGATGCCCAGCGGCGGAGAGTTGACGTTGGGGTTGGAGCCTAGGGATGATTTCGCCGTGATTACGGTGGCAGACAGCGGTGAGGGGATGACTCGCGAGGAGTGCGAACGGTTGTTTACGCCGTACTACACGACGAAACAACATGGCACCGGACTGGGTCTGGCGATTGTACAGTCGATTGTCAGCGATCATAAGGGGACGATTAAGGTGGAAAGTGCGCCGGGACGAGGGACGACTTTTGTAATCGAGCTGCCAACGTCACAAGCGTAGGAAACGAAAACAAAGTGAATAGTAAAGCGGACATCCTGATCGTCGATGACGAAGCAAATACGCTGGCGTCGCTGGCGCGGGCGTTTCAGTTGGCGGGCCACGCGGCTACAGTGTGCGACAACGCAGCGCGGGCGCTGGAACTGGCCAGGGAAAGGAATTTCGACCTGATCCTGTCGGACGTGGTAATGCCGAAGACGGACGGACTGGCACTGCTCGAGAACTTGCGAACCGCTGGAGTGACGACGCCGGTGGTGATGATGTCGGGACAGGCACACATCGAGATGGCGGTGCGGGCCACGCGGTTGGGTGCGCTGGATTTTATGGAGAAGCCGATTTCCACCGAGAAACTGCTGCTCACGGTGGAGAACGCGTTGAAGTTACGACGACTGGAAGCTGAGAACCGCGAACTCAGAAGGCGGGTAGGGAAGCACCAGATTGTGTGGAATTGCGAGAAGATGCGCACGGTCATGGCGCAACTGGAGCGCATTGCGGCTAGCGAGACGCGGGTCTGCGTTTATGGCGAGACAGGGACGGGCAAGGAACTGGCGGCACGAACTATCCATGAGAAAAGCTCGCGGGCGCAGGGCCCGTTCATCACCTTGAATTGCGCTGCGGTACCGCCAGAGCTGATTGAATCAGAGCTGTTTGGGCACGAAAAAGGCTCGTTCACGGGTGCGCTACAACGACAAATAGGGAAGTTCGAGCAGGCGAACCGGGGGACACTGTTTCTGGACGAGATCGGCGACATGCCGCTGACCATGCAGGCGAAGCTGCTGCGGGTGCTGGAAGAAGGCGAAATCGAGCGCATTGGCGCTGGGAAATCGATAGCGATCGACGTGCGAGTTGTGGTCGCCACGCATCACGATCTGGCGACGCTGGTTCGCGAAGGGAAGTTTCGCGAGGACCTGTATCACCGCGTGGTCGTATTTCCTATTACATTGCCGCCGTTGCGAGCGAGGTCGGAGGACATCCCCGCGCTGGTGGAACATTTTGCTCAGCAGATTTGCGGCGTCAACGGATGGAAGGCAGTTCCCTTTCGAGCGGATGCCATTGATGCGCTGAAGAAGTACCGATGGCCCGGCAACATCCGAGAGCTGCGCAACATGGTGGAGAGGCTACTCCTTCTGACAACGTCGGATGAGGTGGACTGCTCGACGGTCGCAGTGGCGCTGCCGGCGGACAGCGCCACTGCGAAGGCGAACGCGGCGGAGGAACCGACGGGCAGCCTGTCCACGCAAGTCGCAAGGTTTGAACGGGCCACCATCTTGGCAGAACTGGAGAGGAACGGCCATCACATCACCAATACGGCGAAGGCCCTGGGACTTGAGAGAAGCCACCTGTATAAGAAATGCGAGCAACTGGGCGTCGACCTGCGCGCAAGGCGCTGAACCTCGCGGCACTTTGCATCTCAAACGTCGCAGAGAGATCAGCGGATCCCCCCGCTCCGCGATCCGCAGAGAGAAGGGCGTTTCTCGTTCCTAATCCGGCCAGATCTCCCCGAAGACTTCTGGCCCGCGTGGCGGGGGAGTCTCTCTGGCTGTATGACTTTCCTTCGACTGTCACCCGGGCCAACCGTATAAAGCTGACCGGAGCATCCCCACCAGGATTGGTTACGACTTAGCCTGTTCGCGCCGACTATCTGCTTGGCCGTAATTCTAGGCGCCCGAAGCTCTACAACTTCGCATACTCCGTCTTGGCTTGGGTGAGGATAGGAACATCAGGGTCGGCGTCCTTCCACAGGTTGAGGAACTGCTCATACTCAGCGTGCGCCTTGGCAGTGTCGCCTTGAAGAACATAGGCTCGCGCCAGTCCCAGTTGCGCCAAGGCCGTAACCGTATTGGGTCCGATGAAACCGGGATGTTCCACGATCTTGCGAAACTCAGCAGCCGCTTCTGTACCACGATGGAGGAGAAGGTACGCTTGGCCGCGAGTGTACACAGGCCGCAACGTTAAGCCGTCGTCCATCTCGCCATTGGCGTTTCCGAGTTCGACCGGCGTCGCTTTCTGCAACGCCTCGATAGCGCCTGCCGCGTCACCTTTCTGATTGTCGATGTTGGCACGAATGGCAGGAATCCACGATAGATTCGCCAATGTATGGAAGGGATACCTGCGAGCAAGTTCGTCGGCCAGCGCCTGTGCCTGAGGGATACCGCGGGATTGGCCATACGCTATACCGGCGCCTGCCAGCACGACCCTGGTTCTAGCCAAGTTCAGGCTCTTGGCCGCCAATTGTTGTGCCTCTTGCGAGTTTCCCACGTCGGATTCGTGCAACGCGGCAGCAGACAGGTGTGCGGCGGCGGATTCAACCAGGCCGTGACTCAGACACGCTTCCACCGCTTGTTGGCGAAGCTGCCTTGCCTGCCTAAACCGACCGTAATATGCCGCGGTATCAGCGCGCATGGCCAACAACTGACGCTCGATCCCCGGGTTGCCAGAGGCTGACTTCGCAATCTCTTCCATCTGCTGCGAATCGTGCCGGAAGAACGCGAGACTGTAATACAGCGGCAGCAGAGCCTGGCGACTGAGATGGCGCGACTCGCCCTCGGCCAGCAATTTCTCGGCTTGGTCCAACTGTCCAAGGTTGATGAGGTCGCTCGCCATGTTCGTGAGGGACATAACGGAGGGGCTCCTGCGATCGAATTCCTGGTCTTCGAGCAGAGCCTTTTCGTACTGCCCGGAAAATCTATAAATTATCCCTGTTAGGTTGTATGGATAGGCCGCCTGTGGGTACAGATTCTTGATGAGTTTGTAGACCTCCAGCCCTTTATACAGGTCTCCATTCGCCAGCAGGTAGTAGGCCGCTTCGATCCGGAGTCCCTCAGCTTCCGTACTCCTTGACCTCAAGGCGAAAGCTTGGCGTGTGTTCTCCTCCATCAGTCCTGTCTGATCCAAATTTCCATAGACTGCAGCGAGCCGCAGATAAGCCATGGAGAAGTCCGGATCCAACGCGATCGCTCGCTTCAAAGGAACGATTGCAGACTGGCTGTCGAACTGTGCCATTTGCCGCCCACCGATGGTGTAGGCCTGCAACGCTTCGAGGGAAGGCGTCGTTGCCTGTTCGAGAGGAACATCGAACTTCTGGATACTGCCCAGCGACTCCCCCAGCTTGCGTCGCAGAGTAGTGGCTTGCTGGCTCAAGGCGCGAATGACGTCTTCTTTGCGTGCGACCTGAGTCTGCTGCTGTGCCAGAAGATCTCCGGTGGAGCAATTCACCGCCCTCAGACCAAGGACGTATTGCGTTCCCAGGCTCGCAATCGATCCGGCGATGAATGCCTTGCCCTGATTGCGCTGGCACACCTGCCGTGCCAGATCGTCGTTTAGCGGGTCCTGGACGTTATGTCCCATGTGCTGCAGGGTCGCATTGACGTTGCTGGCCGGCAGGAAGTTGAAAAACGGCGACTGGCTCATCGCAACCAGCAGCTTCCGATGCACCGTTCGTCGACATTGATGTGGTCGATGTCTTCATGATGAACGGCGAAGGAGAGGCAGAGCTTCGTGAGCTCAAGTCGCAACTAAGCACCGGGCCGTCCTTGCGTTTCATCACGCCTTACGATGCCGGAGTATTCATGTATACGAAGCAGATCGGATCGACACCGGTGGTCTCGCCGATCCAAGCATATCTCGATCTTTACGCGCGCGGCGGACGTGACCTCAAGCAGGCCGAATACTTGCTGGACAACTTGATTCAGGCGAAATGGAGAACCGCATGATTCCAGAGCCACAGAAAACCTACGTACTGGAACTCCTGCAGGCGCTGGGGCCCGCCGCCGACGAGTTTGTAGTTGCCGGCGCGCAGGCTATGAAGTTCATGGTGGATCGCGCGCGCGCGACCAAGGATATTGATTTCGTGCTCGACGTTGTGAGGCTACGTGGCGAGCCGCTATCCTTGAGCGCCCAACTGGAGAAGCTTGAATATACGGTGGCCGAGCGCTCGCGTAATTTCCAGCTTGAAAAGCCGATTTCCAAGAGCCGCGAAACCATGCGGATTGAATTCATGGCACCCGAGGAGTTAAGACGCGGCGAGACCGACCGCCGCGTGGATGTCCAGAAAGGTGTCCATGCGCGCGCGTGTGCCGGCGGCGCCATCAGCCCCTCGTCTAATCGAACGTCGCTGCCCCCCTGTCCCTAACCCGATCTCGAGACAAAGATCTGAAATACGCTCCCTTGCATAGGCATGCATCGGCGAACTTCGTTAACCAGACTCGAGCCGATCGCCGAACTGCCTGAGCGTCGAGGCTCGACTGGGGAAATGAGATCCGCCATCGGCTGCACCGAATCGTCGTTAGCGACAGTCTTCAGAGAAATGAACCTCGGAGCAAAGAATTACGAAAGAAGTATAATTCCCGTTCGTTCAGGCATTTCGAGGTTTTCGAGAGGTACAAGATCTGCGTCAGGATCGTCAGGACGAGTTGAGGGAGCGGGTTGTCCGCGCGGCGGAAGCTGCCCTGGCTCACCATCAATACGTCAGCGCGATCGACGTCCTGACTGGAGCCAGACTCCTGACACTCACGCATGTCGAATCCTGGAGGAAAGGGCGCATTGACTTCCTGGAGCGGGTGATCCAGGCAAATCTCAAGAAGATCTCGCGATCGATGGCGATGTTCCGTCAGTGGGCACTGGCGAATGGTCTCAAGCCCAGCGAAACCCGCTACGTGCGCCGCGGGCGTACGGGGACTTTGGACCTCCAATTCAGCAAGAGCGGAAATCTCGCCATCGAGAAGAGCTATCGCACTCACTATGTTTCACCCGCTCTGTCCGAGCGCAAACAGCAGAAGATCACAGAAAAGCTGAGCCGCCCCTCCCAGCCCGTGGTATTCAACATTCTGCGCGACTCCGAGTGCTCGGAATGCGGCACCGACCTCGCGCCGGGCTGCTTCCTTTTTATGGAGGCGGGGCAACCACTGTGCCTGCCGTGCGCGCACCTGGACGCCCTCGAGTACCTGCCGGCCGGCGACGCCGCCTTGACGCGGCGTGCCGCAAAGTATAGTGAACGCACCGCGGTGGTGGTGCGTTTCAGCCGGTCGCGTGGGCGTTATGAGCGGCAGGGCATCCTGGTGGAGAACTCCGCATTAGAAAGAGCGGAACAAGAGTGCTCGCTGGACGCCGATGAACGGGCGAAAACCAGGGCCATTGGCGCCTTGCGGCGTAAAGAGCAAGACTGCGCATTGATCGCCCGGATGACCGAGCAGATAGGCATCCTGTTTCCCCGCTGTCCGCCCAAAGAGGCGGCGGCCATTGCCGCGCACACCGCCGCACGAGGCAGCGGCCGGGTCGGCCGGACTGCGGCGGGCCGAAACCTCGAAGAACGGGCTCTCGCGGCTGCTGTGACGGCGGCAGTGCGCCATGAACATACCAAGTACGATGCGCTACTGGCGGCCGGTGTGGAGCGCGATCTCGCTCGACAACAGGTCGCCGATCAGGTGCAGTTGATTCTGGCGGCCTGGAGGGAATAAAGCGAATCACGGGGCCACGTCACGCTTTTGTCCGGCTCGCCCAGCGCTCGCGAGCCTGATCGAGAAACGACGGCTTCCTGTTCAGTCTCTCGCCTCGAACCATCCTCTCGAAGCCCGGCATGAAACCAGACTTGCGATGATGTTCCCGACGGATTTCGGCGACGAGCGCCTGCCATTGCTCATCCAGCCCCGCGCTGTGGTAACACTTCTGTGCTTTCTCCAGGTTCGACAGAGCCGCATCGTAGTATTTACTCTTGCCCGCACCGACGATGCGCATACACAAAGCGCGGAAGACTCTCGCCGCGACGCCGGGATGGGTCCTGGAGAGGCGCTCAGCCGCGGGCTCGGTAGCGTAATGGCTTAGATTCTCAAGTTGTGTATCGCTGGCGCGGTCCAATCGCTCAGCCAGACGCGTGATCTCCTTTGCGCTGAGCCATAATTCCATGAGCGAAGCCAGATCTCCTTGCTCCGCAACCGCCATCGCTTTTTCGTGCCACGCTGCCCGCTCGCTTTCGGGACATAGCGAACGAGCTCCGCGTAGGTAATCTTGCTGGGGTGCGCCTGGAACTGGGCCCAGGCCGAGTCAAGCGCCTCGCCCCCGCGGCCGAGCTTCACCAGCAAAGCGCGCCTCATCGCACCCAGCTTGTAGCTGGCGCCGCCGCCGAAGGCGTTCCGCTTTTCGATCGCGAGCCCGCGTTCCACCCAGGCAAGGGCATCGTTCGGTTTACGCCTGGCCTGGAACATCGCGGCGATGGCCTCGCAATCGGCCTGCGTGAGTTCGGTCTGCGCGGTCAGACCAATGTACTTCCGAACATTGCGTTGCTGCGAATATACGGCCTTCAGCATCCGAGCCCAGCGGTCGCGGGCGTAGTTGGGATTCGGTTCCGCCAGGCGTTTCCGCTGGCTGAGCGCGGCGCACTCCTCGTCGAAGTGGGCCCGCACGTCCCGCTCGAAAACCGCTAGTCCTGACGGGTCCAGGACTTTTACCGCCGCAAGCTCCAAATCGTTGCAGAAACCGTAGGGGTCGTCGTCCATCCATCGCAGCAGGAGCCTTGCTGTTTCGTCGCGGTCCGCGCCGGCCACTTGCCGCGCCCTGATCCAGCCGCAGAAAACGCTGCCGGCGAACAACCCGAAGTCGCCATCCGAGTCGTCGATCTCCTCTGCCTTCGCGTGGCAGCCGGCGAGGAAGGTCTCATACAGCGTGACGACCCGCGCGGGGTCGGTGGCCATCAGTTCTGCAATCTCCGCCTCCGCGCACCGAAGATCGCTGACGAAAGAAAATCCACCGTGATAAGGGATGAAGCGGCCTGGCTGGAAGGCGTTCTCGATGATGCGGTCCATTGGGTCCCGGCGCATTGCTAAGCCCTCACTGACAAACACATCGTGAACCTGGCCCAGCCGCTTCGAAGTACAATTCTTCGGCGGGCCATGGAGAAATCCTAACCGACCAGCAAGGCCAGCACTTGGCCTGCATTTACTATTACGGCAAAATCCACGGGTACCCACCGTCAGAGGCCGAGATGCGGTCGTACTTTCGCGCATCTCCGCCTGCCGTGCACCAGATGGTTTCGACGCTCGAAACTCGCCGCCTCATTGAGCGAACACCGGGTCAGGATCGCTCCCTCCGTCTGCTGATTCCGCGAGAGGAACTGCCGGATTTGGTCTAGCTTGACCAGCGCGAACTCGAACCACTGTTTACGTAGAGAAGATTTTGCAGCTTCTTTTTGGTCGACGGCTTGAGGCTGGTCAGATAACCGGCGAGTTCGTAGGGGTTGAAGACCTTCCACACCGCAGCTTGAAAACGCGGAAGCTCAGCGGCAAACTCCGAACGCTGCTCTGCGGCGGCAGCGAAGTTCAAGAGCTTCTCCCCGACCAGATAGTCCAAAGCACTCTTCACGCCGAATCGCCGCTTGATCGAGCGGGTTGCTCGGCACTGTTGAACCCAGATCCCTCGGAATCGCATGCAGCCTACTATATCGATTGGCGTCGGCAGGATGCAAAAGGGACTTTTGGACAAATGGTGACGGCTTTTCACGGTCAGCGTCTGCGGAGGAGGTGATAGTAAATCATGAATCGTCATCACGGTGATGACAATTCACAATCGTTGAACGAATTCCACGGTTTAATGCTTCCGGAGCCAGGTAAGCCCGTGGGTTAAGCTGCGCTTATCGATAACTTCGGGCTGCGAGTTCCGTTTCCCTCACAACTGACGATGATCAGCGACCGACACGTCCGAATCTCGACCGACGCTTGGCAAATTCTCATGTCACGACATGAACCTGCTGACACCGCGCACGACGGCCGTGCGACGCACCAAGCGGTCCGGCGAGCAGCGGGACGCAACACCACGACAAGATAATCCGGCAGGCGATCACGCGCTTTCCGTTTAGGCCGTTCTCACGCCAGAGAAACTTCAGACAAGCCGGCCACCATTTGCGATCCGCGTACCTGACGCAGGCACGTTAATCGCAAAGCCACCTTCATTTGCCCTCCAGCCAATGATTACGTATAGCGTATTAACTTTTCGAATCATATAAACGCGAAACCGTTGCGGCTTGGCCGCCTGAGCTGATAGTTCTTTTACATGGGTGCGGTATTCCTTGTCCCGGCTCTAACTCCTCACGGTCATCTCACCCTGACTGAGGATCGTGACGCCCAGCCTCTTGATCGCGAGCTTGCTCAACGTTTGCGTGACGCCTTCGCGCGTGGATCGGGTCATGGGCTTCTCCAGCTTGGGGCCGCAGAAGTTGGGACGGTTATTCCTTCCGTTTTCTCCTACTGGCGAGAATTCGGTGCGAGGTACGTGACAGCGATTTGCACTCAGCCGGACTTGGAGGCTGCGCAACTGGAAGCGCAAGTTCCGGCGCCATCGGATGCGGAACTAGATTCGTTGGCCTTAGTTGCACCGCCGATGGCCGGGGCAGAATATGTGACGGCAACGGTGCTTCAATCTCTGTGGCGAGAGGTGGACAGTGCTTTTCGGCGTGAACTGTCCGAGTCGAAATGCGCAGTTCAGGATTTTCTAAAACGCCGCAACCCCGCGTGGAATCTTGTCGGTCGAGTGCATTTCAATCTTGCCGAGAACCGCAAAGATGAAGATGCGCCATTTGCTTTCCTTGCGACCTATACGACCCGGCTTTCAGCACACGCCAGGGCCCAGCATCTTCCTCTGGGTCAAGCTTTGCGCGAATATGCAGGCGCGGCCAAAAAGGATCGTCTGTTGTCGCTGCTTCTTCCCGTGCAGCGCGCGGCTGGGAGCTGTCCATGGCTGAAGACCATGGTCGACGCAGGCGAAATCTTCCACCCGCTGCGCTGGTCGCCCAATGAAGCTACGCGCATGCTGAGAGACGTCCCGCAACTGGAAAGCGCTGGCGTGGTGGTGCGAATGCCGGCGGCGTGGAAGGCAAATCGGCCTCCGCGCCCGCAGGTGACCGCTAAGGTGGGTGGCAGTGCGCCGTCACAACTTGGCCAGAATGCCCTCCTCGACTTCCGCATGGAAGTCGTGCTCGATGGCGAGACGTTGACCGCAGTCGAGATCAAGCAATTGCTGGCCGAGTCCGACGGACTTGCGCTGGTTCGCGGTCGCTGGATTGAAATTGACCGGGAACGGATGCAGCGCATGATCGAACACTTCGGCAAAGTCGAACGCGCCGTTGCGGCGACCGGACTCAGTTTTGCAGAGGCCATGCGCATGCTTGCCGGAGCCAATGTCACTGCGGAAGAAGCCGCAGACGATGTTGAAGCCGACTGGGGTCAGGTGGTCGCCGGGCCGTGGCTCGCGGAAACGCTGGAAGGGCTGCGAGGCCACGAGGCATTGGAGCAGGTCGATCCCGGCGCTGCGCTCAAGGGCACGCTGCGTCCTTACCAGCAGGTTGGCCTTCGCTGGCTGTATCTTCTCGCGAACCTCGGCCTCGGCGCTTGCTTGGCTGACGACATGGGGTTGGGCAAGACGATTCAGGTACTTTCGCTGCTGCTCGTGTTAAAGAGCCAGGCGAGTGGTAATCGACAGCCAAGCCTGCTCGTCGCTCCGGCGTCTCTGCTGGCCAACTGGGCGTCCGAGCTGGATCGTTTCACGCCGAGCCTGAAGCGGCTGATTGCCCATCCATCGGCAATGCCCGCGCCCGATCTCAAAATACTCTCCCAATCACACCTGCAGGATGTGGATCTTGTGATCACGAGCTATGGCTCACTGCTGCGCATGCCCTGGCTCGCGGAAACCGCATGGCACCTCGTGGTTCTCGACGAAGCGCAGGCGATCAAGAATCCAAACGCCAAACAGACCAGGATCGCCAAGAAGCTCAATGCGCGATCCAGATTCGCGCTCACCGGCACACCGATTGAAAACCGCCTAGGTGATTTGTGGTCCATTTTCGACTTTATTAACCCGGGACTGCTCGGGTCGGCGAAGCAGTTCACGGGTTTCACCAAGCGCCTTGCAGACCGGCCCCACAATCCGTACGGTCCTCTGCGTGCACTCGTGCGACCCTACATCTTGCGGCGGCTGAAAACCGACAAGACGGTGATTTCAGACCTGCCGGACAAGACCGAAGTCAAAGCATTTTGCCAGCTCAGCCGTAAGCAGGCCGTACTGTACCAAGAGGCCGTCGATGAACTGGCCGCGCAACTCGATGCAGCCAAGGGAATCAAGCGCAAGGGGCTGGTACTGTCGCTCTTGATGCGGTTCAAGCAGATATGCAACCACCCCTCTCAGTGGCTGGGGGACGGCGCATGGAGCGAAGAGGATAGTGGAAAATGGGTTCGTTTGCGCGATATCGCCGAGGTTGTTGCCGCCAAGCAAGAAAAAATGCTCGTCTTCACGCAGTTCCGGGAGGTAACGTCGCCACTTGCCGGGTTCCTCGCTTCGGTCTTCGGGCGTCCCGGATTGGTCCTTCACGGGGAGACCGAAGTGAAGAAGCGCAAGGACCTGGTGCGACGGTTTCAGGAAGACGAAGCGGTGGGGTTCTTCGTGCTCTCGCTCAAGGCCGGGGGTGCAGGCCTCAATCTTACCGCGGCTTCGCACGTGGTCCACTTCGATCGCTGGTGGAACCCCGCGATTGAGAACCAGGCTACGGACCGCGCGTTCCGCATTGGACAGAACAAGAATGTGCTGGTACACAAGTTCGTATGCCGCGGGACGGTCGAAGAAAAAATCGATCAGCTGATCGAATCGAAACGCCATCTCTCGGAAGACTTTTTGGAAAGCGGCGCTGACCTGCTCCTCACCGAGTTGAAGGACGAGGAACTGCTCAAGTTGGTCGTTCTCGATATCAACGCCGCGATGAAGGAGGCTTAACCCGTGTACGACGGCTGGGGTTGGAAACCCTATGTGTCTGCGGCCGAGCGACGACTGCGGGCCTTGCGCGAAATTGCCAAGCTCACGAAAAAGGGACACCTCGTCTCGCCCGTTGTGATCGAAGGGCGGACCATTGCCAGAACTTTCTGGGGCAAGGCCTGGTGCGACAACCTCGAGCGCTACAGCGACTATGAGAACCGTCTGCCTCGCGGCCGGACCTACGTGCGCAACGGCTCGGTGATTGATCTGCAGATTGCACCCGGTGAGATCAAGGCCCTGGTCAGAGGCTCGGACATTTATAGGGTGACGGTAATCGTGGCGCCGGTCTCGAAGGTGCGCTGGAAATCCATTTGCGCGGACTGCGCTGGAGCCATCGACTCTCTCGTCGAACTGCTCCAGGGACGCTTCTCCAAAGGCGTGATGCTACGCGTCTGTCAGCAGAGAACCGGCCTTTTCCCGTCACCCGATGAGATCAAACTCTCATGCAGTTGCCCGGACTGGGCCGATATGTGTAAGCATGTCGCCGCCGTGCTTTATGGCATTGGCGCACGGCTCGATCAACAGCCGGAACTGCTTTTCAGGCTTCATAAGGTTGACGAAAAGGAACTGATCGCTAAGGCCGGGAATAGCCTTTCGCTCTCGAAAAATGGGCCGGCGGCAGCCAAGGTACTGGGCGGCGGCGAGGACCTCTCAGCGCTTTTTGGATTGGACATAGCTGAGAACACGATCTCCAATAGGGAGCCCGTTCGTCGTGTGCCGTCGAAGCCAAAGCGTTCACAGTTAAAGAGCGACAAGAATACGACGAGGCAATCGGCAAAGAAGACCGCGGACCGCACAAAAAAGACCGATTCAGCCCGCACCCGGGGCAAGAAATCATGACGGCATCGCCAAAGTAGCCAAAGCTGGCGGCATCGAGCCGCGCATCAAAGCTGTCCTTTAAGAACGAGGGCCGAGCGCGAGGCTGTTCTTGCCTTTTAAGTAACCAAACGTGTCTTTTCAGGACATTCTCGAAGGCATTAACCGTATCGGGGAATTTACCTCGCGTATGGATCTGGATGCATTTCTTGGCGATCCTAAAACCGTGGCCGCAGTCGAGCGCAAGCTGCTTCAGATTGCGGAGGCCGCTACGCGGATGGGGGACGATGCTGCCGCTGCACGCCCGGAGATTCCGTGGCGCGATATCAGGGGCATGGGAAACTGGCTGCGTCATCGTTACGACCGTGTCGAGGTTGAAATCGTCTGGAACACGGTGACAGAAAGTCTGCCGCCATGAAAGGCTTGCGTGCTTCGCGCCTTGACGCCGCCCACTGCCCCGAATCCTCCCGCGCCAACGTTGGGATAACGGATCTGCTCGCAGCCGGTCGATGCGAGATGGCGAATATCCTTCCGAAACCCGATCCGAAAAGCCTTGCGGCGAAACTGGCGGCGGAAGTGAGTCAATGTCCCGTTCCGGCAACGCACGATAGGCGATCATCGCGCCTGCCACCCACCACCGGCCGATGGCTGCAGACTAAGCGTGGTCAGCCATCGATTCTCAGCGCAGATCCCAGAAACAGATCGTGACCGTTGATCAGCAATCACTCTAGCCAAACATCGCGTAAACTTTTTCCCGCATCGCCTCTCTTCGGTTTGGCTTCAGATAGCGCATGGTGCTTTCCATATCGCAGTGCCCCATCCAAAGCTGTACCGTTCGCAAATCTACGCCGCCCCACAGCGCCCAAGTGGCGAACGTTGCCCGGAACTTGTGCAGCCAAAAATTGTC
>Ga0208478_1000072_pt1 | contig 38500 bp, 30 predicted proteins | sample NGESurdeep072012_5_FD_184462 | JGI IMG/M metagenome (GOLD analysis project Ga0208478, IMG submission 184462) | Arctic peat soil microbial communities from Barrow, Alaska - NGEE Surface sample 415-2 deep-072012 (SPAdes) | ecosystem: Environmental > Terrestrial > Soil > Wetlands > Peat ...
CCGGCGCCCTTGCTCGGGGCCCACACAGAAGAGGTTCTGGCCGACGTACTCGGGCTGTCCGCCGGCGAGATCGGTCGGCTGTACGACGACCGCGTGGTCGCCGGCACGATTGCCGGTTCTACCAGCGGCGTGGAGGCCGCGGTCGCCGCGTCATAGCAGCTGGGCTCGTAGACTCTAGAAGTGATCACTGCCACCGACCTCGAGCTGCGCGCCGGCTCCCGGCTGTTGCTCAGCTCGGCGTCGGTCCGGGTGGCGCCCGGGGACCGGATCGGCTTGGTCGGCCGCAACGGTGCCGGCAAGACGACGCTGACCCGCGTACTCGCCGGCGAGGCCGCTCCGGCCGCCGGTACCGTGACCCGCACCGGCAGCATCGGCTACCTGCCGCAGGACCCGCGCACCGGGGACCTGGACCTGCTGGCCCGGGACCGAGTGCTCTCCGCCCGGGGGCTGGACGTGGTGACCGCCCAGCTGCACGCCGCGGCCGGGGAGATGGCCAGCGTCGTCGCCGACACCCGGGATGCCGCAGTTCGCCGCTACGGAAGGCTGGAGGACCGCTTCCACGTCCTCGGCGGGTACGCCGCCGAAGCCGAGGCTGCATCCATCGCCTCCAGCCTCGGACTGCCGGACCGGGCGCTCACCCAGCCGCTGGGCACGCTCTCGGGCGGCCAGCGTCGGCGGGTGGAGCTGGCCCGGATCCTGTTCAGCGGCGCGGAGACGTTGCTGCTGGACGAGCCGACCAACCACCTCGACGCCGACTCCGTGGCCTGGTTGCGGGAGTTCCTGCGCAGCCACCGTGGCGGCCTGGTGGTGATCAGCCACGACGTCGACCTGCTCGAGCGCACCGTGAACCGGGTGCTGCACCTGGACGCCAACCGAGCCGAGCTCGACGGCTACAACGTGGGCTGGCGGGCCTACCTCACCCAGCGCGAGACCGACGAGCGCCGCCGGCGGCGGGAGCGCAGCAACGCCGAGCGGCAGGCCGCGGCCCTGCAGTCCCAAGCCGACCGGATGCGGGCGAAGGCGACGAAGGCCAAGGCGGCGCAGGGCATGGCGCGCCGGGCGGAGCGGCTATTGGCCGGGCTGGAGGAGGTCCGCCAGGTGGACAGGGTGGCCCGGCTGCGCTTCCCCGAGCCGGCGCCCTGCGGACGCACTCCGCTCACCGCGACCGGGCTGTCGAAGTCCTACGGCTCGCTGGAGGTGTTCACCGACGTCGACTTGGCCGTCGACCGGGGAGCTCGGGTGGTCATCCTCGGCTTGAACGGCGCGGGCAAGACCACCCTGCTACGACTCCTGGCGGGTATCGACTCGCCGGACACCGGCACGGTGACGCCCGGCCACGGCCTGCGGTTGGGTTACTACGCGCAGGAGCACGAGACCCTGGACACCTCGCGCAACGTGCTGGAGAACATGCGCGCCGCGGCGCCGGACACCCCTGACGGCGAGCTGCGGCGCAGCCTGGGCGCGTTTCTGTTTACCGGTGACATGGCCAGCCAGCCGGTCGGCACGCTGTCGGGCGGGGAGAAGACCAGGCTGGCGCTGGCCGGCCTGGTCTGCTCGGCGGCGAACGTCCTGCTGCTCGACGAGCCGACCAACAACCTCGACCCGATCAGCCGGGGTGAGGTGCTCAAAGCGTTGGCGGCGTACCGCGGGGCGGTCGTCCTGGTCACCCACGACGAGGGCGCCGTCGACTCGCTGGCGCCGGACAAGGTCATCTTGCTGCCGGACGGGATCGAGGACACCTGGAGCGAGGAGCTCGCCGACTTGGTGGCCTTGGCCTGACTCGGCGAGGTCGCCCCTGCGCCTGATCATGGCCGGTTAGGCTACCGGCCGCGTGCATCCGGTCACCAGGCGGTACGAACCACCGTCACTATGGTGATCGCCGCCAAGGCGCCGAGGATCACCAGCAGCACTGGCGTCGGGGCGGAGTCCGCGGCGGTCGGGTCGCCCGCCGCCGGCCGGCGCTCGGGCGCCACGCACGCGACCAGCAGCCAAGGGTAGAACGGCAGCCAAGACCGCTCCACCTCGCCGCGCGAGAGCCGGAAGGCCAACGCAAACGCCACCGCCAGCCCGGCGCCGACCAGAAACGGCCACCCGGGCGTCCGCCGCATTTTGCGTCCCGCCGGCACGATCGACGGGCCGGCCGCGAGCAGCAGCACGAACACGTCCAAGACTGCCCAGATAAGCCAGGACCGGTGCGCCCCGACACCTTGGGCGATGTCCGCCTGCGCCGCGGTCAGGCCGTCCGGCCAGACGAAGCCGGCGGCGCGGACGACCGCCAGCGGCACCAGCGCGCCCACTCCGGTGGCCACGTTGAGCAGCGGCCGCCGACGCACGAAGTAGACCAGGATGAGACTGACGGCCAGCCATCCCGCCGAGTAGGAGAACAGGGACGCCATCCCGAGCAGCACCCCACCGGTCGCAGCCCACCAGCCGGAGCGGCGTGGCTCGCTGGCCACCACCCCGCAGGTGAGCGCAGCAGCGGTCAGCGTCATCGTGACCGCGTCCATGCTCACGGCCACCCACACGGCGTACGGCGCCAGCGCCAACACCGGCACCAGCCGGCGGGCACTGGCCGCGCCGCACAGCGAGCGCACCGACACCGCCACCAACGGCACGGTCAGACAGCCGACCAAGGTGATCAGCACGCCCAGGGTGGCCGGCCGACTGACACCGACCTGCCGCAGCGTCCACAGCAGCAGCACCGGCGCTGGTGGGTGTTGGCGGGTCTCCACCGAGTAGTCGCCGGCACGGGCGACGAAGTGCCGCAGGTAGCTGGCCGGGTCGTCGACCGTCGCGACGTCGCTGAGGTAGCCGGGCGCGGTGGCGACCGGACCGGCCAGCCCGGCACGACCGTCAACCAGGGCCAGCGCCAGCGACCAGACCGCGGCCGAGCAGTAGCTGGCCAGCAACAGCCAGCCGACGGGCAACCGCTCGGGCACCCCGCGCCGTACGGCGACGACGACCACCACCGCGACCGCCGCAGCCAGCCCGGTCGCCGGCCGCAGTCGCCACCGGTAGAAGCCGATGAACGGCACTCCTTGGCTATGCAGGGGCGCTCGTAGGCGGACGGCGAGGACCGTCAGGGCGGCGCCCGCAGCCACCAGGGCCAGCCACACCGCCGCATCCCGCGCCGTCGAAGCGCCGCCGAGAGTCGCCCGACGGGACCGCGACGCGCCTTCCCCCCGCGCGGGGGCCACCGTCGGCATCGGCCCACCGTATCGGCCGGCTCGCGCCCGACCCCGGATTTCGGCCGACCGCAGGGTGGCGACGGATCGCCCTTCGCCCGACCCGGCGCGCCTGGGGCGGGGCCGCGGTGGGCGGTTGTCGCCGGCCGCGACACCGGAAGCGTTAGCCCGGATGGAGTAAGTGAGCGATCATGGGGTTTCCCGGAGTCCGGTTCGGGCAGTCTCCGGAGATCTACGCGCTGATGGAGGACAACGTGGCGGAACTGAAGAAGGGCAGCCGGGTGACTGGCTCTGAACGGGACAAGCTGGCTGCCGACCTACGCAAGAAGTACGACTCGGGGCAGAGCATCCGGCTCCTCGCTGAGGGGTCCGGCCGGTCCTACGGTTTCGTGCACCGGATCCTCTCGGAGTCCGGCACCTCGCTGCGCGGGCGCGGTGGGGCGACTCGCGGGAAGGCGAAGAAGTAGTCGCCGCGGACGGCCCGCCTGACGTCTCCCCGGACCGGCTCGCCGGCGTCGGGCTGCGGCTGGACGTGTCCGGGGCCGTGGCCACCGTTACCCTGGACCGGCCGCAGCGGCGCAACGCCCAGCACCCGGCGATGTGGGCGGCCCTGTGCGACATCGGCCGCAGCCTCGGTGGCCAGGTTCGGGTCGTGGTCGTCCAGGGTGCCGGTGCGGCGTTCTCGGCCGGCCTCGACCTGGCGATGTTCACGCCGGCGGGGCTGCCTGGAGCGCCGTCCTTTCGCGAGATGGCGAGCATGGCGGACGCCGACGCGGACGCCGTGATCGCCGGCTATCAAGCAGCGTTCAGCTGGCTGTCCCGCCCGGACCTGGTGTCGGTCGCGGCCGTACAGGGGCATGCCGTCGGGGCCGGCTTCCAGCTTGCGCTCGCTTGCGACCTGCGGGTGCTCGCCGACGACGCCCAGTTCACCATGGCCGAGACCAGCCGCGGCATCGTGCCCGACCTCGGGGGCAGCGGCATCCTGGTCGACCTCGTCGGCTATCCGCGCGCGTTGGAGATTTGCGCCACCGGTCGCCGGGTCGGGGCCACGGAGGCGGTGGCGCTGCGGCTGGCCGAGGCCGTGGTGCCGGGCGCCGAGCTGACAGCGGCCGTCGCCGACCTCGTCGCTGCCCTGCTGACCGCTCCGCGCGACGCCGTGGTGGAGACCAAGGCGCTCCTGCAGGCGGCCCGAACTCGCACCGACGTCGACCGGCTTCGGGCGGAACGGGCAGCTCAGCTGCGCCGGTTACGCGACCTCGCTGGCACGGGGGAGTAACCGTAGGCTCGCGCAGGCAGCAGCTGTCGAGCGCCGATGAGCCGATCACGAATGAGGAGCGACCGTGGACCTAGCCCTCAGCCCGGAGCAGGAGGCCGTCCGCCAGAGCGTGCGCAAGTGGGTCGACGACGTCGTCGTACCGCAGGCGCTGACCAACGACCGCGAGGAGCGCTTCCCCGAGGAGGCGGTCGCGGGGCTGAAGGAGCTCGGCTACATCGGGTTGACGATTCCCGAGGAGTACGGCGGGGGCGGCGCGGACCCGCTGTCCTACTGCCTGACGGTCGAAGAGCTCGCCCGCGGCGACGCCAACGTGCGCTCCATCGTCTCGGTGCACCTCGGGTTGGTCTCCAGCCCGATCGTGCGCTGGGGCACCGCGGAGCAGAAGCAGCGCTGGCTGCCGGTGATGGCCACCGGTGAGGTGCTGGGGTGTTTCGCCCTGACCGAGCCCGACTACGGCAGCAATCCGGCCGACCTGGCCTCGACAGCGCAGCGCCTGCCGGCCGGCGGCTACCGGATCAACGGCAACAAGATCTTCATCACCAACGGCGACATCGCCGGGGTGGCGTTGGTGATGGCCCGCACCGGGGGCGCCGGCGCCCGCGGCGTCTCGGCGTTCCTGGTGCCCACCGACACGCCCGGCTTCACCGCCAAGCCGATCCACGGCAAGCTCGGGCTGCGCTCCTGCGACACCGCCGAGTTGGTCCTGCAGGACGTGGAGGTCGGTGCGGACGCCTTGCTCGGCGGGGAGGAGGGCACCGGAATCAAGGTGGCCCTGTCTGCCCTGGACGACGGCCGGATGTCGATGGCCGCCTCGTGCACCGGCATCGCCCAGGCCGCGCTGGACTCCATGGTCACCTACTCCCAGCAGCGCACCCAGTTCGGCAAGCCGATCGCTGGTCATCAGCTGGTGCAGGAGCTGATCGCGGACACCGCGGTCGAGGTGGACTGCTCCCGGCTGCTCACCTGGACGGTCGCCGACTTGAAGACCCGGGGCGAGCCGTACACCCTGGCGGCATCCAAGGCGAAGTACTACGCGTCGGAGGCGTCGGTACGGGCGGCGAACAACTGCGTCCAGGTGCACGGCGGGTACGGCTACATCGACGAGTACCCGGCCGGGAAGTACCTGCGCGATGCCCGCGTTACGACCTTGTACGAAGGCACCAGCCAGATCCAGAAGCTGCTGATCGGTCGAGCCCTCACCGGGGTTTCGGCCTTTTGAGATCGGGTGCGATCTGAGATCCCCGGCGCCCGAGCACCGGCATCGCTGCGGCGGGCGAGGCCGTCGAGAGTTCCGGTCGTAAAGCGCCGGGAGCCGCCCCGGAAGTCGAGGTCCTGCCCATGGCACATCCGAACTGGATGATGCTGCGGTCCTACACGCGGGACTCCTCGGTGGCCAAGAAGCGGCTGGCTCCCGGGACGGTGCCGCGGATCTGGCGGTTCGCCCGGCCATACCGGCGCGACCTGGTGATCTTCCTCATCTGCGTGGTGCTCGACGCCGCCGTGACGGTGGCGACCCCGCTGCTGTTCCGGTCGCTGATCGACACCGCCATCCCGCAGCGCCGGCTGGGCCTGGTCTACGGCATCGCCGGCGCGGTGGCCGGCCTCGCGGTGTTCGACGCCGGGATCTCGCTGGCCAACCGCTGGTACTCCGCCCGGATCGGCGAGGGGTTGATCTACGACCTGCGGGCGAAGGTCTACGACCACGTGCAGCGGATGCCGATCGCCTTCTTCACCCGAACCCAGACCGGCGCGCTGGTCAGCCGGCTGAACAACGACGTGATCGGCGCGCAGCAGGCCTTCACCTCCACCCTGTCCGGCGTGGTGAGCAACGCCATCGCGCTGCTGGCGACCGTCGCCGTCATGCTTCGGCTGTCCTGGCAGATCACCGTGCTGGCGCTGGTATTGCTGCCGGTGTTCATCCTGCCGGCCCGCCGGGTCGGCACCCGCCTACAGGAGATCACCCGCGAGGGCTACCAGCTCAATGCGTCGATGAACACGACGATGACCGAGCGGTTCAACGTCGCTGGCGCTCTGCTGGTCAAGCTGTTCGGGCGTCCTGACGACGAGGCCCGCTCGTTCAGCGACCGGGCCGGCCGGGTCCGCGACATCGGCATCATCTCGGCGATGTACAGCCGGACGTTCTTTGTCGCGCTGACCCTGGTGGCCTCGATGGCCACCGCGCTGGTCTACGGCATGGGCGGCTGGTTGGCGATCACCAACGGGCTAACCGTCGGCACCGTGGTTGCCCTGTCCGCGCTGCTGGGCCGGTTGTACGGGCCGTTGACCGCGCTGTCCAACGTCCGGGTCGATGTGATGACCGCTCTGGTCTCCTTCGAGCGGGTCTTCGAGGTCCTCGACCTTCCGCCGATGATCGACGAGAGTCCGCGGGCGGTCCCGCTGCCGCCCGACCCCCGCTCGATCGAGTTCGATGACGTGCAGTTCAGCTACCCGACGGCCGCGGAGGTGTCGCTGGCCTCGCTGGAGGACGTGGCGGTGCTGGACAACGCCCCCTCCCAACAGGTGTTGCACGGCGTCAGCTTCCGCGCCGAGCCAGGGCAGCTGGTCGCTCTGGTCGGTCCCTCCGGCGCCGGCAAGACCACCATCTCCCAGCTTCCTACCCGGATGTACGACGTCCGCGCCGGCGCCGTGCGGATCGACGGCCAAGACGTCCGGGACGTGACCCTGCAGTCGCTGCGGGATGCCATCGGGGTGGTGACTCAGGACGCGCACATGTTCCACGACTCCATCCGGGCCAACCTGCTTTACGCCAAGCCGGACGCCGCCGATGTCGAGCTCGATGCCGTCCTTACCGCCGCCCAGATCGGCGACCTGGTGGCCTCGCTGCCCGACGGTCTGGACACCGTGGTCGGCGACCGGGGCTACCGGCTGTCGGGCGGGGAGAAGCAGCGACTGGCCATCGCCCGGCTGCTGCTCAAGGCGCCGGGCATCGTAATCCTGGACGAGGCGACCGCCCACCTGGACTCCGAGTCCGAGGTCGCGGTGCAGCGCGCCCTGAAGATCGCCCTGCGCGGCCGGACGTCGCTGGTGATCGCGCACCGGCTGTCGACCATCCGGGAAGCCGACCAGATCCTGGTCATCGACGGCGGTCGAGTAGTCGAGTCGGGGCGGCACGACGAGTTGCTGGCCGCCGACGGGCTGTACGCCGAGCTCTACCGCACCCAGTTCGAGCGACAGGCCGATGCGGAGGCGTCGCCGCTGGCGGACGGACGGACGACCATCGACGGGATGGTGGCAACCGGCGTCGCCCGGCCGCTGGTCGCCGGCTGACCCGGGTTCGGATCTACCGAACGTGGTTTCTCCTTGCCGGGCGGACCCGGACGCGCTCAGAATGGCGGGTCAGCACTGCAGGCCTCCGGCTGGGTTGCAGACGGCCGCGGGAGACCCGGCCCTCGCGGCCAGGAGCGACGCAAGCGACGATCACCGTGTCGCAGGGCAGTGACCTGGGACCGCCCAGCCTGCTCGCGGTGACCATTTCGGCTGCCCACGGGTAGCTGTTTCGGGCGAGGGCTCCGGCCCCTTGTCAGTGTGCGGGCTGCCGGAGCACGATGGTGCCGTCAGCTGGTCAGCGCGGCCAGCTGGCCGGCTGGCTGCGAGCCGAGGGACATGGTGACATGCGCTACTACATGCTGCAGGCAACGTATGACGCCGCCGGTTGGGCCGCCTTGGTAGATCACCCGCATGACCGGACAGAGGCACTTCGGGTTTCGGTGCAAGCCCTGGGCGGGACCTTGGTCGGCATGTGGCTGGCGTTCGGTGAGTCGGATGTTGTGGCCATTCTCCAGATGCCCGACGACGTCGCGGCTGCTGGCGTATCGATGGCGATCTCAGCCGGGGGGGCGGTCACCGCGGTTAAGACCTCACCGCTGCTGACCATCGAGGAGGGCATGACGGCGATGCGGAAGGCCAGCACGTCCGGCTACCGGCCACCGTCGGATGAATTCTGGCGGAGATGACCGACCGGCAACAGGAGCGCACCATTCCCCGGTTCGTCGTCGTGGCCCTCGGCGACGAGTCGTTGATCCGGCACCGTTGCATCGGGCCGACGGTGGGCATGCGGAAGCGGCGGGCAGCTGATCGATCAGACCTCGTGGGTGGAGTTCGCGGCGGCGCAGCCTCGCGACGAAGGGCGCGTGACGAACAGACCCGCGACGACTCGCAGCCCCGGTGGTCAGCCGGCGCCTCCTGCATTGCCGCCCGCCGTACCGCCGAGGTTGTCTCCGTCAGTCTGTTCCGGGTCCGCCGTCGCCGGACGCGAGTCGGGGTCGGCCGGGGTGGCCGCAAGATGCTTTGGGTCGACGGTGATGTCAACGTCGCCGTCGGCGGACGGCGGGACGTGGCGGCCAGCAGTCTCTTTCTCCATGCCGGAGCAGTACCCGGCCACGTGCCTCGCGACGCCGCCGTGGGCGGCCGGCCCGACGTCGGCGGCCGTCACCGCCGCCGCGCTCAGGCCGCCGCCGTCCTCAGCTCGCCCGAAGTGCGTCTCGCACCGGCACCCGGGCGCCGGTGCGCATCACCGAGTTGCGGTAGACCCGCGCGGACAGCCCGACCAACCCAGCGGTCAGCGCGCCGGTCAACGCCACGGTGAGCGCCACCTCCCACCACGGGGCGACGCCCAGCGCGGTTCGCATCGGCATCAGCATGGGGGAGAAGAACGGGATCAGGGACAGCACCCGGGCGAGCCCGTTCTCCGGATCGATGGGCAGCACGCTGACGCCCACGACGTACGGCACGATGATCAACATGAGGATGGGCCCGGTGACCGCGCCGACGTCCTCCTGCCGGGACACCAACGCCCCGGCGGCCGCGAACAGCAGGGCGTAGAGCAGGAAGCCGAGCAGGTACCACGCCAGCGTCCAGCCGACCGCCCCGACGGCGATGCCCGACGGGATGCTGAGCACCCCGGTGCCCAGGGCGGCGGCCAGCCCAGCGGCAGCGACGACGACCAGTTGCCCCAACCCCACGGAGCCGATGCCGACGACCTTGCCCAGCATCAGCTGCCACGGGCGCACTGTCGCCAGCAACAACTCGACCACGCGGCTTGTCTTCTCCTCCACCACGCCCTGGGCCACCGTCTGACCGTAGATCATCAGTGACACGTAGACGAGAATGCCGGCGAGCAGCCCGAGCGCGATGCGCTCCCCCTGGTACCGCGGCGCGGGCTTGAGTGACCGCACGTCGAACTTCGCCGCTGCCACGGCGCTGGCCACGGCGGCCGGATCGCCCCCGGCCCGGGTGATCGCTGCGTTGAGCGCCTGCTGCTGCGCCAGGACCGTCACGGCCTGGCGCAGCTTGTCGTCGAGCCCCTTGTTCGCCACCACCGTGAGCGTGTCCGGCGCACCGTCCAGCAGCGCGTCCAAGCGACCGCTCGCCAGTTCCCGCTCGCCGGTCGGTACGTCGGGCAGCGTCCGCACCTTCACCTCCTGCCCCACCGTCCGGGCCGCGCCGACCACAGGCGCCGCCATCGCAGCGTTCGCGGGCGCCAGCCCCACGGTCCGGATCGAGGAGGGAGCGCCGAAGAGGTGGATGCCTACCGGCAACCCGACCACGGCCAGGACCATGATGGCTGTGGTGATCTTGAAGGCACGGGTCCGCACCCGGGTGACGAACTCCCGCCGCAGGATCAGCCCTACGACCCGGCGGGCGTCGAGGCCTCCGCCGGGGCGGGCGTCCGCGCCGGCGTCCGGACGTCGTACGACGCTCATGCGGCCGACTCCGCACTGACCAGGTGCCGGAAGAGCTCGGTCAACGACGGCCGGCGCCGGCGGAACTCGTGCACCGGCCCGGTGGCCAAGGCGGCGGCCAGCACCGCCTGGTCGTCACCGCCCGGGACCAGCTCCAGCACCGTACGTCCGGCCTCGCAGCTGACAGCGGCGACGTCGGGGAGTCCCGCGGTCCAGCCGTCGCGAGCGGCCGGGGCGTCGACCACCAGTCGGGTCGGGCCGCCGGCCCGCAGCTGTTCGACCGGCCCGCAGGCCGCCATCCGACCGCGGTGCACGACGCCGACCCGGTCGCAGAGTCGCTCGACCAGGTCGAGCTGATGGCTGGAGAACAGCACTGGTACACCGCGGTCGCGCTGCTCTCGAAGCACCTGGCTCATGATGTCGACGGCCAGCGGATCGAGGCCGGAGAACGGTTCATCCAGCACGAGGATGTCCGGGTCGTGCACCAGCGCGGCGGCCAGCTGTACCCGCTGCTGGTTGCCCAGGCTCAGCTTCTGTACCTCGTCATCCCGTCGGCTCGCGACGCCGAGCCGCTCGGTCCAGGTGGCGACGGCGGCGGCCGCTGCGGGGACCGACATCCCATGTAGCCGGCCGAGGTACGCCAGCTGCTCGGCCACCTTCATCCGTGGATAGAGGCCGCGCTCCTCGGGCATGTACCCGACCCGCCGTCGGGTGTCCAGGTCGAGCGGCCGGCCGTCCCAGCGAACCTCGCCGGCATCGGCGGTTAGCACGCCCAGCGCGATCCGCATGGTGGTGCTCTTGCCCGCCCCGTTGCTGCCGACGAACCCGAAGATCTCACCAGCCCGAACGTCGAAAGTCATCTCGGTCAACGCGACCACGTCCCCGAAGCGCTTGCTGACCCCGTCGATCTCCAGCCGTCGGTCGGCCACCAACTGTCGTTGCTCGCACTCGTGGTCAGTGACTTGGCCAGCGGCCGAGTCAACAGCGGGACTGGTCCGGGGCACTCCGCGGAGGATACTGCCCGGCGCGCAGGGCGGCGGCGAAGGTAAACGCCAGCGGTCAGGCGCGCCGGCCAGCGGTCAGCTTCGGCGGGTGTGTTACTCAGCTCAGCTTCACCCGGCTACGGCACGGCCAGCCCGGCGTGTCGCAGCCGGCAACGATGCCGAAGGCCAGTAGAGGTGACGGTTGAGCTCACCTTCACCCGGCTACGGCACTGCGGGACGCCTCTGAGCCCCCGCCCGCGCTGAGAACCCGCCCGCGATGTTGCGGCCGCCCGCGGCCGCCGTCCGCGAGCATTCCGCCGCGACCAGCTGATCAGCAGGACGAGTAGTCCGGCAGCCCCCGGGCGAGATACCGCCCGGCCCCCGGGCGGCCGAAGTAGCTGCCGTCAGCAACGATGACGTTGCCCCGCTGCAGCACGGTCTCGATGCTGCCTTGGACGCGTCGGCCCTCATAGCAGCTGTAGTCGACGTTCATGTGGTGGGTCGCGGCGGAGATCGTCCGCTCCGCCTGCGGGTCGAGAATGACCAGGTCGGCGTCGCTGCCCGGGGCGATGGTCCCCTTCCGCGGGTACAGGCCGAAGATCTTGGCGGGAATTGTGGCGGTCAGCGCGACGAAGCGGTTCAGGCTGATCTGCTCGTCGACCACTCCCTGGAAGAGCAGGGTCAACCGGTCCTCGACGCCGGGCAGCCCGTTCGGAATCCGGGTGAAGTCGCCGCGCCCGAGCTCCTTCTGGCCAAGGCGGAACGGGCAGTGGTCGGTGGCCACAACCTGAAGGTCCCCCTGTCGCAGTCCGGTCCACAGCTCGTGCTGGTCCGTCGCCGCCCGCAGCGGTGGGGAGCAGACGTACTTCGCGCCCTCGAAGCCGGGGCGAGCCAGGTCTGCGTCGCTGAGGTACAGGTACTGCGGGCAGGTCTCGGCGTACACCGCGACGCCCCGGTCGCGGGCCGCCCGGACGGTTGCCAGGGCCGCCGCCGAAGACAGGTGCGTGATGTAGATCGGTGCGCCGGCCAGCTCGGCCAGGGCGATGGCCCGGCCGGTCGCCTCGCCCTCCATCGCCGCCGGCCGGGACCGGGCGTGGAAGATCGGCGCCGTCTCTCCGGCGGCGACGTGCCGCTCGATGAGTACGTCTATCGGGCCGCCGTTCTCGGCGTGCATCGCCACCAGCACGCCGCGCTCCTGGGCTGCGCCCAGGGCCCGGAAGATGGCGGCGTCGTCGACCATGTAGACGCCGGGGTAGGCCATGAACAACTTGATCGAGCTCACCCCGGCGGCGACGAGCGCGGGGAGCTCGGCCAGCACCCGGTCGTTGACCTCGCGGACCATCATGTGCAGGCCGTGGTCGAGGTGCGACTTGGCGGCCTTCTGCCGCCAGCGGGCCAGCCCGGCCAACAGTGGCTCCCCATAGTCGTGCCCGGCGTAGTCGACGATGGTGGTGGTGCCACCCCAGGCCGCCGCGGCCGTTCCGGTGGCGAAGTCGTCGGAGGCCACGGCGTACGGCGTCTGCAGCTCCATGTGGGTATGGACGTCGACCCCACCCGGCAGCACGTAGCGACCGGTGGCGTCGACGACCCGGTCGACACCGGCACCCGCACGGACGTCGATCCCGACGGCGGCCACCTGCTCGTCGACGATCAGCACGTCGGCGGCCACGGTGTCACTGGCCGTGACGACGGTGCCGCCGGTGACGAGTGTCCGCATGCCGCCGGACCCTACGGTGTCCGGCGGCGCGGCCGTTGGCTACCGGTCTGCCGCGGAGGCCTGGTTGGTTACTGGGTCGGAGGGGGTCGAAGCCCGGGGGACAGATCGGATGCCATCTCGTCCGGACCCTCGACCAGCGAGTCCCTGTCGCCCAGGCGCAGGTGGTTGAAGAACAGGTTGAGGAGGAAGACCACTATCACCGTGGAGGTGATGCTGCTGCCGAAGATCACTTGGAAGTTGTTCGGGAACTGCTGGTACATCTTCGGTGCCACGACCGGCAGCAGACCCACGCCGAGCGACGTCGCCACGACGAGCAGGTTGTTGGTATCGGCGAACGGCACCCGCTGGAGCGTCCGAATCCCAACTGCGGAGACCATCGCGAACATGACCAGTGCCGCACCGCCGATGACCGGCTGCGGAATGCTGGCCACGATCTCACCGAGCTTGGGCACCAGCCCCAGCATGAACAGCAACGCCCCCGCGACGGCGACCACCCAGCGACTGCGGACCCGCGTCATCGTCACCAGCCCGACGTTCTGCGCGAAGGCGGTGTCCGGAAAGGAGTTCATGAACCCACCCAGCAGGGCCGAGAACCCGTCCGTGGCCAGACCACGGGCTATGTCGCTGTCGGATACCGGCTTGTCCACCGCCTCCGCGACGGCCAGCATGTCGGCGGTCGACTCGGTGTAGGTCACCAGGATGACGATGCACATCGAGATGATGGCGGCCGCCTTGAACTCCGGGGCCCCGAACCGTAACGGCCGAGCCAGGCCGAGCCAGGCTGCCGACCTCACGGCGGAGAAGTTGGTCATGTGCAACGGGAACGCGGCGATGGTGCCGATGATCAATCCCAGCAGAACCGCGATTTGACTGACGAACCCGCGGAAGAACCGGTTGATGAGGATGATCAGCAGAATGATGCACGCGGCCAGCACGATGTTGCGCATCTGTCCGTAGTTCTTGGCGGTGGTGTCGTTGCCGGCGATCAGACCGGCGGCGGCGCCGATCAGCGATAGGCCGATTGCCGTGATCACCGTGCCGGTGACCACCGGCGGAAAGAACTTCAGCACCTTGGAGAACGGCTTGGCGATGAGCAGACCGAATACTCCGGAGCAGATCATTGCGCCGTACATCGCCGGCAGTCCGTACTTCGAGCCGATCAGGATCATCGGCGTGACCGCGCTGAACGTGGCCCCGGCGACCACGGGCAGTCGGATGCCCATGATCTTGCCAATCCCGATCGACTGAATCAGGGTCGCGACTCCGGCCACGAACAGGTCTGCGTTGACGAGCAGGCCGATGGTGTGGGTGTCGAGCTTGAGTGCGCCGCCCACGATGATGGGGACGGCGACGGTGCCCGCATACATGATGAGGACGTGCTGGATCCCGAGCGGAATCAGCCGCCCGGGTGGGAGAACCTGGTCGACCGGGTGGCGCGTCGCCCGCGCGGCGGGAGACGCGCTGGGATGCATTGCGGTGCTCATACAGTGACCTCCAGCGGAGCAGGAGGACCGTTGACCCGATCCCCGCGGGGAGGAGGATGGCAGAGCCCAGCCGGGGGGGCCCAAGAGCCGTGGCCGCGTGTTGGTCAGCAGTAGCCGCGTTGGTCAGCAGTAGCGCAGCGCCAGGAAGAAGTCGAACCGGGCACTGACGTACTGACCGTGCCGGCAGCAAAGGGGTATTCCCATGGATTTCACGCTCAACGGTGAGTCGGTCTCGGTCGAGGTGCGCGCCGGGGCGAGCGCGCTCGAGGTGTTGCGCGAGTCCTGCGGCGTCACCTCGGTCAAGGACGGCTGCGCGCCGGAAGGCTCGTGCGGCGCCTGCACGGTGCTGATCGACGGCAAGGCCGTGGTCTCCTGCGCGCAGCAGGCCACCCGACTCGCGGGCCGCGAGGTCACCACCCAGGAGGGCTTGGCCGAGGACGACCGCGCGCTGTGGGCGGACAGCTTCGTCGCTGCCGGCGCCTCCCAGTGCGGTTTCTGCTCGCCGGGCATCTTGATGAAGGCCGAGTCGCTGCTGGCCAAGACCCCCGAGCCGACCCGCGACCAGGTCAACCGGGCGCTCGCCGGCAACCTCTGCCGCTGCACCGGGTACGTGAAGATCGTGGACGCCGTGCTGCTGGCCGGCGCGGCCAAGCAGGGGCGGCCGCTGCCCGCGATCGACCGCACTGGCCGGGTCGGCTCCAGGACTGCCCGCTATCAAGGCCGGGAGCTGGCGCTGGGCGATAAGCCCTACGTGAACGACATGAGCGCGCCGGAGCTGCTGCACGCCGCGGTGCGCTTCTCCGACCATCCCCGGGCGACGATCGTCCGGCTCGACACCACCGCCGCCAAGGCTCATCCCGGCGTGGTCGCGGTGCTCACTTCGGACGACGTACCGGGGGAGCGGATCCAGGGCGAGATCACCCAGGACTGGCTGCAGCTGTACGGCGTGGGCGAGACCACCCGCTACGTCGGCGACGTGCTCGCCATCGTCGCCGCCGAGACCCGCGCGGCCGCGCGCGAGGCCGCGGCCCTGGTCGAGGTGGAATACGAGGTGCTCGAGCCGGTCGTCGACCCGGTTGCGGCGCTCGAAGCCGGCGCCCCCCAGGTGCACGCCAGCGGCAACCTGCTCTCGCTGTCGGAGGTCAAGCGCGGCGACCCCGACGCCGCCTTCGCCGCTGCGCCGCACGTGCTCACCGAGACGTTCTCGACGCAGTACATCGAGCACGCCTTCCTCGAGCCTGAGTCGTCGCTCGCCGTACCGACCGGGGACGGCGGCGTGCACTTCTACACCCAGGGCCAGGGAATCTGGAGCGACCGGCGCCAGGTCGCCTCGGTGCTTGGCCTATCCCAGGAGAAGGTGCGGGCAACGCTGGTGACCAGCGGCGGCGGGTTCGGGGCCAAGGAGGACCTCAACGTCCAAGGCCACGCCGCGATGCTGGCGATGCACACTCACCGGCCGGTCAAACTGACGCTGTCTCGGGCGGAGAGCATCCGCTTCCACGTCAAGCGGCATCCGTTGACCATGACCTACACCGTCGCCGGCGACACCGAGGGCAACCTGGTCGGGCTGCGGGCCCGGATTGTCGGCGACACCGGCGCCTACGCCAGCGTCGGCGACAAGGTGCTCGAGCGCGCCGCCGGCCACGCCTGTGGCCCCTACAAGATCCCAAACGTGGACATCGAGGCACGCGCCGTCTACACCAACAACCCGCCCTGCGGCGCCATGCGGGGCTTCGGCGCCAACCAGACCAACTTCGCCCTCGAGGGCATGATGGACCGGCTCGCCGAGCAGGTCGGCATCGACGGCTGGGACATCCGCTACGGCAATGCGGTGGAGACCGGCGACATCTTCGGCACCGGGCAGAAGCTCGGTCCCGGCGTCGGCATCAAGAAGACGCTGCTCGCCGTCCGGGACGCTTACAAGTCCGCCCGCTACGCCGGCATCGGCTCCGCGGTCAAGAACAGCGGCGTGGGCAACGGCCTGACCGAATACGGCCGGGCGATCCTGCGGCCGGAGGCCGACGGCTCGCTGACCATCTACCACTCCTGGACGGAGATGGGCCAGGGCGTCAACACCGTGCTCATGCAGATGGCCTGCGAAGAGCTCGGGATCACCCCCGACAAGGTCACCGTCCTGGTCGACAGCGAGCGCGACCTCGGCACCGGGCAGACCACGGCCTCGCGGGCCACTGTGCTGGGTGGCCAGGCCGTGATCGACGCCGCGCGCAAGCTGCGCGCCGAGCTGACCGGCAGCCGGCTGGAGGACCTCGCCGGGCGCGAGTTCTACGGCGAGATGAAGGTCGACTGGACCACGCAGGTGGGCGCCAAGGTGGACAACCCGGTGACCCACATGGCCTACGGCTGGGCCACCCAGGTCGTCATCCTGGACGCCGAGGGTCACCTGGAGAAGGTGATCGCCGCGCATGACGTCGGCAAGGTGATCAATCCGACCCTGCTCGAGGGTCAGGTCGAGGGCGCGGTGCACATGGGGCTCGGCCACTCGCTGTCCGAGGAGTTCGTGGTCTCCAACGGCGTACCGGTCACCACGACGCTGAAGTCGCTGAACATCATCCCGCCGACGGGCATGCCGCCGGTGGAATGCATCTTCGTCGAGGAACACCAGCCCGAGGGGCCGTACGGCGCCAAGGGCATCGGCGAGATCGGCCTGGTGCCGACCGCGGGTGCGGTGGCCGGCGCCCTTTACGCCTTCGAAGGAATCCGCCGGACCCGGTTGCCGATGAAGGACTCGGTGGCGGCCATGGCAGCGGTGCCCAAGCTCGGCGCGCGGGGGCGGTCGGGATGAGCGAGGGAGAACGCCTCGCCCTCTGCGGCGGCACCGTGCTGAGCGCGGTATCCGGCGGCGACCTCGTCACTGCCGACGTGGTGATCGAAGGCGACCGGTTGGTCGCAGTCGGCACCGCGCCGGACGGAGTGCCGCGCCGCGACTGCTCCGGCACGCTGATCATTCCGGGCAACGTTTGCGCGCACACCCACCTCTACTCGGCCCTGGCCCGCGGCATGCCGTTCGCGCTGGCGTCCCCGGCGAACTTCACCGAGATCCTGCAGCGGGTCTGGTGGCGGCTGGACCGTGCCCTGGACGAAGACACCATGCGGCTGTCCGCGCTGGCCGGTGGCCTGGACGCGCTGCTCTGCGGGACGACCACGCTGGTCGACCACCACGCCTCGCCGAACGCCATCGACGGCTCACTCGACGTCATGGCCGACGCCCTGGAGTCACTCGGGCTGCGCTCGGTGCTCTGCTACGAGGTGACCGACCGGGACGGCCCCGAGCCGGCCCGCGCCGGCGTCGCCGAGAACGAGCGCTTCTTGAAGACGGTTGGCTCCGGCGGGCGACCGCTGACCCGCGGCCTCATGGGGGCGCACGCCTCGTTCACCCTGTCCGACGAGACGCTGGCGGCCTGCGTCGCGGGCGCCAACCAAGCCGGCGCCGGGCTGCACATTCACGTCGCCGAGGACGACGCCGATCAGCGGGATGCGCAGGCCCGGTGGGCGGTGCGCGTGGTCGAGCGGCTGCAGCGGGCCGGGGTGGTCACTGAGCAGGCCCTGCTCGCGCATTGCGTGCAGGTTGACGACGCCGAGATCGCCATTCTGGCCGGCTCCGGAGCGACGGTGGTGCACAACGCCCGCTCCAACATGAACAACGCCGTCGGCCGCAGTCCAGTCACCCGCTTCGGCGACCGGGTGGCGCTGGGCACCGACGGTATCGACGGCGACATGTTCGCCGAGTCGCGGGCAGCGTTCTGGCGCGCTCGGGAGGCCGACGTGCTCACCGTCGCCTCCTGGCCGCTGGACCGACTCGGCCACGGCGCCCGGCTGGTCGGCGAGGTCTTCGCCGAGCCGGTGCTGGGACGAATCGAACCGGGTGCGCCGGCGGATCTCATGGTCCTGGACTACCACGCCCCGACGCCGCTGAGCGCCGACAACCTGGCCGGGCACTGGATGTTCGGCCTGTCCGCCCGCCGGGTCCGGGATGTCATGGTCGCCGGCGAGCTCGTCGTCGCCGACCGCCGCTCCACCCGGGTCGACCAGGACGCACTGCTGGCCGAGATCAGCGCTGGGGCGAGCCGACTCTGGGACCGCCTCGCCGACATTCCGCCCCACCCATTCACACCCGACCCATTCACACCCGACTCATTCACACCCGACCCATTCACACGCGAAGGGTCCAGCAGCTGATGGCCGTCACCAGCACCGGGCGCATGGCGCTCTACCTGCAGGACAAGCACCCGATCCGCGCAGGCATGGACTACGTCCGGTACGCCGAGGAGCGCGGCTTCGAGGCGGTGTGGCAGGCCGAGTCCCGGCTGGTCCGGGAGGCGACCGTGCCGATGGCCGCGTTCGCCGCGGTCACCGAGCGAATCAAGGTCGGTTCCGGCGTCATCCCGATCTGGACCCGTAACGTCGGCCTGCTGGCGGCGACCTTCTCGACGCTGGACGAGCTGGCGCCCGGCCGGGTGATGCTCGGGCTCGGCGCCTGGTGGGAGCCGCTGGCCTCGAAGGTCGGCGTGGACCGGCGTAAGCCGCTGCGCGCCATGCGCGAGGTGGTCGAGGCGACCCGCCGGCTGCTGGCGATGGAGCGGGTCAGCTACGACGGCGAGTTCGTCCACCTCCACGACGTCGAGATCGACATCGTGCACGGCGACCGGTCGCCGAAGAAGGTGCCGATCTACATCGGCGCGACCGGCATGAAGATGATGGAGCTGGCCGGTGAGATCGCCGACGGCGCCGTGCTCAACTACATGGTCAGCCCGAAATACAACGCTGAGGCGATGGCGGCGCTGGCGGCCGGCGCCGAGCGCGCCGGGCGCTCGGTCACCGACATCGACCGGCCGCAGCTGGTGGTCTGCTCCATGGACCCCGACCGCGAGGTCGCGCTCGACCGCGCCCGAGAGCTGCTGACGCAGTACCTCGGCCAGCAGCCGCACATCATGAAGGCCAGCGGGGTCGACCAGGCGCTGATCGACGAGATCGGCAAGGTCTTGACCTGGCCGGCCAGCGAAGACGACATCCGCAAGGCCATGCGCCTCGTCCCGGACGAGGCCGTGCAGATGATCTCTGCCTCCGGCACGCCGGCTGAGTGCACGGCGAAGGTCCAGTCCTACATCGACGCGGGCGCCACCTGCCCGATCCTCTATCCGCTGGGAGACGACGTGCGGCTCATGATCGACACGTTCGCGCCGGAGACCGGCCAGTGACCGGACGGTTCGCCATCTCGACCGGGGACACCCTGGCCGTTGACGGCGGCGCGCACACCCGCGACCCGCTGGAGTTCCATCGCAAGCTGCCCGGCTACCGGCCGACCCCGCTGCTGACCGCCCCCTCGCTGGCTACCTCGCTCGGGGTCGCCGAGGTACTCGTCAAGGATGAGTCCAGCCGGCTGGGGCTGCCGGCGTTCAAGATACTGGGCGCGTCCTGGGCGGCGTACCGGGCAGTGGTGGACCGCCTCGGCGGCGAGATCGAGCCGTGGTCGACGGTGGCGGAGCTGGCCGAGCGGGTCGCTTCGCTCAAGCCGTTCAAGCTGGCCGCGGCGACCGACGGTAACCACGGCCGGGCAGTGGCCAGGATGGCGGCGCTGATGGGGTTCGACGCCGACATCTACGTGCCGGCCGGAACGGCCCAGGCCCGCGTCGACGGGATCGACAGCGAAGGTGCCTCCTGCACCGTCGTCGACGGCAACTACGACGACGCGATCGCCCGCTCCGCGAAGGAGGCCGGCGAGCGGTGCCTGGTCATCTCGGACACGTCCTGGCCGGGCTACGTCGACATCCCGACCTGGGTGATCGAGGGGTACGGCAGCATCCTCTGGGAGGTCGAGGACCAGCTGGCCGAGCGAGGCGATGCCACGCCGGACATCGTCGTGGTCCAGATGGGCGTCGGCGCCCTGGCCGCCGCGGTCTGCGGGCACTACCGGCGCGCGGACGCGCCCAGCCGTCCCCGGCTGCTGGGGGTCGAGCCGCTGTCCGCCGACTGCATCTTGGAGTCGGTGGAGGCCGGCGAGATCATCACCATCGACAGTGCCCAGGACTCCATCATGGCCGGCCTCAACTGTGGTACGCCGTCCCTGCTGGCCTGGCCGCTGGTCTCGACAGCCATCGACGTCTACGTCGCCGTCGACGACGACCGGGCGCGCGAAGGCATGCGCCAGCTCGCCTCGGCCGGCGTGGTCGCCGGTGAGACCGGGGCCGCCGGGTTGGCCGGCTTGATCGAGCTGACCCAGTCGGCCGACGCGGAGCCGGCGCGCAAGGCGCTGGGGCTAGACGAGTCCAGCCGGGTGCTCGTGCTGTCCACCGAGGGGGCGACCGACCCGGAGGCCTACGAGCAGATCGTGGGCCGCCCGCAGCAGGCCGTTGCCAGCTCGAGCGTGCCGACGACCTGAGCCGTTCCGATCCACTTACCCGGCGGGACCGATCCACGCCCCGCCCCGGATCGACACCGATGCCAACGGGCAGAAGGAGTTTCTTCATGCGCAGCTTCGCCGGCAGGGACATCCTGTCGTTGAAAGAGTTCGAGCGAGACGAGTACTTCCAGGTCTTCGAGGTCTGCGAGCGGCTCAAGCACTACGCCCGCGACCGGCACAATGGTGATCTGCTCAAGGACAAGACGCTGCTGACGGCGTTCTACCAGCCGAGCACCCGGACCCGACTAGCCACCGAGGCCGGCATGCACCGTCTCGGCGGGCACGTCCTGGGCTTCTCCGACGCGAAGATGACCCGCGCGGGGGACTTCTACCAGGAGAGCATCAAGGACACCGTCCATATGCTGGAGTACTACGGCGATGTCATCGCGATGCGCCACTTCCAGCAGGGTGCCCCGCGGGAGGCGGCCAAGTGGGCCTCCGTCCCCGTCATCAACTGCGGCGACGGTTGGGGCGAGCACCCCACCCAGGTCTTGACCGACCTCTACACCACCTGGAAGCACAAGGGGACGCTGGACGGGATGCGATTCCTCTGCGTCGGTGACATGCGGATGCGCACCATGCACTCAATCCTGTACGCCGCCGCCCAGTTCGATATCCAGGCCGACCTGGTCTGCCCCCCGGAGATGTCGCTGCTGGACGAGTTCAAGGCCGAGCTGGCGGAGCGCAACGTCACCTACCGCGAGATGGAGTCGGTCGAGGACTGCATCGCCGACGCCGACGTCATCTACATGGAGCCGGTCGTCCAAGCCGACTACACCAAGTCGCGCGACGAGGGTGGCGAGGACAAGGGCCTGACTCCCGCGGCGTACCAGGTGACCCGGGAGCTGATGCGCGCCCAGGCCAAGCGCGACTCGATCATCTTGCACTCGCTGCCGCGGATGGACGAGCTGCCGGCGGACGTGGACAACACCCGGCACGCCCGCTACTGGTTCGAGGCGTTCAACGGGGTCGTCATGCGGATGGCGTTGCTGGCGCTGGTCCTCGGCGCGGTCGAGTAGGAGGCGAACCCATGCAGACCCATCTTCGCGGCCGCGACCTGATCACCCTGCAGGAGTGGACGAAAGACGAGATTGACACGCTGCTCGATGTCGCCTTCATGCTCAAGCGCGAGCGCGCGCTGGGGCGGGCACACCCGATCCTGCGGGACAAGGTGCTGGCCATGCTGTTCTTCTTCGCCAGCACCCGGACCCGGGCCTCGTTCGAGGCCGGGATGGCACAGCTCGGCGGGCACGCCCAGTTCATCGAGAGCCGCACCACCCAGATCTCGCACGGGGACACCGCCACCGAGATCGGGGAGATCATGGGCCGCTACAACGACGGCATCGCCATCCGGCAGGTCGACTGGGGCGTCGGCAACGGCTACATCCGTGACGTCGCCGCCGCCAGCCGAGTGCCGGTGCTCAACATGCAGTGCGACATCTACCACCCGCACCAGGCGTTGGCCGACCTGATGACCATCATCGAGCGGTTCGGTGACCCGCGCGGCAAGTCGGCCACGGTCAGTTGGGCGTACGCCGCCAGCTACCAGAAGCCGATGAGCGTGCCGCAGAGCCTGGCCCTGTTGCTGCCGCGCTTCGGCATGAACGTCCGGCTGGTGCACCCGCCGGAGTTTCGACTCATGCCGGAGATCCTCGAGCAGGCCGAGGCCAACGCCAAGCGTGGGCACGGCAGCTTCGAGATCATGGACGACTTCGAGGCCGGGGTCACCGACACCGACGTCTTCTACGCCAAGAGCTGGGGCGCCATGCTCACCACCACCGACGAGGGCGAGGGGGCGGCGATCATTGACAAGTACCCGGACTGGATCGCCGACGAGCGGCGGTTGGCGATGGCGCACGAGGACGCCATCTACATGCACCCGCTGCCCGCCGACCGCGGCGTCGAAGTGGCGGATGCGGTCATCGACGGCCCGCACTCCGTGGTCTTCGACCAGGCCGAGAACCGCCTGCACGGCCAGAAGGCCGTGATGGCGCTCACGATGAACTGACGAGGAGACACTGACCTGACGAGGAGACACTGACATGGGCGACCGGACCGCCATCGTAGCGATCGGCGGCAACTCGCTGATCAAGGACAAGATGCACGAGTCCGTTCGGGACCAGTACATCGCGGCGCACGAGACGTCCCAGCACATCGCCTCCATGATCGAGCAGGGGTGGGACGTCGTGATCGGGCACGGCAACGGCCCACAGGTTGGCTTCATCCTGCGACGCTCGGAGCTGGCCGCCCATGAGCTGCACGAGATACCGCTGGACGTCTGCGGTGCCGACTCCCAGGGCGCCATCGGGTATGCGCTGGCCCAGAACCTGCAGAACGAGCTGCGCCGGCGTGGCATCAGCAAGCCGGTGGCCGCGGTCGTCACCCAGACCGAGGTCGCTCGCGACGACCCCGCCTTCGCCGACCCGAGCAAGCCGATCGGCTCCTTCATGGACGCCGCCGAGGCCAAGCGCCGGCGGACCAAGGACGGTTGGGACCTGGTCGAGGACGCCAACCGCGGCTACCGACGGGTGGTGGCCTCGCCGCGGCCGGTGCGCATCGTCGAGCTCGACGCCATCAGGACGCTCACCGACGCGGGGACTGTCGTGATCGGCATCGGCGGCGGCGGCATTCCCGTCGTTGCCAACGCCGACGGCGACCTCGAAGGGGTAGCCGCGGTCATCGACAAGGACCTCGGCTGCTCCCTGCTCGCTCAACAGCTCGGTGCGGAGTTGCTCCTCATCACCACCGCGGTGGAGAAGGTCGCGCTGAACTTCGGCCGGCCGGACGAGGTCTGGCTGGACCACCTGACGCTGGCCGAGGCCAAGCAACACCTGGCCGAAGGCACGCACTTCGCCCGGGGCAGCATGAAGCCGAAGATCGAGTCGGTCGTCGAGTACCTGGAAGGCGGGGGCACCGAGGCGGTCATCACCAACCCGGAGAACATGGCGCGCGCGCTGGCCGGGGACACCGGGACCCGGTTCACCCGGGACTGACCGCCCGCACCGAGGGCAGGGCGCAGGCGAAGAGAGGTAGATCGTGGACTTCCTGCAGCCGCGGAGCTGGCCGGACGCGCTGGCGGCCAAGACAAACCGGCCCGACGCCCAGCCGCTGGCCGGGGGCACCGACGTGCTGGTCGACCTGAACTTCGATCGGCATCGGCCCGCGGCGCTGCTCGACCTCGGCCGCGTCGGTGAGCTGGCCGGCTGGAGCCGAGACGACGACGCGCTGCGCCTTGGCGCCGGGCTCACCTACACGATCGCCGCGGCCGAGCTCGTCGATGACCTGCCCGGCCTGGCGATGGCGGCCCGCACCGTGGGGTCGCCGCAGATCCGCAACCGCGGCACGATCGGCGGCAACCTCGGGTCCGCCTCGCCGGCCGGAGACGCACACCCACCGCTGCTGGCGGCCGGGGCCGAGGTGGAGCTCGCCTCGGCCGCCGGCAGTCGGCGGGTGCCGATCCGCGAGTTCTTTCTCGGACCCAAGCGCAACGCCTTGGCGCCCGACGAGCTGATCGCCGCCGTGCTCGTCCCCCGGGCCACCGGGCCGCAGCAATTCGCCAAGGTCGGCTCCCGCAACGCCATGGTGATCGCTGTCTGCTCGTTTGCGCTGGCGCTGCACCCGGACCGTCAGCGGGTGGGCACCGGCATCGGGTCTGCCGGCCCGGTGCCCCTGGTCGCCGACGACGCCGAGCGCTTCTGTGAAGGCGCGCTGGCGGAGTCGGACCTGTGGTCGACTCGGGCGCCGATCGAGGAGTCAACGCGGCGGAGGTTCGGTGAGCTGGTCGCCGCCGCCGCCCGGCCGATCGATGACGTCCGAGGCAGCGCGGCGTACCGCTCGCATGCCCTGTCCGTGTTGGCCGCCCGCGCGCTGGGTTGGGCCTGGGCGGACTATCGGAGGAGCTGACATGCAGCTGCACTGCACGGTGAACGGCGAGCCCGGGGAGGCCGACGGGGTCTGGGAGGGCGAGAGCCTGCTCTATGTGCTGCGCGAGCGGCTCGGGCTCCCCGGCTCGAAGAACGCCTGCGAACAAGGCGAGTGTGGCTCCTGCTCGGTCTACCTGGACGGCACGCTGGTCTGCGCCTGCCTGGTCGCGGCCGGCCAGGCCGAGGGCGCTCGCATCCAGACAGTGGAGGGACTCGCCGACGGCGACACCCTGCATCCGGTGCAGCAGGCGTACGTCGCGGCCGGAGCGGTCCAGTGCGGATTCTGTACGCCGGGGCTGATCATGGCCACCTGTGACCTGCTTCGGCGGATCCCGGCACCGACGGACGTAGCGATCCGCGAGGCCTTGGCCGGCAACCTGTGTCGCTGCACCGGCTACGAGAAGATCCTCGACGCCGTCCGGATGGCCGCCGCGAACGCGGGAGTTGGCGAGTGATGCGCGGCGATAGGTCACTGCGCGCCACGTCGAGCCGGCCGACCGGACAGCGGCCGGCCGCACCGGTCACTCCGGTCACTGGTGGCCTCGGCGAGAGCGCGCGACGCCCGGACGCCACCTTGAAGGTCAAGGGCGACTTCGCCTACTCCTCCGACCTGTGGGCCGAAGGGATGCTGTGGGGGACCACGGTTCGCAGCCCTCATCCCCGGGCCAAGATCCGCTCGATCGACGTCAGCGAGGCGCTCATGGTGGCCGGGGTGGCCACGGTGCTCACCGCCGACGACGTACCCGGTCGCAAGACCTTCGGCATGGAGGTGCCCGACCAGCCGGTGCTCGCCTGGGGCGACATCCGCTACCAAGGTGAGGCGGTGGCCCTGGTGGCCGCCGACCATCCGGAGACCGCCCGCCGCGCCGCCGCGCTGGTGCGGGTGGTCTACGCGGTGCTAGATCCGGTCGTCGACGCCGAGGCGGCGATGGCGCCCGACGCACCCGCGCTGCACCCCAGCGGCAACGTGCTGAAACACGTGAAGATCCGCCACGGCGCCCAGCAACCCACCGCGGACGTCGTCGTCACCGGCGAGTACGAGGTCGGCATGCAGGATCAGGCCCCGCTGGGACCGGAGTCCGGGCTGGCGATCCCGGACGGCGAGGGCGGGATCGACCTCTACGTCGCCACCCAGTGGCTGCACGTCGACCATGACCAGCTGGTGGCCAGCCTGGGCCTGCGGCCGGCGCAGATCCGGATGACCATGGCCGGCATCGGCGGGGCCTTCGGGGCGCGCGAGGACATCTCCATCCAGATCCACGCCTGCCTGCTGGCGCTGCGCACCGGCCGGCCGGTGAAGATGTCCTACCCCCGGCAGGAGTCCTTCGTCGGGCACGTGCACCGGCATCCGGCCCGACTGCAGTACGAGCACGGCGCCACCCGGGACGGCCGACTGGTCTCCGTGAAGACGCGCATCGTCTTCGACGGCGGGGCCTACGCGTCCAGCTCGAACGCGGTCTGCCTGAACGCCGCGACCTTCGCCTGCGGACCCTACGAAGTGCCCAACGCGACCATCGACTGCTACGTCACCTACACGAACAACCCGCCGTGTGGCGCCATGCGGGGCTTCGGCGCGGTGCAGGCCTGCTTCGGCTACGAGTCGCAGATGGACAAGCTGGCGGCGGCGCTGGGCATGGACCCGGTCGAGCTGCGGCTGGCGAATGCGATGCGCGAGGGTACGTCGCTGCCGACCGGTCAGCGGGTGGAAGGTCCCGCGCCGGTGGCCGAGATCCTGCGCAGCCTGCGGGCGATGCCGCTGCCGCCGGACGCGGACGGAGCCGGCGAAGCCGAGCGCGACCTGCGCGAGCTACCGGGCGGGGTGTCCAACACCACCCACGGCGAAGGTGTCCGCCGCGGCGTCGGCTACGCCGTGGGCTACAAGAACATCGCGTTCTCCGCCGGCTTCGACGACTACGCCACTGCCCGGGTGCGGCTGTCCGTGGTCGCCGGCGAGCCGATCGCCGAGGTGCACAGCGCCGCTGCCGAGGTCGGCCAGGGCGTGGTCACGCTGCAACTGCAGATCGTCCGCACCGAGCTCGGCGTACAGCGGGCCGTGGTGCTGCCCGCCGACACCCAGGTTGGCTCGGCCGGCTCGTCGTCGGCCTCCCGACAGACCTGGATGACCGGCGGGGCAGTCAAGGCGGCGTGCGAGGCCGTCCGCGAGCGGGTGCTTGCGCTGGCGGCATCCAAGCTCGGCTCCACCGGCCGGCTGGTGCTGGCGGACGGCGCGGTGCTAGTCGCCGACGCGGGAGCGGCGCCGACGCGGGTGTCCACCCTGGCGGACCTGCTGGGGGCCGAGGTGGTCGAGGAGACCGTCGAGTACCGGCACGCCCCGACCGAGGACCTGGACCCGGAGACCGGCCAGGGCAACGCGCACGTCGGCTTCGCCTTTGCCGGCCACCGGGCGGTGGTGGACGTGGACACCGAGCTGGGCCTGGTCAAGGTGGTCGAGATGGCCACCGCCCAGGACGTCGGGCGGGCGCTCAACCCCCAGGCGGTGGAGGGCCAGCTCCAAGGTGGGACCGCCCAAGGCCTCGGCCTGGCGCTGATGGAGGAGATCCAAATCTCCGGCGGCAAGGTGCGCAACCCGTCGTTCACCGACTACCTGATCCCGACCATCCTGGACATGCCGCCGGTCCGGATGGACATCCTCGAGCTGGGTGACCCGGTCTCGCCGTACGGCGTGAAAGGCGTCGGGGAGCCACCGACGATCTCCTCTCCGGCCGCGGTCGCCGCGGCGCTGCGGGCGGCCACCGGCCGGGCGCTGAGGAGGATCCCGATTCGCCCGGAGCACATCACCGGCCTGCTGGAAACCAGCACCGACGCGGTGGCCGACGACCCGACCAAGCCCGCCCGGATCAGCGCGGAGACGCAGTGACTTCGACGGCCGTCTGCCCGGCGAGCGCCGGGCGGCCTCAGGGGACCTCGGTGAGCGCCTGGGCGAACTGGGCCGCGTACAGCCGGGCGTAGGCGCCATCGGCGGCCAGCAGCTCGGCATGCGTACCCTGCTCGACGATCCGGCCGGACTCCATCACCAGGATCAGGTCGGCGTCCCGGATCGTGGACAGCCGGTGAGCGATCACAAAGCTGGTCCGACCTTGGCGCAGCCGGCTCATGGCCCGCTGGATGAGGACTTCGGTGCGGGTGTCCACCGAGCTGGTTGCCTCGTCCAGGATGAGGATGGCGGGCTCGGCCAGGAAGGCTCGGGCGATCGTGATCAACTGCTTCTCGCCGGCGCTGACCGTCGACCCCTCCTCGTCCAGGATGGTGTCGTAGCCATCCGGCAGGGTGCGGACGAACCGGTCCACGTGCGTGGCCCGCGCCGCGGCGACAATCCGCTCGAAGGACGCGTCCGGCGCGCCGTACGAGATGTTCTCGGCGATCGTGCCGCCGAACAGCCACGCGTCCTGAAGCACCATGCCGGTCCGGCGGCGTAGGTTCTCGCGGGTCATCGCGGCGATGTCGATCCCGTCCACGGTGATCTGCCCGGCGGACACTTCATAGAACCGCATCAGCAGGTTGACCAGGGTGGTCTTGCCGGCGCCCGTCGGGCCGACGATGGCCACGGTCTGGCCCGGTTGCACGCGCAGCGACAGGTCCTCGATTAGCGGCGTGTCGGGGGAGTAGCGGAACGACACGTGGTCGAACTCCACCCGACCGCGCACCGAACTCGGGGAGACCGCAGCCACCGGATCGGGGTCCTGCTCGGTAGCGTCGAGCAGGGCGAAGACCCGCTCGGCCGAGGCCACCCCCGACTGCAGCAGGTTGGCCATGCTCGCCACCTGCGTGAGCGGCTGGCTGAACTGCCGGGAGTACTGGATAAACGCTTGGACCTCGCCGAGGGAGAGAGCCCCGGATGCGACCCGCAGTCCACCGACCACCGCGACTAACACGTAATTGATGTTTCCGATGAACATCATCGCCGGCTGGATCAGGCCGGAGAGAAACTGGGCCCGAAAGCCGGCCGCGTACAGGGCATCGTTGTGTTCGGCGAAGGTGCTGGTTGCCTCCTCCTGCCGGCCGAAGACCTTGACCAGGGAGTGGCCGGTGTACATCTCCTCGATGTGGCCGTTGAGCCGACCCGTGGTGGCCCACTGCTTGACGAACTGCGGTTGAGCGAGGCGACCGATCCGCCCCGCCACGGCGACCGAGACCGGGACCGTTACCACCGCGATCAACGCCAGTAGCGGTGAGATCACGACCATCATGGTCAGTACGCCGATGATGGTCAGCAGCGAGGTCACCATCTGGCTGAGGGTCTGCTGCAGCGTCTGGGCCACGTTGTCCATGTCGTTGGTGACCCGGCTGAGCACCTCGCCGCGCGGCTGGCGGTCGAAGTAGCTCAGCGGCAATCGGGCGAGCTTGGCCTGGGCCTGCTGGCGCAACCGGTAGACCGAGCGCTGGACGATCGTCGCGGTCAGTCGCCCCTGCAGCAGACTGGCGAGCGACGCCCCGACGTACACCCCCGCGACGATCAGCAGAACGCGCTGAACCTGGCCGAAGTCGATCCCGCGGCCGGGCACCAGGTGCATCGACGCCAGCATGTCGGCGAGTCGGCCCTGCCCGCTGGCCCGCAGGTTGCGCACCGTCTCCGCCTGCGTCGTGCCGGGCGGGATCCGCCGGCTCACCACGCCGGAGAAGATTAGGTCGGTCGCCTGGCCGAGGATCCTCGGGCCAAGCACGGACAGGGCGACGCTCGCGGCTCCGAGCGCCAGCGTGAGCGCGATCAGCAGGCGCTCGGGGCGCATGTTGGCGAGCAGCCGACGGCTCGAGCCGCGAAAGTCCAGCGACTTCTCCGTCGGCATTCCACCCATGAAGGCGCCGGGTCCGTGCCGGGCTCCCTGGCCCCCGGCCGGTCCTGGACCGCGGCGCGGGGTCGGCGGCTCCAGGACCGGGGCGGTCGGGGAGCTGTCTGCGGGGGCGGATGCCGCGGCCGGAGACGTCGGTGCGGTCACGCCGCCGCCTCCTGCTCGGTCAGCTGGGACAGCACAATCTCCCGGTAGGTCTCGTCCGTGGCCATCAGTTCGTCATGGGTGCCGACGGCGACGACGCGCCCCTCCTCCAGGACAACGATCCGGTCGGCGTGCCGGATGGTGCTCACCCGCTGCGCGACGATGACCACCGTCGCGTCGGCGGTGTCGCGGGCCAGGGCGGCCCGCAGCGCGGCGTCGGTGGCGTAGTCCAGCGCGGAGAAGGAGTCGTCGAACAAGTAGATCTCCGGTCGGCGTACCAGCGCCCGGGCGATGGCGAGGCGCTGCCGCTGGCCGCCGGAGACGTTGGTGCCACCCTGCGCGATCGGCGCGTTCAGGCCGTCGGGCATGGCCGCCACGAAGTCCCGAGCCTGCGCGGTTTCCAGCGCCTGCCACAGTTCGGCGTCGGTGGCGTCGGACCTGCCGTAGCGCAGGTTGGAGGCGACCGTGCCGGAGAACAGGTACGGGATCTGCGGCACCAGCCCGACCGCGACCGAGAGCGCCGCCGGGTCCAGCTCCCGGACGTCGACGCCGTCGACGAGCACGCTGCCGCCGGTGGCGTCGAACAGCCGGGGGACAAGGTTCAGCAAGGTGGTCTTGCCGCTTCCGGTGCTGCCGATTACTGCGATGGTCTCGCCGGGCCGGGCGACGAGGTCAATGCCTCGCAGCACGGGCTCCTCGGCGCCGGGGTAGCGAAACTCGACGTTGCGCAGTTCAACGTGACCGCGGCCGGTGCGCCGGCGCACTGGGTCCGCCGCCGGCACCACGCTGGAGCTGGTGTCGAGCACCTCCTCGATCCGCTCGGCGGAGACCTCGGCGCGCGGCACCAGCATGAACATGAAGGTGGCCATCAGCACCGACATCAGGATCTGCATCAGGTAACTCAGGAAGGCCGTCAGGGCGCCGACCTGCATGCCGCCGCTGTCGATCCGGTGCCCGCCGAACCACAACACCGCGACGCTGGAGACGTTCATCACCAGCATTACCGCTGGGAACATCAGCGCCATCAGCCGGCCGATGCCGAGCGAGACGTCCAGCAGCTCGGTGTTGGCCGCGGCGAACCGGTCCTGCTCGCGGCCGTCCCGCACGAAGGCCCGGATGACGCGGACGCCGGTGATCTGCTCGCGCAGCACGCTGTTGATCCGGTCGATCCGGGTCTGCATCAGGCGGAACAGTGGCCGCATCCGGGAGATGATCGCGGCCACGATGACGGCCAGCACCGGGACGATGATGAGCAGGAGGGCCGACAGCGGCACGTCTTGGTTGAGCGCCATCAGGATACCGCCGACGGCCATGATGGGCGCAGACACGATCATGGTGAACGTCATCAGGACCAGCATCTGGACCTGCTGGACGTCGTTGGTGGTGCGCGTGATCAGCGACGGCGTGCCGAAGTGGCCTACCTCGCGGGCGGAGAATCCCAGCACCTGGTGGAAGATCGCTGACCGGACGTCGCGGCCCACGGCCATGGCGGTCCGGGCGCCGAAGTAGACGGCAACGACGGAGCAGACGATCTGCACCATCGTCACGCCGATCATGATGGCGCCGACATGCAGGATGTAGCCGGCGTCGCCCTTGATCACCCCATTGTCGATGATGTCGGCGTTCAGCGTGGGCAGGTACAGCGTGGCCAGCGTCTGCACCAACTGCAGCGCGACCACCACGGCGATGGCCGTGCGGTACGGCGGCAGGTAGGTGCGCAGGAGCCGGATCAGCAATTGGTCGCCTCTGGGCCGAACGACACCGGGATGCCTGTGGTCACGACCCGCAACCTACCTAGATGCCGGGCTGACGGCTGCCCGGATCAGCCCCGGCCGCGAGGGCCGCGGCATGCCGGTTGTGCTCGGTGATGACGGGCTCCAGGTCCAGGGTGACCACCTCGCCGTCGGCGACTACCACCCGACCGTTGATCACTGTGTGCCGGGCGCGCTGTGGGGCGCAGAAGACGGCCGCGGCCACCGGGTCGGACAGGCCGCCGGCGTAGCCGAGGGTTGCCAGGTCGAGGGTGAAGAAATCGGCGCACTTGCCGGGTTCGAGCGAGCCGATGTCGGTGCGGCCCAGCACTGCGGCGCCGCCGCGGGTGCCCAGCCCCAGGGCCTCGCGGGCGGTCATCCACTCGGCTGCCCGGCGCGGGTCGGAGGTCGACAACTCGGTCTCCGGCCCCTCCGGCGGTCGGAGGCCGATCTTCAGCCGGGCCAGCAACATCGCCTGACGAACCTCGGCCAGCAGCGCGGACGAGTCGTTGCTGGCCGAGCCGTCGACGCCCAGACCGACGGCAACGCCGGCGGCCAGGTAGTCCTTGACCGGGGCGATGCCTGAGGCCAGTCGCATGTTCGACGTCGGGCAGTGGCAGACCTCGGCGCCCCGGTCGGCGAACAGCCGGATCTCGGCGGCGTCGACGTGGACGGCATGGGCGAACCAGACGTCGCCAGCCACCCAGCCCAGCGAGTCGAGGTAGTCGACCGGACGGCGCCCGAGCGTCGCCAGCGTGTAGCGCTCCTCGTCGAGCGTCTCGGCTAGGTGGGTATGCAGGCGTACGCCGTACCGGCGGGCCAGAGCGGCGGAGTTCCGCATCAGCTGCGGCGTCACGGAGAACGGCGAGCAGGGCGCCAGCGCGATCTGGCACATCGAGCCCGCCCTGGGGTCGTGGTAGCGCTCGATCACGCGCTGGGAGTCGGTCAGGATGGCGTCCTCGTCCTCCACACAAGCGTCCGGCGGGAGCCCGCCGCGGGACTCGCCCAGCGACATGCTGCCGCGGGAGACCACGAACCGGGTCCCGACTTCGGCGGCGGCGGCGATCTGGTCGTCGACCCGGCAGCCGTTGCCGAACACGTAAGCGTGGTCGAAGACGGTGGTTGCCCCGGACAGCGCCAGCTCCGCCAGGCCGACGATGGTCGCGGTACGGGAGGCCGGCGGCGTTCGCCGACCCCAGAGTCGGTAGTGCGCCTGCAGCCACGGAAACAGGTTGGTGTTCTGCCCCGCCGGCAGGTTGCGGGTCAGTACCTGGTCGAGATGGTGGTGGCAGTTCACCAGGCCGGGCAGCAGCAGGTGCCCGGTCAGCTCGAGCACCACGTCCGCGTCGCTCGGGAGCTCGGCCGACGGCCCGACCTGCTCGATTACGCCGTCCCGGGCGAACAGCCCGGCGCCGGGCAGCTCCCGGCGCTGGTCGTCCATCGTCACCAGGATGGTGGCGTTGCGGGCGAGCAGCGTGCCCATTCGGCAGGTCACTCCTTGGCTGGGAGGTTGGTGCGATCGGACCGGGCGTCATCCTGGCACCGCGGCCCGGGCGGACCGACACCGTGGCAGCCTGCAGACTCCACCACCTGCAGACTCCACCACCGGCCCGGGCAGGGAGGACGCGTGCCCGATCCCGAGTGGCCGGTCGATCCGGTCCCGGACCTGTTGGTATCGAAGCCCGCGCGACCACCCTGGCCCGCCCACCCGGGCCGGCGCCAAGTCGCCACCGTCGCGGCCGGCGTCGCCGCGCTGGTGCTCGCGACCGTCGCCGTGGCGGTCTGGCTGCCTGGTGAGCCGCCGCCAGCCTCGAGCCCCACTTCCCCGCAGCCCACTTCGGCGGCTACCCGACGCCCGCTGCCGCCGGACGCGCCTCGCGACATCCTGCTGTTCGGATTCCCTGGGATAGCCACCCTGCCGGCCCTGGATCAGGCGCTCACCCGACCCGCCCCGGGGTCGGGGGCGGCTGGGCCGGTCCATGTCGTCGACGTACGTCAGCTGGCCGCCGGCCGGATGATCGGCCTGGACCGGGCCGGCGGCGCGCTGGTCGCGCTCACCAGTGTCGGCGTACGCCGGCTCACAACCGCCCAGCTGTTCTTCGTCGGCCTGGCCGGCGACGACGTCTGGACCGTTGCCGTCCCGCCGCCGGAGGTCGGACGTCGCGTCGTCCAGCGGCTCGGCGGCGACGGTCAGCCGATCGGGGGAGCTGCCGTCGTACCCGCCGACATGACTCCGGTTGGCGAGGCGGCGGACGGGCTGGTGGCCACCTCGGCGCCGGGCGGCTCCAGCGGCGGGAGCGTCGTTGTGGTCGACCCGTCGACCGGCGCGGTCCGGCGCGAGATCGCCCAGTCGGCCCGGGTTGCCGATGTCCGCGGCGGGGTCGTCGCCTGGTACCACGACCCGTGCCGGGACACCGGTGACTGCCTGTTGCACGTGACGGACACGCGCACCGGCGCGGCGGCCGTGGTCCCCAGCGCCCAGGGCGTCGACCGCACGGTCCGCGGCGACTTGGCCCGACTCTCCCCCGACGGGGCGTGGATCGGCTACCCCCAGGCGTTGTCGAGCAGTCCCGGCGATCCGCTCAACGCCACGTTCGAGCTGGCCGTCGCCGACACCCGGGGCGGGGCGCCCACGGTCGTGCCCGACTCCCCGGGCGTGTTCGCCGGCATGCTCCCGGTCTGGTCCGGCGACCGGCTGTTGTTCCTGCGCGCTCGACCACCGGCAGTGGTGGGCGCCTACTGGCCCGATCGCCGGGCGGTCGATTACGGGACCGTCGACGTGTCGGCGTACGACGGGGTCGCCGGGGCCATGGACCTCGCCGCTACCGGCGCCCGCGGGCCTGGGTGAGGCTCAGCTGCTGCCTGGGAGGCCCCGGGGTAACTACCCAAGCCTGGCATGCAGAACTGATGACGCGGTGGCTGGGACCCGCTGGCCGGTCAGCCGTCGGCGGACCCTGCCAGCACGGAGAACGGCGCCCCCGCGGGATCGGTGACCACGGCGAACCGGATGCGGCCGGACTCGATGTCCTGCCCCGGAACCACGACGGTGCCGCCCAGCTCGCTGACCCGGGTCGTCGAGGCGTCGACGTCGGCGACCGCGAAGTACACCATCCAGTACGGCGGCACCTCGGCGGGCATGTCCGCCGGCTTGGCTATCAGGCCGCCGATGGAGCGGCCGCCCAGCTGCCACTCGGTGTACGCCGCGGGGCTCGACTCCCCCTGCGGGCTCGCCCCCCAGCCGAAGACCGCCCGGTAGAACGCAACGGCGCCTGGGACGTCTGTAGTGATCAGTTCGTTCCAGCACATAGCGCCCGGCTCGTCGCGGATGCCCGCGCCGCGGTGCGTCCCGGGCTGCCACACTCCGAAGGCGGCTCCGGCCGGGTCGGCGAACACCGCCATCCGCCCGGAGTCCGTCACCTCCATCGGCGGCACCAGAGTCGTCCCGCCGTTCGCGGTCACGGCGGCGGCGGTCGCGTCGGCGTCGTCGACGTTGATGTAGGTCGACCACACCGGCGGTCCCGGATTCTGCTGCGGCCCGAGACCGGCCACCATCCGGCCGCGGAGGTGGCACATGGCGTAGCCGCCGGTTTCCGGCGGTCCCGGTTGCACGTCCCAGCCGAACAGCGCGGAGTAGAACTCGCCCGCCGCGGCCGGGTCCGGCGTACCCAGGTCGACCCAGGACGGCACGCCGTGTTCGTAGGTGTCGATGTCCATCTGTCCTCCAACGTCCCGGCTGTACGTCCGGGCTCTGTGTCGGCTAAAACCGCTAGAACACCACCAGGCTGCGCGCGCCCACGCCGGCCTCCATCTCGGCGAAGGCGCTGTCGACATCATCGAGGCCGATCCGCCGCGTGATCAGCGCCCCGAGGTCCAGGCCGCCGGAGCGCACCTGCTCCAACAGCATCGGGACGTCGCGGTCGGGGTCCATCGAGCCGTAAACGCAGCCGGAGATCGTGCGGGCGTAGTAGAACAGCTCCAGCGCGCTGAAGCTCACCAGGTCGTCCTTGCCGCCGATGCCGACCACTGTCAGGTGCCCGCCCCGGCGGGCCATGGACCAGCAGGTGCGGATGGTCGCCGCCGTACCGACGCAGTCGAAGACATGGTCGGCCCCGCGCCCGCCGGTGCGGGCCCGGATCTCTTGGACGAGGTCGGGCCCGCTGACCAGCGTCTCGTCGGCGCCGCAGGTCCGGGCCAACGCCAGCTTCTCAGTCGAGCGGTCGGCCGCGATGATCGGGGTCGCGCCGGCGATCCGGGCGCCCTGCACCACCGAGAGCCCAACGCCGCCGAGCCCCAGTACCGCGACGGACTCCCCGCGCCGCACGCCGGCAGTGTTGAGCACCGCCCCTACGCCCGTCATCACCGCGCACCCGAGCAACGCGGCGTGCTCCAGCGGTATGTCGTCCGGCAGCGGCAGCACGGCCATCGCCGGCAGCACGGTCTCGGTGGCGAAGGCGCCGGTGGACAGGCCCGGGTAGAGCGCGGTGCCGTCGGCGGCGGTGGCGTAGGGCCGGGTCGATCGGTCCGCCGCGCGTTCGCACAGGTGCGGTTCGCCGACCGTGCAGAACCAGCACTCCCGACACGGCGGCGCCCAACACAGCACCACCCGGTCGCCGGGTGCGACGCCGATCACGCCCTCGCCCACGTCGACCACCGTGCCGGCGCCCTCGTGCCCGAGCACCGTGGGCAGCGACTGGCGCAGCCGACCGAAGGCCAGCGACAGGTCGGAGTGGCAGACCCCGGTTGCGGCCAGCCGGACCCGCACCTGCCCCGGTCCCGGTCCGGCGATATCGATGTCCTCCAGGCGCATCGGCTCGCCGGCCGCGCGCAGCACGGCGGCTTGGACCACGGCCGTCTCCTTCGCCTCCACCTCGCACCGTCGGCCGGGTGGCCGGCGACGGAGCCGCAGCCTAACGTCGGGGCGGTGCAGCCGAACCAGGTAACCCAGGCCGACACCCAGGCCGACACCCAGGCCGTCGTCGCCGTCGTCGCCGCCTGGCTGACCGATGCCACGGACGTCACCGTGCTGACCGGGGCCGGGATCTCCACCGAGTCCGGGATCCCGGACTTCCGCGGCCCGCAGGGGTTGTGGACTCGCGACCCGGCGGCGCAGCGGCTGTCGTCGTTGCCCGACTACGTCGCCGAGCCGCAGCTGCGGCGCCGAGCCTGGCAAAGCCGCCGGCAGCATCCGGCCTGGAGCGCCGAACCGAACGCCGGCCACCAGGCCCTGGTCACCTTGGAGCGCTCCGGCCGGCTGCGCGGACTGCTCACCCAGAACATCGATGGGCTGCACCAGCGGGCCGGTTCGGCGCCGACGACCGTGATCGAGCTGCACGGGACCATCTGGGAGGTCGAGTGCCTCGGCTGCGGCGACCGGCAGCCGATGACGACCGCGCTGGCACGGGTGGACGACGGCGAGGATGACCCGGCCTGCCTGCGGTGCGGCGGGATCCTGAAGTCGGCCACCGTGTCCTTCGGTCAACCGCTGGACCCCGACGTCATCCGGGCGGCGGAGCGCGCGGCGCGGGAGTGCGACCTCTTCCTGGCGGTCGGGACGTCGCTGACCGTCTTCCCGGCGGCGGCGTTGCCCCGGGTGGCGGTCGGCAACGGCGCTCTACTGGTGATTGTCAACGCCGAGCCCACGTCGTACGACGGGATCGCCAACGCCGTGCTGCGCGAGCCGATCGGCGGGGTGCTGCCGCGTCTGGTGGCCGGGCTGCGGTAGAAATGCCCGGGTGAGCGGCGCGTGATCGACCAGCAGCGAGTCTTGCGACTGCGCGAAGTGACGGTCCGCCGGGACGGTGCCACTCTGCTTGCCGACGTGGACTGGACGGTGGAGGCCGGGCAGCGCTGGGTCATCCTGGGCCCGAACGGCGCCGGCAAGACCACGTTGCTGCAGGTGGCCGGCGCGCAGCTGTTTCCCACCAGCGGCACGGCGCAGATCCTCGGCGAGACCCTCGGCCGGGTCGACGTCTTCGAGCTGCGGCCGCGGATCGGGCTGACCAGCGCCGCGCTGGCCCAGCTGCTGCCGGAGAACGAGCGGGTGCTCGACGTGGTGGTCACCGCGGCGTACGCCGTGCTCGGTCGTTGGCGGGAGAGCTACGACGCCGCCGACGAGCAACGGGCGGCCGGGCTGCTCAACCAGCTCGGGTGCGCCGGTCTGGCCGACCGGCGGTTCGGCACGCTGTCCGAGGGCGAACGCAAACGGGTGCAGATCGCCCGGGCGCTGATGACCGACCCAGAGCTACTGCTGCTCGACGAGCCCGCGGCCGGGCTGGATCTGGGCGGCCGGGAGGACCTGCTGCGCCGGCTGACCCGGTTGGCCGCGGACCCGGAGGCGCCGGCCATGGCCCTGGTCACCCACCACGTCGAGGAGATCCCGCCCGGCTGCACTCATGCGCTGCTGCTGCGGTCCGGGCAGGTCGTGGCGGCGGGGACGCTGGCCGCCGTCCTGACCGCACCGGCGCTCTCGGAGTGCTTCGGGCTGCGGCTGCGCCTGGACGAGGCCGACGGTCGGTACGCCGCCCGAGCCGCGGCGGCGGTCTGAGGCGAGGGCTCAGGCGCGCAGGGCGGCCCGGCTCGCGGACTCGGCGGCCCGCGCCGCCCGGGTGAAAGCCCTCAGCGCTGCCGGCTGGTCGCCCGCCGCTGCATAGTGCCCAGCGATCGTTCCGGCCGCCTCGGCCGTGCCGTCTCCGCCCGCGACATCGCGCTGCTCAAGCGCCCGCGCGAGCGCGAGGTGCAACTCGACTCGTTCTCCCGGCAACAGGTCGTCGTACACCGCCTCACGTAAGAGCGCGTGACGGAAGAACAGCAAGCCGTCCTCTCCGGCGACCAACATCTGCTCGGCGACCGCCTCACGAAGCGCCCCGTGCAGGCGGAGATGCTCGATCCCACTGACGGTCGCGATCGTCGCCTCGAAAGAGTAGATAAGCGCAGCTGCGCCAAGGATAATGAGCAGAACGCCGAAGGCGACAATTGCGCCCCATTTGCCTCGAAGCCGCTCAATCGCCGCGCCGATATTGCTCTGCGCCAAGCTCGGGTTCACCACATTGGACATTAGCCCTCTCCGGGTTGGCGATATGTCGCAGTCCTCGCAAACGACGCGGGGTCAG
>Ga0208478_1000073_pt1 | contig 38065 bp, 29 predicted proteins | sample NGESurdeep072012_5_FD_184462 | JGI IMG/M metagenome (GOLD analysis project Ga0208478, IMG submission 184462) | Arctic peat soil microbial communities from Barrow, Alaska - NGEE Surface sample 415-2 deep-072012 (SPAdes) | ecosystem: Environmental > Terrestrial > Soil > Wetlands > Peat ...
CCTGAACTATTATAATGCGGATAATCCCTCAAAAGTGAAAGTAATTGTAGAGGGTATTACGACAGCGGGTATTCCGGTGACCGGTAAGACAGAATATGAAGTGAGATAAACCGGAAATGATAAATCTAATGATGATTATTCAAATAAGAGTAATTCAAGAAAGTCTGTTCAAAACCATAATAAATAACAGGAGAAATAACACTGTCGGATGATCAAAATCAAGCGTTTTACGTTAATATTATTAACAACTGTTTTGTTTTTCCCTGTTAAGGCCCAATCCTATAGCCCTCAACAAATCGAACTGGCTGAAAGACTAAATTCCCTTGCTAAAAATGCACCTCCAGAGCTGGCTTATATCCAGACCAGCAAAGATATCTACGAAACAGGGGAAGATCTGTGGTTCAAGGTATATCTGCTCGACTCACAATACCTGGTCCCTTCCCTGCTGAGCAGGACTCTTTATTTGCAGTTATTAAATGAAACTACCAAGAAATCAGTCTGGCAGGAAAAGTATGAAATTCAAAATGGTTTTGCCGACGGCCGGGTTAACCTTAAGAGCAATTTAGCCGAAGGGGATTACTTACTGGCAGCATATACAGCTAATTCATTCTTTAGCGATACGACGGAGTTTTATGCTATAAGGAGAATTAAGGTTAAAACAGATATGAATTACCGGCCATCATTAAGAGCAACATTTGACAAAACTTTTTATAATGATAACGATACAATCCGTTTATTTTTTTCTCCTTCTTCAGAACAAAGTGACTCATTATTTGCAGAAATTATAGCTATTCTACAGCTAGGGAACAAAAAGCTTGAAAAAGAAAAAACAACAACCAGCGTTGAAGGGAAGGCATTCATTGCCTTCCGGCCACAGGATACAAGAGAAAGTTCGCAGGTGTCAATCACTATTAAATATAAAGACCGCGCAGAATCTTTCAATATACCTGTACCAAAAAAAAATAATTTGATACAATTTTCAACTTTCCCCGAAGGTGGGGAACTGGTTTCAGGGATACGAAGCAAACTGGCATTTAAAGCAGTAAACATTAATGGTGAACCTGTTGATATCAAGGGAACCTTATTTGAAGACAATACTCCTCTGCTTAACTTTAGAAGTGCACATGCAGGAATGGGCATCTTATCTTTTATACCCGATGAAACGAAAAAATACTACATCCGGCTATCAGAACCTGTCATAGACAGTACTTTACTTTTGCCTGAAATTTATCGCTCAGGAATGACAATGCAACTGGTCAGAAGAGATAAAGAGTCACTCTCATTTAAAGTATCTCAAAGCTCCGGTCTTAATCCGGAAGATATTTACCTCAGAGTCCAATGCCGTGGCATTGTTTATGGCATGGCAACAGGAAATTTAAAAAGGGAATTAGTGATAAAACTACCTCTGGCAGGGCTACCTCAGGGGATAGCAGAGGTCACCCTTTTCAATAGCAATTTAGTACCCATAGCTGAAAGACTGGTCTATATCAACCAGAACTTGAAACTTAACATATCAACAGAATTATCCAAAGAGATTTACGGTACCAGGGGAAAGGCAACCTTGAAAATAAACGTAAAAGATGAAAACGGACAGCCGGTAGAAGCTAATCTTGGGGTAACTGTTTTTGATAAACTTTATCAAAATCCCCGCGATTCGAATAATATTCTTGCCCACTTCTATCTTTCTACACAGCTGAAAGGAAGAATTTTTAACCCTTCATTTTATTTTGAAGGTAGAAGCAAAGGACGCGACGAAGCATTGGATTTACTGATGCTGACTCAAGGGTGGAGAAGGTACCTGTGGAGCGAAGAAAACCTTAAAAAATCACAAAGGTTGCAGCAGGTTATTTCCGATGTTATACACGGGGAAGTATATTATCCACACAGACATAAGAAGGTTCCGAGGAAACAGGTATTTGCAATGGCATTTTCTCCGAATAGGGATAGCACAAAATTATTGATCCGTACTGATTCGGCTGGAGGGTTTGATGTTTCCGCAGATCTTATGAAAAAATGGGAAACCGATTATGTTTATCTGAAACCCCTTGGCCCTCCCGGATCTCAATTTACAATGCATTCACTTGACCCCCTGGCACTACCAGAATTCATACTCGGCATCAGGCTGACCGATCCTTTTGAAATCATCAACACTACTATGAGGAATTATGAATTCATTTACCCTTTATCTGGTTTAAATATGGAAAATGAAAATGTATCCGACTCGTTGGTAACAGAGAATGGTTTCATAAGGATCAAGGAGGTTACAATAAAAGGCCGGAAGCAAAACATTATAAGGGGAAAATACCTGGGGATTCTTGATAGTTTAGCTATTAATGCTGACTATGTATGCCCTTATGGCGTTTTGAACTGTCCCAGACATCCACCCGATGAGCCTGAACCTATAGTAATTGGCCCGAATGGATATGGCGAGAAAAAACCGATATCAGGGAAAGAGTATTATGTAATGTACTATTATAACACTCCTGCTGAGCGTATAGCGAAAATTACTTACTGGCCCAACAGGTATTCAGAGGAAGACCTTCTGAAGATAAATAATTTGTCCAGGGTGAAAGCATATTATGGGAAACGTGAGTTTTATCAGCCGGACTATGATAAGGAGACTGAAGCGGATATAATTCCTGATTATCGTAATACCCTTCTCTGGGAGCCATCGGTTATAACAGATGAAAAAGGTGAAGCCACGTTGACTTTTTTTTGTTCCGATGTTAATACTGATTTTGTTGGGAGAATCGAAGGAGTTGGAGGTGAAGGATTGCTGGGTACAGGAAATTTCAATTTTACAGTTAGAAAACTAAAAACTGCTCAATAGAAAATGAGGGTACCTGATTTTGATGATATTATTTTTGCAAGATTAAATAAGGAATACGGCGCCTATTTCTTAAGAAACAATTACAATCGTACTGTTCTTGCAGCTATTGTTGCAGCTTGTTTATTAGGATCTGCAATTGTAATAATTCCATACTTCCGGTTCCCAGCTGAAAAAAGTAAAGAGATATATTCTTCAGTATATGTAACAATGGAAAACCTGAGGCCTCCGGCTGAACCGGAAGGTCTGCCACAGTTTCCGGTATCTCCTGCTCCTCCACATGCTACGGCTGCTGGAAGAATAGCCGCTCCTGAGGTCAAATATATAGCTCCCAAAGTAGTGGATTCAATACCCGTTCCTGAAAAGCTGACAGATTTAACTGTAGACTCGATACCCGGTGCTTTAACCGGTCAGGAGACAATAAATGGATCGGGAAAAGGTACAGGCATTCTATCAGAAGGAGGTGGGGGAAACGGGGGAAACGGAAATGGAGGTAACGGATTATATTCTGCTGTTGACGAAATGCCAAAGTTCAGGGGAGGCGATATCAACAAATTTCGTGAATGGGTTCAGAAGAAGACAAAATATCCTGAAGTCGCCACTATTAACGGGATACAAGGGAAAGTTTATGTTACATTTATTGTCGAGAAAGATGGTTCAGTTACAAACACAAAAGTAATTAAAGGAGTAGATCCTCTAATAAATGATGAAGCTTTAAAAGCTGTGGCGTCTTCACCGAAATGGAGCCCGGGCAAACAACGGGGAACTGCTGTAAGGGTGTCATATATAATAATGCTGAATTTCCGGCTTTAGAAAATAGTATTCAGATATTTATTAAGTATTAATTCCGGATTCATTACTTTTATTGTATTCGAATTTAACAGCAGGTTCAATGATCCCCAATTCAAGATTTCTTTTAATTTCCCTATTCTTAACCTGGCAGGCAAATTCTGTGCTTCTTTATCCACAGTCAGCAGATTACATCGATGGGAAAGTTATCAATTCGACTACCTCCGATCCTGTGCCATTTGCGACAATTAAGCTTAAAAATAATCAGCTTGGCGTTTATGCAAATGCTGAAGGTGATTTTAAGATTGCCCGTAATGCTGAATTTCAGAATGACAGTTTAATTGTAACGTGTATCGGGTTTAAGCAAACCTCATTAGCTTTTAATAATTTAAATGAAAAAAATGTAAATAAAGTCTTTCTGGATCCTGTGATTTATGGACTTGGAGAGGTTAAAGTTATAGCTTCGCGCAGTAAATTAAATTCGGTTGCAATTATCAGAAGAGCAATAAGAAAAATAGTAAATAATTATTCTGTTAACCCGTTCAACTTTATTGCATATTACAGAGATTATCAGAAAAGAGAAAGTAATTATCTAAACCTTAATGAAGCAATTATTCAGACACTTGACAATGGGTTCAATTCAGAATCTCTATCAAATAAGTACCGGCTGTTGGATTTCAGAAAAAATACTGATTTCCCAAGAATGAATGTTTCACCTTATTACAAGATTTTCAGTTCCTCTGATTTAAATAATTCCGAAAAGACTATCCCAAGTGCAATACTGGGTGATCAGTTTGGCAATGAACTCTTCATTTTAATGGTTCATGATGCTATCAGGAATTTCAACACAAGATCATTTTCCTTTATCGAAACTTTTTCAACTGATTTTATCGCCAACCACACTTTTTCTGAACCTGAAAAGGTCTTTAACAATAACCTGCTGCTCTATAAAATCGGTTTCGAGGCCAGGCGCAAGGTTACCGGCGATTCTTTACAGGCTTCAGGTACTATCTATATTCAGCCGAAAGATTATTCAATACATAAACTTGAATATTCATGTTACTACAAGACTAAAGGAGAGGGATTAAAGAAAATGTTCAATATAGATGTTGAATATGGCTATGAAAATTCCGTTGACTCTTTAATGTGCCTGAAATATATCTCTTTCAACAATTTTTTTAAGGTGGTGGATCCAGAGGATACTACCTATTTCAGAGTATTGAACTCATATCTTGATACTCAGAGTAACATTAAGGCAACCTTGATTCTGCATTTCAACAATACGATTGATCCTGTATCCGCGTCCAGGAAAGGGAACTATGAAATAATGGCCGGCAAAAAAGAAGTAAAGATCAATCATATTCAGGTCACCGGAAAGAAATTATACATCAGATTAAAAGATGATGATCTTAAGGCAGGAAGCAATTCAATCAGGGTCAACGTCCAAAATATCAAAGATATAAATGGAAATATTCTTGATAAACAAAAATCAATAGAACTTTATCAGTACAGAGAGCTCTTTGTTCAGGAATACAATAAACCTTTGCCTTTAAAAGACAGCTGTTACATGCAGTACTTACCCCTTGAAAAAAATTGCATGTCAAAATATAGCGGTAATGAAAAATATTGGATGAACACTCCGGAAAATATTAAAATTATCAAGTAAATCAATTATTGGAATCAACAATTAGCTCATGTTATACTTCTCGTCAATGACTATGATGAATCAATTGAATTTTATACAAAAAAACAACAAAACAGGGTCGGAGATCAAACCTGCTTCATAAATGAAAGTTTAATTGTGAAGCCAAACATTTAGTACTTTTACCCCAAAACCAAATCTGTACCAGATTATTAACATCGTAAAAGAATTAAAATAATGAAGAAGAGAATCTTTTATTTGATTTTTTTATTATTGACTATAGGATGTAGTAATCATCCTTCAATAAAATGGGATTTTAAATCGTTTTATAAACCGGCTGAAAATCCCGTTTTAAAAGCTGATTCTTCTTTCACTTTTGTTGATCCCATAAAAAATGAAATAGTCAAATGGCAGAAAGCTGACGTTTTCAACCCGGCAGCCATTATAAAAGACAATAAAGTATATTTATTATACCGGAGCGAAGATAATCCGGCAGCAATTCTTGGGGGACGTACCTCCAGAATTGGATTGGCTTCCAGCGAAGATGGCATTCATTTTACCAAATATCCGACACCGGTTCTGTATCCCGATAGCAGTAAATTTATGAAGTACGATTGGCCCGGAGGCTGTGAGGATCCAAGAATTGTTCAGACGGAAGATAGTTTGTATGTGCTGGCTTATACTTCCTGGAATTATAAAGTTGCAAGATTAAGTATAGCTGTTTCGAAAGACCTGATACATTGGGTAAAGAAAGGACCGGCATTTGCAAAGGCTTATAATGGTAAGTTTCTTGACATTTGGTCTAAATCCGGTTCTATCATCACAAAAAAGATTGGAGATCGCCTGGTTGCAGCAAAAATTAATGGAAGGTATGGAATGTACTGGGGAGAAAATTTTGTCAATCTTGCATGGTCCGACAATCTGGCAGACTGGTATCCAACACTGGGTGACAATGGAGAACTTAAACCTGTGATCAGTCCGAGAAAAAGAAAATTCGACAGTAATCTTACCGAATGCGGACCACCTGCACTGATTAACAATGAAGGAATTGTTTTATTTTATAATGGTAAAAACTCTGTAGGAGAAGATTCTGAAATAAAAGTGCCAAAAGGAACTTACTCTGTAGGCAAGGTAGTCTTTGATATAAATAATCCTGATAAAACTATTTCGCGTTCAGATACATGTTTGTTAAAACCAACATTGCCTCATGAGCTTTCAGGGCAATATAAGTCAGGAACAACATTTTCAGAAGGGCTGGTTTATTTTCATGAAAAATGGTTTATGTATTATGGAACAGCAGATTCATTCGTTGGCGTGGCAATTTCGAAATAGAAAGAATAACTGCTTTAAGAGGGCGAACCAATCTGGTTGGGAGATTTAAAGGTAAACAAAAAGATTACTAATCACTTGGTTAAATATTTGCTGGTCCTGATCTGCGAACAGTTGAAGATACAGCTTTTTAGGCCATCTCTTCGCATAGCCTGCCAGGCAACGCAATACAACTCACTTCGTTCCGACTCATAGGGTGAGATACTTAACATAAAATATTCTAAGGTACAGCGCGATGGCAAACCGGAAATGGCACTCCTGTTAATCTTGATTTCGAGGATTAGTTTATTCCTAAATTTTAAAAATTGATTTTCAGGGAAAAATAGTCTAATTTTGAATGAAGAGATTAAAATCAGATAATAATTTAACCATCACTGATTGCTATCTACTGTTAATTTGTTTTTGAGCAATTAGCAAAGTTCTAAATATCAATTAAAGACAAAGCAAGATGGAACGACGCACTTTTATTAAGAATGCCGGCCTGGCCGGCGGAATGATGCTTATGTCGCCACTAATAGGCAACGTTAAAGCAACAGAAGAATATGATTTCCCCCTGATGGACCTGCATGTCCACCTTACGAATGAGTTTACTATAGAGATGGCGATGGAAATTGCTAAAACCAGAAATGTAAAATTCGGAATTGTGGAACATCCTGCAGTCTGGGCTATCAAAGACGATGCTGACCTTAAAAGATATATCGATAAATTAAGGAAATACCCTGTTTATGTTGGACTGCAACCAATCGATCTGAACTGGACCAAGCGCTTTTCTCCGGAACTTTTATCAAAGATAGATTATGTATTAATGGACCCGCAAAGAGTGCCAATGGGGAACGGAGAAACCCTGTCTATATGGCAATTTGATACTTATGTGGAAGATACTGAAGAGTTTATGAAGCGTTACATGGCTTATGCCATGGAGGTTCTCAACAATCAGCCCATCAACATTTTTGGCTGGCCTCTCTTTCTTCCGGTCTGTATAGCCCGCGATTACTATACAATATGGACACAAGAGCGAATGCAACAGATCATCTCGGCTGCAAAAGCGCGTAATATAGCTATTGAAATAAATGACATGTCCCATACGCCTCATGATAAATTTATCTTGATGGCAAAAGAACAGGGGTTGAAATTCACTTTCGGGTCCGATTCAAGGAATAATAATGCAGGCCGTTTGGATTATTGCAAGGCAGTAGCTAAAAAATGCAAACTTAATAAGGAAGATTTTTATATACCCGGGAAGGGCAGATAAAAAGGGGCAAATTATGAAATTGAATCTACTCTCCCTTCTGCTGTTGCTGGCTTCATCCGTAATGGCCCAGGAGCCTGACAGCAGCTCAGCGCTCTTCAGCATGAGAGAAGCTGAACGGAACTTTGCCCGCGAATCAGTCATGTTCGGACGTAATGCTGCTTTTGCCAATAACTTTGCAGACGAATCGGTCATTTTTGCCGATAAATGGTTAACCAACGGGAAACAATTCTCGAAGGAACAGAAGGTAAACCCGATTGTTCTGAAATGGGAACCTGAATATATGGATATTGCTGACAGTCGCGATTTCGGAATAAGCACCGGGCCATGGGAAGTCCAGGAGTATCGTCCCGGCACTCCTCCCCTTTTCACCGGATATTTTCTTACTGTTTGGAAAAAGCAGGCAGATGGTGTATGGAAAGTAATACTTGATGGTGGAGGAACAACACCATCAATGAAAGATCCAAGACACAGTTTTTCCTTTCCGGCTGGAGCAGATAAAGCAGTTCTCAAACCGCCTGTATTGAATGCCGGATTATTATCCAAAGAATTAATTAACAGGGAAAATCAATTTCTCCAGGAATGGGCAAAAAATCCAATCCCGTCAACGTATACTTTATATCTTGCTCCACAATCTAGGATGCAACTCAGCGGACATCTTCCAACCACAAATGCAGATACAATAAATGCACTGATCGCTCATTTCGACAAAAACCTCATATGGAAGTCATCTGGCTCAGGGGCTGCAACTTCAGGTGAGATGGGGTTCACCTACGGGCTCCTTGAAATCCCCGGTAATACTGAAGTAATCAAAGGACATTATGTAAGGATCTGGAAGAAAAAGCCGGAAACAGGTTGGAAAATTGTCCTGGAGATGATGAACTTCGAAAAGTAATAGATTTTTAATGGCGCACCTCATATCAAAGCAAAAAATCTATTCGCAATCCATACTGAAAATTAGTTTTGCCACGAACATATTAATATCAATTTTTGTTCCTGCTGAAAGGCTGATATTATAGCTCTGGCAAAAAATTAAAAATCATGAAAAAAGTTACTGCATTCTTAATGTTCGATAACAATGCTGAAGAAGCAATGAAATTTTATGTCTCAATTTTCAAAAACTCGAAGATAATAGACCAGGGAACCTTCGAGATTGATGGTCAGAAATTCCTGGTTTTCAATGGTGGTCCGTATTTCAAATTCTCCGAGGGAATATCCCTTTTTATAAATTGCGATACACAGCAGGAAGTCGATCAGCTATGGGAAAAGCTTTCAGCCGGCGGGGAAAAGAGTCAATGTGGCTGGCTTAAAGACAAATTTGGTGTTTCGTGGCAGGTTGTCCCTTCCGTTCTTAGAAAGATGCTGAATGATACTGATCCTCTAAAATCAAAAAGGGTTATGAATGCGATGCTTCTGATGAATAAAATTATTATAAAAGACCTTGAAAAAGCGTATAATCAAAAATAGAAAGCATGCGTTTAGCCGCAAAAGATATTGATGCATATATAGAGCTGCAGTCTGAAAATACAAGAGGTATTCTGTTGGAGATACGACAAACAATTATAAAGGCAGTTCCTGAAGCAGAAGAACTTATCAGCTATCAGATGCCTGCGTTCAGATTTCATGGAATGCTGGTCTGGTTTGCCGCATTCAATCATCATTATTCAATTTTTATTGGCCGTCAAATCTTAGACCTTTTCCAGGAAGAATTAAGACCTTTCGAATTGTCAAAATCGGGTTCGGCAATAAAAATACCTTTAGATAAACCCGTACCCGTTCAACTCCTTTCAAAAATTATTAAATCAGCAGCTAAAGCAAACCTGGAAAAGGCACAATTAAAAAGAAAAGGGGAAAAATAATTCTCTCTTTTATTTACCTTTGCCTGCATGACAGCTATAAAACGTCTGGCAGGTCAAACTGCCATTTATGGAATCCCAAGTGTCCTAGGCCGAATTCTTGGTTATCTGCTGGTTCCTCTGTATACCCGTGTTTTCCTACCGGGAGAATATGGTACGGTTAATGTATTCTATTCCTATGCCTATTTACTTATGGTCATCCTTACTTATGGAATGGAAACTGCTTTCTTCCGGTTCAATGAACAAGAGAAGGATCGTGAGAAAGTTTTTAGCACAGGTATGATTTCACTTATAATTTCATCTCTTCTTTTCCTGGTGATGGTTTCATTCTCCGCTGGAAATGTAGCCAGGTGGATCAAATATCCTGATCACAGGGATTATGTCAGATGGTTTGCATGGATCCTTGCACTGGATGCACTTTCTGCTATTCCTTTTGCCCTTCTTCGTGCACAAAACAGACCATCCCGTTTTGCATGGATCAAAATGACAAATATCTCTGTCAATATTGTTTTTAACCTCTTCTTTCTCCTTTTATGTCCCTTCATTATGAACCATTATTCCGGAACTCTTCCCGGGAGGTTTATTACTTTAATTTACCGGCCGCACTGGGGAATTGAATATATTTTTATTTCAAACCTGATTGCCAGCAGCCTGACTCTTGTTATGCTTTTGCCTCAGATTTCTGCTGTCAGGTGGAAAATACACCCCGATTTGTGGAAAAAAATGCTGTTTTATGGATTCCCGCTGCTTTTTGCAGGAATGGCCGGAGTTGTAAATGAAACGTTTGACCGGCTGTTACTACGTTATTTGTTACCAAAAGATATTGCTTCCTACCAGGTCGGTATTTACGCTGCATGTTACAAGATCTCCATCCTTATGACAATATTTGTCCAGGCTTACAAGTATGCTGCCGAACCTTTCTTCTTTGCGCAGGCAAAGGAAAAAGATGCCAGAGAGGTCTATGCAAGGATTATGGACTATTTCATTATAACTGTTTCCCTGATCTTCCTTGTCACTATGCTTTATCTTGATGATTTTATTATGCCAATACTTGTTGGGAAAAAGTATTGGGAAGGAAAGGGAGTCATACCGGTTTTAATGATGGCAAATTTATTTCTTGGTGTATATTGGAATCTGGCTATCTGGTATAAATTAACAGGCAAAACATCCTGGGGAGCCTGGCTTTCACTTATCGGTGCTGTTATAACACTTATGCTGAACTTCTGGTGGATACCCCTGAGTTCAGAACATCTGATTTATGGATATTATGGTTCAGCATGGGCAACTTTCATTTGTTACGGGTCAATGATGATCCTCTCCTACCTGATCGGGCAAAGATATTTCCCGGTTAAATATAACCTCATAAAGTTTGCCGGTTACATCGGACTAGCGGTTCTCTTATACGTGATCAGTTCTTTTATCAAACCTGAATTATTGATACTTCGGATAGGGTTCCATACTATCCTCCTTCTAATATTTCTAGGGATTGTATATATGGTTGAAAAACCCTCGCTTTCAATTGTCAGGAATAGATAAATTCATAATATAATTTTAAAATTATGGCAATTACTAAAGTGATCCACAAAGAAGAACATCTGGGAAGTTCGGAATTCATCACCGACATTGTAATCGGGATGTCTGATGGGCTGACTGTCCCATTTGCATTGGCTGCAGGGTTAAGCGGAGCTGTTCAACACAACGCAATTGTTATCACGGCAGGTATTGCAGAAATTGTCGCCGGAAGCATTGCCATGGGTTTGGGCGGTTATCTGGCAGGCAAAACCGAACAGGAACATTACCAGTCTGAGCTGAAAAGGGAATACGATGAAATAGAAGAGATCCCTGAAGAAGAAAAAAAGGAAGTAAAGCTTGTTTTTGCACATTATGGGCTGAATGAAGTGACTCAAAGTATCATTGCTGAAGAGTTGTCGAAGGATAAAAATAAATGGGTTGATTTTATGATGAAATATGAATTGGGTCTGGAGAAACCGAACATTAACAGGGCAAGGAATAGCGCAGCTACTATTGGTATATCATACATAGTCGGTGGTTTAATTCCTTTGTCGGGATACTTTTTTACACGGACTCCATATCAGGGATTAGTGATCTCCGCCATACTTACCGTGATTTGCCTGTTCCTGTTTGGTTATTTTAAAAGTAAGGTAACTGGTCAGCCTCTTCTGAAAGGAGCAATTAAAGTTACGCTGATAGGCATAACTGCTGCTGCTGCTGCATTCACGGTTGCAAAAATATTTAATAATCTGTTTTAAAATTTCCCGAAACATCAAAATAAGATTCAAAGTAGAGAAAAAAGATAAAATCATGAAAGAAACTGATTTAATTTGCTTACAACTTATATCGTTAGTAACTGATTGGGAACCAATTCTGAGCAGACTGCCGGAAGACATAATTTCCCGAAGAAAAAACTCCCAGAACCGGACCATAAAGCAGATTGTCGGACACATTATTGACTCCACTACCAATAATACTCACAGAACTGTCCACCTGCAATATCAGCAATTACCTTTAACCTTTCCAAACTATGCCACTTTTGGGAATAATGACAGATGGATTATTATCCAGGATTATCAGAATGAGCAATGGAATACCCTAGTTCAATTAATGAAGTACTCACTTTTGCATTATTGCCATGTAATTAAAAATGTCAAACCCGACAAAATGAATAATGAATGGATATCCGGGCCAGGTGAAAAAGTGACTCTGAAAGCAATGATAATTGATTTCCCCAGACATTTAAAATTGCATCTTTCTGAAATAGAAGAACTGATCAATAATGATAACAAGAATTAAGATTTGTTGCATTAGCAGCGAAAATGAAGCAAAGACTGCCGTTGAATATGGTGCTTCCGCAATTGGTCTTGTGGCAAGGATGCCCAGTGGCCCAGGACCAATTTCTGATGAATTGATAAGACAAATTGCAAAAACCGTTCCGCCGCCGATCGCGACTTTTCTGCTGACAAGTGAAACATCGGTAAAAGAGATAATTGAACATCATCAAAGGACAAATACCAATACCATCCAGATCGTGGATTCGTTATCATCCGGGACTTACATTCAACTTAAAGCAGCCTTGCCTGGTATAAAAATTGTTCAGGTGATTCATGTAATTGACGAAAGATCAGTGGATAAAGCGTTGGAAATTTCCGGGATGGTAGATGCAATACTCCTCGATAGCGGTAACCCAAAGTTGAAAGTTAAAGAACTCGGAGGCACAGGCAGAGTTCACGACTGGAAATTAAGCAGGCAGATCACTGATAAATCAAAATGTCCGGTGTTCCTGGCCGGTGGACTAAACCCGGATAACGTCAGACAGGCTATTGAAGAGGTTAAGCCATTTGCTGTTGATGTTTGCAGCGGGGTGAGAACTGATGGCAGACTCGACAGGAAGAAACTTGAGCTTTTTATAATCCGGGCTTTAAAAAATTAAAGTTGTCAGACTTTTTTGCAGTTCCTACTCTTTTCATAATATATAGCTTATTAACTGTAGATGACAAATAGATATTTTATGTTGATTTGGTGAAAGTTGCTATCTTGCATGGAAACTTTCGATGCAGGATAATTGTACAGAATGATTATACAAATAAAGCGGATTATAATATTATTGGGGATAGTTTGTCTCCCGATAGAGACAATATTTTCGCAGCATTCAAGTAAGAATAATTATACCGGTTCATGGGAAACACCCACAAGCTGGAGTCCGACATGGCCAGTACCCCAGACCAACATTAGCGGGTATAATATTACCATTAACGGGTATATAACGGTAAATGGGTCCCTCTCATTTTTGGGCACCTGTGTTCTAACTATAAATGACACACTCGTTATAAAAGGAGATTTGTCACTTGGTGATCATAGTAATTTAACAATAAACGACGGTGGAATTCTTATTGTCAGGGGAAACTTTTCTTTCTTCAATCATTCTAACATAATAGCAAATGGTTATCTTATTGTGACTGGCAATATTGATAAACACGGTCCATTTAATGAGGGTGAAGCAATAAGCAATGACAATCCTGTTAAGGTATTTATTGGCGGAACAATTTCTCCGGGAACACTAACAAACAATCAGGCGAATTTCCCTGCACTTGATTGCACAACACATCCTACAACTCAGTACCCGCATTCGGGCTGTAGCTATGGGGATATGACAGATATCATTACTGATCCCATATATCCTTTCTTTCAAACTACGTGTACAATAGTAACTCCGACTATTACAGCCGGTGGTCCGACAACTTTCTGTGCCGGTGGTAGTGTAACCTTAACATCAAGTCCGGGAACAACTTACTTATGGTCAAACGGAGCAACTACACAAAGTATTAATATTACCACATCAGGTAGTTATACAGTAAAAGTAACCAATGCAAGCGGATGTCAGAGTCCAGCATCAACAGCAACTGTAGTTACAGTAAATGCTTTACCGGTTACACCAACCATTACAGCCGGCGGTCCAACGACTTTCTGTGCCGGTGGAAGTGTAACCTTAACTTCAAGTCCGGAAGCAACTTACTTATGGTCAAATGGGGCAACTACGCAAAGTATAAACATTACAACAGCAGGTAGTTATTCAGTAAGGGTTAAAAATGCAAGTGGATGTCAGAGTGCAACATCAGTAGCCACCATAGTAACAGTAAATGCTTTACCGGCAACTCCAACTATTACAGCCAGTGGTCCGACAACTTTCTGTGCCGGTGGTAGTGTAACCTTAACCTCAAGTGCAGGGTCAACTTATTTATGGTCAAATGGAGAGACTACTCCAAGTATAAATATTACAACAGCAGGTAGTTATTCAGTAAGGGTAACAAATGCAAACGGATGTCAGAGTGTACCATCAGTAGCCACCGTGGTAACTGTAAATGCTCTACCGGCAACACCAACTATTACAGCCGGAGGTCCAGTAACCTTTTGTGCCGGTGGTAATGTAACCTTAACATCAAGTGCAGGTACAAGTTACTTATGGTCCAATGGAGCAACTACACAAAGTATAAATGTTACCGCATCAGGTAGTTATACAGTAAAAGTAACCAATGCAAGCGGATGTCAAAGTGTAGCATCTGCAGCAACTGTAGTTACTGTCAACGCTTTACCGATAACTCCAACTATTACAGCTAGTGGTCCGACAACCTTCTGCGCTGGTGGCAGTGTGACCTTAACCTCAAGTCCCGAAATAAGTTACTTATGGTCTAATGGAGCAACTACACAAAGTATAAATATTACCATATCAGGTAGTTATACAGTAAAAGTAACCAATGCAAGTGGATGCCTGAGTGCTGCATCAGTAGCAACAGTGGTTACTTCAAATGCTTTACCTGCAACACCAACTATTACAGCCGGTGGTCCGACAACCCTCTGTACCGGTGGTAGTGTGACCTTAACTTCAAGTGCAGGAACAAGTTACCTGTGGTCAAATGGAGCAACTACACCAAGTACAAATATTACCACAGCAGGAAGTTATACAGTTCAGGTAACCAATGCAAACGGATGTCAGAGTGCTGTCTCAGCAGCGACCATAGTAAATGTAAATGCATTGCCGGTAGTAAATGCCGGAGCAGATACAACTATTCCAAATGGAACAAGCACTACAATTAATGCAACGGTAACAGGTACGGGTCCATTTACTTATAGCTGGTCACCTTCTGCACAACTTGTAAATGCTTTAATAGAAGACCCGACAACTGTAAATTTGACAGCAACCACAGTCTTTACATTAACGGCTACTTCACTGACAACATCTTGCTCTAACACTGATGCAGTAACAATAACAATAAGTGGAGTTCCATTAAATTCGACTCCGACAGCTACTCCCGGAACAATCTGTGCCGGTGCTAACGTACAATTACATGCTTTAGCATTTGGTGGTTCGGGTTCCTATACCTATACCTGGACTTCCACACCTGTTGGATTTACATCTTCTATAGCTGACCCAATTGCTAATCCTGCTGTTACTACAACTTATCATGTAGCCATTTTTGACGGGTTTACTACTATTAATCCACAGGTTACAGTAACTGTTAATGCTATACCGGCGACACCGACTATTACAGCCGGCGGTCCGACAACCTTCTGTGCCGGTGGCAGTGTAACCTTAACATCAAGTGCAGGAACAAGTTACCTATGGTCAAATGGAGCAACTACACAAAGTATAAATGTAAGTACGGTAGGAAGTTATAAAGTTCAGGTAACCAATGCAAGTGGATGTTTGAGTGCAGCATCAGCAGCAACTATAGTTACCGTAAATGCTATACCGGTGACACCAACCATTACAGCTGGTGGGCCAACAACTTTCTGTGCCGGGGGTAGTGTAACGTTAACATCAACTACTGGAACAAGTTACTTATGGTCAAATGGCGCAACTAGTCAAAATATAAATGTAACCACATCAGGTAGTTATTCTGTAATAGTAATAAATGCAAGCGGATGTCAGAGTGCAGCATCAGTAGCAACAATAGTTACAGTAAATGCTTTACCGGTGACACCAACTATTACGGCTGATGGACCAACAACCTTCTGTGCCGGTGGTATTGTGACCTTAACTTCAAGTGCCGGAACAATTTATTTATGGTCAAATGGAGCAACTACACCAAGCATAAATATTAATACAGCAGGTAATTATACAGTTCAGGTAACAAATGCAAACGGATGTCAGAGTGCATTGTCAGCAGCCACAGTTGTAACAGTTAATGCTTTACCGGCAACACCAACTATTACAGCTAACGGGCCGACAACATTTTGCGATGGTGGTAATGTAACCTTATCTTCAAGCGCAGGCTCAACTTATTTATGGTCAAATGGAGCAACCACAGCTAGTATAAACATTACTACATCAGGTAGTTATATAGTTCAGGTAACAAATGTAAGCGGATGTCAGAGTGCATTGTCGGCAGCCACAGTTGTAACAGTCAATGCTATCCCGGCAACACCAACTATTGCTGCTGGCGGCTCAACAACTTTCTGTGATGGCATTAGTATAACTTTAACCTCAAGTGCAGAAACAATTTACTTATGGTCAAATGGGGCGACTACACCAAGCATAAACATTACCTCATCAGGTAGTTATACCGTTCAGGTAAGCACTGCAAGTGGATGTCAGAGTGCAGCATCAGTAGCGACCATAGTAACAGTAAATGCTCTGCCAATAACTCCAACTATTACAGCTGAAAGTCCAACGACCTTCTGTGATGGTGATATTGTAACTTTAACCTCAAGTCCGGGAATGGATTACCTATGGTCAAATGGAGCAACTACACCAAGTGTAGATATTACCACTACAGGAAGTTATACAGTTCAGGTATCCAATGTAAGTGGATGTAAGAGTGCACCATCAGTATCCACAGTTGTAACAGTAAATGCATTGCCGTTAACTATAGCAAGTAATAACGGTCCGGTTTGTGCAGCTAATGCCCTCAACCTGACTGGAGGTCCTGCAGGTATGACGAGCTATTACTGGACAGGTCCGGACGAATTCACCTCATTATTGCAAAATCCATCAGTATCTGACAGTGCCACTTTAGATATGGCAGGTCTCTATACTCTTACTGTTTTCAATGGCAATGGTTGTACCAATTCCGTCACACAATCTGTAATTGTTAATGAGACTCCTATTGCGGTTGCAGGGCCGGATCAGGATCTTAAGTTTATTTTTGAAACACAGATGAATGCAGAATTATCCGCATCCGAAACTGGTGAATGGTCTTTAATTTCAGGTTCAGGTCATATTAGTGATATTCATTCTCCAACTACCAGGGTAGCTGAATTATCAACAGGAATAAATAAATTTTTATGGAAAGTGCTGAATGGCAATTGTGAAGACACTGCAGAGGTTAAAATTACCGTTCATGATGTGTTTATACCTTCTGTAATCACACCAAATGGTGATGGTAAAAATGATTATTTCAAGATAAGTGAATTCACCGGTAATGTGGAGCTGATCATCTTTAACCGGTGGGGCAATGAAGAATATACAAAAGCCAATTATTTAAATGATTGGGACGGACGAAATAATAAAGGTGCTGAACTTCTGGCTGACACCTATTTCTACATATTGAAATTTGAAAATGGTAAAATAAAAAAGGGATCTGTTTTAATTAAAAGGTAAATGAACCGGATCATTCTTAGCATATTGACAATATTATTTCCATTGCAGATGTTGGGACAGATATTTCCGTTATCGGATCATTATGTTGTGAATGCCCTTGCTATAAATCCTGCTTTTGCAGGTTGCCAGGATGCACTGAGTTTAACAGCTTCGTATCGGGATCAGTGGGTTGGATTTAATGATGCTCCAAAAAGCTATATTCTGTCCGTTCATACACCTGTTTTTAATGATAGAGTAGGGCTTGGATTACTGCTTGAGAATAACAGTATTGGTATATTTAAAGAAACCAGTTTTCTCATGAATTATGCTTACAGGATGGAACTACGGGAAGGCAAACTGGCGTTGGGTTTAGGTTTTGGTGTCAATATATATAATACTGCATGGAATGAGCTGGTAGCAGCCGATGCCGATGATATACAACTGATGAATAATCCTACATCAGCAGTTTTACCAACTTTCAGTCTCGGTATATATTATTATACAAAAAAGTACTATATTGGCATTTCCATGCCCCTGTTCCTTAGTTATGAACTGGACCAAACTACGGGCAAATACAAAATTGATAATAATTTCGCCGGGAGTAATTATTTTTTTTCAACAGGTTACGAAGTGGGAATTAGTCCCCATGTTAAATTTCTCCCCTCCATCTTATTAAAATATCATCCTCATAATGCTGTTCAGATCGATTATAATGCACAATTCAGTTTAAAAGACAGGATCTGGATGGGTATTGGTTACCGGAACAAAGATATACTGGTCGGCATGCTTCAATGTCAACTAAATTATCAAATCAGAATGGCATATTCCTATGATTATGATTTTAGCAATATTGGAAAATATTTGAATGGCTCGCATGAGATCGTTTTAAACTATATATTTAAATTTGAACGCAAGGTAATAGGACCAAGACAGTTCTGACGGACTAATTTTATGAGCAAAAGCTTTTGTCTAATAATATTTGCATCATTGTCTCTTCTGACTGAATCAGTTGCTCAGTCTGATAGTTATATTGTAAAACCGACACCATTCAGCTCCAGAATATATAATGAATTTTCCCCGGTATTCTATAAAGGAGGAATTGTATTCTGTTCTGACCAGAGCGGCAATTCACTCGTAAGTTATAAGGATAATCAAAACAGGCTTTTCAAAATATTCTTTGTGACTAAAAAAGGCAGTTCAGGATGGACCCATCCAGAAATACTGGCCAAGGAAATTACATCTGCTTTTAATGACGGACCGGCCACTTTTAATGAAAATGGGAATATCATCTACTATTCCAGGAATAATTCCATTGAAAATTCGATGAGAAACATTACTGATACAACAAATAAACTGGGTATTTATTCTGCAGAATTAATAGATGGAAAATGGACAAATATAAAGCCTTTTACCTATAAAAACCCGCTCTATTCTTTTTGTACTCCTGCTCTTACACCCGATGGTGAAAGAATTTATTTTTCGTCTGACATGCCTGGTGGCTATGGCGGAATGGATCTTTATTATTGTGACAGACGCAACAATGAATGGGATCAACCTGTAAATCTGGGTCCGGTTATAAATACACCCAAAAATGAATCGTTCCCTTTTGCGTATAAGTATGGCAAACTCTATTTTGCCTCTGACGGACTTAAAGGTTTTGGCGGAAAGGACCTGTTTTATACACAGGAAATAAATGGAGAATGGATAGCCCCGATGCACCTCGATTCAGCAATAAATTCATCAGCTGACGATTTTGGGATTGTTATTGATTCTACATCTGAGAACGGTTATTTTTCGACAAACAGGCGGAAAACAGATGATATATTCAGTTTCAGTTCAGCACCCGTTGAATTTACGAGTTGTGACACTGTAAAAGAGAATAATTATTGTTTTACATTCTATGATGAAAAACAACGACTTATTGATACAATACCGGTAATCTACCAGTGGGATTTTGATGATGGGATAATACATATCGGCAAAGAGGTGAAACATTGCTTTCCTGGTCCTGGAAAATACGCGGTTAAGCTCACAATAATTGACGAACTCACAGGTGATACTATAGCAAAAAGGGTTGAATATAAGACAGAACTTGAAAACATTAACCAGGCTTACATTAGCTCAGATAAAGTTGGCACGGTTGATAAATCAATGTCTTTCAAAGGTGTTACCTCCGATCTGAAAGGAATAAGAATAACAGACTTCTTCTGGGACTTCGGAGACGGTTTTAAACAAGGTGGCCAATCGATAAGCCATACTTTTCAAAAGAAAGGTGAATACACCGTGAAACTGGGTTTACTTTCCCTTAAAGATAGTCTCGGGGTTGTTGGCAGAAAATGCGTTATTAAAAAAATAAAAATAAACTGATTTGAAAAGATATGTATTGATCATATCATTTATTCTTAAAGCATGGACAGAGCTATTTTCACAATCAGCTCCGGCAGTTGATGGAAACATCCCTTACCTCATTACCTTTGGGGGAAACGCACTGACATCATGGGGGGATGATGACTTTTGCCAGATATTCTATTGTATTGTTCCTCCGTCACAAACCGATCCAGTGTATATCCGTATTTATGATCCGGATACGGGAGGAGAGCTTGATGAACTAAAAGGAGAATTTAATACCATTGTAAACTTCTCAATTTATGGGGGAAATGATTGCTGGTCGGATACCATAGCACAGGTTCTCAATAAGACAGGAAATTTTAAAAGTGGATATTTATTGGCATCTAAATCATTTGGAGTTGATCCGAAATATGATAAAAAGTGGTATACATTCGGCCCTTTTAATCCTTCGGAAGGAAAATATGTTGAGAAACTTGGCGGACGTATATTTAAAATCATTGCACTGGGGATATCGGGGGATGATGGAAATATCTATAAATATTTTTTAAGTACGAGTCCGGTTGATAATGTTCCGGTTGAGGGGGGCAACTGGTTTACCTATAAATATCATTTCAGGTTTTCAGATGATCAGAAACGTGTATGTCAGATATATCCTTTTGCGGATGAGAAAACAATTTCTATCCAGGTCTCAAATTTTGACTGGGATAATGATGGGATAATCAGAATATTTTCAGTCGCAAAAAATGGTATTTTATGCGATGTTTCAGGTGATGACAACTGGATAATAAGGGATTTCCCAATAGTGGATGAAGAAAAAAACTCAACTCTTGAGATCCAGTTCATAAAGAATCAATCGGTACTAGTTAGAAATAATAATGTGGTAGTCATTGTCAAAAATCAGTATGGTGTTTCGTTGCCATTTTATGTTGTTCCCATAGGGGGAGTTCCTGTCTATACTCCAAAAATACGGATGAGATGAATACGCATGCCATTTCAGGTCTCTGCCATCCGGCAAATCAATCTCCAGCATATATAAATTGGAAATGTATTTTACTATTTTTCTTTTCGGTTCTGAACGGCAATACATTTGCACAGAGCTTTAATTTCAGAACTTTTAGTTCAGAAGATGGATTAACACAATCCTATGTTTATTCAATCATACAGGATGCGCAAGGTTATTTGTGGGTTGGCACAGATAACGGATTGTTCAGATATGACGGATTTAAATTTGAATCCTATGCAACCAGTGACTCACTGGCTGACAATTTTGTAGCATCAAGTATAAGTAATGAGATATGTCTGTGGTTTGGCTATAGAAATGGCCGATTATCATACTTTGATGGGAAAAAGTTTACTGCAGTCAATAAAACACAACCCACCTTAAGTTCTATCACGCATTTTGCAATAAGTCCCGATGGCCAGATCTGGGCAAGTACCTATTCTGATGGCTTGCTGAAACTAAGTAAAGATACAGGTATTGTAAAACATTATGTATTTAAGGATCAGATAATTACAATATCGTTTGATTTTATTGACAATGATGAATTGCTTGTTGGCACGGGGTCAGGCTTATTATTTTGCAGATTAAAAGAATCGGGAGAAATTGAAATAGTACGCCATATTTCAGAAATTCCGGAATCAAAAGTTATATGCATTTTAAAAATGAAGAACCGGTCCGGATTTTATATTGCTACTGAAAATGACGGCATATTCCAACTGACTAACAAAGATGACCTGTTCAGTCTGACAAAAATAAATGCAGAAACGGATTTTGGCTTCTCCGATATACAGGATATTTATGAAGACAGCCAGTCAGATTTATGGTTGTGTTCTAAAGGAAATGGACTGATAAGAATGAGTTATTCTGCACCGGGGAAGTTTACAAAGATTAGATTCTTTGATAAAGCCAATGGATTTATAACGAACAATGTGAAAACTGTATTTGAGGATAGAGAAGGAAATATTTGGAGTGGCAATTATGGTCAGGGACTAACACTAATTACACCTAAAACTTTTTCCGTTTATACATTTGATAACCCTTTAATCGGGAATAACATTTTTTCATTCTACTGCGATCAGAAATACAGGTGGATAGGGACTGAAAATGGTCTGGTTAAAACAGATCAGTTAACAGGTAAAATAATCAAGTTTTACGATAAAGGCAATGGACTGCCAAAAGACAGGATTTCAACGATCTACTCTTCCAATGGAAAAGAACTTTGGATTGGAACCCGGGCAAACGGTGTTTTCAAGATGGAGACAGAGAATGAAAAGATCCTTAAGTATCCTATTGAGAATGGAGCACTTGAAAACTCCATAACTATAATAACCGGAAAAGGAGAACAGGTTTGGATAGGCACACAAAAAGGATTATGGAATATTAATTCAGTTACCAATAAAAAAAAATGGTATTCCATTAACCAGGGGGGCTTACCTCATAATTTTATTAATAATTTATTTATCGATAGAACAGGTCTGCTATGGGTAAGCACTCCCGGAAGTACACTGGCATATATTCATGATGAAAAGGTCTTTAGGATACCTTTGAATTCTCTAAGTGGAAATTTAACCTTAGGCCCGATTACTGAGGATCCTTACAGCCGGATTTGGGTAGGATCAAATGGGAATGGTATTTTTATGATACAGTCTGATTCTGTTGTTAATCTTACGGTAAAAGAAGGTCTTGTATCAAATTATTGTTATTCTCTTATTTGTGATGATCATGAAAACATCTGGGTCGGTCATAAAACAGGATTAAGCAGAATCAAAACAACTGATTTTTCAGTGAAACCGCTGCTGCATTTTAAAGGCATTACGGAAAGTTTCCAGTTTAATCCCAATGCAATAATCAAAGATCAGAATGGTAGAATCTGGTTTGGATCTGATAAAGGAATGGTTTTATATGACCCATCAATGGAATCTCCCAGGTTGCAGCCACCTGTTTTGGGTATTACGTCAATTAAGATAAACGATGATAAAAAAGATATTTCTAATAAAATAATACTTTCTCCGGGTAATTATAAAATTAGAATTGATTTTTTGGGCATCAGTTTAAAGGAACCTGCTCTTGTTACCTATCAGTACAAACTGGAAGGTTATGATCAGTGGTCTGAGATTACAAAAAATACATTTGTCATCTATCCTCACTTAACGGAAGGGGACTATAAATTTATTTTAAATGCCCGCAGCGGAGACGGTGTGGTAACGGAAAACCCACTTATTTTAGATATTACAATAAAAATGCCTGTATGGGAAAAATGGTGGTTTTATGTCGTAACGGTACTCCTTCTTTTCGTGCTTACTTTTCTTTATATAAAAAGACGTGAATATAAATTCCTTGCTGAGAAAAGAATACTCGAAGAAAAAGTCAGTGAACGTACATATGAAATTCAATGTCAGAAAAATGAAATTGAGTTGCAACGCGATATGATTGATGAAAAGAATGCCAGTATCACTTCAAGTATAAGATATGCAAGCAATATACAAAACGCAGTTTTACCTCCTGTAGAGCTCATAGATAGATTAATACCTGACAATTTTATCCTGAGTAAGCCAAAAGACATTGTAAGTGGTGACTTTTACTGGTTGGCAGAAAAAGATAATAAAATTGTTTTTACTGTAGCTGATTGTACTGGCCATGGAGTTCCGGGAGCATTTATGAGCCTCCTGGGCATTACATTATTAAATGAAATAGTAAATATCCAGGGAATCACAAGATCAGATGCCATTGTCACAGAGTTACGTAATAGTCTTATTCATTCCCTTAAGCAAAGCAGGAAAGATATTACCACTTCAGATGGCTTTGATATCGCGTTGTGCGTGCTGGATCATAAACAAAAAAGAATTCAATTTACAGGAGGGATGAGCAATCTTGTTCATATCCATAATGGAAGCTTGAATGTTGTTAGAGCAGATCGCAATTCAGTCTGTGTTGTATATGATAATTCCGGCCCTTTTACGATAAAGGAAATTGATTATAAAGAAGGAGATATATTTTACCTTTTTTCCGACGGATATCAGGATCAATTTGGTGGGGAGCATGACAGAAAGTACTTTGTACACAGGTTTTATACTTTGTTGTTAGACATACATAGATTGCCAATGTTAAAACAAAAAGAAATGCTTGAAAAAAATCTTAAGGAATGGATGAGAGATACCGTTCAGACAGATGATATTACAGTGATGGGTATCCGATTATAAAAAACTGAACCCATCCATAATATCAAAATTCAAAAGTAGTAGGACCTGAATAGATTATCTGTTGACTACAGAAACAACTGTGAGAAATATACAATTAGTAAAACAGTTTTCACTAAAGATATTATAAAGATAACCAGAAGCGAATTAAAGAATAAATCTTAATTTTAAGTTCAATTTTAGTTTTAAAATTATTTTACCATGATTAAAAAAACAATTATCTATTCTATCGTGATACTATTGATAGTTATCACAGGACCAATTGCATTTTCACAAAATAATCAGAAATCTGCTTCCCCTTCCCAGAAAAGTAAGGCGATTCCTCTGACCAGCTTCAAACATTGTGATGTCGGAAACCCTTCAATTAAGGGAATAGTGAAAATTTCAAATAATGGTTTTGATATAACTGCTGCAGGCGTTGATATCTGGGGAGTAAAAGATGAATTCAATTTTGTATATGTCGAACGCACCGGGGATTTTGACCTGGTATCGCGCATTGAAAGTCTCTCTGCCGCTAATCTCTACACTAAAGCAGGAATAATGGCACGTGAGGATCTTAATCCGGGTTGCAGACATATCTATTTCCAGGTGTTCTCAGATAATAACCCCAGGAATAAAAATAACGGCGGATATGAATTTCAGTATCGCATGGTGAAAGACAGTGCAATGAAAGCTATCTATCCGAAAAGGTCTGAAGGTGATCCTGAATTCCCGGTTTCATACCCCAATACATGGATCAGATTGCAACGTATTAAAAATGAATTCACGGGTTACTCCAGCACCGATGGTAAAACCTGGAAAGTATATACAACCTATACTCTTGAGCTTCCTCAAAAGATCTACCTGGGATTAGCAGTTACTTCTCATAATCCAACCCATGCAGTATCTGCAAAGTTCAGGAATATTGGCGAGCTTAAAAACTAAAATCTTGAGGGAATAAATCATGACGATTGATCATGTTGCTATCTGGACCTCACAACTGGAAAGGTTGAAGGATTATTATATCAGGTACTTCAATGGTCGGGCAAATGAAAAGTACCTGAATAAGGAGAAGCATTTTGAAAGCTACTTTGTGTCATTTGATTCAGGAACCAGACTTGAATTAATGCAGATGTCCGGAATTCCAGAGAACCTTAACGACAGTGTCGAAAAACAGTATCAGGGAATTATCCATATATCATTCGGCATGGGAAATATGAATCTTGTAAATGAGAAATTTAATGAATTGACAAAAGACGGATTTAAATTATTAAGAGGCCCAAGAAAAACCGGTGATGGTTATTGGGAATTCGAAACGCTCGACCCGGATAACAACAGAATAGAAGTATCAGCCGTTTTTGTGGATTAAAAACTATTAACCATGAAAGACACAGATAACCACTGAGCTTACATGGTAAAGAATATATATTATTGATGATGAAAGAAATAGCAGCTATAATACTTGAAAATGACAAAGGAGAGTTTTTACTTTATCTGCGTGATAACAAACCGGGCATTCCTTTCCCCGCCCACTGGGATCTGATCGGTGGTCATGTTGAAGAAGGAGAAACACCTGAAGAGGCTCTGGTTCGAGAGGTTAAAGAAGAACTTGACATTGATCTGAAGGAATATACCTTTTATAAAAAGTTTGAATGTCTGACAGGTGATGCTTACGAAAACATTAAATATATCTATTCAGCAAGAATAAATCTGCCTATTAAAGAAATTACACTCCTGGAAGGAGTTCGTCCACAATATTTTTCCAGGGAGGAAATACCGGACGTCAAGTTTGCAAATATTCTCAAATCAATCGTTATGGAATATATTTCCGATCGTAAATAAAAAAATCTGACAATCCGGCATCAGAATCTCACACCAAATCAAACAGAGTTATAAGATGCAGCACACCGTAATATTTTATATATAATTAAAATGAATGGCTGTCGAACGACAGATCAGTATCTTCTGCCCGAAGTGAAACCTATACATATTGAGGGAAGCTATGATATTTATCCTGCATTCAGGCTTAATGATAATCAGATATCAGCGGGATTTGAATCCCTGGCTGATGTTGTAAAAAATTACAAGACTGTTGTTTTTGATGGTTATGTCGGTGTGTTCTATGATCAGTTCCGTGAAAAACTAGATGAATGCTTTAAAAACAGAGGGATTAAAACTTCATGGAAAAACACATCAGATTATCTGAAACACCCTGATATCATCAAGGAGATGGTTTCTCCATTCACCGGAGGTGATGATCCTGTTTTCGGAAAGCGTACTGATTTAAACCTTGAAGACTTTTTTGATATCACTAGTTTAAAAGAATTATTACCTGATCCAGCAACTGATATAAATTTAATAATCGGACCCGGGGCATCGCTTGCCAGATGGGAAGGTTTGCTCGTTTATATAGACATTCCGAAAAATGAGATACAGTTCAGGTCAAGGGCTGGAAGTATTAATAATCTGGGGGCATTCGTTCCGGTTGACCCTAAGGAAATGTACAGACGGTTCTATTTTGTCGATTGGATTGTCCTGAATAAACACAAAAGAAGCGTTTTAAGCAAGGTTGATCTTATTGTGGATGCTACGAGACCCGTATACCCTTTATGGATGACTGGAGAGCTCCTGAGGCACTCTCTGTCGGTTATGAGCAATAATGTTTTCAGGGTAAGACCATGGTTTGAACCGGGAGCCTGGGGAGGAACGTGGATAAAGGAGCATATTGATGGACTGAATAATGATGTCCCCAATTATGCCTGGTCATTCGAATTGATTTCACCGGAAAATGGTCTGCTGTTTGAAAGTTCCGGCAAAATGCTTGAATTGTCATTCGACTGGCTGATGTATCAGGAAGCAAAGGCCGTTCTTGGCAAATGCTATTCCCGTTTTGATACCGACTTCCCTATCCGGTTCGATTTTCTTGATACATTCAATGGAGGAAATCTTTCTGTTCAATGCCATCCACGGCCTGAGTACATGAAAAAACATTTCGGTGAGTATTTTACTCAGGAGGAGGCTTACTATATTCTTGATACTAAAGATAACGCAGTCGTATACCTTGGATTTCAGGATGATATAGTTCCTTCAGAATTCAAGAAAATACTGGAAGAAAGCATTAAAAAATCAAAACAAGTCGTTATAGAAAAGTTTGTACAGAAACATCAGGCGTCAAAGCACGATTTGTTCCTGATTCCTTATGGAACAATTCACGGATCAGGTAAAAATAATCTTGTACTCGAAATAAGCTCTACTCCTTACATTTTTACCTTCAAAATGTACGATTGGCTTCGTCTCGATCTTGATGGAAAACCAAGACCACTAAGTATTAAGAGAGCAATGGATAACCTCTTTTTCGACAGGAAAGGTAATTATGTGAAGGAAGAACTAATCTCAAAACCACTTCTTATTGATCAGGGGAAAGGTTGGACTTTGTATCATTTACCAACACACCCGACTCATTTATATGATATTCACCGGTACCATTTTAAGGAGGCAATTGAAGTTAAAACTGAAAACAAATGCCATGTATTAAGCCTGGTGGAAGGAAGCAATATTGTTGTCGAAACCAGGAATGGCTTTTCACAACGATTCAATTATGCTGAATCTTTTGTGATCCCTGCAGCAGCAGGAAGTTATAGAATAATAAATAAATCAGATTCTGAAGCTGTTATCATTAAGGCGTTCGTGAAATGAAATTATTTGTTTAGGAATCTTGAATAATAGCTCTTGGGTATAAAAATTGACTCAAAAAGTAAGAGATTCCTCGCTTTCGCTCGGAATGACAAATCTTTATGGGATCAAAGGAGGGGGTGGTAGTACATAAGGGATTTAAACTCAAACAGAAAAACAATTTATTTATCTCCAAAAATGCTAATATTTATAAAATATTTTCTTGACTCATGAAAAAAATGCTTTGTTCTTTTTTCTTCATCATGCTTCTTCCGGTGACCTCTCTGAATGCTCAATCATTTCTCACTCCTGACGATTACCTTATTAACGGTTATTCAAAAAAACTAGCGGGACTTGACTATGATTATCAGTCCTGCATACCAGGATTGCGTGAAAGTATGCTCTTAAGAGCTACAAGCGGAAAAGATTTTATAGAATGGGAAACTGATCCGGTTCCCTCCCGTGTCGATAAAAAGTACGCAACCTTTATCTGGGTTGCAGCACTGGGATCAAGTCCCGGACATGCCCGTATGGATCTGACCGTTGAAGGGATGCAAAACTATTCATTTTTTACCGATGGACTCCCTGTCTGGGAAGTGAAAGCTGCTGATGGATCTTCTTTAAGTTTTAATTCAATTATGGTAGATCAGCATGGTGATAATCATGGGTATATGATTTTAAGAATACCTTCTAAAATACTAACAGAAAGTAAATCATTAAGAATAAAAGTAACCGGAAGCCAGGCGAATCTTACATCGTGGTACATGACATTTAAAAAAGCTGTTAAAACGGGTGTAACTATGAATCCATTTCCTGCAATAATAAAGAAAGGATCCTCGCAGCTTCAGCTTGTAGAAGTCACAATTTTTTACTTCGGAAAAGAATCAGAAGCAAAAATATATGCTGATGGAAAATTGCTTGAGAACACCTTTTTGAAATTTGGATACAACGCAGTAAATCTTGGAATAGCACCAGTTTTAAAACCCACTAAAGTTGTTTTAAAAGTCATTGCCGGCGATTTCTCAATGAAGAGCAGTGTTACACTGGATCCGGTTAAAAAATGGAATATAAAATTCATCCAGCATACCCATACAGATATAGGTTATACCCGGTCTCAAACCGAAATACTGGCAGAACATTTAAGGTATATTGATTATGCGCTTGACTATTGTGATGCAACCGACAACTACCCTGAGAATGCGAAGTTTCGCTGGACATGCGAGGCGGCATGGCCTGTGGATGAGTACCTTAAATGCAGACCGGCAAGCCAGATAGAACGGCTGATCAGGCGTATCAAAGAGGGAAGAATAGAAGTCACGGGAATGTATTTCAATTTCGATGAGATCCCCGATGAAAAGATACTTGCTGCTTCCCTGGCTGCAGCAGGCAGGATCAAAGAAAAGGGGATTCCAGTCACTCTTGCCATGCAGGATGATGTAAACGGAATCGGCTGGTGTCTGAACGATTATTTTAACCAGATGGGAGTCAGGTACCTGAATATGGGAACGCACGGACATCGTGCACTGATCTGTTTTGATAAACCAACAATGTTCTGGTGGGAATCCCCTTCCGGAAAACGGTTGCTGACATTCAGAGCTGAACACTATATGACCGGCAATACTGTTCTGGAAATGCAGTACGGGGATATTGAAAGATTCAAAAATAACCTGTTGAACTACCTGATTGCTCTTGATGCCAAACATTATCCTTACAATGAAATGGCAATTCAGCATTCAGGTTATCTGACAGATAATTCGCCTCCTTCAACCATTGCCAGCGATCTGATAAAGCAATGGAATGACCTGTTCGTATGGCCTCAGATTTCTACAGCTACTGCAGAAACCTTTTTCAGTGATATGGAAAAAGATCATGGAAGTGAATTCCCTGTAATAAGAGGTGCATGGCCCGATTGGTGGACAGATGGTTTTGGTGCCTCAGCCCGGGAAACAGCAACCACCCGTTTAGCATCCTCCTCTCTGATTGCTAATGAAGCTGGTCTTTCGATGGCTTCTATTGCACGAGTTAAACTGCCTGATGAGATAAATAAGAGTATCGATCTTGCAGACAATGCATTATTATTTTATACTGAACATACTTTAGGATATTCTGAGAGCGTAAGGGAGCCTCTTTGTCAACCGACCATGGAGCAGCGAGCACTTAAAGAATCTTATGCCTGGGAAGCCAACCGCAGGACTGCATCGATAGGAGAAGAAGCCATGGGGCTGCTGCAAAGTAAATTCAACCGCGAATCACAATCTTCCTTAATTGTATTTAATACTCTTAACTGGAAACGATCCGGACTTGCAACAGTTTATATTGATCACCAGATTGTGCCAAGGGGCAAGATTGCAGGAATATTTGACCATGAAGGCAACAGGCTAGCGGTCCAGGCTATTCTACACCGCTCCGACGTTACAGAATGGGCAGTATGGCTTAAAGACATTCCGGCTTTCGGATATAAAAAGTACATCATTAAAGCCATAGATGATACGCAGATACCGGATGAAGAGACAAACACTAAAACACTGGAAAACAAGTGGTATAAGATAGTCACTGACCCTTCAAAAGGCACAATAATATCATGGTACGATAAAGAGCTTTCAACTGAGCTGATTGATCCGAAAAACAAATATAAAATGGGCGAATTCATCCTCGAACAATTAGGCAACAGGTCGCAGATGGAAAGCAGAAAACTTGATGATTTTAAACGATCTTCTCTTGATACAGTTTGGTTCGATTCAATGATAAAGGGAGAAATCTGGAACAGTATAAAGTTTTATGGTGAATCAACGACTTCTGAAAGACCAAAGGGCTTTATGTTTGAGATAAGGCTTTACAATACTGAGAAGCGTCTGGATCTGGCCTGTTCAATTATAAAAAAGAGCATTGTATCACCTGAAAGCTTTTATATTGCCTTCCCGTTTAATATAAAAAACGGTAAGCATTTTACCGAAGTGCAGGGCGGCGTTATTGAAACAGGGAAAGATCAGATAAAAGGTTCATCAAATGACTGGTATACTGTTCAGGACTTCACTTCAATCCGGAACGAAAACACCCAGTTAATATTAGGTTGTGCCGAAATGCCCCTGATGCAGTTTGGTGCAATTAATACCGGGCGATACAAGGCTGGGGCAATGCCTCAGAGTACCAATCTGTTTTCGTGGCCAATGAATAATTACTGGGTTACTAATTTCAATGCTGATCAGCGTGGCGGGCATTCCTGGACATATTATCTTACAACCTCATCTGATGTTTCAAATGATTTTGCCACTAAATTCGGTTGGGGATGCCGTGTTCCATATTTAACCCGGATCCTTCCGGGATCCGGAACGGGAGACAATAATTGGGAAGGATCATTTATTATAGGCTGGCCTTCAAATGTTTTGCTTATAAGCGCTGAACCGGCAGCTGACGGAAAATATTGTACTATCCATTTACGTGAAACGAATGGGAAGAGTGCTTCACTAAATCTGACTGATGGACTGAACGGAAAAGGATTATCGGCAATTGAGGTTGATGCAACCTGGAAACCTGTGTTAAACCCATCTCTGAATATTGGCCCTCTTGAATCCAAATTTTACCGGATTGTTTTAATCCCCTGATTATTGAAGCGAGTCGCTTTTATTAAAACTTATACTTCAGATATTCTATTTATATTTCTCATCCTCAGCCTTTAATGATAAAAAACCTTTTGGCATAGGCGATTCAATAGTAATCATTTCCCCGTTTAAAGGATGAGGAAATGAGATAGAACTGGCATGAAGCCTGACGCGCCGAATAAAATCAGTAGAGGCACCATATTTACGATCGCCAACAATCGGACAGCCAATATCCGAAAGATGTACTCTTATCTGGTTCTTCCGTCCGGTCTCAGTTTTTATATCCAAAAGCGCATAATTATCTAAATGTCTGATAGTTTTATAGTGCGTTATGGCATATTTAGCATCAGCTGTTTCTTTTGCCGAGTGCATTTTCATTGCATTATCTTCAATCAGCCAGCTTTTAATAGTCCCTTCCGGATTTTCTGGGATCCCTTCAACCAATGCATAATAATGCTTTTCAGTTTCTTCCCATTTGTCTTTTATAACATCCATGTCTTTTTCTGATTTGGCCAGTAAAAGCACTCCAGAGACCTCTTTGTCAAGCCGGTGCACGACATAAGTTCTGACTGTTCCCTTACTAAGGTTCTTCAAAAACTCTGATACAATCCACTGGATACTTGTACTTCCATCAATACTGGATGTATTAATACCTGCAGGTTTATCAATAACAATAACATGCTGGTCTTCATATAAAACAGGAAAAGGGAGACTGGCTTTCGTGGCTATTCCGACTCGCATACTAAAATCAACAGTGTCACCTGGTTTCAACGTATATGAATGCAGGGTGATTGATTTATTATTCACCCTCACGGTTCCGCTCTGCAACATTTTTTTTATTCTGGTCCTTGGAGAATCTGGATGCTGTTCTATAAGGAATTCGAGCAGAGTCTGTGATTTATTTATGGTTGTTTTCAAGCAGTTAAGTGTTAACTAATCTGAGGCCAAATATTAAATATGATGAAATCCATTAACCGCAAAGTACGCAAAGAGAAGGGAATAATGCAAACTGGAAAAGAAAAGGAAACATCCTTTGTTACCCTTAGTGAATCCTTTGTGTAACTTTGTGGTGAAAGAAATATTACATAAAAAAGGAATTTATAAATCGATCTTTTATTTTGATTAGTAAACTACAGGATTTAGTAATATTGTACCATGAAAATAAATCCAATTATTACAATTGCATTCGTATAACCAATAACATAACCCTATAAAAAAGCAATTCATTATGAGCACATTATCTTCATCATCAAAACCTTCCTTCTGGTCAGGTATAGTCCTGGGAACAAAAAAGGTTTTAAAGTGGTTCCTGGTCCTGATTGTGATAATAGGAAGTATCTTCATATACTGGAAGTATTTCTATACCTATAGTGAAGGTTATCGTGCAGGATTATTGCAAAAATTCTCCAGCAAGGGCACTCTTTTCAAGACCTACGAAGGAGAGATGATTTTAAGCAGTGTATCCTCCAGCAGGGATGTTGCAATTGCTTCTGAGAAATTCCTTTTTACCCTGGCTAACAAGTCACTGGTCAGACAATTTGATACCCTCCAGGGAGAAACAGTCATCGTTCACTACAAGCAAAAAAACGCGATCGTTTTCTGGCGTGGTGATTCTCCATATCTGGTTGACAGCATAAAAGTCAAACGATGACTGCTATTTTATTACCTTCTTGAGGATCTCAAAGAAGCCTCTTATGAATGTGGTACTTGTCAGGACTTTAACTATCTCGTCCTATGGTGTTTTGACAGTTCTTCCATAAGATGTCCGTGAAGGAGTATGTGGCTGCCTCATCCGCATTAACTTTTTCAATGTCGTCCATCTTTCTGTCAATGAACAACAGCGCAATTTTCATGTTTAACCAATATTCACTAAAAGCAAACATGTTCTATTTATTATTTAATTATTAAAAACCATATCCCTTAATCTAGAGAATGCTGGTTTAGGAATTATTAAAAATACTTAATTTTGATAAATCTAAATAGACTGATATTAAAAAACCATAATTAAAATTTACTCGGAAAAAATGAAAATCAAACTCAGATTAATTGCTGCAATTTTATTATTATCTGTATTTTACACTGTCACATTCGGACAGGTTACAGAGGTTGAAAAGACACTAAGAGAACATAAAACCGATACTATACAAGGGTGGAAAACGGGTGGAGTTTTTACTTTAAATCTTGCTCAGACCTCTCTGACGAACTGGGCAGCCGGTGGTCAGAATTCCTTTGCAGTAAATGGCTTCATTAGTGCTTTCGCCAACTATAAAAGGAATAAATCAGTATGGGATAACTCTCTGGATATCGGATACGGACTTCTAAAGCAGGGAACAAGCAGCAGATATATGAAAACAGATGATAAATTCGATTTTTTATCCCAATTTGGACTGGAAGCTTTCAAAAATTTCTATTATTCCGTTCTTTTAAATTTTAAAACACAAATGGCTCCCGGGTATAAATATCCTGATTTTACTAATAAAATATCAGATTTTTTTTCTCCGGCATACCTTTTATTAGCCCTTGGTTTAGACTATAAACCTGATGCCCATTTCAGTGCATTTATTGCCCCGATGACATTAAAATTTACTTTTGTTACTGATCGGCAACTTTCTGATTCAGGTGCATTCGGGGTAAAACCCGGTAATAAATCATTGACCGAATTCGGAGGTTATCTGAGAGCTATCTATACAAAGAATGATTTTAAAAATGAACTTCTTAAAAATGTCACATTTACTACCAAAATTGATCTGTTCTCTAACTACATCGATAAACCACAAAATATTGTTGTAAACTGGGAAACGCTGTTAGCGTTTAAGGTGAATAAATTCCTCTCTGCTAATATTAATACTCAACTTGTTTATGATGACAAGATTAAGATTCCATATGATAAAAACGGAAACGGAATAATTGAAGCAGGGGAATCAGTAGGATCATTAATTCAATTTAAAGAAATACTCGGAGTAGGATTTTCTTATAATTTTTAATAACCAAAAATATAAACCTGAAATTATGAAACTAATTGATGAATTTAAAGCCTTTGCGCTGAAAGGCAATGTCGTTGATCTGGCAGTTGGTATAATCATTGGCGCTGCTTTCGGTAAAATTGTTTCTTCAATAGTGGCTGACATCATTATGCCTCCCCTTGGAGTAATTATCGGTGGTGTTAATTTTGCAGATCTTAAAATTATCATGAAAGCTGCTTCAGAAACACACCCGGCCGTTACCTGGAATTATGGCAACTTTTTACAGGCATGTTTTGATTTCCTGATTGTCGGTTTTTCCGTATTTCTTGTTATTAAGGCAATGGTTATAGCAAGGAAGAAAGAAGATGCTGTACCAGATGCACCTTCTGCTCCTCCAGCCCCTACAAAAGAAGAAATTCTTCTCACAGAGATACGCGATCTGTTGAAAAAATAATTTTTATACCATTCATTTACAGGGACATCCTATAACATGTCCCTTTTTTTTATCAAATAACCCGGGTTACTAATTTTATCAGATAAATTTACCTGATTCAATTATAATTAACCTTTGAGAAATCCTTGCCGGAGCCTTTGTAGTTAAGTTTTTTACCACAAAGGAACTCAAAGGAATGCGCGAAGGAATATCAGGAAAAACTAAGAGAAACAAAGAAAAACAATAGATTATACTTACATAATAAACATATTGATGAACAGATTAATCGCTTTTTCTCTATCCCTGATTTGTATTTCAAATTTTTCTTATTCACAGGATAAACTCGAAATAGAAATATCAGAAATCAGAAATAATAAGGGAAACATAATGTTACAGCTTTTTGACGGAAATGAAAAGATTCTGACCATGGAACAATGCCCTGTAAAGGATTATAAGTGCTCATTTACTTTTACAAATCTCAAGCAGGGGAAATATGCTGTCAGATACTATCACGATGAAAACCTGAATGGCAAAATGGAAACAAATCTTGTGGGAAAACCAACAGAAGGTTACGGGTTTTCAAATAATGTAATCGGGAAATTAGGACCTCCTCCATTTGAGAAATGGCTATTCGAAATTATTGGGGACAAGAAGATTGTGCTTAAACCAACCTATTAATTTAATTTGGAATCTAAAACTTCAATCCGAAAAACAAAAAATGGAAAGGAAAATATTAATTTGCACCTCAAAAAACGGGACGAAACAAATTATTTCAAGTCTTTAGTTCAAATTTTGAAATATTAACACGAATAAGAAAAGATGACCGAAAAAAAATCGGCAGCAATCATCGGAGCAGGAATAGGAGGTATAGCAACTGCAATATACCTGGCAAAGAATGGATACAGCGTTGCTCTTTTTGAAAAGAATCCGACACCCGGGGGCAGATGCGGTCAATTGATCCGCGACGGACACCGTTTTGATCTTGGAGCTACGATGCTTATGATGCCGGCCATCTATCGTGAGATATTTGAATCACTTGGCATTCCCCTCTTCGAAAAGAATAAAATAAACCCGCTGGAAAATCTCTACAAAATCTATTTCGACAATAATGACACTTTCACGTTTACTACCGATAAAGAAAAAATGAGGATCCAGCATGAAAAAATCGAAACCGGAAGTTTTGCAAAATCTCAAAAATATATTGCAGACGGGTATGAGATTTTTCAGATCGGGATGAATAAGCTTATCGGACGGAATTTTGATAATATTTTCCAGTTTGTCAATTTCAGAAACGTCGGAATGCTGATAAAACTTAAAACATACATTTCAAATTGGAGATATGTTAAAAAGTTCTTTCATAATGCACATTTGAGGATGGCTTATACTTTTCAGAACATCTATGTCGGGCAGAGTCCGTTTGATTCCCCGGCACTTTTCTCAATGGTTCCTGCTGCCGAGCTTACAGAAGGATCGTTCTTCCCTGAAGGCGGAATGTACACTATAGTTGAGAATTTATTGTCTGAAGCACATTCTTCAGGCGTCCAGTTCCATTACAATAAGCCTGTAAAAAAAATCAGAGTGACAGGTAAAAAGGCTGAGAGTATTATTCTCGAAGACGGATCTGAGATTAAGGCTGATATAATTGTTGCAAACGCTGATCTTCCCTATATCTATCGCAAATTATTACCTGACCCCTGGAAATCGAGGAGGCTTGACAGGATGAAATATTCATGCTCTGCTATCAGCTACCATTGGGGGCTCGATAAGGTTTATCCTCAGCTTGGACATCACAGTGTTTTTCTTTCAGACGAATTCCGTGAAGGACTCGACCGGATCTTCAAAGACAAATCAATAAGCGATCATCCGAGCTTTTATATCCATGCTCCGGTCAGAACCGACCCTACTGCTGCCCCGCCTGACCATGATACACTTTCATTTATCGTTGGGGCAGGACATGTTGATATGAAGAAAAAACAGGACTGGGATAATCAGAAAAAGAAAACACGGACGGCTGTCATACAAAGGCTTAAACAGCTGGGACTGGAAGATATTGAAGAACACATTAAATTTGAAATTTGTTTAACTCCTGAAAACTGGGAAAGCGCCTGCAATATTTCACGGGGTTCTGTCTTCGGAAGTCTTGCTCATAATCTCCTCCAGATGGGATATTTCCGTCCTCATAACCGGCACAGTCGGTATAAAAATCTTTTCTTTGTCGGTGGAAGTACGCATCCGGGCAATGGAATACCAAATGTTCTTCTGTCAGCCAAACTAACAGCAGAAAAAATCCTCAATATCTGATACTTTTGACAACAACAGAATAAAATCAATGAATTCACAAAAAAATAAGTTTTTAGAAATATTCAATTCTATTGATTTCGATCAGATCAAAGATCATCCGAATATCCTTATAGCCGCCAATTTCTGGGACACTGACAGGTTTTGCGCTGCAAAAATCTGTTATAAATTCATGCGTGCAATCGATGATCTCATAGATAACTATAAGGCAAAAAACAAACTGATTGAACCTGAAGAAAGGAAGGAATTTGTTACCAACGTTGAGGAGTGGCTTAAGATGATCATAGTCTCAAACGAATGCAATCCACTTCAGGGAGAGCTTAAGGAAACCGTAGAAAAATTCAGGATCCCATTGTGGCCTATGGAAGTTTTTGCGAAATCAATGATCTATGACATTAATAATGATGGATTTCCTACACTAAATGCCTTTCTTGAATATGCAGGCGGGGCATCTGTTGCTCCGGCCTCGATCTTTGTCCACTTGAACGGACTTCAAAAAATTAATGGCCGGTATGAGAACCCTCCCTTTGATGTAAAATGGGCTGCCACACCCTGCGCCATTTTCAGTTACCTGGTTCATATTATCCGCGATTTTCAGAAAGATCAGTTAAACAATCTAAGCTATTTTGCAGATGATCTGATTGTTAAAAATCACCTCAGCCGGAAGACGCTTAACGAATTCGCAAATGGAAAACCGGTAAATAATGACTTCCGGAACCTTATAAAACACAATTATTTACTGGCTGATGAATATCGCCGCCAGACCTATGATATTATTAAAGAAATCA
>Ga0208478_1000074_pt1 | contig 38048 bp, 38 predicted proteins | sample NGESurdeep072012_5_FD_184462 | JGI IMG/M metagenome (GOLD analysis project Ga0208478, IMG submission 184462) | Arctic peat soil microbial communities from Barrow, Alaska - NGEE Surface sample 415-2 deep-072012 (SPAdes) | ecosystem: Environmental > Terrestrial > Soil > Wetlands > Peat ...
CTGACCAAGTAGCCCATCGTGGACCTCCTCAGCGAGGTTTCCTCCCACACCAAAAAGTTCGCCCGGGGCTACATAACTCCTCCAACCGGGATAGGTCCTTAGCCTCGATCCACCGAAGGGTTGGGTTGTGGATGGTGCGGGCCGAGTGAGCGGTGAGTCTGGGCTGTGAGCGCTGGTGTTTGGGCGGATCGCGGTGGTCGTGGCGTGTTGTGTGGTTCCGCGGAACGGCGTGGGGTGCTTCTGTAGCCAGCGGTGAGCCGCCGGGTTGTCGCGGGCCGGGTTTGGGTGGGTGCGGGCGGGCTGGGTTCAGGCGGCGGGGAGCGCGCGGATGCGCGCGAGTGCTCGGATGAAGTCGTGTTGCCATGGCCAGCGGGATGGCAGGTGAAGGGTCCACTGGCGGCCGCTGGTCGTGAGCCGTCCGGGGAGTGAGAGCAGCCGGCGGCGGATCGTGCGACTGGTTCGCACGGTGTGGTCGGGGAGCCCGATGGTCGTGGTCCAGCGCAGGAGGTTGTGAGCGATGCTGCCGATCACGGTCCAGGCGGCGTTGGCGTTGAACTTGCCGGACGGGAAGTGCGCCAGGGCCTGGTCTTTGAGGTCGCGGATCGCGAGCTCGACGACAGCGTGGTCACGGTGTTCGGCCTCGACCACCTCGAGTGGTTCGGTGCGGTTGGTGGTGAACGCGAAGTGCCGCCAGTCGGGCCACAGCTCGGCTTGCGCTCCGACCAGGCGGGTGCGGCGGACGATCAACCGATGCCCGTTCAGTTCGGTCTGCGCGATCTGCGCCTCGCCGCCCTCGGGGTAGTCCTTCAGGGTCTGCCAGGTGTGCTCGGGGATCTGTGCGATCCCGGCTTTCACCCATGGTTGCAAGGGGATGCTGATCGAGTAGGACCAGCCGGCCCGGTCCAGGCGGGCGATCAGCTTCTTGTTCCAGAACGCCGAATCGGCTCTGAGCAGCTTCGGTCCGGTCGCGCCGGCGCGGGCGACTCGGGCGATCAGCTCATCGGCGAACCGCAGCACCCCGCGCGGGCTCGCGGCCCTCCCGGTCCGCAGGCGGATGTGCAACACCTCGCCGGTCTCCGCTCGGGTCGCGATCAGCGGGTGATACCCGCGCTGGCGCGTGTACCCGAACGCGGCGCCCTGCTTCTTGTAGCCGTGCACCTCGCCGATGAAGCTGTCCACGTCGACCGTCAAGCGCCGATCGCCAGGGCCGGCGCCCGACCGCCACGCGCGAGCCAATGACTCGGCAAGCAACTGGTCGAGCTGGCGGACGTGCCCGAACGTGAACGCTCGCAAGAACGTCCCGATCGTGGACGGCGCCGCGACCCTGCCCAACAGCCGCGACAGACTCCCCGAACGCAAGATCTGACAGTCATCGATGCAGTCCGCGCCGAGCACCATCGCGTAGATCAACGTCAGGATCTTCCGGCCCGGGTTCGCCGCACCAGCGACATCACCAAGCCGCACCACCCGGTCAGCGAGACCCTCGATCCCAAGCCGCTGAGCGATCGTCGCGACCAGCACGACACCAGCATCCGAGACCACCCGACGATCATCGAACGCGACCTCCACACGATCCAGTCCGACCCGCCCGTCATCCTGCACCATGCAAGTGACCTCCTGTGCGGGACCCCGACTGCGCACACAGTCGTGAAAAGCCCCGCTCAGGAGGTCATTCTTCGTTCAACCCCGGACGGACCCACCCACCCAACCGGTGGATCGAGGCTTAGGCGGCTGTCACCTCCTCGTCGAGGGTGTCGGGGTCGGCTTGCTGGTACTTGATTCGGTAGAGGTGTTGGCGGTCGACGTCGGTGAAGGTCGCGCCGTTGCTGGCGTGGCTGAAGAACAGGTCGAGCACGGCCCAGACGAGTGACAGGCAGCTGGTCTCGCCGGGGAAGCGGCCCATCACTTTCGTGCGCCGGCGGACCTCGCCGAGCGATCGTTCGAGCAGGTTCGTTGACCGCCACCGTTCGCGGTGTCTGAGCGGGTAGCGCAAGTGCGCGACCAGGGCGTCGAGGTCGTCGGCGAGGCAGCGGGCGGCCGAGTCGTAGCCGCCGTGCTCGAGTTCTGAGATCAGGACCTGGAGGCGGAGCTTGCCGTCCTTGACCGAGGTCGCGTCGGTGAGCGCTGACCAGTAGTTGAAACGGATCCGGTCGTGCTCTGACTTCGGGAGCTTCGCCAGGAGGTTGCGCAAGCGGTGAACGGCGCAGTGCTGGCGATCGGCTCGCGGCCAGATCTCCTCGATCGCCGAGGGCAGCCCGGCCGCGCCGTCGGCGACGATCAACCGTGGCGCCGGGAGTCCGCGGCTGATGAGGTCGCGGCCGAGCTCGAGCCAGTCCTCCTTCGTTTCGCGCATTCCCAGCCGCACGGAAACCAGCTCTCGCTCGCCGTTCTCGGTAATCCCCCAGGCGCAGATCACGCCCTCCTTCGGACCGCTGGGGCGGACTGGCAGGTAGATCGCGTCGAGGAACAGGACGATCAGGTTGACGTCATAGAGCGAGCGGCGACAGAACGCCTCGAACCGCTCGTGCAGCTCCGCGCACACCCTCGACACCGTCGAGCGTGAGGTCCTCCCGAGCCCGGCCTCCTCGCACAACGACTCGACGTCACGCATCGACAGGCCGCGAACGAACCCGCCGATGATCAGCGCCTTCAACGGGTCCGTTCGCAGCAGCCGCTTGCAGTGCCACTTCGGGAACAGCTTCGAGACGAACGGCACAGCCGCCTCCCGTGCCTGCGGGATCTCGATCCGCAGCTCACCCTCAGCCGTCTGCACGTGCCGAGGCCGGAACCCGTTGCGCAACCCCGCGTCATAGTTGCGCAAGCCGCGCTGGCGCTCGGGCCGCGCTCATAGCGAGCGCGACCCAGCCAGGTATCGAACTCCTCCTCGACCGCCCGCTGAATGATCAACCTCGCGCCGAGCCGGGCGAGCTCGGACAGCATCTTCTGCGGGTCATCGACCATCCCCTTCGACAGCAGCTTGTCGATACTCGCCTGTATCTCCGCCGACGGCTGTACGGTGCGTCTCACGGCGTAGGCCTCCTTCATCGTCTGGCAGGACTTGAGGGAACCTACGCCGTCGCTATGACAGCACCCGGCGCCTATTTACAGCAGTTCTGAGACGCGACCACGAGATGCCTGCGCTCCCCGCTCGTCGCCAATCTCGGGCATCCGGTGCTAGCCGCGTCTCGGCAAGCACCGGCCACCGAAGCAGGAGTCCGCCGGGCCGTGACCCGAGTCCTGAAACAGCCCGAGGCTGTGGGTCGGCTCTCGCGTTCGCTCCAATCTCGACCGCCCGGATGTTGCCATCCGCGCGATCGCTTTCGAGGCTCCGCCACGTCACGTCGCGCGATCGCATCGGCGACAAAGGGATCGTCCGGGATGGGGGCGATCTGTGCCGCGGCGGACGATCCCTATCGCCCAGCAGCAGTCGTCAGACCCGCCGCAGCGGCACGACTGCTATGCCACGAGTGGGCTATCTATCTAACTCAGGCTGAGCACGACGACATGGGCGATCTGCGCGTCGGCCTGAGAGCTCGCGTCCCGGAGCGCAACGAGCACGAGCGCCAAAGTTGACGAGGCTCACACTCCCGCTCGCCTGGGGCGATCCAGCACACGCTGTCGGCAACGGCGGTGCCGATGCTCGGGACGGACAGGAGGGCTGTTGGCGGGTTCTCGGCCCGCGATCGCCCCGCTCTCAAACCAGGAGCCCGTGGAAGCGTGGTGGAAGCGACAGACGGCAGTTAGCAGCAGCAGACGTATGTCTGCTCGGCGCGAGCGTGTCGGATTGCCGGGTGCGGCGCAGCAAGGGGCAGCAGACCGCAACGGGCCCGGCGCGATAAGCGAGTATGGGGGTCAAACTCCATCGCGGGTTCGAATCCCGCCCTCTCCGTTGCACCCGGCTCCGGTCCGGCTCCGGTCCGGCCGGGCGGTCAGGCGGGCAGCCGGACAGGATCCCGGCGGATGGTGCTCGGGGCGAGGCGCAGGCCTCCGCGATCACCCGTTCTCCAACCTCGAACGCCGCTGACGCCTCCCTCAGCTTCGAAGTGCGGGCGCGATCATACGTCGAGCCGGGCGATCAGCTCCGGTCAGGTGCCCGGGCGCCCGAGCAGGTACCCCTGCGCGTAGTCGCAGCCGAGCCCACGGTACCCGGCGCTCAGCGCGACTTCGGGGCGGTCCCGAAGACGTGGTCCCAGAACGGGGCGCTGACGCCGTAGCCCCGGTCGTGGTCCTGGAAGTGATGGCGCATGTGCAGCTCGCGCATCTTCTTGCCCAGCGCAGTGCTCGGCCGGTGATGGTGCACGTGGTAGTGCAGCATGTCGTAGGCCAGATACCCGGCCAGGAATCCGGCTCCGAAGGTGAAGAACGCCGGGCTGCCGAGGACCGCGTAGAAGGCCCACATGAACAGCGCTGCCAGCGGGATGCTCACGGATGGCGGCATCACGAGCCGCAACGGGTCGTTGGGGTGATCGTGATGGACGCCGTGGATGATCCAGTGCAGCTTTGCTCCGATCCCCTTCTCGGGCTCGAAGTGGAACACGATCCGATGCAGCCAGTACTCCGTCAGGGTCCAGAACACGTAGCCGCCGAGTAGCCACGCCGGGGCGGCCCAGCCGACCCCGTTGATGAAACCCTCCACGAGCAAAAAGGCGATCGTGGGCAGGAACAGGATCGGCGGAACGCTGGGATGGACGCGTGAGAGCTTGTCCAGCAGGTCGTTGTCGAACATCCGCGGCGAGGCGCGGAGGATCTCGCTGCGGCTCAGGTCCGACAGCTCATCGGCTCGAGGTGTGGCCATGGCCGAAAGGATAGCTATTCATTCCTCGTCCTCCTCGTCCAGTGGGCTGGCCAGAACCACATGCCGGAGCGCGACCGCGACGAACGGCCGGTGCTCGGGGTCCGGCGGCCCGTCGAGCGACTCCACATGGGCGTCGGTGAGCGCGATGAACTCGCGATCGGAGGCGTTCAGGAAGTCAGTCAGGCGGCTGCGATACCCGTCGCGGGGCAGATGCAGAAGGCCGGTCACCCGGTACCGGGCCGTCTCGACGACGATCCGCTTCTCACGATGGTCCACGGCCGGCGACGATAGCGCTCGCCTGCCCCACGGTGCGATCCTTGGTCGAATGGCCAGCGGCGACCCTGCCCGATGGTGGAGCGTGCGCAGGGCTCAGAACCTGAAGCCCGCCACCTACCGGTGCCCACTGTGCGGGCGCCATCTTCCGGCGCTCAGCGAGCACATGCTGATCGTGCCCGAGGGTGACTCGGCCCGGCGCCGTCATGCGCACACCGCGTGCGTGCTCGAGGCGCGCAAGCACGGCAGGCTGCCGACGCGCGAGGAATGGTCGCGCACCCAGCCGCGGGCTCCGAGCCTGTGGCGGCGCCTGACCCGTCGTACCGGGAAGTACTAGGGTTCTCCGGCGATGGCACGTGAGCTGCGCCTCGGTCTGAACGTCGGCTATTGGGCGGGTGGACCGCCGCCGGGCGCGACCGAGGCGGTCGCGGAGGCCGAGCGGCTGGGCTTCGACTCGGTGTGGACAGCCGAGGCGTACGGCTCCGACGCCCTGATGCCTCTGGCCTGGTGGGGCGCCGCGACCGAGCGCTTGAAGCTCGGCACGGCGATCGTCCAGATCTCGGCTCGGACCCCGGCGGCCACGGCGATGGCCGCGATGACGCTCGACTATCTCTCGGGCGGACGGATGATCCTCGGACTCGGGGTGTCGGGGCCCCAGGTGGTCGAGGGGTGGTACGGACAGTCGTTCGAGAAGCCGCTGGCCCGCACGCGCGAGTACATCGGGATCCTGCGCGAGATCTGGGCGCGGCAGGGACCGCTGGTCAACGACGGCCCGCACTACCCGCTGCCGCTCCCCGACGGGACCGGCCTCGGCAAGCCGCTGAAGTCCTCGTTGCGGCCACTGCGCGAGGACATCCCGATCTATCTCGCCGCCGAAGGTCCCAAGAACATCGCCCTCGCCGGCGAGGTGTGCGACGGATGGCTGGCACTGTTCTACTCGCCCCACCACGACGGCTATTACCGCGACGCGCTCGCCGAGGGCTTCGCGCAACCGGGCGCCCGGCGCGGCGCCGATCAGTTCGAGGTCGCCGCGACGGTGCCGCTGATCCTCACCGACGACGTCGAGGGGGCGGCCGACGCGCTGCGCCCGATGTACGCGCTCTACTTCGGCGGCATGGGGGCCAGGGGGACGAACTTCCACGCCAACGTGGCGATCCGGATGGGCTACGAGGCCGAGGTGGCCACGATCCAGGAGCTGTACCTGTCCGGCCACAAGGACGAGGCGGCCGCCGCGGTTCCGACCAAGCTGGTGGAGGAGCTCACGCTGATCGGGCCGCCCGCCAAGGTCCGCCACGACCTCGAGGCGTGGCGCGAGTCGATCGTGACGACGCTCCTGATCGCCGGCGACACGGCGACGCTGCGCACCGCCGCCGAGCTGGTCCTGGGCTAACCCCGCCGCTAGAGCGAGCCGCGGACCCGCTGGTCGGCGTCGAGGATCTGGTGCGCCTTGAGCCCCAGGCTCAGCCGCTCGCGGCCGTCGGACTCGTACGGAGACAGGCCGGAGACCTCGTGCACGCGCGCGAGCCGGTAGCCGACGGTGTGCCGGTGCAGGCTCATGGCCTCGGCGGTCTCGGTGGTCGAGCCGTGATGGGCCAGAAACGCCTGCAGGGTCGCGAGCAGATCCGTGTCGTGCTGGCCGTCGTAGGCCGAGAGCGGCGAGATCGTCTGGGATCGCAGCAGCTCGAGCTCCTCGCGGCCGCGGAGCAGGATGCCGATCAGCAGCCGGTAGGTCTCCTCCTGCCCCGCCAGCGATCCGGCGGGTGAAGCGCTCAGCTCGACCAGCAGCTCGGCCTCGCGCAGGGCGTCGTGGAGCGTGGCCGGATCGCGGCGCGGGCCCGAGAGGGCGACGAGCATGCCGAGACCGGACAGCTTTGCCGCCAGCTGTTCCGCGCCGTCGCGCGTGGTGAGCGGGGAGCTGATCGGAACGAGGCCGCACAGCCGGCCGTGGCCGACGTCGGCGAGCAGGGCCGAGTGGCGGGAGAGCAGCTCGGACGGCGCGATCGAGGCGCCGTCCGAAAGCGGTACGGCGCACAGCGCGACCGCTCCCGAGCCGAGATCGAAGCCGAGTCGTCGCGCGTGCGAGACGAAGGCGGAGACGTCCGCCGGGGGGCCGGTGCGCAGGGCCTGCAGCAGCGCGCGGCGCGAGCCTTCAAGGCCGCCTTCCTGGGCGTCGCGCATGAGCGCGCTGACCGCGGCTCCAGCGGCGCCCGCCTCGAGCCACGCGAGCTGTTCGGGGGCCAGTTCACCGGTCTGGCCCGACGGCGTCACAGCGATTATGCCGACGACGTCGTGTCCGATTCGGACCGCAACGGCGTCGGCGATGGTCTCCGGTGGCCGGCTCGCCGGTTCGCGGATCACGGCCGCCGCGTGCTCGACGATCGTGCGCACGCCGGCCTCGGCGATCGCCCCGCGAGGCCAGACGACCGGCTCGCCCAGTGAGGGGATAGCGATCGCGACCGGGCGTCCGAGTGCGTCGGACGTCGAGGCCGCGACGCTGAGGAGATCGTCGCCGGCGACCGCACCGGAGACGATCGTCAGCGGGGTGGATCGGGGGGCGGCTTCTGCCGCCCCCCGATCGCCCGCCGGCGTGGGATTGCTTTCAAGCGGCCGGGCGCGTTCCATGACGACCGCGCCTGGACGCAGTAACTCCCGCGCCGTCCGTCATGCGGTCGATGGCGCCGCCTCGCCCGCACCCTGAGCCAACCCAGGGATGCCGTTCGGATACCCGAGGGACGGCACGTCCGACGGGTAGACCTCGTGGCCGTGGACGGCGATGTCCCCGATCTCCATGTCCTCTTCCTTCATGCGTAGTGGGACCACCAGTCCGACCAGCTTGAGCAGGATGAACGTCATGACGGCGGAGAACACAATCACCCACAGGCCGGCGAACAGCTGCCATTTCAGCAGCGTCCAGTTCCCTTGGAGAACGCCCTCCGCCGAGATGTTGGCCGTCTTGCCGAGACCCTGGTAGACGACCATGTGCTGATCGGCGAAGACGCCGACGAGCAGTCCGCCCGCGAGGCCGGCCATGCCGTGGGTATAGACCACGCCCAGCGTGTCGTCGACGTTCCGGAACGGGCGCACACGGCTCAGGTAGTTGAGCGCGAAGTACACCAGCGTGGAGGCGATGACACCCATCGCGATCGCCCCCCACCCGCTCACGTAACCGGCCGCCGGGGTGATGGCGACAAGTCCTGTGATCATCCCGTTGACGCCCGAGATGAGCGACGGCTTGCGACCCGTGAGGTAATCCCACAGGACCCACACGAGGAAGGCGACCGCCGTGCACAGGTTGGTGTTGAGCACCGCGGCGGACGCCGACGCGCCGGCGAAGTACGGGTCTCCACCGTTGAAGCCGTTCCAGCCCAGCCACAGAAGGCCGGCTCCGACGGCCACCATCAACACATTGTTCGGTGCGTCGATCTCGCGGTCCCGCTGGAGTCGCGGCCCGATCACCGCGGCCGCGACGAAGCCGGAGACACCGGCCGCCAGGTGGATCACGTAACCACCGGAGAAGTCGACCGCACCCTTCTGGGCGAAGAAGCCGCCGCCCCAGATCAGGAAGGCGTTGACCGTGTACACGAACGTGATCCACAACGCCACGAACGGGATCCAGGCCTTGAAGTTGATCCGGCCCAGCACCGACCCGAGCATCAGGATTGGCGTGATCCCCGCAAACACGAATTGGAAGTACACGAGCGAGGACTGCGGGAATCTGAAGTTCGGCCCGGTTGTGATCAACGGGATCGTGGCCTGGCCCTGCTCCTGCGTGTGCGACAGAACGGGACCCGGCTTACCGACGAAGTTCCCGAAGAAGCCCGAGTGGGACAGGCCGTGGAACGGCGAGCCGAAGCCCATCTTGAAGCCCCACAACACCCACACGATGAGGACCACCGCGAAGGCTGCAAAAGTGAGCATCATGCTGTTGACCGACCAGCGCTTCTGCATGACCCCGCCGTACAGAACGACGAGGCCGGGCACGCTCATGAGACCGACGAGCGTCGCAGCGGTCAGCTGCCACGCATTGTCTCCTGGGCTGAGCCATGTTGGATACGGCAGCCACATATGTATGGATCTCCTTGTCCTGAGGACCTAGGGGAAGTACAAGGACAGCCACCGACGACGGCGGCAACGGGCCCGGTGGCCCAATCAAGCTCAGAAGGTTGCTCGGCGTGGGGATGAGGAACTATGGCCGTGAGTCCAGCAAACGTCTGAGGCCCCTGGACATTGGGATAACTCGAGCCCGCACAGAGCGGTTGATCGCCGCTCGGGGCGGCTTTTCCGGCCCCCGGATCAGGCGGCGCCGAGCGTCACGGGCGTGGCGTTGGGCACCACGAGCACCGGCGCGCGCACGGTTTCCAGCAGGTATCGGGCCGACCCGCTGAGCAGCACGACGCCGGCCGGAGCGCCCGGCTGTGAGCCGACCACGACCAGCCCGACGCCGTCGGCGCTGGGGGTCGTGATCGTGGCGCCGAGCGCCTCGGCGAAGGCCTGCGCGGTTTGCTCGGCGGCGGTATCGGCTCCCTCGGCCGAGACCGCGATCGAGCTGATGCTCGCATCGGGCCTCGTCCGCAGCCCGGCGGGCGAGACCGCGATCGCCACCGCCCCGCCGTCCAGGAGCGATTGCGCGGAGGTGCCGGGCTCGACGCGGCCCGGGGGCGTGCGGTAGTCCGATCCGAACACGATCACCGACGAGCCCTGCTCCGCGGCCAGCCGTCCCAGGCCTTCGCCGGTCGAGGCGGAGACGACGATGTGCCGCGGAACGTCGGAGTCCTCGAGCCAGGTGGCACCGTGCTCGAGCCGTCGCTCGGCGTCGTGCTGGGCCAGCTCCTCGCGGCGAGGGTCGTACTCCCGGGAGTGGCGGACATAGGCGAGCGCCAGCGACGCGCCGGCACGGGCGAGCAGTCGGCCGAGCGCGAGCGCGTCGTCGTCGTTGGGCGTGCCGTCGTACGAAACGATGATGCCGGTGCTCATGGTGTCTCCTCGTCGCAGCGCTCGAAGTCCGCGGTGGATTTGCGCAGGGTCAGCGGGTAAGCGGGCTGACGCTATCAGCGGCCCTCGTGCTGGCATCGGCCAGATGTCCAAGGATCGGGCCCTCCATCTGTCCCATCGGGCATGGACGCCTCGGTGTGCGACGATCGGCTCCCACCCATGGGTCCCGGTTCTCGACAACTTTGCGCTGACGACGCATGAGAGCGCTGCCGATCATCCTGCTGGCGCTCCGTCTTCACCTTCACCTGCACCACTTCCACGGCCCGGCGATCGACTATCTCGGATTGTCGCTGGCCGCGGCCGCGAGCTGGTTCGGGGTCCCGGGCCCCGGGGAGCCGGTGCTGATCGCCGCCGCCGTGTTCGCCGCCCGGCACTCGCTGGACATCGGTTCGGTCGTGTTCGTGGCCTGGGCGGCGGCCGCCGCCGGCGGTATCGTCGGCTGGCTGGTCGGGCTCAACGCGGGACGGGCGTTCGTGACCGCCCCCGGGCCGCTCAGGAAGGCGCGGGCGAAGGCGGTCGAGCGGGGTGACGAGATCTTCCGTCGCCATCCCATCATCGCGATCGTGCTGACGCCGTCGTGGGTCGCGGGCATCCACCGGGTGCGCACGGCGGTGTTCCTGCCGGTCAACGCGTTCGGGGCCGCGCTGTGGGGGGTCGGTATCGGCCTCGCTGCCTACTGGATCGGTCCGACCGTGGTCGACGCCGTCGACGACCTCGGACTCGTCACCGGGGTCCTGCTGGTCGCGCTGATCGTGGCCGGCGTGGGCGGCGAGATCTGGCGCCGGCGGCGGCGTGAGCGGGCCGAGGCGGCGGCCCCGGACCTCTAGTGTTCTGACGCCGACGGATTCCTGAATCAGGACACTGGACGGCGGCCCGGCCTGTGGACGCGCGCGACGCTACAGCTGCGTGGCGGCCCAGGACATGTTCTGGAACGGGACCACCGGGGAGCCGACGCTGAGCTGGATCACCGTGTGCGCGCCCAGCGGGATCGCCCGCGGATCCTTCGTCCACGGCTTCCCGTCGACGTACGCCGTGACCTTGCCGGTGGCCGTCCCGACCTGGTTGGCGCTCAGCGGCTGATGCCAGACGTCGAAGAAGCTGCCCAGCGTGTAGATCCGCTGCGTGGGCGATTCGATGTGAATAACGCCGTCGGAGGTGTGCGTGTGGAGCCAGTAGATGCACTGGCCGCCAGCGGCGATCGGGCCCTGCGGGGTCACCTGGGGGCTCGAGCCGGGAATGCCGACGCCGGCCGGGATCGCCTTTGATGCGCCGTTGACGAACACGGACAAGTGCGCATGGATGTGGTAGGCGAGTTGCTCCGTCGCGCCGCACTTGATCCCGTCGACGGTTCCCGTCTGCGTCGTGCCGGCCGGCGCCAGGTCGCCGCCCTGTTCCAGCGCGACGCCTTCGAAGCCGAGGCTCGCACCGGCCGTCGCGCCGGTCGTCCCGGTCGAGGCGGCGGTCCTGCTGGAGCTGGCGGCGGAGCTCGAGCTCGATGAGCTGCTGGAACCGCAGCCGGCGAGCGCGAACGCGCCGGCGAGGAGCGCGGCGGTGGGCACAAGAGAACGTGATCGGCGCCACATCGACGCCCAACGGTAGCGTGGACGCCGATTTGTCCCGCCCGGCCAACCTCGGTGGTAGCGTCCGCGGCGTGAGGTGACGCCGCGCCGATGAACGACTTTCCGATGACCACCGCGCTCGAGCTCCCCGGCGTGCGCATCAGGGAGACTATCGGCGTCTGCTATGGCCTCGTGGTTCGCAGCATGGGCTTCGCCGGCAGCATGAGCGCGTCGTTCAAGGCCCTGCGCCGCGGGGAGATCTCTCAGTACACGCAGCTGCTCGAGGACAGCCGCCGTCACGCGATCGACCGAATGGTCGAGAACGCGCGGCTGATGGGCGCCGACGCAGTCATCGCGGTGCGCTTCGACTCCTCCGAGATCGGCCAGCAGTTCACGGAGATCTTCGCCTACGGCACCGCCGTCACGGTGGATCGCGTCGCCTGAGCCCGGGATGCTGCTGAGTGATGCCGACCGCGACCGGCTGGTGGATGCGCTCGGTCATCACGCGTCGGAGGGCCGGCTCGGGGTGGAGGAGCTCGAACGCCGCGTGACCGTCGTGCTCGAGGCCCAGTCGCGCGAGGACGCGGTCGCGGTTCTCGCCGACCTCCCGCCGCTCGGCCCTCCGGCTCCGTCGCGGCGGCGGGGCCGGGGGCACGGCGAGGCCGACGTGGCCGCGCCGGATTGGCTGCCGACCAACGAGCGCTTCCGCGATCCCCGCAGCAACCGCATCACGCGTGTCTGGGTCGACACCGCGGGCGGTCGGCACTACGTGGCCGAAGAGCAGATCTGAGCCGGGCTACAGTCCGGACGTTCCCGGTTCCAGGATCAGGTGCAGGCGTCCGCCCCCGACGGCCTAGCCGCGCCCGTTGCCGCCGAAGATCCTCAACATGAACAGGAAGATGTTGAAGATGTCCAGGAAGATGCCGGCGGCGATCGGGACGGCGCTCTGCATCGAGGACCGGCGGAGACGGTTGAAGTCGAAGATCGTGAAGCCGCCGAAGATCACGAGGCCCGCGACGGCGTAGATCAGGTTCGCCTGGGGAATCGCGACGAAGATCCCGATGACCCCGAAGACGATCAGGGCGACCAGGGCCCAGAACAGGATGCGGGCCCACGAGGAGAGATCCCGGCGGGTGGCGTAGCCGAACGCGCCGCAGGCCGCGACGAACCCGGCCGTCGCGCCGGCGGCCTGCCACAGTGCCGCCGGGTCGGCCTTCGCGTACTGGTTGAGCACCGGTGCCACGGCCATGCCGAGCAGCAGGCCGAGCCCGAACAAGAGCGCGATCGCGAGCTGCTCGCGACCGCGCGAGGAGGCGATGTTGAGCCCGAACACGCAGGCGAAGGCTCCGATGAACAGCAAGAGTCCGACCCCGCCCGTCAGGTTGCGGCCAATGTAGGCACCGAGCGCGGTGCAGCCGACGGTCAGGGCCACCAGGCCCATGACCTGCCCGAACACCGCCCGGGTGTCTCCGGCGGCGACGGGACGACTGCTGACCGCCAAGTCGTTGTATGCGGGCATGACGTCTTTGCTCCTCGATCGTTGTCTCTCGGTCCTGGCTGGGCCGGAGAAAAAGGTAGACGATCGACGTGATGGGGTCCAAAGGACGGACGGACGCGCCGCAGCGCCGCGTGGCCGCGACCATCGCCTCGCGCTACGTGCTACTGGGGCCGGGCCACGGGCCGGCGAGCGATCGCACGTCAAGGGCTCGGATCGGACCGAACACGGGCAGTGGATCGGTCGCCGCGCTCACGACCGCGGCACCGGACCGGCTCGACCAGGCCACGCAGGACAGCGTCGGGCGAGTCGCCAGGCGCCTGCTCGAGCTGAGCACCGATCACGGTACGCCCGTGGACCACGGCACTCGGGGCGTCCCGGGCGCTGGTTCTCGATCAGGCCCGCGATCTCCACGAGCTCCCCGATCACCGCGTCGCGGGGCGGCCGCGGATCGCGGCGCGCCGGGCTTGATCGGACCTTCTATTGCGGCCGGCGCCGGCCGGGTCTAGGCTCGCGCCGATGACAACCGAGCCCGATGGTGACACCGCAGGGATGGCCGGCGCTGCCGGAACGGCGGATGCCACGCATGTTCCGGATCACGCCGGGCCCGCGAGCCTGCCGGCCACCGAGATCGCCGCCCGCGTGCGATCGGGCGAGCTCGATCCCGTCGACGTCGTGCGCGCCCACGTCGAGCGCATCGACCGCTACGAGCCGGTACTGCATGCATTCGCGAGTCTGACGCTCGACTCGGCCGTCCGTGAGGCGGAAGCGCTGCGCGGGCGCGACGACCTGGCGTCACTGCCGCTGGCCGGTGTGCCGGTCGCGATCAAGGACAACGTCGACGTGCAGGGATTGGCCACGCGCTTCGGGTCCCTCGCGACGCCCGCGACGCCCGCGGCGCAGGACGATGAGCTGGTCGCGCGGCTTCGCCGCGCCGGCGCCCTCGTGGTCGGCACGACGACGATGCCCGAACTGGCGATCTGGCCGTTCACCGAGGGTGCGGGCCGCGAGCCGACCCGCAACCCGTGGTCGCCCGGGCGCACGCCGGGCGGCTCGAGCGGTGGCAGCGCGGTGGCGGTGGCGACCGGGATGGCCGCCGTCGCGCTCGGATCCGACGGCGGGGGGTCGCTGCGCGTGCCCGCGGCGGCCTGCGGGATCGTCGGCTTCAAGCCGACGCCCGGTGTCGTGCCGCTGCCGGGCGGTGCGGCCGAGCACTGGCGCGGGTGCAGCGCCTTCGGGCCGTTGGCGCGGTCGGTCGCCGACGCCGCACTCGTGCTCGATGTGCTCGCCGGCGCCGAGCGGTTCCGCGATCCGGGGGTGCCCTCGCAGCCGTTGACGATCTCCGTCTCCCCGCGGCATCCGGTGCAGGGCGCGCCGGTGGCCAAGGCGGTCAAGGCCGCACTGGAATGCGCCGCATCGGCGCTGGCCGGGGCTGGTCACAGGATCGAGAAGGCCTCGCCGCCGAACCCGCCCACGCCGCAGGCGTTCATCCGCTGCTGGCTGGCGGGCATCGCCGAGGACGCCGAGCGCGCCGATGAAGCGGCGCTCGAGCCACGAACCCGGGCGATGGTTCATCAGGGCCGGCGCCTGCTCGAGAAGGGGTGGGCGCCCGAGGCGTCGAGCACCCGGGACGGCCAGCGGCTGCGCAACTGGCTGGCCGGACGCGATCTCCTGATCACTCCCGTGATGGCCCAGGACCCGCCCGCGGTCGGTACGTGGAACGGTCGCAACTGGATCGTCACGATTCTCGGCGTCGCCCGGTGGATGGGCTACACGGCGCAGTGGAACCTGGCCGGCTGCCCGACGATCGCGGTTCCGGTCGGCCGCTCCCCGGCCGGCATGCCGATCGGCCTGCAGCTCATCGGCCTGCCCGGCTCGGAGGAGACGCTGCTGGCGGTGGCGGCGCAGCTCGAGCAGCTCTTGCCGCAGCCGGCTTGGGTGCCGGCCGGCTGACGTGCGTCGGGGAATCCTCGTCGCGCTCACGCTGACGGTCGCGCTCGCGTGGATCGCCGGAGGTTGGGCACTGGCGCGACGGACCGTCCGGCCGGCGCCCGTGAAGCTGACGGTCGAGCTGAACGGCGATCTGCTGATTCACTCGCCGCTCTGGCAGCGGGCGCTGCAGTACGGTCACGGCAGCTATGACTTCACGCCGATGCTGCGCGAGGTCGCTCCACACGTGCGTGCCGCAGATCTCGCCATATGCCACGTGGAGACGCCGATGACGCCGCGGCCGCCCCAGGGCTATCCGGTGTTCAACACCCCGACCCAGCTCGCGCGCGCGATCAAGAAGACCGGCTGGGACATCTGCGACACCGCCTCCAATCACTCGCTTGACCAGGGCCAGTACGGGATCGACCAGACCGGCGTGGCGCTCGACCGCGCCGGCGTCGTGCACACCGGGTCGTTCCCGTCGGCAGCCGCGCAGAGCCGCACCCTGATCGTGACGGTCAAGGGGGTGCGGGTCGCGTTCCTCGCCGATACCGAGATGCTGAACGGCTTCACGCCGCCGCACCCGTGGTCGGTCAACCTGGCCGCGGTGTCCCGTGTCCGGCGCGATGCCCGGCTCGCGCGCCGCCGCGGCGCCCAGGTCGTGATCGTCAACTTCCACTGGGGCACCGAGTTCCAGTCCCAGCCGAGCGGGTTCCAACTCGCGACCGCCCATGCCCTCGCCGCCGACCCCGACATCACGGTCATCGTCGGCCAGCATGTGCACGTGGTCCAGCCGATCGTCCGTATCGGGGGCAAGTTCGTCGTCTACGGCGAGGGCAACCTGCTCTCCAACGAAACCGCCTCCTGCTGCCCGGCGTCGACCCAGGACGGGATGCTCGTGTTCCTGCACCTGGTGGTGAACGGCGCCGGCTCCAAGGTCCAGAGCGTGTCCTACCTGCCGACGTGGATCCGCCATCCCGACTACACCGTGCTGCCGATCGGCGACGCCCTCAGCCGGCACGAGGCGCCGGCGGGGGTGCTGCGGGCCTCCTACGCGCGCACGGTGTCGGTGGTCGGACGGCGTCCGGGTGTGCTGGGGCCGGTGCCGTAAGGATTTCTGCTGCGCGGGTGGCTGGCGACCGCGGCGGTGGTGCGCGTGGTTGGGGCGCCGGCGGCGAACGGCCGGCGAGGAAGCGGGCGGATCCGAGTCGCCCGGCGCCGACGGCGGAGCGTCGGCCACCGGCGTTGGAGCTCGAGATGCTGATGTCCCCAGATTAAGGGGGAACTTCGGATTAGCTCCGCTCGACGGCCCCGGGGCGCATAGGCAGGCATGGAGGCTGTCGCCTCAAGGTTCGGGCGCCAGCGCTTGGGCGACGGGTGCAAAAGTCGTCAAATCGCCGGCCCGCCGGCGACCTTGGGCAGGTAAGCGCCGGAGCGGCGCTTAGGTGGCCGAGGAAGCTCCAAACGAGGGCACTTTGGGCACTTATGCACCCTCGGAATCCGGCGCATCGCGTGCTTATCTCGACCAAACTCAGCCCGTCGACCTGACCGTGGGGCAGATGAGCACGCTGTCGCGCTCATGCGCCCCCGGACACTCGCGGCCTGACGATTTGCACGCATAATCATCACCGGAAAGCGGAGCATCGGGCGCCGGCCAGGCCGCCCGCGGTGGCGACGGACTTCTGGGAGATCGCGGGGTGGGAGGTGACGGGCGGTCAGTCGTTCGAGAAGTCCGATCCCCGGCCGGCCTGGATCTCCCCTGAGCAGGCGGCCCGCGCGGGCCTGCGCCCCCGATGAGCGACGCGCCCCGATGAGCGACGCGGACCGCTCTGCCGCGGGGACCCGCCGCGTCACGTCCGGGCGGGGCATCACCCTCAGGTCGCCAGCAGCCCGCCAAGACCGAGCACGAGCAGCGCCGCCCCGCCGGCGCCCGCGACGCCGGTGAGCGCGACCCGCCCGGCCCGGCGCAGCCACGCGCCGGCGCCGGCCAGCCACCGGTCACCACGCTCTCCAGCCAGGCGACGGACCAGCAGGATGGCGATCAGCGGCGCCACGAACAGCACGTTGTAGACGAGCAGCAGGGCGATCCGTCCCGGCGGCGAGGCATGCCCCGCGAGGATCGCCGAGATGGCGCCGAAGTACATGAACGCGGTGGGCAGCTCGATCAGCATGATCCCGGCGCCGAGCGCGAACGCCGGGGCCGGCGAGTGGTGGGGCGCGCGGCTCACCTCGGGGGCGCCGCCGGTCGCGTCCGGGGCAGGCCGCCCGGAGCGCCAGATGCACACCGCGAACACCAGCGCCCCGATCCCACCGGCCGCCTCGAGGCCATGCTCGATCGAGCCACCGACGTGGTGCAGTGCGGTGATCAGCGCCGGCCCGGGCCCGAGCACGAGAACGAGTCCGCCGGCGAGATAGATCGCGAACACCCCCAGCGTGTAGCTTGCGAGCCCGCGCCCCTCCCCGGCGCCCGCGAGCCACAGCGCCGGGACCAGTGTCGAGGGATTGATCGAGTCCGCGATCGCGATCGAGGCGACGAGCAGGCTCAGCCCCGTCATCGCGCGCCGCCCGGGGACTAACCGCTCGAGCCCGACGGAGGCCGGCGCTTGGAGGGCGAGACGAGCTCATCGAGCTCGTCGATCAGGTCGCTCACGCGCTGCGTGATCGGGTGACCGCGCGCCTGCGAGGCCAGACCGGTGAGCTCTGAGCGCGCGTCGGCGAAGATCTTCGAGAAGCTGTCGTCGGTGGTGACATAGCCGAGCTCGGCGTCCGAGGGCCGCTCCTCGGCCTGCATCGCGGCCTCGCGGGCCGCCCGCCGGGCTCGCTCACGTGCCTGGTGCGCCTCGCGGACCTGCCGGTCGAGGTCGGCCATCCGTGCCTCGATGTCGGGGTCGACGCTGGCCCGCGGCGGTGCCGCGCCGGCGCCCGCACGCGCGCCCGCGCCGACGCCCGCTGCGCTGCGCCGCAGCTCCCGCACGCGCGCGTACGCGTCCTGGACCTCCTCGAAGCGGCGGGCGGCCTCGGCCGATCCCCCGTTGTGATCCGGGTGATGGAGCTTCACCAGGCGCCGGTAGGCCGAGACCAGCTCGTCATCGGACGCGTCCGGGCTGATCCCGAGCGTCCGGTACGGATCGGGTCCGGAACCACGCGCCTGGTCTGCTCGCCCCTGCGTCATTCGGCCACCAAGATTAGTGCCTCAGGAGCGCGTGACGGGCGGCCGGCGGTTCGTAGTTTCCCGCACTCCAACAGGTGATCCGCGCGGTCGCCGGGCGAACGGGCCGGGTCTAGCATCGACGCGACCGGGGAATCGTCCCCATCGTCAGCCGGAGGAGAGCGGATGCCGTCTACGACTCAGGTCGAGCCCCTAGGAGTTCTCGACGATGCGCAGATCGAACGACTCGACGGTTACGTCGAACGAGCGCAGACGGCCGCGCGGGCCTTCCGCGAGCTCGACCAGGAAACCGTCGATCGGATTGTGTGGGCGATGGTCGTGGCGGGGCTCGAGAGCGCCGTCGAGCTCGCCTACCTGGCGATGGAGGAGACCGGCTTCGGGGTGTTCGAGGACAAGGTGGTCAAGAACTACATCGCCACCGAGTTTCTGTACGACTACCTCAAGGACAAGCGCACGGTCGGGGTGATCGACGAGGACGTCGAGCGCCACATCAAGTACGTGGCCGAGCCGATCGGCGTCGTCCTGGGCCTGCTGCCGATCACCAACCCGACCTCGACCGCGCTGTTCAAGTCGATCGTCGGCGCCAAGACCCGCAACGCGATGATCTTCCGCCCGTCGGCGCGCGCGGCCCGCTGCGCGTCCCGGGCAATCGAGATCCTCCAGGCCGCCGGCGAGGAAGTGGGCCTGCCCCCGAACACGCTGCAGGTGATTCCCGACCCGACGCTCGACGTCTCCCAGTACCTCTTCCACCACTCCGGCGTCAACTTCATCTGGACTACAGGCGGCCCGAAGGCGGTCCGCGCCACGCTCGAGGCCGGCAAGCCGTGCCTCTGCGTCGGTCCAGGCAACGCGCCGGTGTATGTGCACCGCAGCGCCGACCTGCGCATGGCCGTGGTGGACATCCTCATCTCCAAGACCTTCGACGCCTCCGTCATCTGCCCCGCCGAGCAGACGTGCGTGATCGACGCGCCGGTCTATGACGAACTCCTGGCCGAGTTCGACCGCATGGGCGCGCAGCTCCTCACCGACGCCGAGGTGGCAAAGCTGTGCGAGCACATCATCGCCGACGACGGCTCGATCGAGCTGATCGCCCTCGGGCAGTCGTGCCTGAATCTGGCCGGTATCGCCGGCATCGAGGTGCGACCTGATGCCAAGGTGCTGCTCGCGCCGCTGCCGTCGGATCTCGAACAGCTCGCCGCGCATCCGCTACTGCAGGAGAAGCTGATGCCCGTGCTCGGCGTCGTGCGCTCTCCGTCACTTGAGCACGGCATCGATGCCTGTGCGCTGGTGACCGAGCACGAGGGCCTCGGCCACACCTCGGCCGTCTACACGCGCGACGAGGCCGTCTCCGATCGCTTCGCGCAGATGATCCAGACCGGCCGCATCCTGGTCAACGCCCCCACCGCTGTGGGCGCGCTGGGCGGGATCTACAACTCGATGACGCCGACGTTCTCGCTCGGCTGCGGCACCTGGGGTGGCTCGATGACGACCGACAACATCAATTACCGCAATCTGCTCAACGTCAAGGCCGTCTCGTATCGCCAGGCACCGCCGCAGTGGTTCCGCGTCCCCGCGGACACGTACTTCAACTCGGGCTCGCTCGACGCCCTCCGGCAGCTGCACATTCGCCAGGCGCTCGTCGTCACCGATCCCATCTGCGAGGACATCGGCATGGTCGACCAGCTTCGTCGCTATCTCGGTGACGCCGCCGTGCATGTCTTCTCCGAGGTCGAACCCGAGCCGCGCGAGGAGCAGGTGCGCGCGGGGGTCGACGCGCTCCGGCGCTTCGAGCCCGACGCGGTCATCGCGATCGGTGGCGGGTCGGTGATGGACGCGGGCAAGGCCATGCGTCTCTTCTATGAGAGCCCTGAGCTGCGCATGCGCGAGCTCGCGCTTCCGTTCCTCGACGCGCGCAAACGCGTGGCCCAGTACCCCGAACAGGAGCACACGATCAAGCTGATCGCGGTCCCGACGACGGCGGGAACGGGGTCGGAGGTCTCGCCGGCGGCGGTGCTCACTGTCGGTGATCGGAAGGTGACGCTCGTCGACTACTCGCTGCTCCCCGATGTCGCCATCATCGAGCCCACCCTGACGGCCTCGATGCCGCGTCAGGTCACGGCCGACAGTGGCGTCGACGCGCTCACGCACGCGCTCGAGGCGGGCGTTTCGATCTTCGCCTCGCCGTACACCGACGCGTTCGCCATGCAGGCGGTGAACATGATCCTGACGAACCTCCCCCGCGCCTTCGAGGACGGCAGCGACATGGAGGCACGCACCGCGATGGCCAACGCGGCGACGATCGCCGGGCTGGCGTTCTCGAACGCCTTCGTGGGCGTGTGCCACGCCTTGGCCCACGCGGTCGGCGCCCGCTTCCACGTCTCCCACGGACGCGCCAACGGGATCTTCCTGCCGCACGTGCTGCGCTACAACGCCTCGCTGCCGAGCAAGTTCATGCCGGCCCCGAGCTACACGGCCTACGTGGCGCCGGAGAAGTACGCGCAGATCGGCTGGGTGTTCGGTCTGGGCGGGAAGTCCGAGGAGCAGCGCCGCCAGCGCCTGTTCGCCCGCGTGGATGAGCTGCTTGATGCGGTCGAGATCCCGCGCTCACTGGCCGAGGTCGGCGTGCCGGAGGCCGAATACGAGGCTGCCCTGCCCGAACTGGCCCGGGCCGCCTTGATGGACCCGAGCATTCGCACCAACCCGCGCATCCCGATGGTCATCGAGCTGCTGGACCTGCTCCGCGCCGGGTACGCCGGCCGGCCCGCGTAGCCGCAGGCCGCGGCCCTGGGCGGCCTGCGTTCCCACATCGACGACAACGCGTTCGTCGCGATGTGCATCGCCGAGGCGTGGCTGAGCCTCGGGGTCGTCCTCATCTTCGCCGGGCTGTTCACGGCGATCTGCATTCGCGCTTTCACTCGCTCAGCGGTCCGCCGAGCACGCGTCATCCCGTCGGGGTGATGCGGCTCGCCAAGGATCTGGCACGCTCCGCGAGCCCGGACCGTTCCACCACTTCCACGCACGACGACCGGAGGCATCACGTGGCTGCGGCTGACAGCCTGTCGACGCTGTTCTCGGCGGCGTTCAACCAGTCGCGCAATGCGATGGCGCTGCTCGATGCGGATCGGCGCGTGGTCGAGGTCAACGGGGCGCTGCTCCGGCTGCTCGGATACACGCGGGAGCAGTTGATCGGCCAGCGGATGTACCACTTCGTCGCCGACGGCCCGGTGTTCTCGGAGGAGCAATGGCGACGGGCGCTGGCCGCCGAGCGCTTCACCGGCGAGACCGAGATGGTGCGGGCCGACAACAGTCGAGTCGCGGCGCAATGGGCGGCGACGACCGAGGTGGTGACCGGCCGCCGGCTGGCCCTGTTCGTGGCCCTCAGCACCTCGCGTTGGGGCGGGCGGTTCCGGCGCTCGGAGCCGCCGCCGAGCCGGCCCGGCGGACTCTCGATCCGCGAGAGCGAGGTGGTGCGCCTGGTCGCGTCGGGGAACACCGGTCCCGAGATCGCGGACGAGCTCCAGATCGCGCACGACACGGTGCGTACCCATGTCCGCAACGCGATGGCCAAGACCGGTGCCCGCTCCCGCGCCCATCTGGTCGCCAAGGCGCTCGGGTCCGGACTGGTGCTCGACGAGCACCACAGGAGCGTCTGAGCGCGGGGCAGCCGTTACTGGCGCTGGGCGACGATGCTCGGCCAGGCGGCGGAGAGGAAGGCGGAGAGCAGCGCGTCGGCCTTCTGCTCGTCGCACTCCTCGATCTCGCGCAGCGCGCTCAGGCCGGCCGAGGCGACGTCGTGCTCGATGGGGTCACGCTCTGGTTCCATCCTGGCGTGCATTCTGCCCGCTCGCGGGCGCGCAGTCGATACTGCAGTTGCGCGATCTTCATCCACAGAGCGCAACCTTCGCGGGCCCCTGGGGCAGGTGGCCGCGCGGCGCGAGCTTCGCGGGGCCCGGAGGCGGGTGGCCGCGCGGCGCGAGCTACGCGAGCGCGCGGGCCGTGCGGCGCTCCGGTGTGATCCGGACCACGTCCCAGGCCAGCCCACATCGCTCGAGCAGCGAGATCAGGGCGGCCGAAGGGTCGAGCTGCCAACGGCCGAGACCGTGGCGGGCCGAGGTCGGGAAGGCATGGTGGTTGTTGTGCCACGCCTCGCCGAGCGTGGGCACGGCGAGCCAGGCCAGGTTCCGGGAGTGGTCGGTGGTCCGGTAGTCGCGGTTGCCGAAGAAATGACACAGCGAGTTGATGCTGAAGGTCGCGTGATGCAGACAGAAGATGCGCACAGCGCCGCCCCACAGCAATCCGGTCAGACCGCCGACGATCGTGCCGGTGAGGGCGACCCCGAGCCCGAACGGCAGCGCCAGTCCAGCCAGGACCCAGACCACGAACGTCTTGTCGACGAACTGCACGACAGGGTCGGCGAGCAGGTCGGGCGCGAAGCGCCGCTCGCTGGCCACGCCGCCCATCCCGAAAACCCAGCCGAGATGCGCGTGCGCGAGGCCGCGGAGGGCTCCGGTCCAGCCGCCGCCGTGACCGACGTGCGGGCTGTGGGGATCGCCATCCTGATCGGAGTAGGCGTGATGCATCCGGTGCTGGGAGACCCACTCGACGATAGGTCCCTCCACCGCCGCCGAGCCGAGCGCGGCGAAGACGCCGCGCAGCAGCGGAGAGGTGGCGAAGCTGCGGTGGGTGAACAGGCGGTGGAAGCCGACGGTGATGCCGAAGCCGGTGACGGCGTAGGTGATCGCGAACACGACCAGGTCCTGCCAGTGCAGGGTCCCGCCCCACGCGCTGTGAATGGCATACGCCAGCGCCAGCGCCGGCACGAGCGTGACCACGCCGGTGACGATGCGGTCGGCCAGAGGATGATCGACTGGATCGAGCTCGCCGTCCCGGGGCGGGCTGAGCGGCCCGGCGGGTACGGCTGGTTCGCCGTCGATCAGTGCGATTGCCTGCTCAGCTTCCATAGTGCGCTCCTCTGGGCTATGGGACCGGTGTGGACGTCACGGGCCGGCATCAGGCGAGTTCGCTCGCCTGCAGCACGTATCGTTGCGGCGCGCGCTCGCGGCTGCCGCTGCCGCTCATTCGCGAGCCGTGCAGGCCGCCGGCGGAGCTCGCCGGTGCGACCGACTCGGGCTCACCGTGGTGAGCGTCGATCCATGCGATCAGCTCCGGGAAGTCGGCACCCTCGGCGAGCATTGCTGCCCGCTCGATCACCTTGCCGCCGGAAGCATGGGGACGGGCGAGACGCGAGAGCAAAGCACGGATCGCATCGTCGTCCATCTCCCCCCACCCTATCCGTTTGGCGGAATCAGTTGTTCGCAGATGCGAAAAGCGACGATCGCGGTCCTCGCGGCGGCCAAGTTTCTGCGCGCCGAGCGCCAAGACCTGCTAAAGCATGTAGTTCGGGCGTCTACGAAAGGCTCTTCCATGACCCGAGCCTGTTGCCCAAGTTGCCGGTTGCGCTTCGAAGGCGCGGCGGCAGCACATCTCACCAACTGCCCCGAATGCGGGGCTCCGCTCCAGGCACCTGTGGCGGCACGCGACACAATCGGATACCAGCTGCACGGTGGATGGGACTCGCTCAGCGAGTTGCCGATCGCCTTAGAGGCCGCGTTGCTCGACCCGGATTGGCCGTCGGGACGCTGATCCCCCACCGGCCGCAAGCAAGGATGAATCAAGGAGACAATGATGGCAGCCAAGAAACCCGTGAGCGTGTCGGTGACGCCCCCCAGACAACGCGCCAGTTCGGCCGAGCGGCGCGCAGCACAGCTCGCGTCGATCTCCAACAAGCAGGCCGAGCTCAAGCAGGAAGCGGCTGACCGTCGGGCCAAGCGCGACGCCGGAGCGGCGTCGGTCTGATCGGTCGAACCAATCTCAACTCTCACCACACGCTGGGCCAGGGCTCCCTCGCTGCGGCGGCGGGTGGCGCTGAGCATGCTCGGCGCACTCGTCGTCGCCGGCGCGCTCGGCGTCGTCCTGGCGGGGCGGCGCGGGCAGTTCACGGCGGCGCTGCACGCGGCGCCGATCTCGATTCTGCTCGTGGCCGCGGCGCTGTCGGTGCTGGCGCTGATCTCCAGAACCGAGGCGTGGTACGTCTGCATCCGCGCCACCGGCGCCGCGGTGCCCCGCCGGGTGCTGTTCCGCTCCGCGGGCGTCGGCTACCTCGCCAGCGTCGTGAACGGCTCGCTCGGGCTCGCGGCGCGGATCGCCACGCTGCGTCGCGCCGCTCCGGAGACGAGTCCCCGCGTGCCGGCTCTGCTCGCCGCCGAGCTGCCGATCATCAGCGTCGAGGTGGCGCTGACCGCGATCTTCTCCTTCACGCTCGTCGGTCCACTCGGGGTGCCGTGGTGGGTGCCGATCGTCGCGGTGTCCGCCACGGGCGCCGCCGTGCTCGGTCTGCAACGCATCTCGGAGCGCCGGCGGATCGGGCTGTGGTCGGGACTGGCGGTGATGCGCAGCGGCCGCGGGCGGATGATCGCGCTCGTCCTGCTGGCGATCTGCTGTCAGATCGCTCGTAACTGGCTCGTGCTCCGCGGCATCGGCGTGCACGTCTCGGTGCTCGACGCGATCGCCCTCCTGATCGCCACCTTCACGCTCGGCCAGCTTCCGATCGGGCCGAGCCTCGGCGCTGCGGCCGCGGTCCTGATCCTGGGCTCCCACGGCGTCGCCGCGGTCGCCGCCGCCGGCGTGCTGCTGACCGTCACGGGCACGGTGGGGTCGCTGTGCTTCGCCGGCTGGGCCGTCGCTGACCGGATGTGGGTGGGCAGGGTCGTCGCCGCGCCCGAGACCGCGGTGGCCGCCGGCGGCGCCTGAGACACCGTCGGCGCGAGCCGCCGCCGACCGCGCCGACGAGCTACGCCGCCATCGCGCGCTGCAGGTTCTCGTCGATCGAGCCCAGGAACTCCTGCGTGGTCTGGAACCCCTGATCGGGGCCGATCAGCAACGCGAGATCCTTGGTCATCCTGCCGCTCTCGACCGTCTCCACGCAGACCTCCTCGAGCGTGTGGGCGAAGTCCGAGACCTCTGGGGTGGAGTCCATCCGGCCGCGATGGGCCAGGCCCTGGGTCCACGCGAAGATCGACGCGATCGGATTGGTCGAGGTCGGTTTGCCCTGCTGATGCTGGCGGAAGTGCCGGGTCACGGTGCCGTGGGCAGCCTCGGCCTCGACGGTCTGGCCGTTCGGGGTCATCAGCACGCTGGTCATCAGTCCGAGCGAGCCGAACCCCTGGGCGACGGTGTCGGATTGCACATCGCCGTCGTAGTTCTTGCACGCCCACACGTAGCCGCCCTCCCATTTCAGCGCCGCCGCGACCATGTCGTCGATCAGGCGGTGCTCGTAGGTGAGGCCGGCGGCGTCGAAGTCGGCCTTGAACTCGGTCGCGAAGATCTCGGCGAACAGGTCCTTGAAGCGGCCGTCGTAGCCCTTGAGGATCGTGTTCTTGGTCGAGAGGTAGACGGGGAGACCGCGGTCGAGCCCGTACCGCAGCGAGGCGCGGGCGAAGTCGCGGATCGAGTCGTCGAGGTTGTACATCGCCATGGCGATCCCGGAGCTCGGGAAATCGAACACGACCCGCTCGATCGGATCGCCTCCGTCCTTGGGCGCGAACGTGAGCGTCAGCGTCCCCTCTCCGGGCACGAGCATGTCCGTGGCGCGGTACTGGTCGCCGAACGCATGGCGGCCGATGATGATCGGCTTCGTCCAGCCCGGGACGAGGCGCGGGATGTTGCTGATCACGATCGGCTCGCGGAAGATGACGCCGCCGAGGATGTTGCGGATCGTGCCGTTCGGTGAGCGGTACATCTGCTTGAGGCCGAACTCCTCCACGCGGGCTTCGTCCGGTGTGATCGTGGCGCACTTGACGCCGACCCCGTACTGCTTGATCGCGTTGGCGGCGTCGACGGTGACCTGGTCATCGGTCGCGTCGCGGCTCTCGATTCCCAGGTCGTAGTACTTCAGGTCGAGGTCGAGGTAGGGCAGGATCAGCTGCTCCTTGATGAACGACCAGATGATCCGGGTCATCTCGTCGCCGTCGAGCTCGACGATCGGGTTCTGCACCTTGATCTTGTTCATGTGTTGGCTTCCTCGTTCGGGTCCGGCACGGCTCAGACCACGCCGATTATCGACGAGACGCCGATCCGAGCACGGCGCGGCCGGGCTGCGATCGCGTGCGACCGAGCGTCAGCTCGTGACGCCGAGCACCGCCCCGGTGATCCTCGCCGCGTTGATGATGTCCTGCTCGTCCGCGCCCTCATCGGGCGTGTGGCTCTCGCCGCCCTCGAGCGGAACGAACACGAGCATGGTCGGTGTCAGCGTCGACAGATGCTGGGCATCGTGACCGGCGCCCGACCACGTCTCGGTCGCCGGGATGCCGAGCGCGCGCGCGGACTCGAGCGCGGCGGCGGCCAGTCCGGCATCGAGCACGGTCGGGTCGCCGCCACGGAGTCGCCGGATCGCCGCTTCGACGCCGCGACGGGAGGCGATCTCCGCGACCACGCTGCGAATCGCCGCCTCCAGCCGATCGACCGAGTGCGCCGAGATCCCCCGCGCGTCGACCAGCAGCCGGGCGTAGGCCGGGATGACGCTCACCGCGCCCGGCGCCACCGCGATTGTGCCCACGGTCGCGACCGTCTCCGGCGGCTCGGCGCGACCGGCGAATTCGATCGCGAGCACGATCTCCGCCGCCGCCGCGAGGGCGTCGCGCCGGTCCTCCATCGAGACCTCGCCGGCATGGCCGGCCTGTCCCTGCACCTCGATCTCGAGCCGCCGCGGGGTGGCCACGCGCGTGACGACGCCGAGTTGCCGCAGGGCACGTCGCTGGGCGACGTGGATCTCGGCGTGGGCGCGAAGCCGGGCGAGCGGGGGCTCGCACGCGGGAAGCTCGGCCAACCGCATCCGGTGCCCGGCCAGCGCCTCGGCGACGCTGACGCCGTCGCGATCACGGAGGTCCGCGAGTGCCTCCGGCGCCAACGTCCCCGCCAGCAGCCGCGAGCCGATCGTTCCCGCCCCGAACCGTGGGGCCTCCTCGGCCGCGCAGACGAGCAGTGCCGGACGCGCCCCGCCCGCCGTGCCGGCCCGCAGGTCGTGGGCGAGCTCCAGCCCGAGGACGGTGCCGAGCGCGCCGTCGTAGCGTCCGCCGTCCGGCACGGTGTCGACGTGCGAGCCCGAGCTCACGAGCGCGCCGTCCCACGACGCGGGCAGCGCCCACAGGTTGCCGTAGGCGTCGCGCCCTGGCTCCAATCCCGCCTCGCGGGCCCATCCCGCGACCAGCAGCATGGCCTCGGCCTCGGCCGGCGAGTACGCGGGGCGGTCGGCGCCCCCGCCGGGTGTGCGCCGGATCTGCCACAGCATCTCCAGGCGCGCCGCGATGCGAGCGGCGTCAGGCACGCGCGTGTCCGTCCGGGTGAACGCGGCGCGGCATCAGGCGCTACCCGACAGTCTCGACGACGAGGCCGCGGAGCTCCGATTCGCGGATGCTCACTCGGCGCGGGTGCACCGGCTCTGGCGTGTCGCGCTCGATCAGGGCGCCCCACAGCACGAGCTCATCGTCGGCCGGCGTGGGGCGAAGCTCGTGACGCTCGAGTTCGGGCAGATCTGGAGCTTGCACCGCGTCACGCGCCGCCATACGCGGGACCCTACCCCGGCGGCCCGGTCAAGCGCAGGTTCCACGCGCACCGAGATCGAGCACTTCAGCTCGAGCAGAAGACCGTCGATGTCCGTGGCTGGCACCCCCGCGAGCGGCGCGCTCGAGGTGATCGAGCAGAGCCGCGAGGCCTACCGGCGGGCCGCCGCGTCGTAACCGAGCGTTTGCTCTGCACGGGCTGCGAGCTACGATAGCCGTGGTCGCCGGCTCCCGACTGAGCCGGTGCCGCACCGGCGCCGGCGCGGCCAGGAGTGCTCGTGAAAGGATTCTCACAAAAGCCCGGGATCCGGGGCGTTGGATGGAGGAATTCGCGCGGGTCGCTGGGCGCGGGCGAACCGCGGGTCGTCGTCGCGCGCGGGGCGTTCGCGCGTCGTGCGTTCGTCGTCGTGGCGGCGCTGGGAGTGGCGGTCCATGCCGCCTGGGCTCTGACCGGCGGCACGTCGACCGTGGTCGACGACTGGCTGTACTGCGGGCTGTTCTTCCTCGCCGCGGCCAGCTGTGCCGATCGCGCGAGGCGGTGCGACGGAGGCCGGGCCTGGAGGATGGCCGCGGTTGGGGTCGTGGTGTGGGGCGCGGCCGAAATCGCCTATCGCGTCTCGGCGCCCGACCCGCACCGGCTGTACCCGCGGGTCATCGAGCTGCTGCTGTTCGTGGCCTTCAGCCTGGCGTACACGACGCTCGGGCTACTGGCCCGCGAGCGCGTTCGCAGCTTCGATGCCGTCCTGGCGCTCGACGGTGTGCTCGCCGGGCTCGCGGTTGCGGCCGTCGCCGCCGTGTCGCTCTTCCCCACGGGTGGCGCGCAGGCGCTGCACGGAGCCGTGGTGCCACCGAAGCTGTTCCTGATCGGTGCTCTGTTCGGGTTGATGTTCGTCGTGACCGTGCTCGGCATGACGGGCTGGCGTCCGGGTCCGGCGTGGGCGCTGATCGCGACCGCGATCACCTTGAATGTGACCGGCGATGCGGTCCTCGTCCATCTCGGCGACAGCGGGCGCTTTCACCGCGGCTCGCCGGCCGACACGCTGTTCGTGGCCTCGGCGTTGCTGCTGGGGCTGGCCGCCTTTTATCCCAGCGCCCACGCCGCCGCGCCGAGCGAGGCGGCCCGGCGGCTGCCCGCCCCCCTGGTCAGCAGCGCGCTCGCGCTGGGTGTCCTGATCGCGGCTGTCGCGGGGGGTGCGGGCGGGGTGGCGGCCGGGCTCGCCGCCGCGGCCCTGGCGGTGATGATCGCGCGGATGTCGCTGGCGCTCGAGCTGCTCGAGCGCAGCCGCACCCAGGCGCTCGCCGACGACCTCACCGGCCTCGGCAACCGCCGCCGGCTCGTGTGCGACCTCGAGCGCCGGTTGGCGCCCGGCCGGGACCAGGGGCCGTTCGTGCTGGCGCTGTTCGATCTGGACGGGTTCAAGCGCTACAACGACACGTTCGGACATCCCAGCGGCGACGCGCTGCTCGTGCGGCTCGCCGGGCAGCTTGCCGCGGCGGTGGCCCCCGGCGTGGCCTACCGGATGGGCGGCGACGAGTTCTGCGCGATCCTCGAGGGCGGGGATCCGACCGCGGCGGGCGGGCTCGCCCGGGCACACGAGGCGCTGTCGGAGCGGGGTGACGCGTTCTCGGTCACGAGCTCGTTCGGCTCCGTGGCGTGCCCCGACGAAGCCGTTGACCCGCCGGCCGCGCTGCGGATCGCCGACGGCCGCATGTACGTGGCCAAGACGGGCCGGGCACTGGATCAGGCCCACACGCGCGATGCGGTGCTGCAGATCTTGCACGAACGCGATCCGATCCTGCACCAGCACATGCGAGCGGTCGGCTCGCTCGCGGCGCGGGTCGCGAGGCGGCTCGGACTCGACGAGGTGACCGCGCAGCAGATCGGACGCGCGGCCGAGTTGCACGACATCGGCAAGATCGCCGTTCCCGACGCGATCCTGCACAAATCGGGCGCGCTCGACGCCAACGAGCGGCGGTTCATGCGCGAGTACCCGGTGGTGGGGGAGCGGATCATGCGCGCGGCGCCGTCGCTGGCCCCGATCGCGCCGCTGGTTCGATCGTCGCACGAGCGCTGGGACGGCACCGGATATCCGGACGGGCTGCGCGGCGACGAGTCGCCGATCGGGGCGCGGATCATCGCGGTCTGCGACGCCTACCACGCGATGCGCTCCGCTCACCCATACCGGCCGGAACGCACCCACGACGAAGCGGTGGCGGAACTGCTGCGCTGCTCGGCCACGCAGTTCGATCCCACCGCTGTGCGGGCGCTGTGCGCCGAGCTTACCGTGGACGCGGCGGCGGGTGAGTTGGTGTGAGCTTCTCGAGCCGGCGCTCGAGCAGGCGCCGCTCCGGCCCGTCGTCGGCCAGCTCGAGCGCGCGGGCCAAGGCGATGCGGGCCTCGGCCGTGCGTCCGAGGCGTTGCAGCAGCTCGCCCCGGGTGGCGTGCAGGTAGCGGTAGTCCTCGAGCGCAATCCCGTCGACGATCTCCAGTGCGGCTCGCGGACCCCGGTCCTCCGCGACCGCAACCGCCCGGCTCAGCTGTACGACCGGCGAGTCGGTGAGTCGGGCCAGCTCCTCGTAGAGGGCGGCGATCTGTGACCAATCGCGGGGCTCGTTCGCGTGCAGCGAGGCGATCGCGGCCTGGATCACATACGGACCGTGGCCGCGGAGCGCCAGCGCGCGGTCGAGAGTCGCGCGCCCCTCGTCGATCTGGGCGAGGTCCCAGTGGCAGCGGTCCTGGTCGGCGAGCAGCACCAGCTCACCGTCGCGGAACCGCGCCTGGAGGCGGGCGTCGTGCAGCAGCATCAGCGCCAGCAGTCCATGCACCTCGGGCTCATCGGGCATCAGCTCGGCCAGCGCCCGTCCGAGTCGCAGGGCTTCGGCGGCGAGCTCGCCCCGGCTGGGCGGGACCGAATACCCCTGGTTGAAGATCAGGTACACGACCGCGAGCACGGCGCTCAGCCGCTCCGGCAGCAGATGGTCGGGTGGCACCCGGAACGGGATCCCGGCGGCCTTGATCTTGCGCTTGGCCCGGACCAGCCGCTGGGCCATCGTCGGCGCTCCGACCAGGAAGGCGTGCGCGATCTCTCCGGTGCTCAGGCCGCCGAGCGTCCGCAGGGTGAGGGCGACCTGAGCGTCGGTGGCGAGCGCCGGATGGCAGCAGGTGAAGATGAGCTCGAGCCGCTCATCGGGGATGACGGTCTCTTCCATCGTGTGCTCCACCGCCTCGGGCACCTCGAGCAGGCGCGTCTTCTCCACCAGGGTGCGATCGCGGCGAATCCGGTTGACGGCGCGGTTGCGCGCGGTGCTCACCAGCCAGGCGACGGGGTGCTGGGGCGCCCCGTCGCGTGGCCAGCGCTCGGCGGCGATCGCGAACGCCTCTTGCACGGCCTCCTCGGCGAGATCGAAGTCGCCGAGGAAGCCGATCAGTGCAGCGAGGACCTGTCCGCGATGCTCGCGGAAGGTTTGTTCGAGGATCGCTACCACCCTCCGATCGGGCGCACCTCGATCGCGCCGCCCATGCGCGCGGCCGGGATCCGGGACGCCAGCTCGATCGCGGCGTCGAGATCGTCGGCCTCGTAGAACAGGTACCCGCCGATCGCCTCCTTGAGCTCGGCGAACGGGCCGTCGGTGGTCAGCGTCCGGCCGTCCTCGACCCGGACGGTGGTCGCCATCTCCGGGGGCTGCATCTGCACGCCGGGGCTGACGCCCGGCATCTCGTTGATCGCCTTGTAGCCGGCGTATACGGCCTGCTGCTCGTCCTCGGACAGACGAGCCCAGGCCGCGGGGTCATACGGGGTCGGGGTGGATCCCTGATGAATGAGCAGCATGTACTTCATCGTTCCTCCTTGCCGGAATGGTCGTCTATGAGACAAACGAGGAACGATGAAATCGACACCTCGGCGAAAAGAATCTCCGCCGACAGCCCTCGAGGCTGCGGAGGCGGCTCAGCTTCCGGGCGCCTGGTAGCCGACCGAGCGCTTGGCGGCCGCGTCGGTCCTCCCGAAGTAGAAGCTCTCCAGCGTGCCGCCGAGGGTTTCGGCCACCTTGCCCAGCGCGTCAACCCGGCTGGAACCGCCGCTGCTCTGAACCCCCTTCGCGCCTTCGGCTGTGTACGAGGCCAGGAACAGGTACTTCGTCATGCGCAACCTTCGTTATGAGCTGCTCTGGTGAGCGCTGGTCCGGCGACCCTCCCACAACGTGACGTCAGTGGCAAGCACAGCCTGAGCGTTCGGGAACTGCCGAGCTTGCGCCCGGGAAACGGGATCAGTCCCGGGCGGACTTCGTCAACTCCATCGATGACACGCAGGGGTTCCTGTACTCGACGCGGATCATCGACTACGAGGGTCCGCAGCAGTTCTGCAATGCCGACGGAGAGTGCAAGCAACGCGACCTCTCGCTGCACACGGCACCCGGCTACGACAACATGACCGGTCTGGGCTCGCCGGGCGAGACGTTCCTGAGCCGGCTGGTCGGCCCCATAGGGCCGAAGAGGTGTGATCGGGGCGCCCGCGCGCGACGCGGGCGCCTCGAACACCCGTAGTTTGCCGCACTCGTGCTCGTGCTAAGGACGGTGGCCTCCAGCTGATCGGGATGGCAATGTCGGCCGATGCCGCTGCGAGCACGGACGGCGGACGGCCGGCCCCTGTGCGCGCGGTGCGCGGAAGTGCTCGGCGTCTTCGAGCCGCTCATCCATCACCACGACGGATCGACCCACGAGACGTCGATTGCCGCCGACCCCGATCTCGATCGGGCTCCGGGCGCGCTGTATCACCACGACTGCTTCCAGGTGCCAGACTGAGGGCAGCACGCAGGGACTCGGTGGTCGATGACGAGGAGGGAATATGCCGCAGATCACACGGTTGGGCGGGCAGTAGAACGTGCGCGCCGGCCGCGGCGCGAGCGTGGCGATTCGATGTACTGGCCGGTGAGCGGGCCGGGCTCGGGCGGGGCGAGCGTGGTGGCTCAGGCGGCCGCGTCGGGGAGGGCCGTGGTGATGCGGTTGCGCCCGGCCCGCTTGCTCGCGTAGAGCAGGGTGTCGGCACGCGTCAAGACGGAGCTGACCGAGTCGCCTGCGCGCGCGGGTGTGGCGCCGAATGACATCGTCACGGTCACGGGACCATCGGGACGGCCGAGCGAGCTCGCCGCGACGAGTGCACGCAGTCGCTCGCAGACCATGTCCGACGCCTCCGCCTGCCCGTAGTGGAGGAGCAGGACGAATTCGTCGCCGCCGAACCGGGTGACCGTGTCGGCGGCGCGCAGGTTGGCGGCCAGCGTGGTGGCGACCATGCGCAGGACGGCGTCGCCCGTCTCGTGACCGTGGGTGTCGTTGATCTGCTTGAAGTGGTCGATGTCGGCGAACGCGACGATGAAGGGCGCGCCGTGGCGGCACAGCTCGGCCAACCGGCCGGACAGCGTATGCCCGAGGAAGCGGCGGTTGGGGATCTCGGTCAGCGGGTCGACCATGGCCAACTGCTCGAGCGCCTCGACGCGCTCCTGCGTGGCGGCCAGCGAGGAATCGTCGCGGAACGTCTCGATCGCTCCGATGACCCGTCCCTCGCGATCGCGGACCGGGTTCACGCCGACCTGCACCGGGACGCGATGGCCACGCTTGTGGTGCAGCCAGACGCGCGTCCGCCGTGGGGTGCCGTCACGCATCGTGTGCGAGAGCGGACACAGCCCGACGCACAGCGGCTTCCCGTGCTCATCGACGTGTCGCAGGATGTCCTCGAAGCAGCGATGTCCGACGACCTCGGCGGCGCTGTAACCGGTGAGATCCTCGCATGCCCGGTTCCAGAACTGGATCGTGCGCCGCCGGTCGACCAAGTACACGGCCTCGCTCAGGCCGTCGAGGACGTCGCGGTAGAAGCCCGGCTCGCCGAGCGCCGTGGCGAAGGCGGAAAACGGCGCACGCTCGCGAGTACCGGTTGTCATACAGACGGCATCGGCAGTTCGGACCCCCGATCGTGCGTAGTTCTCCGCATGGCTGGTCCGTAGTCTGCCGCACAGCGGTGCGGCGGACGACCGCGCACGGTGTGGCGCACTACCGCGAACGGTGTGGCGGACCACGGCGCCAGAAGCACCGGCGGGGACCGAGTACCGCGGCATGGCGCCAGTCAGAGCGAAGCTCGCGCGCGCCGGGGCACCTCGGCCGCGCGGCCCCCGGACCTCCCGGCTCGTCGTCGACCTCGCGGTCGCCGTCGCGGCCGTTGGTGCCTTCGCGCTGTGGATCGGGCTGCGGATCGGCGGCACCCGCTGCGTCCTGATTGTGGACGACATCGGAACGGCAGCGGCGGCGCTGGCCGCGACGGCATTGTGCGCTCGCGCCGCCATCCGGCAGGGCGGCCGCCTGCGGTTGACCTGGTGGTTGCTCGCCGCCGCCTGTGGCTGCTGGGCCCTGGCCGAGATCACGTGGGCCGTGTACGACCTCGTGCTGGACCAGGCCGTGCCGGTCCCGTCCTGGGCCGATGTGGGCTACCTCGGTGCGATCCCGCTCGCGGTCGGAGCGCTGTGGTGCCATCCGGCCCTCCATGGCACCCAGACGCGCAGGCTCCGCACGTTCTTCGACGGCCTCGTGATCGCCACGGCGGTGCTGCTCACGAGCTGGACCCTGGTGATCGGGCCGCTGTGGCGGAGCACCGACCTCTCCACCACGGGCGGCGTGGTGGCGCTTGCCTACCCGTTCGGCGACGTGGTGATCATCTTCTTCGTCCTGCTGGCCATCCGCCGGGTCCGCAGCGGGAACCGGACCGCCCTCGTGTGCCTGCTCGGTGGCCTGCTGGCGATGGCGCTGTCGGACAGTGGCTACATGTACCTGTCCGAGACGCACACCTATGCCACGAGCAGCCTGATCGACACCGGCTGGTTCGCGGCGTATCTCGGGATTGGGCTGGCCGCGCTCTGGTCAGGGTCCGGCCTGGAACGCGTGATGCCGACGGAGGGACGCGCGGCCACGACACGCATCTCGTTCCTGACTCCATTCGTGCCGGCGCTGCTCGCGCTCGGCGTGGTCGCCGTCGAGCTCACGCTCGGGCACACGCTCGACGGCCCCGCCACGCTCATGGCCCTGGCCCTCGTGATTCTCGTGCTCGCGCGCCAGGGGCTGCTGGCGCTCGAGTTGGCCACAGCCCGTCCGCACGCGGAGGCGACGTGGCTCAACGACCTCGTGCGTGTCGCCCTCGGACGCACCACACCGAGTCCCGATCCGAAAGCCGGCCGGCACTCCGGGGAGCACGTATGAGTGCCTACCGCTACCCGAAACCCCACGCCGGCCCGACCGGCGAGCGCATCGTCGCGTGGCTGGTGATCGCGTTGCTGTTCGCATGCGCGGGGCTTGCCCTGTACGACGCGTACCTCCTGCTCGCGGGTCTTCAGCGCGGCTGAGGACTCTCGGGGATGAGGCGGACCCGAGCCTCGCTGCTGCTCAGCGGTATAGGTCGTCGAAGCGCTCGGCGTACTTCTCCTGAATGACGTTGCGCTTGACCTTCAGCGTCGGGGTCAGCTCCCCCGTCTCCTGGGAGAAGTCATGGTCGAGGATGAAGAACCGCTTCACCTGCTCGGGCGACGCGTACTTGGCGTTGGCGCGATCGAGCTCGGCCTGGATCATGGCCGTGACGTCGGGGTGCCGGGCCAGCGCCGGGATCGAGGTGTCCTCGATGCCCTGGTCCGCTGCCCACGGCACGATCTCCTCCTCGTCCAGCGTGATCAGCATGGTTGGGAACGGCCGGCGATCGCCGTGCATCACGGCCTGGGAGATGAAGCGCGTCTGCTTGAGGTCGTTCTCGAGGTTGGCCGGCGTCAGGTTCTTGCCGCCCGCGGTGATGATGATGTCCTTCTTGCGACCGGTGATGAACAGGAACCCGTCCTCATCGAGCCGGCCGACATCTCCGGTCTGCAGCCAGCCGTCCACCACGGTGCCGAACGACGCGTCGTCGTTGCGGTAGTAGCCGCGGAAGATGTTGGCGCCCTTGAGCAGGATCTCGCCGTCCTCGGCGATCCGGATCTCCACGCCCGGGTGCGCTTGGCCCACGGAGCCGAACCGGTGCTCGCCCGGCCGCATCCCGGTTGCCGTGGTCGAGGTCTCGGTCATCCCGTAGCCCTCCATCACCGGTACGCCCGCGGCGTAAAAGAACTCGAGGATCTCCTTCGCGATCGGTGCAGCGCCGGTCACCGCCTCCCGCAGACGACCGCCGAACGCGCCGCGCACCAACCGGAACAGCCGCTCGTCGGCCTGGTCGTAGGCCGCCTGGAGCTCGGCCGGGATGGGCGCTCCGGTCGCTTCGAGCTCGCGGACCGCGAGTCCGATCTGCGTCGCCTTGGCCACGAGCTCCGGATCGGCACGCGAGGTCACCAGGGTGTAGAGCTTCTCGAAGATCCGAGGCACCGACGGCAGGTAGGTGGGGCGGACCTCCGACAGCTCGGGAATGATCTTCGTCGTGTCCCCGCCCCAGTAGGCGATCGTCACGCCGCGGTCGGCTCCGATCAGCATCAGCAACAGCCCGAACGCGTGGGCGAGCGGCAGGAACAGGTAGATCAGGTCGTCGGGATTGGAGACGATGCCGCGCTCGGCCACCATGTCCAGCACCGCGCGGTAGTTGCCGTGCGAGAGCACGCAGCCCTTCGGGGGCCCGGTCGTGCCCGACGTGTAGATGAACGTGTAGGCGTCGGATCGCGTAACGGCGGCGGTCCGCGCCTCGAGCTCGCTCACCTCACGCTCGCGACCGAGCGCGCGGAGCTGCTCAAGGCCGATCGTGCCGTCACCGGCGGACGTGCCCTCGATCATCACGATGTGGCGCAGGCTGGGCAGCTGATCGCGGACGGCCTCGATCTTGGCCAGCTGCGTGGGGTCCTCGCAGACGATCGCCACCGACTCGGAGTTCCCGGCCACCCACGCGCACTCGTCGGGCGAGTTGGTCGGGTAGATCGGCACCACGACGGCTCCGGCCGCACTGATCGCATAGCTGCACCAGGCCCACTCGATCCGCGTTGTGCACAGCATGCTGACCCGCTCGCCCGGCTCGACGCCGAGATCGATCAAACCGCGACCGATCTCCGACACGATCGCGCCGACCTCGGCGAACGTGATATCGCGCCACGCTCCATCGACCTTGTGCTTCTGGGCCACGCGATCGGCGAACTGCTCGACCGCGCGCGGAAGCAGGTCGGCGATCGTCACCGACCCGGTCGTGCTCACTGCCCCTGCGATCTCCATGAGCTCTCTCCGTGCCTCTCCTCGACAGTGCGTGATTCGACGACATCATAAGTTGCGGGCCAAGGCTCCCCGGGGCGGTGGGCCCGGGTCAGGCGTCACTCGAGTCCGTGATCGCCGGCGGCCAGTCGCCGAGCGGTCTGCCGATCTCCCAGCGGTGGCCGAACGGGTCATCGATCCGTCCCAGCAGCCAACCGTGCTCCTCGCCCACGGGACTGATCGCCGTCGCTCCGGCGGCCAGCGCCCGCGCGAACGCGGCCTCGGGGTCATCGACGATCAGCAGCATCCGCACCGTCGCTCCGCCGACGGTCTCGGGGCTGAAGTTCCCGTGCTGCGGTGACTCGTCCTCGACCCAGAACAGCGCATTCCCCACCTCCAGTTGCGCCACCACCTCTTCGAGCTCGTCCGTTCCGCCGAACCGGTACACCTCGACGGCGCCGAAGGCGGCCCGGTAGAACTCCACGGCGGCCCGGCCGTTCCTCACCGCCAACTGAGCCTGAGCATTCGGCTGCGCGGAGCCGTTCGGAACCATCGACGGATTGTCGCATCCGTCCCCTGGCTCGGAGCTACCGCACCGGCTGCGGACCGGTTGAGCTGTTGGCGAGGTACTCGCGTAACTGGCTCCCCGACGTCTCGAAGTACTCCACGCGATTGCCCTGGCGCGGACCTGCGCGGGTTCCTCGGACCGTAGGACATGCCGAACCCGAACGCGTCGATGCCACCGTGGCTGCTGCCGCACATGCACGCGCCGTACCGGTTCATCGACGGGCTCGCCGAGGACATGCTCGGGTACATCCTCCCGAGCGGAGACGCGGTCGGCGTCCCGACGGCGAGCAACTCGAATCCGTCGTCCACCGATCGCTTCGGCTGCAGGCATTCCGATGACAGCGAAGCGACCTCGGCGCAGTCGGCCAACATCATCGGCGCCGCCCTGGTGCGGGTGCTCGACGCCCACGGCGGCCCGGCCGAGCGGATCGTCCGTGGCCGCTATGTCCTGCCCGGGCACACGCT